>ERZ1292630.15-Hain-H41-02um-R3-15-length-256177-cov-14_pt3 | contig 184254 bp, 163 predicted proteins | sample MGYA00564408_ERZ1292630 | MGnify/ENA primary metagenome ERZ1292630 (study PRJEB36523, sample SAMEA6512641) | groundwater metagenome | collected 2019-01-08 | study: AquaDiva: Metagenomics assemblies of 32 groundwater samples
TTGCATCTGGAACTTTTTGAGCAGCCTGACTAGACGTCAGGTTTTTAAACAGGCCACTGAAAAAGCCCCACCTGCGGCGTTGTCTTTGTCGTTCGTCCCTGCGGCGTAGCCAAAACTACGCCTCACTCCTCACTCCTTGACGCCTTGCATCTGGAACTTTTTGAGCAGCCTGACTAGACGTCAGGTTTTTAAACAGGCCGCTGAAAAAGCCCCACCTGCGGCGTTGTCTTTGTCGTTCGTCCTATGGTCTTATGGCCTTTCTACAGTCTGCAGGTCAGGGGTCAAGGTCTCTGGTTTTAGTTGTTGCCTACACTGCATGACTGAGATAATATTACATATACGGGTACTGGCAACTCCGTGCGGCCGTACTGGATAGTCTCATCCGAATAAATCCGGGATTGCGTCTCTTTTTCTAATTGTTCGCTTATAGGCCTTTTCAGGCCGTACATGGATAGTTCTACAGCGTGTTCAATGGCTGATCAGCCGCATCGCTGAGCTTTCAACGGAGTCTCTCTATGGCTGTAAAGAAGATAGGTGAGCTTCTTGTGGAGTCCGGGCTTATAACCCAGGAACAGCTCGAAGAGGCATTGACGGAATCCAAGGAGTCCAAGGGCGTTCGCCTGGGGCTCATACTCTGCAGAAAGGGCTATGCCACGGAAATCGACATAGCCCAGACGCTGTCCTTCCAGCTTAACATCCCTTTCGTCGATATATCATCCGCTACTGTAGACCCTGAGGCGGTCAAGCTCATAAACGAGAGGCTTGCCAACAAATATCAGCTCGTTCCGCTCTATCAGGAGCGCAAGTCCCTGAAGGTGGCGATGACTGACCCACTGAACCTGGGCGCGATAGACGATATAAGGTTCTCGACCGGCCTCGATATATTGCCGTGCGTGGCGACTATATCAGATGTGGCTGGCGCCATAAGCAGGTTTTACCATCTTAATGAGCCGATAGAAGACCTCATAGGCGATCTGAAAAAGGACAAGCACGTAGAGGTGATCCATGAGGTCGACTCAGGCAGAGACCTCTCCGAGCAGGTGAAAAAGTCCTCTGCCCCGCCTATCATAAAGATGGTCGATTCCATCATAATACACGGCGTTGATTCGAGGGCGAGCGACATCCACATAGAGCCGCAGGAAAAGAATGTAAAGCTCAGGATCAGGATCGACGGCATAATGCGCGAGGCGATGCAGCTGCCCAAGTGGGTCCAGGGGCCGGTCGTCTCCCGCATAAAGATCATGGCGAATATGGATATCGCCGAAAGGCGCGTATCCCAGGACGGAAGGATAAGAGTACGGCTCGGGGACAAATCAGTCGATATAAGGGTGTCGACCCTGCCGACCCAGTACGGCGAGACCGTTGTCATGAGGCTCCTGGATCCCAAGGCCTCACTCCTCGGCCTGTCAAACATCGGTCTTTCCAAGGAGGACTATGAAAGGATCATTGACATCATAGCTCGGCCTCAGGGCGTAGTGCTTGTCACAGGGCCTACAGGTTGCGGCAAGACCTCTACTCTCTACGCGATGCTCGGACACGTAAAGAGCGACGAGATAAACATCATAACGATAGAGGACCCTATCGAGTACGAGCTGCCCGGCGTCAACCAGGTCGCTGTAAACGACAAGACCGGGCTGACGTTTTCCTACACGCTCCGGTCGGTCTTGAGACAGGACCCTGACGTTATACTTGTCGGCGAGATGAGGGACACCGAGACGGCCATAATAGCCCATCAGGCCTCAATGACCGGCCATCTCGTCTTTTCCACGCTCCATACTAACGACGCGGTATCTTCCATTATAAGGCTTCGGAATATGGGGATACCACAGTATATGATAGCCTCGGCGCTAAACGGCATCGTCGCCCAGAGGCTTGTCAGGGTGATATGCGCGTCATGCAAGGTCTCTTATATCCCTAAGGCTGAAGATATGAGAAAGGCCGGTGTAAAGTGGAACGACGGCATGCGGCTTTACAAGGGCTCTGGCTGCAAGGCGTGCAATGGCACTGGGTATTCCGGCAGGACAGGGATATACGAGATAATGACGGTGAACGCAAGGCTGAGGGGGCTTATCGCTTCTGAGGCGCAGGAGATGGATATCCTCAAGGCCGCTACTGAAGCCGGCATGCTGCCGCTGCACATGGACGGCCTCAGGAAGGTAGCCGCAGGTATCACGACACTCGACGAGCTTACAAGGGTCATCTACCTTGCCAGGGAGGATGAGCACCATGACGGCGTCTGCCCGTCATGCCTGAAGCCTGTCATGGCAGAGAGCGACGTATGTCCGCACTGCGGGGTATTTATAACAAAGAGCTGCATTACCTGCGGCAAGACGCGCCAGCCGAGCTGGATAATATGCCCGTTTTGCGCGACGAAGTTCGAGGGCGTGAGGAAGGCCTTCGCATAAATACTCTCCTGTTGCGGTTCTGTTACGATTGTGATAATATTCGCCCTGTCTAAATCCCATTAAAAAATCGCTTTTATAGCCCCTTTTCAGAATAACCTTCTTGGTGGGTAATCGTACTTTATGGCCCTGCTATCCATAAGATACCTCTTTGCGGCTTTTCTTGTGTTCACGGCGGCGGCGTCCGAGGGACAGGAGAGGCCTATGGCCCCCGCGCCTGTTGACAGGCCGTATCAGCCCCACCAGAGGCTTCCCGGAGAGTTCAGGCAGAACAGGCTTGGCATCATCGATCCGTCTCCTGACGTCTTCTCTCTTTCAGCCCTTCCAAAGGACGACTACGGTTTTGTCGACTGGGCGCAGGCGATGAGGGATGGGGTGATATCCCCTAAAGACTCGATTATCGAAGGAATGGTCCCGCATGACAACGGTTCGAGCATACAGGACATAATCATCAAATCCAAGCTCAAGTTCATGCCGGATGTCCTCTTCCCTCATTCCGCCCATACGGTATGGCTCAAGTGCAACAACTGCCATCCCAAGATATTCAAGCAGAAGGCCGGATCCAACGCGATAACCATGGTCGGAATATGGAAAGGCCAGCATTGCGGAAGGTGCCATGATAAGGTGGCGTTTCCGACTCGCAACTGTTTCAAGTGCCATTCGGTGCCGAGAGAAACCGCTAAATAAAAGAGGCCTGTCTGAAAGACCGGCCTCTTTTATTTAGTGAAGCCCGAAAAAACGGAGGGTGCGCGTTGTCATGCTTGACGTCAAGGACCTTTCAAAGAGCGATCTTGTAAGTATCCTCGGTCTTATCGAGTACGCGCGATCATGCAGATCGACCGAGTCTTTCAGGGAGCTTCTGATGAGGACCAAAGCTCTCCTCGATGCCGACTACGCCATCTGTGGGTCTGTGGCCGTGAAAGGCATCGAAGTAAAGGGTCTTGCAAGCGCGGTAAACGGCAATCTGCCGGAGGCCTGGCTCAAGCACTATGCTATGGAAGAGTTCTGCTCCGCCGATCCGATACTCAACTATCATGCCAGGTACTCGCGCCCGGAGCTATGGTCAGAGGCTCTGAGGGCCATCGACACGACCGAATCGAGACAGGTCTATAACCACGCGACGGACTTCGGGCTTAAACACGGCGTAGCTATGGGCATATATGTGCCGGAGAGGCAGGAGATCTGCGTATGTTCTTTTTCAGGGGGGAGGAATGTTTACAAGGACCGGCATAAAAAGGTCTTAGACATCTTGTCTTTGCATCTCAACCACGCGTATTCAAGGTCCCTTGGCATTATAGTCAGGCCTCCAGAGGAAGGGTTCGAGGAGAAGGAAAAGGCGTCAAATCAGCTGCTGTAAGAGGAGGCTGAAGTGAACCTCACTGTTTTCAGCAAGCGGGACCTAGAGGAGATCCTCGGCATCATACACGATTCGACCCTGTGCAGGAGCGAGCCTGAGCTTATGAGCCTCATGGTCAGGGTGAGGGATATCGTCGAGGCTGACAGAAGCATCTGCGGCATCGGCGACAAGAGCGGCCGGATGAAGATCTTGAATGAGAGCTTTCCTGCCGACTGGATGCAGAGGTATCAGGATGAGGTCCTCTCGGTCAGCGATCCGGTGGTAAATTATGTGATGACGTTTTTTAAGACCTGCCTCTGGAAAGATGCTGTGGAAGTCTTCCCGGGCAAGCCGTATACCGAGCTTATGGGCAAGGCCTCGGAACACGGTCTCAAGTACGGAGTGGCAGGGGGCGTAAACGGCAAGACCCAGAACTTCGGCTCGGTATTCTCGTTCTCATCCGTCTCCGACCGTTTTGGCGGGAGACAGAAAAAGATACTCGATGTTGTTGTGCCGCATCTCCATCAGGCTATCATGAGGATCGCTTCCCCAGGCATCTCCAAGGAAAAGGAGATCGAACCCGTTGTCCTGTCCGTGCGCGAGGTAGAGGTCCTGAGATGGATAAAGGAGGGCAAGACAAACTGGGAGATCTCGATGATACTCAATATAAGCGAGAGGACCGTAAAGTTCCATGTCCATAACATAACGATCAAGCTCAATGCGGTAAATAAATCGCATGCCATAGCTATAGCTATGGAAAGGGGGCTTCTGGAATAGACGTCCATGAAAACAACCGGTCTTATCTGGTCAGGGCGACGCTACCCCAGGGTATACAGGAGTGTTGCCGGTGTTAAGGGATTGTGAGCCTGTACTAAAGGACAGGTGTTAAGTCCGGTTCTAATTGATATACTTTTTGCACATCACACAACTTGCCAACGTACTTCATCGCAATATTCATCCCGATGCTCGGTTAACGCTATCCGGAGGTGGGTAAGAGGGGTTTCAGGTCGTCTCGCGCTTCGGCCTCGAACAAGGTCATCTGTTCACTTGATCCTTCGTTCTCTGCATGACAGACTATCTACTGGCTGACAAGACTGCCGCCGAGAGGCAGCGCAGAAAGGACCTTAAAGAGAGGTTCTTGCGCGCTACTGCGGAAGGACTTCGTAACGACGAGGTCCTGGAGCTTATACTCGGCTACGCGATCCAGAAGGGTGATGTAAAGGCTGTCTCAAGCCGCCTTATCGAGAAGTTCGGCGGTTTGAGGGGCGTATTTGAGGCTTCCCATGAAGAGCTTATGGCGGTTGCCGGCATAGGCGAGACGACAGCGGTCCTTATAAGGCTTGTAAAGGATGTGTCCAAGGCATATCTCAAAGACAGGATCATAGGCAAGGACGCTATACGCTGTACGAGAGATGTCCTTGATTATCTCGACATGACGCTCTCCGGGGAGCGCATAGAGAAGTTCCTCGCCATATATCTCAACGCCAGAAATGAAGTCCTCGCCGTAGAGGTCCTCCACGAAGGGACGATAAACCAGACCGCTGTATATCCAAGAAAGGCGATAGAACTCGCGTTCAGGCATAACGCCAGCGCGATCATCTTCGTGCACAACCATCCGAGCGGAGACCCGACCCCTTCAGGCATGGACAGGCAGTTGACCAAGGTGCTTGACAGGGCGGCTTCGGCGGTAGACCTGATAGTCCACGACCATATAGTCATCGGCAGAAACAGGCACGTCAGTATGAGGGAGAGAGGCTGGGTAGGCTGTCATAACGCTCTCGGCCAGCACGTCAGGTTGCTTAGCGCCTCTGAGCCGGATTAACCGATCGACCCCATCCGGCCTGATGGTCATCCTGCCATCAGAGGTCTTGCCGCTCCCTCTTCAATTCCCCCTGAACGCCGCGCGATAAGCTTAAGGCAAGCGTCCTTTATGCGGATACTCGTCTATTGGTCCGCAAGCGGCAGATCGCCGTATCCGGGTTGATTATTCTGGTCTGTTTTTTCTTCACTGCTGATGGCCGGCAGGTATATGGAAAAGGACGTCCCCTTGCCCGGAGAACTCTCGACGGTTATCCAGCCGCCATGGTCTTTTATTATGCCGTAGACCATCGAAAGACCGAACCCGAAGCCCGTGCCCTCTTCTTTAGTAGTGAAAAAAGGCTCGAATATCTGCTCGACAAGGTCTTTGTCCATGCCGATGCCTGTATCTGATATGCTGAGCCTGACCGCCTCGCATGGGTGTGCGCCGGGGATGGATGCGGACTGTGCGAACGATACCGTGGTGTTCTCTGTCTTTATTGTAAGTGTGCCGCCTCCTGACATCGCATCCCTTGCGTTTCCGGCAAGATTCATTATCACCTGCCCGATACTGCTCGCGTCAGCCGTTATGGAGTATGGGCGCTCCTCAAACTCGGTCCTGACCTCGATGCCTGAGCCTATAAGCCTTGTGACCATCCCCAATATTTCCGTGACGGCCTTGTTTATGTCTATGGGCCTTTTTTCTTCCGCGTGCCCCTTGGCGAATATCATAAGCTGTTTGACGAGTCTGGAAGCGCTGGCAGCCGAGAGCAGTATCCCTTCTATCCTCTTTTTCAGAGGGTCGCTCTCACCCATCGTTTCGAACGCAAGCTCGGCGTTGCCTTCTATCGAGGTGAGGATATTGTTAAAGTCATGCGCTATGCCGCCGGCAAACCTGCCTACCGCCTCCATCTTGGCCGCCTGATAAAGACGACGCTGTGCTAATTCTTTCTCCCGTTCAGCGCGTTTGCGCTCGGTTATGTCCCTTATGGTCCCGGTAAAGTTTTTCCCTCCTGCGCATGAAAAACTTCCCAGTGCGATCTCTATGGGGAATACCTCCCCGTTTTTTCTCAGGCCCTCAAGTTCGAGTATCCGCCCCTGGGCTGAGGTCGATCCGGTATCCAAGAACCTGTGGAGCGCCTTGCTGTGCCTCTTCCTGTAAGGCTCCGGCATGAGGCGTATTACCATCATACCGATAAGCTCTTCCCGACGATACCCGAATATCCTCTCGGCTGTCGAGTTTACGTCTATGATTGTATCAGTGGTATCAGCCGTGATTATAGCGTCGAAGGCCGTGTCATGGACGAGCCGGTAGCGCGCCTCGCTCTGCCTGAGGGCGTTTTCAGCGTACTTGCGCTCTGTGATGTCCTCTCCGGAGCTTAATGTCCCGGTAGGCCGTCCGTCTTCCTTGAGAACGGTATTATGCCAGAGTATGATCTTTTCATGCCCGTCAGCAGTGAGGACCGCGTTCTCATAGTACCCGGCGTACTCGTAGTCGCCGTTCATCAGACTTCTGAATACGGCCCGTATCTCATGGCGCGACCTTTCAGGCACGAATGATGATATCCAGTCCTTCCCGAGGATATCAGCCTCACTACAGCCCAGTATTTCAAGCCCTTTTTTGTTGATGAGCGTTACCCTGGCATCCGTGTCGAGTACGACTATCACCACCCCGGCTATATCAAGATAACCCTGTGCCAGCTCACGCTCGCGTCCTTTGCTTTCTTCTGCGGCCGCAACCTGAGAGACCATCTTTATGAGCGGACGGAACAGGAAAAAATAGAGTATCGGTGAGAGCGTGGCGACGAGGAGGAGCGGGTCGAGGAAGATTCGCCACACAGTGGAAAGACCGGGGAAGGCCTCGAGGCCGAGCATGACGATCATCTCTGTGATGATAATGGAGAGTGCGATTACAGCCAGGGTCCGTCTGGGTTCTGTATAGGCGCCGCGCCTCTCTGATTGTTTTTTCAGGGCCGTCGTCTTATCTCCAGGTCTCAGTACCACGGCATATCTCCGATGATTGTATATGTGAGTAAGTCTGGAAGAACGCACCTGACGGGATATTCTCACGGCCAACGGCCTGCCAGGCAACTTATGCAGGACTTCATTGAGAGTATATATCGTAAAAGACGGTTGTGCCGCCTGCCTTAAGAGATTTTTTTACAGGAGGGTCCCTTGACACCGGGTTTTTTTTGTGTAAGTTTGAGCTGTGTATTAGAGGCTGAACTCGCCGTAAGCGGTCCCGCTCCTGAAACTCCGCACTCTTTAAGAGTCAAAAGGGTTCTTCGCACAGCTGGAAAATAATGATCAAAGGGAGGTTTTGAAAGGATGAAAAGGACTAAGATGATGATCTTATTCGTATCCGCGCTGTCTCTTATTCTGCCGTCTATTGCCGCGGCGTATCCCAACGGGACCCCGATGTATGTTACCGACGCCGCGCCGTTTTGCGCCTCGTGCCACTCGGCGGCAAAGGCACAGTACATGCCGGAACTGCCTGCTGAGGCGGCCAGAAAAGAGACCCCTGAGTTCAAGCATTATTCTCTTGTGAAGATGCCTGTGATGCCTTCGCCGTACGCGGAGCTGACGGTTGAACAGAAGGAGAGGCTCATTAAAAATGCTCAGCAGATAGATTCCAGGTCGAGTGTCATTGTCAGCGCGCCGTTGAAGGCCAAGGCAGGTCAGACCATAACCGTTACAGTCAAGGCGGCCGGAGGCAACGGCCCTGCGATAGGCATCATGCTTGTCGACGGGGCTTTGCGGTTTCAGTCGAGTCCGATCTCAGCTTCAGGCTGGACGATAGTCGGTGAACCTGAGGTGAGGGGGCAGGGTGGAAAGATACAGACCGAGTGGCTGGATAAGCGGCTTAAGGGCCTCTCCAGGTCCATTAATTATGTAAATATCGAGGGGCAGGCCTTTGATCCGTCTAAAGAGATATACCCTGAGGCAACGGTGGTCTACACCTTGCGGGCGCCTTCTCAGCCCGGAGTCTATGTGATAGCCGCAGCATTTTTGTACGGCACAGAGAACGCCGAGTCAGCAGGTTTTTTCCAGAGGCCGTCCGGGAGGATCCTTTTTTCTGAGGAGGCCGGGGTGAAGGTGGAGTAGTCTCGGGCAAGGTCCGACAGAGGTTCTTTATAGCAGGCGCAGGTTTTTTCAGGCTTAACGTTAATACAAAGGCCTTATTGCGGGCGAGAGCGCCCGCAATAAGGCCTTTGTATTTCGCGGTCCTCTTCGGACCGTATTTTTAATGCATCTACGGCAGTCCTGCTCAGTTGGCCTTTTCCAGGCCTTCGACCATCTCAACGAACATATTCGTCCTGATCGTCGTCTTTTCGCCGCAACCCGGGCATTCTAGGATCTTACCGATAGTAAGTTCTTTAGCCTTTTTCTTGAATTCCTTCTGACATGCAGGGCATGTGATGTTTATTATTACGTCAGCCATTGTAGTACTCCTTTGATTTGATATTATGAATTTAACATAAAATACGGTTCGAATGCAAATCAGGTATATAAAAGGGTCGTGTCCCATGCGGCAAGCTCTTTTTTTTTAGGCTATGATCTGATGATTTTGAACGGGTTGGCTGGCTTATGGCCATCTTACACCCACGGCGGTATGGAAGGCCTGTTAAAATGCTGGTTCAATTTTGTAAATTGAACACTTGGACTCCGTAATCCCTGTCAGGCCACGGACTTGGGGCTTAGGTTGCGAGCTTGAACCCGCAGAGAATATGTCGGCTTAAATTGACTTTATCAGTCTGTTGAAGTATTTTATCCTGTAAGATCCTGCAACTTTCTATACAGAAAGAAACAGCTGTGTTTGCCTTTTTATACGGACTGTATAATTGTTGTTATGCATAACGAGGGAGCATGGAAGAGTTTCTGAATCAGATTGAGGATTCTTACAAAATTGGTCACTTCTACCTAGCATTGTTCTGTTGTCTTACTCTTCCCGACATTTGCGGGGCGATATCGTCCGACGACGGAATAGCAACTGGTCAAAAGTACAAGAACTGGTTTAATACTTACGTTGCACCAAATTATGGAGGGAATTTCAATGGAAGCAACTGCTATGCGTTCAGGTGCGCGGCTCTACACCAAGGTAGGTCTGATCACAGGGATCTTGGTTACGCGAGGATAGTTTTTCTAGTTCCAACCGCTACAAATGAATCGCTCATGCATAACAATGTGTTAAACGACTCACTTAATCTAGACGTAGTAGCGTTTTGTCATGATATAGTCGGTGCGGTTCGAACTTGGATGCGCTGCGAAGCGTCGAAGCCGGTCTTTCAAAGAAATATGGCAACATTTTTAAAACGCCATGAAGGTGGGCTTGAACCATATATCGTTGGTACCGACGTGTTAAGTTAAGAGGAGAAAGCTTCATGCCAATTTACGAATATGAATGCCCAAGTTGCAGCGCGCGCTTTGAGGAACTACGAAAAATAGCAGAACGTGACCAATTGCTTCGGTGCACAGCCTGCGGATCAAACGTAGTTCGCGTTTTAAGTTCTCCTAACCTTTTGTTGAATGCGAATAGCAGATCGAGCAAAACCCTAGGGTCATCAGAGTCAGTTGTGGCTGATGTTCAGATCACGAACGGCACCTTTAAAAACTCTAACATTGGCATAAGTCTTCCAGAGGGTGCGAAGGTTACGATGAAGGGTAGCAAATTCGAGAATGTTAAGACTCCGGTGGAGTTTAGAAAGAAGAAGTAATAGCGTGAACGTTGCTACGCATAACCAATCGGTTCCTTCGTCGCTTTGCTTTTTTATGCTGGAATCCGTAATCCCTGTCAGGCCACGGACTTGGGGTTCAGGTTGCAAGCCTAAACCCGCAGACAGGTTCGCGGCCAAAGCGCGCGTATCAGTCTTCGTCCGGGACCTTGCAGCCTATCATGGAGAGGAAGTTTCTCTGCTCGGCGGAGAGCCTGTGCTGGCAGACATACCAGCTGACGGTGTGGATGCGCACCCAGCCTATCTTCTCAAGCTCCGCGACCTTCATCCCAAGGACGCAATGCGCAAGCATGTCATGTAGCCAGGCAGGGCATCCGTAGAACCGCCCTTCCCTTGAGAGCCAGCCTGAGATAAGCGTCTGGTTGTGGAGCGGCGTCTTCTTCCAGTCGAGTTCGGTTATGTGGAATACCTCGACCGTCGCGTCTATGACGTCTTCCGGGTGCTTCTCACGCCAGAGGCTCTTGACTATGTTCAGCCAGTGCTCGCCCTTATCAAGCATCCAGAAGAAAGGCCTGGGCTGTTCATCCTTTCTGATATGGGGAGAGACAAGATGATATATGAGTTTTTCTTCGTTGTGCATCCTGTGTCTCCGCTCCATAGCGCCGATGAGCTTCAATGAGAACATGTATGGATAAAAAAAAGGCTCAGGCGATAGCCGGAACCTTATGAGTTTATATGGTGGCCAGAGACGGAATCGAACCGCCGACACGCGGATTTTCAGTCCGCTGCTCTACCTGCTGAGCTATCTGGCCATAAGGCATTTGAACGACTATTTTCATGTATGCGCTACTGTTTAAAACGATACGGCCTTGGCACGCGATTTATAGCGCAACTTTAGCCGACCGGTAAAGAACCATGATTTTAACAGATAGAACGGTTTAGTCAAGGGTTTTGTGGTCTTGGCGAAAGAGGTTTTATCTGGCCGTTTAGAGCCGTTTTTTTGCAGGGGCTCAGGCGGCGCTTTAGGATTACAATCTTAGGCCCGTCAGATGACGCCACAACGGCATAACAAAGCATCTCATGGCAAGTTCATCGTAAAGGAGGCTTTCCGGCGCTCTGGCGCGACCGGCCGGGGTATTGCCCGGACGCCTTTCAACTGATAAATGGACAGCGCCTTTCATATCAGCTAAAATATCGTTTTGCCCGCAAGGGCGATATTATCTTCAGATCAGGGGTTATTTTTTTATGTCGAACGCAGGCAAAAGGACCGGCGCTGTTGCTGGCCCTCTTATACTCATCGCCATAGGCGCATTTATGGCCTGGATGAGCTGGCTCAGGTGGCCGGACCTTATCGTGGACTTCGGAAGGGAGGTCTATGTCCCCTGGCAGCTTTCTCTCGGAGAGATCCTCTACAGGGACATAGCTTATTTCAATGGCCCGTTGTCTCCGTATCTCAACGCCGCTGTCTTCAAGGTCTTTGGCGTTTCTATCCTCGCCATGGAACTAGCGAATATTTTCTTCATAGGTCTCATCACATTCGTCGTCTACAGGGTCTTTGAGACTAAAGGCGACAGGGTTGCGCCTGTTATGATCGGGATGATGTTCCTTGTCATATTCGCCTTTGCCAAGTATTTTCCGATGGGCAGTTATAACTTCGTCGCCCCTTATTCTCATGAGCTTGTTCACGGGACACTTGTCTCGTTTCTAGCGATATACATGCTCAAGCGTTATCTGCAGGGCCCAAGTGTTATCTGGATAGGGGCGGCAGGTCTCTTTACCGGGCTTGCGTTGCTTACAAAGGTGGAGGTCGCAGTCTCTGCTGTCGTTTCGGTGGCCATAGGGCTTATGGTCATCGTCTGGCTTGAGAGGGCGGCGGCCGTACGCGTAAAGAATCTTATACTCGCATTCATCGCAGGTCTTCTGGCGCCTCTCGTCGCCTTTATAGGTTTTTTAAGTCTTTATATGGGGCTTGGCAACGCAGTCAAGGGCGCATTCGGATCATGGCTGATCCTTGCCACTACCGGCATAGCCTCAAGCTCGTTCTATACGCGGATGATGGGCCTTGACAAGGTCGGACAGAACCTGGGGCTGGTCTTCGAGTATGGCCTCTGGTGGGCCGTTGTCCTTCTTATCCCATTAGCGGCAACATATCTGCTCCGCAATAACCCATTTGCGAAGAGGCACGGCTGGGCCATTGCGTTTGTTATCTCAGCGGGTGCGGCCATCTACTTCCTCGGCTCGGTATCGTGGCTCTTGATATTCAGGCCTCTCCCGCTCTTTGTCATCGCTATCATCATCGTCCTTTGGGCAGGTCTCATGCATGCAAGGCATGACAGGGAGTCATGGTCAAGGGCAGTACCGCTCCTTTCAATAGCCGTATTTTCCATTCTGATGCTCCTGAAAATTGTCCTCAACTCGCAGGTCAATGGCTACGGCTTTGTCTTGGCAATGCCCGGAGCCCTTCTGACCATTTACATGATAATCTCCAGGATGCCTGCGGCATTGGAAAAGAGGTGGGGATCTTCTTCTACCTTCAGGGGTTCTATCCTTGCTGTCGTCCTTGTCATCTTCGGATGGCATCTGTTGGAGGAGTGGAAGTATTACAGGCCGCTGACGTATCCTGTAGGCAAGGGCGGCGACACTATCCTCACCTATCCGCCCGAATCGGTAGGAGTCGGCTTCGGCATGAACGTACTCCTTGAAAATATCGAAAGGATAATGGGGCCTGAAGAGGGTTTTGTCGTAATGCCTGAAGGCGCGCTCGTCAACTATCTCTCAAGGAGGCCGAACCCGACCGGCTTCATCAACTTCGTACCGGCGGACGTGCAGATGTTCGGCGAGTCAGCTATGCTTGCCGCTTTGAGGAATGCGCCTCCTGAGTTCATGATAATGATCAGCAGGGATACCTCTGAGTACGGGGCCGCATACCTGGGGCAGGGGTACGGCTACGGTCTCTTCTCGTTTGTCTCGTCAAGATATGAGCCGGTATTGCAGATAGGTAGCCCTGACTTTCTCGTTGAGTCGAAAGGGTTCAGTCAGCCGCTGGGCATGATAGTTATGAAGCGCATAGAGTAAAGAGTACGTCTGCCGTGTTTGTCAGGTTCTTCGAGGATCGGGCGGCAGAAGTTTGAAACAGCCATCAGAGCGAGCGCTGGCAGATGCTCATTAATTGTTTTATCGGATCGAATAGGGGCTGAAGAGGTCTTTCGGGATAGACTGTGTCGTATGTTTTTCAGGGCTGTTCGGATGTGGGCGGCCGGGTATGGAGGCAAGGGGCCGGAAGGAATGCGGCTGAGCCTTGGGCAGAGCCACGTGATATTTTCAGGTGTAGATCCCTTGGAAGGCCGTAGCTACCCGATAGGCTCTCTGAGATCTCCTGTCTCGTATTGTATGATTGCGATTGCGGCCAGAGCCGCTGTCTCAGCCCGGAGTATCCTGGGCCCGATACTGACTGCGACGAAGCCTGCTTTTTCGGCAGCGGCGACATCTTCGACTGAGAAACCGCCTTCAGGCCCGACTGCGACGACGATCGCACTGTCAAGGTCGGCGTTTTTAAGTGCCTCTTTTATTGAGATTGTCTTACCAGTACCTTCCCATAGTATCAGTCTGATCCCCTCGGTACATCCCATGACCGCGTCTTTGAAGGCGGCTACAGGCGTTAGTTCAGGCAAGCGCGTCCTGCCGCACTGTTTGGCGGCCTCGATAGCGGCCTTCCTCCACCTTGTCCATTTTGTCTTTGAACCGTTTGATATCGGGATAGTCCTTGAAGTGGTGAAAAACGTGATCGTAGCTGCTCCAAGCTCTGTAGCCTTTTGGATCACGAACTCCGGCTTGTCTGATTTGAGAAGGCCTTGCAGGAGCCTGATAGCTCTGGGGCTTTCAAGCCTGCCGTAAGCAGTCCCTTCGACAGAGACGATTGCGCAACCAGCCTCCATCGCCGTGATCCGGCCTTGGACTTCAAGACCCTTGCCGTCAAAGACCGCAAGATCGTCGCCCTGTTTGAGCCTCAAGACCCTTTTGAGGTGGGTGAACTCGTCACCTGAGATGCGCACAGACTCCGCTCCGGCAGTTATATCTTCCGAGAAAAAACGCCTCATCCGAGAGCCTTTTTGATGATGGTCGCCGCCCACTCGCCTGACGTATAGTCCTTGAACTCCTTGAAGCCGTGCGCCTTGAAGGCGTTTTTTACCGTCTCTCTCTCATGGACGAGTATGCCGGAGAGTATAAGGAACCCGTTGTCCGCGACCTTTGCCGAGAGGTCCGTTGACATGCGCATAAGGTCTCCGGCGAGTATGTTTGCCGCCACAAGCGGGAACCTGCCGCGTATTTTTTCAAGGGGCTTGAGCGTCATCAGGACAACGGCCTTGTTCATCCGCGCGTTCTTGCGGGCGACCGTGGCGGCCACATGGTCTATCTCAGTGCCGACGGCCATTTTTACGCCGAGTTTCTTTGCGGCTATCGCAAGGAGCCCTGTCCCTGTGCCGACGTCGAGCATCCCTGAAAGGAGTCTTTTCCGTTCACTCCCGAGCAGAAGCGTTGTAACGGCCTTCAGGCACATCCGGGTTGTCGCGTGGCCGCCTGTTCCGAATGCCATGCCCGGGTCGATCTCGATCAGTATATCCCCTTTCTTCTTCGTAACGGTCTTCCATGTAGGCTTGACTATGACAGAGACGCCTTTGCACGTGACCTTGACCGTTTTTACGGATGCGCGCCAGGAGTGCGACCAGTCCCGGTCTTTGTAGTCTGATGTGGCCAGCCTCCAGCCGAGGCTTCTGAGGCGCTCATCGAGCCTTCTGACAAGGCCGGCGTCCTTTTGCGGGAGGTAGGCCTTGAGTACGGCCTCAGGGCTGTCAGATTCCGTAAAGGCCGGAAGCTCGCCCTCCCAGAGGCTATATGAGACGAGTGTGCCCACGGCCGATGGTTTGTCTTCGATCTCTTCGACTCCCGGGCTGCCCGCCTCGATGAGCGCGAGTGTTGCCGCGTCCTTTTCCGGCCTCGGTCCGGCGGCCTTTATCTCGATCCATTCTTTTATCACTATCCGTCCTTTGTCGTCCGATGGTTACGAGCGCATATTTATGTACTGGAGGTTTATGTCGAAGTCGCGCCCTTTAAGATCTTGTATCACAGCCTGGAGGTCGTCTATCTTCTTGCCTGTGACCCGTATCTGGTCATCTTGTATCTGCGGCTGGACCTTGACCTTCATCTCTTTTATGATCTTGTTGATCTCCTTCGCCTTATCCGTAGGGATGCCCTGGCGGATCTTTACGACCTGCCTCTTCATGGAGCCTGAGGCGTCTTCCACCTTGCCGTAATCGAGCGATTTAAGAGAGACCCCGCGCTTGACAAACTTGGTCTGGAGTATCTCTATTATGTTCCGGAGCTTGCCGTCGTCATCGGCCAGGATGATGATCTCCTCTTTCTTGTCCCACTTTATCTCGCTCTTTGAACCCTTGAAGTCGTACCTCTGCTGGATCTCCTTGATGGCCTGGTTCACTGCGTTGTCGATCTCCTGCACATCCGCGTTCGAGACGATATCAAATGACGGCATATCCCACCTCCGTATGGTTTGTCTGGCTTCTAAACTGCTATGGCCTGAGTACCTTCGCGCCTTTAGGCGGGGTGTACTCGAAAAAAGAGTCCTGCCTGGTCTCTCCGGTCTTTATGTTTCTGAAGGTCAGTCTCGTCGTATTCGCGAAAGAGTCTTCTATCGTCGCCCTTACCGCGAACCAGCTCTTTTTGTCGACCTCTATCGTCAGCCTCATCATATTCGGCTGCGGCGTCCTGGGCACGAGCTTAAGGCTGAAGATAGCGCCTTTATCCTCTTCCTTTGTTAGCTCGAAGTTCTTTTTTACGCTTCCGAGGCCTGAGAGGAAGTCGATGGCGAGGTTGGACGCGGCCTTGCCGACTTGGGTCTCGAATACCTGGTTGAGGTCGCTCTGGTATATCCACATCGTCTTGCCGTTGCTGACGATAAAGTCTTTTGTCGGCTTCGCAAAGACCCACTTCATCTTGCCGGGCTTTTTAAGGTATACGGTCCCTTCGTACTTCTCGGCTGATTTGGTGTGCCTTGATACGACCTCCTGCGTGAACGCGGCTTCGAGCGAATCTATCGACTCGTATCTCTTCTGAAGCTCCGTGATGACGCGCTCAGCCTCGGCTGACGCTCCTCCGTGGGCTTCGGTGCAGATCAAGGGAAAGAGCATCATGCAAAAAACGATGGCGATACGCGCGTATATATTTTTCATCTCAGAGGGCCTTTCCTTTTGATGTTATGGCTGAGTGCGTGTCAGGAGGCTCATTGGCTGTCGTACTTTTTTATAAGGACCTCTCTGGGGCGCGACCCTTGCGCAGGGCCGACGAGGCCTTCTTTTTCCATCCGTTCGATTATCCTCGCCGCGGTGTTATAACCTATGCGGAACCTTCGCTGTATGTATGAGGTCGATATCATCTCCAGAGTTGAGGCGAGTTCTACGGCGTCGAAGTACCTTTTCATGAACTCTTCTCCGAGTTCCGCCTCTTCCGAGGCCGTCTCGGATTCAGCCGGCTCAGTTATGACGGATTCATCATACTGAGGCGCGCCCTGCGCTTTCCAGAAGTCGGTGACTCGTTTTATCTCAGGCTCGGAGACGTAAGGCCCGTGTATCCTCTGGAGCTTTGAGGTCCCTGGCGGCAGGAAGAGCATGTCGCCCTGGCCGAGGAGCGTTTCCGCCCCCCCGGCGTCGAGTATTGTGCGTGAATCGGTCCGGGACGGGAGCTGGAACGCGATCCTTGCCGGGAAGTTTGTTTTGATCAGGCCTGTGACTACGTCGACCGACGGCCTCTGGGTAGCTATCATAAGATGAATGCCTGAGGCCCTTGCCATCTGCGAGAGCCTGACAAGGCACTCCTCTACGTCCTTTCCAGATGTCATCATCAGGTCTGCAAGCTCGTCTATTATTACGACTATGTAAGGGAGCCTCTTGTTCTTTTCTATCTCGCCGCCGTCGTCTTCGGATGCGCCTTCGAGCGCGAGATTATACCTCTCGATGTTCTTCGATCCCTTCTCGGCCATCAGCTTATAGCGCCTGCCCATCTCGGTGACTATGCCTCTGAGAGCCCCTGCGGCCTTCTTCGGGTCTGTTATGACCGGGGTTATGAGGTGCGGTATCCCCTCGTAGGCTGAGAGCTCCAGCATCTTCGGGTCGACCATCAGGAAGCGCACGTCCTCCGGTGTCGCCTTGTAAAGTATCGAGAGTATCATCGCGTTTACGGATACGCTCTTGCCCGTGCCTGTGGCCCCTGCGACGAGCATGTGAGGCATCTTCGCGAGGTCCGCCACGTAAGGCGCGCCGCTGATGTCTTTGCCGAGGGCGAGGGAGAGGCGCGAACGGCTTTTCGCGAAGGCAGGGCACTCCATCATCTCCCTGATCATGATGGTGTCCCTCTTCTGGTTCGGTATCTCAATGCCTACTACGGCTTTCCCGGGTATCGGAGCTATGATCCTTATAGACATAGCCTTCATGGCAAGGGCGAGGTCGTCGGAGAGGTTGGTTATCCGCCCGACCTTGACCCCGGGGGCAGGCTCGAACTCGAACATCGTTACAACAGGGCCCGGCATCACTTCGAGGACGCGCCCCTCTATGCCGAAGTCGAGCAGCGTCTTTTCAAGCACCTTCGAGTTGGCAAGAAGCGCGTTCGAGTCGACTGACTCTGATTTTTCAGGAGCCGGGTCGAGAAGAGAGGTCGGCGGCAGTTTAAAAAAACCCTTCGGAGAAGTGAATTCGAGGCGCTCATCAGCCTCTTCCATCCGTTCCTTCTTTCCGTGTATCTTCGGGGCTGATATCTTTGGGGCCGGGGCAGTGGACATAGCGGCAGAAGGCGTCTTGTCTCTTATCGGCTTCTCGGCTTTTAAAGCCTCTTTTTTCGGCTCAAGTCTTTTTTTATCTGTATCGTCTTCTTCAGCCTCGGAATCTTCCTCGTCTCCGCTATCAGGCCTTCTCATCCGTTCGATTATGGATCTGAAGGCGCTTGTCGCCGGAGGGGTAAGTTTTACCCCGAGCTGTACAAGGGATATGCCTGTAGCGAGAAGGACTGTGATGAGGACGACAGCGGTGAGCAGTATAACCGAGCCTGTCACACCCAGGTAGTCGGCTGAGACGTTGCCTATGAACCCTCCGACGAACCCTCCGGCCTCAGGGGCTGAAAAGACAGTGGCAAGAAGGCCGGACGAGGATATGACAAAGACCGCGAAGCTCGCCAGCACTGCGGCCTTGAGCCTGGTGAACCTCCTCATGAGGAACTCCGCTGATATGACGGCGAGTATCAGCGGGAGGATGTACGAGGTGTAGCCGATAGAGGCTATGAGCGCCCATTCGAGGTGTCCGCCTATCGCGCCGCCCCAGTTAGAGGCGGCCCCTGAGGAATAGAGGGACACGCCCGAGTACAGGGCAAGCGCGAGGATGAGGATGCCTGTTATTTCCTGGCGAGGGCCGCCCTCGGTCTCTTTTGTCTTTACGGTATTGGCCATTCTTCCTTTTGATGATCCAAGCGGTCATGTGCGCAAGATTACAGGCGCAGCCGGGCCTGATGACTGATGAGATGATGTGTGGCGCTATAAGGAGATCCTGGCCGCGGAGATCTTCATGGAGGCGCTCTGTCAGAGCGCCTTGAACTGCTTGCTGAGCGTGATCGACTGGTACTGGTACGATGAACCTATCTTCGGGCCGTAGACCTTCTCCGGCATTTCGCTCATCTTCTCGTAGAAGATCTTGCAGAAGCTCTGTCCGTCGGCGATCATGAAAGGCACGTCATGGGCCCTTACTTCAAGGACAGCCTTGGTGCCATTGACCTCGCCCTTCATCCCGTAGCCGAAGCCGGGGTCGAAGAAGCCGGCGTAGTGCGTCCTGAGCTCCCCTGAGCCTGCCTCATACGCGACCATCTCGGCGGCGTACGTGGGCGGGACGCGTATCTTCTCTTTTGATGAGAGTATATAGAATTCCTCAGGCTCCAGGATGAGCGTGCCTTTGCTGTTCTTCGGCAGAGGGTCCCAGAAGTCGCCTATCCTGTAGTGGTTTTTTTTCGTAAGGTCGACTACGTGGCTGTTCTTCTTCGATCTGTATCCGATTATGCCGGAATTGTTGTCTCCGCTGAGATCGACCGACATGAAGAGGCCTTTTGATATCCTGACGTCGTCGGCGCCAAGATGGTTGTCTCCGTTGTATAAAAGACGCGACGACTTGTTGAGCGCCTTTAGCCCGGCGTCCGTCAGTGTGCAGTCGCCCTGCATCAGCCGGAGCTGGACGAGAGAGAGGCCCTGCTTCACGTTTATCGTGAACGACCTGGGCATCACCTCTACGAAGAGCTGTCCTTTGTATCCGGCGGCTATATCGTCGAAACGCGGGTTTCTGTCTGTGAGTATGCGCGCGAAGACGTCGAGCCTGCCGGTAGTCGATTTGGGGTTCGCCCTTCCGTGGACGTTTTTCGGAAGGTCAAGCTCCTCCATGATCGGTATCAGGTAGACGTGCCCCTTCTCAAGTATGCCGCCGTTCGATATGTCTGTCTCGTACATCACAAGGTCTGAGCCGTATGCGTCAGGGGTGTGGAGCTTCTCTATGACCGAGTGGAACTCAGGGAGGAAGCTCGATACGAGCCTGTAAGCCTTTGCACCGAGCCTCAAGTCCATGGAAGCGGGCTGGATCTGTTCGTCGGAGATCGGAGACGACGCGCAGTGGATATGCTTTTTCGCTATCGCCTTTTTAAGCATCTGACAGCTCAGGACGCCGCCTTTTTCAGGGGTACTCATGCCAAGACCTCTTTTTCGGCTCGCCTGAGGGCGTAACCGGTGATTTTGTCGCTAAAGTATCTGATAGCATACACAAAAGGAAGTCCATTTTAAAGCTAAAATTTTTCTTCCGGATGGAGGTCCAGGCAAGTAAAAAGCCCCGGCCGGCAAGGCGCGGGGCTTTTTCAGCAGGTCTTGTCTCTCTTGTTCAGCAGAACCGCAGTCCTGCCCTTGATATGCCGTATATATGCCTTGTCCATACTACCTGAGCCTGTTTTACAATGTCGAGGTCTTCTACTGTGACGTTGATCCTCTCATCCTGATTGAATGGGAGGTGGCCGAGCACCTTTATGCCGAGGCCGGTATCCGATACGTCGACGGTCTTTACCGGAAGCCTGATGTCGTCTTTCAGGAGATCGCAGATCCTGTGGGTGATCTGGCGGTTGCCGCCTCTTCTGTCAGACTCAGCGCCTTTTTGCATGAAACCGCAGTATGGACATGGAAGATGTGAGTCTCGTGCCGCGGTAAAGGAGATATTTTCGCATCTCAGGCAGGTTATTTTATTCATGTGTACCTGTTCGGGTAATATCCGGTTTATTTTATTGTCGGTAGTCTCTTACATAATAGTCGTTTTCTTTTGGTTGTCAACAACTTTTGGGCCTTTTAACATCATTTTAATCGTTTATTTAGATTCGTTCCTCTGGTTGTCGAAAATAAAGGCTCTCGGTCCTTCTTCTGAGGGGACTACATGTATTGTATCACAGGCCGTCATGTTCTTTAAACCTCAGGCAATCCGCAGGGTTTTGTCTTAAGAGTCCTTGACATTTACGGGTGCATCTGGTACTCGTTATCAGGTGAAGAAAGAAAAAAGACTTGACCCGCGCGACAAGAAACTTCTTCTTGCGGCGGCTATCCTGGTCGCGGTGGCGGTCTTTGCCGTCTTTGGCGACAACGGCCTCCTTGATGTCTATAAGATGAGGAAAGAGCGCGACGGGATCATTGAGTATAACTCCGCTATGGAGGCCGAGAACAAGGGCCTTGAAGAGCAGATATCCCTGCTGAAGACCGATAAGCGCTACATAGGGCGGATCGCGAGAAATGAGCTTGGGATGCTCGGCAAAAACGAGATGATCTACAGATTTGAGGAAGTGAAAAAGTAGCTTTCCTGAGCGCCGCCTGATCAGAGCCGCTTGCCTCTCAAGTCAGGGGCGCACGCTTTTAAATCTTAAAAAAACGGTGAGATGAAAAACACGCTGAAGACAGCCGGAGTGCAGTTCGCCTGCGTCCGGGACAGAGAGAAAAACCTTGCAAAGGCGCGCTCCCTGATCGAAGTGGCCGCAGGAGAAGGGGCGAAAATAATAGGGCTTCCACAGCTCTTTAACTCGCACTGGTTCCCAGCCGCCATCGACGAGCATAACTTCTCTCTGGCAGAAGATGGAGATGGCGCTACTGTCAATATGTTAAGGGAAGAGTCGGCGAGGCACAAGGTCTGCCTCGTAGGGTCTATATTTGAGATCGACAACAAGGTCCACTACAACACGGCCTTTGTGACCGGCCCTGACGGAGCGGTAATCGGCAGGTACAGGAAGGTCCATGTCCCGCAGATCCCGTTGTGGGAGGAAAAGACTTACTTCAGCCCGGGAGACCTCGGTTTTCCGGTCTTTAAGACGCCGTTTGCGACGATAGGCGTGCAGATATGCTGGGACATATTCTTCCCTGAGGGGTTCAGGATACTCGCGCTCAAGGGGGCTCAGATGGTATTCGCACCTACAGCCTCGGCCTTCATCCATTCGAGGAAGAAGTGGGAGCGTGCCATCGGCGCTGCCGCGCACGCGAACGGGATATTCATATTCAGGGTCAACAGGGTAGGCAAGGAAGAGGCGCAGGAGTTCTACGGCGGCAGTTTCTGCGCAGGCCCTGACGGAGAGTTCGTAGGCGCGCCGTCCGGGGCTTCTGACGGAGTGGTGCTCGCCGATGTAGACCTCTCGGAGATGACCGAGGCAAGGAACGAATGGGTCTTTTTAAGAGACAGGCGGCCTGAGGAGTACGGCGATATATCGGGGAGCGGCAGATGAGGAAAGGTGTTGCTGTAATAGTGACGGACGCGCTCGTCCAGGCGCGCTCTGAGGGGCTTATCCTTGCTCAGGAGTTTCCATCAGTAATCATAGACAAGCCAAAGAAAGAGGAGTTCGGGGATTTTTCAACGAACATCGCAATGCTCCTGGGTCCTATCGAGAAGAAGGGACCGAGGCTTGTAGCCGATATCATCGCTGAGAAGATAAGGCTTCAGCCGTTTATCGCGCGTTGTGACGTGGCAGGCCCGGGGTTCATAAATATATTCCTTGAGAAGTCCTACTGGACTTCAGTCCTTGCGGATATAATATCGAAGGGAGCTGAGTTCGGCAAGTCTGACGCAGGCAAAGGCAGGTCAGTACAAGTCGAGTACGTCTCCGCCAACCCGACAGGGCCTCTCCACATAGGCCACGGCAGGGGCGCGGCTGTAGGGGATTCGCTCGCCCGCATACTTGCCGCCGTCGGTTTTTCCGTCAAAAGGGAGTATTACATAAACGACGTAGGCCGCCAGATGAGAACTCTCGGCAGATCTGTATATCTGAGGCACCTTGAGATACTCGGAAAGCAGATAGAGTTCCCTGAAGACTCATACAAGGGCGATTATATAAAAGACGTTGCAGCGTCGTTTATAGCCGAGCACGGGGAAAAATACAAAAACGTCCCTGAAGATGCCGCTATCCCGGCGTTTTCCGAGTTCGCTGGTAGCGCGCTCCTTGCCAACATAAGAACTGACCTCAGGGATTTTTCAATAGAGTTTGACGAGTGGTTCAGCGAGAGGTCGCTCCACGAAAAAGGCCTTGTAGATAAGACCATTGAAGAACTGAGAAGAAGAGGGCACATCTATGAGTCAGAAGGGGCGCTCTGGTTCAGGACGACTACATTCGGAGACGATAAAGACAGGGTCCTTATAAAGGCCGACGGGGCGATGACGTACTTCGCCTCTGACATAGCCTATCACCTTGACAAGCTCGACAGGGGCTTTGATGTGCTCGTAAACGTCTGGGGGGCGGACCATCACGGCTACGAGGGAAGGATCCGCGCCCTTGTGCTGGCACTTGGCAGGGACGGTTCAGCCCTTCGCATCATCTTCATTCAGCTTGTGGCCCTCATGAGGGGCGGTGTGCCTGTTGCAATGGGCAAGCGCGAGGGAGAGTTCGTGACGCTCAGGCAAGTCATGGACGAGGTGGGAAGGGACGCCTGCAGGTTCTTCTTCCTCATGAGGAGGTCGGACGCTCAGCTCGACTTCGACCTTGAGCTTGCAAAGAGCCAGGCCCCTGAGAACCCCGTCTACTATGTACAGTACTGCCACGCCCGGATAAAGAGCATCATAGGCTTTGCCGCTGAAAAAGGGGCCATCATGCCCGAGACCCCGTCTCTTGAGATATTAGGCAGGCTTGAACAGAAAGACGAGATGGAGATAATAAGGCACCTCGCCTCTTTTGAAGAGGTCGTCGAGAAGAGTGCTTCGTTGATGGAGCCCCACAGGGTGAGTTTCTATCTTACGGAGCTTTCCGGCCTATTCCATCCGTATTACAACAAGAACAGGGTGGTTACAGACGACGACGGTCTCACTGGCGCTCGCCTCCTTTTGTGCGGCGCTGTAGCGACTGTGGTCGCCAACGGACTGAGGCTCCTGGGTGTGAGCGCGCCTGAGAAGATGTAGCGGCAGCGAGGTCTTCACGATTGGGTCGGGTGTTATATTTTGGCTGATGATGTTTTTTTGGCCTTTATCGGTTGACACGCCCGATAGTTTTTGATACATTATCAAATCTCAGCTACTGCGGGGTGGAGCAGTCCGGTAGCTCGTCGGGCTCATAACCCGAAGGTCGCAGGTTCAAATCCTGTCCCCGCTACCAAAAATAATCAGGGGTTACGCAATTGCGTAACCCCTTTTTTGTTCTCAGAGGGGTTATTAGCTAACATTTTTCTAACAATACAATCTAAAGATACGGGGTATTCTCTTTGCTGGCTCAGATTTATAACCTGAACCCGCAGTAGAGTGAAATCTATCGAAATAGGTAATGAATTGGGTAGTGACCGATTGGAGAGCAAATGAAAAAATCAGAAGAACATTTGCTGTTTTCCTTAAGGCGGGCATTGAAAGATTTTAAATCAGATCCGTATGCTGACGGACGTTATGAAAGCCCACATTCTGAAGCAGAACTTGATTTGGACGAGAATGAACTACCTCTTCCATATATGGTGTTCTTGACATTGGTTACTTTTTCGGGTTTTTCATACTGGGGACGTGAGGAAAAAGTGGCTTGGTCTATACCGATCCTCTATAAGGACATTCCTTTTTTATTGGCCTACCGTAAATTTGGATTCGACATAACGACGCCAGCCCTTACGAATGAAACCCGGAAAGCAGCAAAGGAAATGGTAAGCAAGCTACATAAGGGCATAGTTGTTGCCGACAAACTGCTGAAACCGTTTGCTGAGGCACAAATTAGAAAAAGAAACGTCACCATTCTCAATAAATATCATAGTTTTAACAACAGATATCGTTTCTTTCGTGAGCAAGCGGCGCAAAGCTTCTCGAAACTGTCCCAAAGAGGCGCTTTGCAGACGAATAAAACAACCAGTACAGTTGAAATATTAAATAACATCTCTACGTTAAGTAACGAAGGTTTCTATCATGCATCAGCTATGCTGGATGCTTATTTTAGTCGCCTGGAACACGTGCTTGTTTTGTTGCTCGCCTTTACCGATTACAATAGCAAAAAGGACGACCTGGTGAGATTTATAGGCTCCTTTTGGGACGATAAATTCACACGCATATTTGATATCCAAAAAGATGCTGGGGCAAAGAAATGTTACGATCGATTATGCAATATTAAAGACAGATTCCGGAATCCCCTTTCACATGGAGGTTTTGAAAGACAGGGAGCATCTCTCAACTTCCATGTACCTGTAGTAGGGGCAATACCTGTTCACCTTTCGAGATTCAAGGATAGTATTCATTATTCCTTTCACCCGATAGACGAAACCAGCTTCGAAGAGATATGTTCTTTGTTTGACAACGCCGATAAGCTTTTAGAAAACGGAGAAATAAAATTTGGCATGAGATATATAGATAGTGGCCTTAACGTAGCCTTTGACGAAGACATGTTAAAGGAGTATCGGCAAGCAATACGATCTGAGAAAGAGATCGAAAATTTTATACAGCATCTGTCTGATCTATCAGATATGCACACGAATTTGAACTGGTGAGAACCTAACCACTTCATGACCCAATCCTCGCAACTACAGGCTCAGACTAAGTCTTAATGCGAATCCCCGCTACCAAAAATATAAAAGAGGGTGGTATTCATACCGCCCTCTTTTCTTATTTCAGGTTGTCAGGGATTGAAAGCAACTGAGGCCAAGAGAGTGGGAGCGAATGAACGCGGCCAGATCTCCAGGTCACTGATGACGATTTTGCCGCTGAATTTCAGGCCGTGTTTCCTTAAATGGAGACGCGGCTTTTTTCATTTCATGCGTATGTTGCTTTGCCTGCGCGTTGGATGTTAATATCCTGAAATATTACGGATGGGACGGAGGCGTCTTTGGACCTGATAGTCAGCAATCTGCGCATAGCCGTTGAGAGGGACGGAGTAGACGAATATCTGAAGGCCGCCTCTCAGAAGTTGCAGGTCGGCGTGAAGGCATTGAGTTTCGTCAAGATCCTCAGCAAATCAATCGACGCGAGGAACAAAAAACAGTTTTTCTATGAGATCGCGATCGTGGTCGCCGTCCCTGAAGGGTTCAACAACCCTGAAGGCTTAGAGGTCTACATAGAAAGACCAAAGACGGTCAAGGTGCTCAAAGGCCCTGTTGACAGGCCTATTATCGTAGGCTTCGGCCCTGCTGGTATGTTTGCCGCACTTGAGCTGATAGAATACGGGCTCAAGCCGATAATATTCGAGAGAGGCAAAAAGATAGAAGAGCGCTCTGTAGATGTGCGCAGATTTATCAAGGAGAGGGTCCTTGACCCTGAGTCGAACATCCAGTTCGGCGAGGGCGGCGCAGGCTCATATTCGGATGGAAAGCTGTTTTCCAGGATAAAGAATTCCGAGTACATAGACAAGGTGTTAGATACTTTTATCAGGTTCGGCGGACCGGAAGAGATAGGGTATATGCACAAGCCCCATCTCGGAACGGACGTCCTTTGTAAGATTGTCCGCAATATCAGGGAGCATATACTTGAGAGGGGCGGCCAGATCCATTACAGCTCGCGTATGACGGACATCATCATATCTGACGGCATGGCTTTGGGCGTTGTGATAAACGGCGGAAGCGAGTACCGTTCATCAAATATCTTCTTAGGCCTCGGCCATTCAGCGCGCGATACCTTCGAGATGCTTCACGCAAAAGGGGTCGCGATCGAGCAAAAGCCCATCTCCGTCGGCGTAAGGATCGAGCACCCGGCCGAGGTGATCAATGTTATGAGGCACGGAGAGAAGTACAAGTCATTCCCCGGGATCGGTGCGGCGACGTATTCCTTGAGCCATAACGACCGTAAGATCGGCCGGGGGATATTTACCTTCTGCATGTGTCCGGGCGGCGAGGTTGTAAACGCCTCGTCAGAGGAAGGGATGCATGTTGTAAACGGCATGAGCTACTCGACCAGGTCGTCTCCGTTTTCAAATTCGGCGATAGTCGTGACATGCAATACGGACGACTACGGCTCATCTGACCCGCTGGCAGGGTTGGAATTCCAGAAGGCGATAGAGAGAAAGGCGTTTGCCTCTGCTGGGGGTGGATGGCAGGCCCCGGGACAGAACCTGATCGATTTTATGGCAGGAAGGGTCTCGAAGAGCCTGAATAAGAACTCGTTCGCAATGGGCCTTACTTCAGTTGATATGACGGAGGTCTTCCCGACCTTTGTAAATACAGCGCTCCTGTCAGCGTTCAACAAATGGAAGGATGCCTACCCGCTTTTCGTCTCGCACCATGCCTTGCTACTTGGTACTGAGACAAGGACGTCAGCCCCTTTAAGGCTCAAGCGGAGCGAGAGCTACGAGTCGGTAAACGTAAAAAACCTTATTCCGATAGGCGAGGGCTCAGGCTACACCGGAGGGATAACCAGCTCGGCCGCCGACGCTATAAAGGCTGTTGAGGCGCGGATGGGGTAGGGCGCGCAGGTGAGGCTAATCCCTCCCGGCCTCACCTTAAATAAGGGGAGGAGCAAGACAATGCCCCTATTTTTTCAAGAGATATTAATAGCGTAGTTGAGACGTTGAAAGAGCGCGCGGAGAAGTAAAGACAAAGCCCCCCTCTTTTTAAAGAGGGGCTGGGGGAGTTATGAGGTTCCCGCACAACAACCAGAAGCTGAAAAAGAAGAGGCGTGAACTCAGACGGAATCAGACAGACGCTGAAAAGATGCTTTGGGCACGGTTACGCAATAAACAATTTTATGGCGTAAAGTTCTTTCGACAATACAGCATGGGTGAGTATGTCCTGGATTTTTACTGCCCATCGCTAAAAGCCGCTATAGAGCTGGACGGTGGACAGCACGCTGAAGACGAACAACGTAATCGCGACACTATACGCACAAACTATCTGCAAACGCATGAGATTACAGTCCTGCGATTCTGGAATAACGACGTACTCTCTAATATGGAGGGCGTCCTTGAGGAAATGTCCACACGACTAACCCCTCCCGGCCTCCCCTTAAATAAGGGGAGGAGTGAAGAAAAAGAAGAGGCGCAAACTCAGGCGGAAATATATAGGCGGTGAAAGTTTTTTTTAATCATCAGATTGAATCACGATGTGTATTGACGTAGCTGTTGCGGTACCTAAGTGGCGCTTAAAAGTTTTTTGGCCATCATCTTGAGATTCGCTGGTTCAGTAGCGAAGTGCAACACTTGGGAGAGCAGAAAGGAAGATTGCCTAATCAATAACAGGCCCGGAAAATGCATAGGCTTCAGAAAACCAATCGAAGCAGCTGCTCCCTCCGTTGTACTTTAAGGTTGAATTCGGAGATTGGATCTGCCGGCCGCTGTCCGGTTCGTGTTCGGGTTGGATTGTCAGTTTCTTTTTTTCGGGTGGATTAACGGCGCTTTCGTGATATTCTGATGGGGTTAGTTTATCGACATTCAAAGAGGCGCTACAGTGACGGAAGAAATCATAAAATGCCCTTCGTGCGGCTCGAATATCCCGCTTAATGAAACGCTTGCCAATCAGGCGAAGGAGAGCGCGAGGAAGGAGTTCGAGGCCCGCGGACGTGAAAAGGATAGTGAGATAAAGAGGCGTGAAGAGGAGCTTGAGCGCGCCCGCCAGGAGATCGAGGCCTCGAAAAAGGCTGTAGCCGAGACCGTTGAAAAGAGGCTCGCCTCCGAGAAGCTGAGGTTGTCCCTGGAAGCAGAAAAGAAAGCGCGCGAAGCGGTGCTTGTCGAGTTAAACGACCTGAATGCCGCAACAGCCGAGAAGGACAAGCTCCTTGCCGGTGCAAGGGATGCCGAGCTTGAGCAGAGGAAAAAGGCGAGAGACCTTGGGGAGAGGAACAAGACTCTTGAGCTTGATATGGCAAGAAAGATGGATGAGGAGAGGGAGCGGATAAAGGCCGCGGCTTTTGACACCTTCTCTGAGGAGCACAGGCTCAAGGACCTTGAAAAGGACAAACAGCTCGGCGACATGAGAAAGACGATCGATGAGCTGAAGAGAAAGTCAGAGCAGGGATCGATGCAGACGCAGGGCGAGGTCCTTGAACTCGACCTTGAGTCCATGTTAAAGACAAGGTTCCCTATAGACGCGATAGAGCCGGTGATGAAAGGAAGGCGCGGCGCAGATATACTGCACAGGGTCTACACAAGGGGTGGGACTATCTGCGGCACAATAATCTGGGAATTCAAGTCCACAAAGGCATGGTCTGACGACTGGATAGCAAAGCTTAAGGACGACCAGCGCGAAGAGCGCGCCGATATCGCGGTTATCGTGACAGGGACGATGCCTAAGGGAGTAGCTGCCTTCGCCCTTGTAGAAGGCGTCTGGGTGACCTCTATAGCCCTTGCCGGGCCTCTTGCCGAGGCGCTCAGGGTAAACCTCATCCAGCTTTCATCTTCGAGGCTCGCCTCGGTTGGCAAGAACGAGAAGATGGAGGCGATATATAATTATCTTACCGGTCCCGAGTTCAGGCAAAAGGTGGAGGCGATTGCAGAGGCCTTTACAGCCATGAAAGACGACCTGGAACAAGAAAAAAGGGCCATGCACAGGATATGGGCCAAGAGGGATAAGCAGATAGAGCGTGTCGTCACGAACACGCTTCGGATGTACGGCGACGTTCAAGGCATCGCGATGCTCCCTGATATAAAATCGCTTGAGCTTGGTGCAGGCGCTGTTGATTCCGAGTCAGAGGATGGAACTGGGCTTTTTTAGAGGCAAAGAAAACAATCAAAAGACAGGCGGGTGGAAATGGGCGTATCGATAGTCATTGTACTGCTGTTCGCGTTCTCGATCGGGATACTTCCGGCCTTCATGGCCTTGAAGATGAAGCGTAATTTTTTCCTCTGGTGGATATACGGATCGCTTCTTTTTCCGATAGCGTTGGCGCATGTCTACTGGCTTAAAAACGGCTTCCCTATCTTCAGGTCGTCAGGGACGAAGAGGTGCGGGTTCTGCAGGACCGTGGTAGACGTCAATGCCACGCATTGTACTCACTGCGGGTACGATTTTACGACGATGGGATATTGACAGACGTCTTTTGAGCTTCCGTGCTTCGGCCATCCTGCGCGGCCGGCCGTGGTTTGGATAGGTTATTAATCGTTATTTTTAGGGCCTTAAAGTCTCGATTATCCTCTTCGGCAGGCCGTGTCTTTATAGCGCGGCCTGTCGATTTGATGTGAGCTACTCCATCACAGCCTGCCGGTCTTTTGCGCCGTTCGTTCGCATCTAATGGTGCCTTTCCAATTCCGCAGAAAATATCAACTCTGAGATGCAAGGCGCTGATCTGTTGACCAGGCTACATCCATCTATTCCAGGTCTATCGTCATTCCGTCGTAGGCGAGCTCGACTCCCTTAGGCAGAAGCCCGTTGTCTCTCTCGTAGTCGAGGCCGTGGCCGAGGTGCGTAAGGAGCGTCCGCCCGGGTTTGAGCATGCCGGCGACCTCTATCGCTTGCTCTATCGTAAAATGCGTTGGATGCGGCTTGTGCCTGAGAGCGCCTATGACAAGGACCTCGATCCCTTCAAGCAGCCTGATAGATTCGGCAGGTATCGAGCTGCAGTCAGTGACGTACGCGGCTTTGCCTATGCGGTAGCCGAGTATCTGCGCCCTTCCGTGGTATATGTCTATCGGGGTGATTTTAACGCCTGCCGCTTCGAACGGCCCTGACACCTCAGAGGCCGTAAGGTTGGGCTTCCATCCATCCATGCCGTCGTCGGAGAATATGTAGTCGAACATGGTCTTTATGCGCCCTATCGTGAAGGGGTTGCCATAGCATGGTATGGCGTCTTTTTGCACCATGTTGAAGGACCTGAGGTCGTCTATGCCGTGGATATGGTCTGCGTGGGGGTGCGTGAAAAGGACTGCGTCTACCCGCTCGACCCTGTTGGCGAGCGCCTGGGTCCTCAGATCTGTGGATGTGTCTATCAGGAGGTTCTTGCCGCAGGTATGAACGAGCAGGGATGACCTTGTGCGCTTGTTGCGGGCGTCATCCGAGGAACATACTGTGCAGTGGCAGCCTATGACTGGCACCCCTGTGGAAGTGCCGCATCCAAGTACGGTCAGTTTCATCGGTATGTTATCTGGAGATTGTCAGGCAGGATTGCCGTTAGGCGGCCAGGAACATTTTGCGGCTTCCTGTTCGCGGTTTACCGATTGGCGCAAAGAGCGTCGGTATTTTTTCGGGCGGCTGATGGCGCTCCCAACAGCTCTATCCGGCAGGTCAGGGTTTGTATTCGCCTACGACCGTAAGCTCTCCCATGACCTCATCTTCGTGCGGCGCGTCAGACATGAAATCCGTCAGGTCGCTTCCGGCATAGTGCTCGAAGTGCATTCCGTCGATGAAGAGCGGGTTGTCTGTGACGTCGTATACCTTGCCCTTGTAGGCGATGTATATCGGGGTGTCCGGGTTCGCCCCGTCGAATTTTTTAAGTTCCGCTTCATTGAAGATTTTCATGGACTAAATATAAAACGGCGCCGGCATGAAAGTCAATACAAATACGGCCAGTGCCGCGATGGCTATGACCCTTCTCTTCCAGTCCAGAGGCTCGCGTTCGTTTTCTATAGGCGGATGGAACAACCCCAGTATCGAGATCAGCGCCGCCCATATAAACCACCCCGGCCAGGCGAAGACCCCGAGGGCCACCAGGATCGAGATTATCACCGCTGAAAAAGGGCGCTGCCGCCGTCCCAAGAGGGCATACGCGATGTGTCCGCCGTCGAGCTGGCCTATCGGCAGGAGGTTCATGGCTGTAACGAACATCCCTATCCAGCCTGCGAAGGCGACAGGGTGGAGAGAGACGTCGAGCCCTTCTCTCAAAGGCCCGAACGTAAGATAGGTCAAGGCCTCGAATATCAAGGATGATCCGAGGCCGAGGGCTCCGGAGACCGAGCTTTTCTCAATGATCGCTGAGTGGTCGAGACCCCATGATGTGACAGCGAGCGCGACTATGAACCCTGCAAGCGGCCCTGAGGCCCCGATCTCGACAAGGGCGTTCTTCGTGGTTATCGGCGACTTGATGCGGATGACGGCCCCGAAGGTCCCTATCATCGGCGGTATCGGCGGACCGGGTATGAATAAAGGGAACGTGGTTACTACATTATGTCTTTTTGCCGCGAAGAAGTGGCCAAGCTCGTGCGTGCCCAGTATCAGAAGGAGCGAAAAGGAGAATGGAACTCCTGCGAGCATCAACGACGGGTCGGAGAATATATCAGCCCCTTCAAAGAGAGCGCCGGCCGCGACCGTAGTCAATACGGTGCAGATGAAGAGCACTAATGGGAGGAGCGCCCTCGGGCCGCGCGCCCGTGAGGATGTCGAATGGTTCTTTCCATTCATGGGAGTCTCATTGCCGCCTGGTCCTAGCCCGGCCAGCTGTTCTTCTGTCTTATATGGTCGAGGTATATCTCGATCGCTGTCTGGCCTATGCAGAGTATGAGCGGGCCGGCGATGATGCCTATGAAGCCGAATACATGCACGGCGCCGAGGATGCTGAAAAAGAGAAGGAGCGGATGGAGGTTTGTCTTGCCGCTCACTATGAACGGTCTCAAGAGGTTATCCACAAGCCCTATCACGAAGACCCCCCAGAGGATCAGACCCGCGCCTGCCGCGTAATGCCCTGTGATAAGAAGATAGGCTGATGCAGGAAGCCATACTATGGCGGAGCCGACCGTCGGGATGAACGAGAAAAAGAACATAACGAAGCCCCATACTATAGCCGCCTGCAGGCCGATGGCCCAGAACGCGAGGCCGCCTAAGAGCCCCTGGATGAGGGCCACGAAAACTCCGCCGTAGAGGGTCGAGGCTATCACGGAACGGTTGCGCTCTACCACCATCTCCTTGTCTGTCTCAGACAGTGGGAGCAGGTCTTTTATGAGAGTGAGGACCTTGTCCCCGTCTTTAAAGAGGAAGAACATGGCGAAAAAAGCGAGGATGATGTTGAAAATAAACTCGGCGAAGCTTTTTATGAAACCCCTCAGCCCCTCGCCTGCGAACCCGGCGGCCTCTCTTACTATGCCAGCGAAGAAGCCCCTCAGGTCGACGCTGGATATGTCGACGTACCTGCCGATGAAACTCTCGAATTTGGAAAAAAAGAAGAGAGGCGACTGGTGCGCCCTGCCGGAGACCTCGTTCATGTAGCCCTCAGCCCAGTGATAGAGGCCGAAAAGCTCGTTCGCCATGGCCGCGCCGATTATCATCATAGGTATCATGATGAAAAGGGCTATTGAAGCGCATGCCACAAGGGATGCCGCCATCTGCCGGTTGCCGAACTTCTTCAGGAGCCAGATGTAGTAGGGGTAAAAGAGGATGACCAGCGCCGTCGCCCAGAATATCGGGATCACAAACGGGACCAGTATCAGGTACGTCAGATAGAGGCCGAGGAACGCAAGTATTATCGCTAGTATGTTTTCTGATTTCATCGCGTGGGCCACCCGCCCGGAGGCGTTCAGGGGAGCGGACATTTATTTTGATTTTCAGCCTGCATCCAAGTATAATTGTATTTTATCATAATACAAGCGGTTTTACCTGTAACAGCACTAAAAAAGGCATAATAAAGAGGGTTGATAAGAGATGACTAAGGCTGTAGCGCTACTATCCGGCGGGCTTGACAGCACGCTTGCGGTAAAAATGATGATCGAGCAGGGCATCGAAGTCTATGCCCTCAACTTCACCTCGGCTTTTTGCACCTGCAACAGCGGTGGGAAGCACCCGGGCGCCGAGGGCGGCGGGTGCAGGAGTGAGTCCAGGCGGGTCGCCGAAGAGTTCGGTATATCGATAAAGGTCATGTACAAGGGCACGGACTATATAGAGATAGTCCGTAACGCCAGACACGGCTACGGCAAGGGGATGAACCCGTGCGTCGACTGCCGGATATATATGTTCAAGGCGGCTAAGGAGTATATGCAGGAGATTGGCGCCTCTTTCGTAATAACCGGAGAGGTGCTGGGTCAGAGGCCCATGAGCCAGAGGAAGGATGCCTTCAGGATTATAGAGCGTGAAAGCGGCCTTGAAGGGCTGATATTGAGGCCCTTGAGCGCGAAACAGCTGGAGCCGACCATCCCGGAGACGAGCGGCCTCGTCGACAGGGAGAAGCTCCTTGACGTTCTGGGTAGGTCGAGAAGACAGCAGATAGACCTTGCCGAGGAGCTCGATGTAAACGACTATCCGTGCCCGTCAGGGGGATGCCTCCTTACCGACAAGATATTCTCAAAGAAAGTGAGGGATCTCCTCGGCCACAAGAAGGACGTTACAAAGAGGGACTTATCACTCTTGAAGTCAGGCCGCCACTTCAGGTTCGAGGGCGTCAAGATAGTCATCGGAAGGAACGAGGCTGACAACGCAAAGATCAAGGCCCTTGCTCTCGCCGAGGAGACACTGATGGAGCCGTCGGGCTTTTCAGGCCCAGTAGCCCTTATCTGCGGGGAGGCTGGCCCTGTCGTTACGGCCTTTGCCGCCGGGCTTGTCCTTAGGTACGCGCAGGATAAATCAGTTGAAAAGAAGAGCTTTAACGTCACTGTAAACGGCATCACATCTGTCTTTGAGGCTGACGTAGCTGTTGAAGAGAGCATGATAGACGAGGTCAGGGTATGTTGAAGTCAGGGGCTGAGATCGTTGAAAAGACAGCGGTAATCCTTGGTGCCGCGCTTGACGCTGAGATCGAGGCGGCGGCAAAGGGGCCGGAGGCAGGGGCGCTTGAAAAGCTCGAAGGGCTTAAAAAAATACTGTTGGAGATGCGCTCTGTACTTGTCGCTTTCTCTGGCGGGGTCGATTCGTCGTTCCTTCTGAAGGTCGCTGTTGACACGCTCGGGGACAAGGCCGGGGCGCTTACAGCGACCTCGCCGACCTATCCTGAGAGGGAGTTCAATGAGGCCTGCTCCATCGCTGCGAGTCTGTGCGTAAGGCACATAGTGGTCGAGTCCAACGAGCTTGAGATACCCAACTTCGCGGATAATACAGACAAGAGATGCTACTACTGCAAGAGCGAGCTCTTTCAGATATCGCGTGAAAAGGCGACAGCCTTCGGTTTTGATAACGTAGCTGACGGCTCAAACGCAGACGACCTGAAGGACTATAGGCCCGGCAAGACCGCCGCAAAGGAGCTTGGCGTCAGAAGCCCTCTGCAGGAGGCCGGCCTCAACAAGCTGGAGATAAGAGCTCTTAGCAGGGAGCTGGGGCTTGCTACATGGTCGAAGCCATCCTTTGCCTGTCTTTCTTCCCGCTTCCCATACGGCACCCGTATCACCGAGGAGAGGCTCGATAAGGTCAGCAGGGGAGAAGAACTTCTCCACGGCCTCGGATTCAGGCAGTTCAGGGTAAGGTATCACGGCGATACTGTCCGCATCGAGGTCGCCCCTGAACATATAGGTACGTTCCTCTCGGATGACGTCAGGTCCAGTGTCGTGGAAGGATTTAAAGAGATAGGCTTCATATATGTGACGCTCGACCTGCAGGGGTACAGGACAGGGTCGATGAACGAGGCGCTGCCGAGGTCGTAACGGCGCGTTCGTGAGGAGGCAGGTCTTTAATAGGCAGGCCCGTTTGAAATATGCATAGCCCTGAGAGAACGGATCGTCACGCTATATTTTATATCTGAAGAGCAACTCCGTTACCCTCGAATGGGCTTCCTTGCGGAACTTTTGAGGTTTGACGGCAAGGCGTCGTCTCTGTGAATAGCAACTGCGCATACTTGCCAGCGTAGGGCTGTTGCATGGGGTGGCGGCTTTTAGTTCAGATGCTTGGGTCTTCGGCGGCTTTTTTCGCTTCTTCTACCCAGTGCCTTGCATGGTGCTTTAATATGGACTTGAAAAACTCGCTCTCAGGGTTTAGCATCTCGTAGACCGTAACCGGGGTCGAGGCCTCGAACCCCTTGAATATGACCTCGCCTGCCTTTACGAAGCCTTCTATCTGTTCTATCCCCCTTACGACAACCACCCCGAACCGAAACTCCAGCGTCTCAGATGGAAAGAAAAAAGCCTCTCTGATCGACTCGTCAAAATCACTTGTATCGACGGTCTTTTTGAAGAACATCTTCGTGCCGCGCGTCTCTCTTATGTATGCGTCAAGGGCGCTTTCGCTGAGCGCCTGCCCTTTGTTGTAGATGTCGGTAGACGCGCTTATGAGCCTCAGTGACGTGAACGCTTCGCCGGCTATAATCTTCCCGAGGTCGCTTAAAAACTCGTTGGCCATCACCTTGGACATCGCCTTCGCGGTAGCGGGAGTCCCCCGCGAGATCAGCTTCTCGAAGGCGTTTTCAAGCTCGGGAGGCATCTTTACGGAATAGGTCCTGTCGATATATATGTCGAAAGGATATTTTTTTTCGTGTTTATTCTTGAATCTTTCGTTCTCCAGCAACATCTCTAGTTTTGCCCGTACAAGCGGGTTTCTGCTCGTCCCTCTGGCCGCCTCGTTGATCTTCTCTCCGATCGAGACCCTGGCCGGCTCAGTGAACCCGTGTTGCGCTTCGATGACCATCTCTTCGGCCTTTGCCCCGTATGATATGTAAAGGCCTGCCTCCAGCTCGCCTTGGATGGCCGCTTCGAGCTCGTCCCTGTAGATGTTCTCCAGCCTGTGCTCTTCTTCTCCAAGGGCTACGAGCCTTGATTCGACCACCGGCTCTTTCCTTTCGATCATGAAGTGCAGCTCGGCCCTTCTATTCTTGAGGTCCTGCTTGCGCGTTTCGAACCTTTTGTTGACCTCTTCAAGCTTTGCCTCGTCATTCGCAGGCGGTAGTTTCCTGATGAGCTGGTCCCGGTAGTTACGCGTTATCTTCTGCAGGTCCCTTGCCAGGGCGACGAGATAGCTGACCCCTCCTGAGAATATGGCGGCGTCGCCCGGAAGGTTCGTGAGCCTAATGCCCCGCTCATCGGCTATTACACCCATGCCGACCTTGTAACCGCTGGCGGCCTTCAGGATAGGCTTGTAGAAGTGGTCCTTCATGAACTCGGCCATCGCGATCTCTTTGACCTTGAGCGTCTTTCTCGTGAAGTCTTTCATGTCGATGAAGAGCTGGCCTTCTTCTTCAAGCTCGAGGGTCTTCAGAAATGGCCTGTCGTCCGTTGAAAACCTGTAAAGCCTGCCTCTGTTGTATTCTTCGAGGAGCATGTTGGCGCCAAACTCTCCCCTTCTGTCCGCCATGCACAGGCGCATGGCGCTTGAGTACTTTTCAATGTGCTCATCAAGGCGGAACGCGTAAAAACCGGAGAGAAAACCGTGGAGGGCAGTGAACTCCTCTTTCCTTGGAGAGCGCAGGAGTCCGCCGAATACCGACCTTTTGAAAGAGGCGAGGTAGCGCTGGAATGCCGCTATGGATTCGCTCCCTGCCGGGTCCTTTACAAACCTCTCTCGCACGTCATCGAGCGCTTTGGACAGGTTTGCCGTCTGCTTGGGTTCGGCGAGCAGATTCCTTATCAGGCGGTCCTCGCCGAGTACGGAGTAAAGTATGTCTCTTGCCTCGCTCCCGGGAATGTCGAGGTCCATCAGGTGCGCTATCGCCTCCTGTCTGAACCTGATGATCTCGCCCTGTTGTCTGAGAGCGTCGATGCACTCGGCGTCTTCGAGGATCCTTTCCGCGGACATCTTTATAAGGCCTGCCGCGCTCTCGGTATCATTGGAAAACTCCGAGCCGAAAGGCTCGATAAGGCTGTATATGGCGGCATTGATGCCGTAAGGATTCTGGGAGTTGGACAAGACGGTCGAGGGTATCGCCGCGAAAGCCCTTGGGGTGATCGCGGAGGTTATCAGAAGTTCGGTCGATGGGTTGTAAAACGACGCTCCGGATTCCTTGAGCCTGGAGAAGAGATCGGCTACAGCCCCTGAAAACGCGAGGAAGAGCGACATGCCAACGGCCAGGTCGATCTTTTCGTAGGTAAGCCCCTTTATCTTACAGCCCTTGATCCGTTCCTTTTTCTTCCGGAGCGTGCCTAATATGGAAAGGAGGGCGAGGTACGAGGTCTTTTCCTCGCCGGAGAAGCGAGCCTCTTCCTTGAGCGTCTTTTCAAATATGTCAGAGACCCACTTGATGAACTTTTTGCCGTGGCCTTCCGGTCCGAACCAGTTCAGGAGTATCGCGCTGTCGATGTACGGGACGGAGCAGATGATCTCGGAGGCGAGTTTTTTTTCGATAGACCCGGTGATGAAGATATCCGTCCGGTAGGTCTTGTCTTTGAGAGGTTGCGCGGTCTGAGAAAACGGCAGAGGCTGAGCGGCTCCTTCCATCAGCCCTTCGCTTGACCCCAAGCCTTCGTAGCGCTTGGCAAGCATGGCTATAAGGCTCGATATGGCGTTGTCTATGCAGGCTTCATCGTCCGCACCCATGTGGTACGGGACCTTCAGCTCTGCTATCGACTCGCCGTGCCTGAACCTCATCCGCGTCGGCTCAAGCATCCACGGCCTGCCGTTTACTATGTCCGCGCTCTTTTTAAGGAGCGTATCAAAGAGCGCCAGGCGCTCCCTGCTGTAATCTTCAGGCATGTCGATACCAGTTTTTGCGTTGGGTGGCGAACCATGCTGTCTCTTTTGATACAGCTTATAATACTTGTCTTTGTAAAGCAAGTTTGACATGGGTTTATCCTTGTAAAACGCGGGGAAGGTAAGATAATATTAACCGCATTGACTCTCTTGCCGCTGTCGTTTGAATGCGGCCGGTCCCTGTCTTGCCGCATGGAGCGGATCTCGGCGGTCGCGGCGGCCTTCATCCGTAGAAGTGTAGAAGCGCAGAAGGTCCGGGTTGAGAGGTCTCAGCTATCGCGCCTGAGAGGAGGGTCTTTGCCGGATAGGGCCTTTACACTGTTTTTATCTTATCGCGTGCGATGGTTTTTTTGCGGTGACATCCGTCACCGCTCTTACGCCTTAAGGCGCAACAGGGTCATAGAACCCATTTGAAGAGACAGATGTGATATGAGCGGATACCAGCCCGGAAAGACCCGAATAAACCCATACTCGGTCGCCTGCGCGTTTATACCGGTCGTACTGGCCTTTCTGGTCTATTACGGCTCGCTTGCTAACGGCTTTGTATATGATGACAACGAGCAGGTCCTGCGGAATCCCTGGATAACCTCCATCGGATATCTTGACGACATATTCCTCTCCGATTCTTTCGGTTTTTTCAAGGAGACCTTTCAGAAGGTCTCCTACCGTCCCATTATGTTTGTCGTATACATGGCGGAGTACGCAATGTTCGGTATCTCCCCCTGGGGGTGGCATCTGACAAATGTCCTTCTGCACGGCATAAACGGAATGATGGTCTTCCTTGTCATATCCCGCCTGCTCGCTATGCGTGAAGACGGCGCAGGTTTGTCTTCTCCGGCAGTGTATCTGGCCCCGCTCGTCGGCGCTGCGGTCTTCGTCACGCTTCCGGTAAACGCCGAGGTTGTCTCATGGGTCGGCTGTGTGCCTGAGCTATCCTATACGCTCTTTCTGCTCGTAGCGTTCTACCTCTACACGCTGGCGTGGCAGGGTCAGAGAAGTACTTTGCCTCACGTCCTGTCCGCAGTCTTCTTTTTTCTGGCCCTTTTGTCCAAGGAGACAGCCATCATATTCCCTGTCATGGTATTTCTCTATGACCTTGCGCGGGACCGCTACGAAGGCCTCTTTGCCTCAACGCGGATAGTGCGTTATCTGCCGATGGCGGCGGCCGTGGCCGTCTATCTTATTGTGAGGTCATACATCATAGGCGGGGTCGCAAGGTCGGGCGGCATTGATACTGGTGTCAGCGATTATCTCTATTTTATCAACGCGTTTCCGTTGTTCATCAATTATCTTACAGCCCTGGTTCTTCCTGTAAACGACTATCCGCTACAGGTCTTTGAGCCTTTTTTATCAGCGTCAGAGCCTATGGTTATTATCTCTGTCGTCCTTGTGCTTGCTTTTGCGGTCTTCGCGTTGATATTCAGGAGGCGGTTTTCAGCGCTCCATCTCTTCGCGGTTGTCTGCATCATATTGCCTCTTTTGCCGGCACTGTACGTGCCGACCTTCAGCAGGACGCCTTTCGCCGACAGATACCTGTATTTTTCAACCTTCGGGTTCTCGCTCCTTGTCGCCATGGGAGCGCGTAGCGCCATGATGCACAGAGGCAGGCTTTATGCAGCCGTCCTGGTCTTTCTGCTGATCGTTCTCACCGTAGTCAACTCCGTATGGGCCGCAGGCAGGAGCCGTATATGGAAGGACGACGCAACTCTGTGGACTTTCGCCGCGAAAGGTTCTGAGAAAAATCATGTGGCCATCCATTCTCTCGGGTATCTGGCCATGAAGGCCGGGCGCGTCGACGAGGCTATATCGTTCCTGGAGCGCTCGAAAAGGCTTAACAACGAGTCAAGTTTCCCTGACCGCACCCTTCTTATAATGACGCAGAGTATCCTCGGCGCGGGTTATCAGAAAAAAGGTTTGCTCGACAAGGCGGTAAGTGAGTATAATGACGTATTGAGGTTTGCCCCTGAGGACTCATTCGTCAACTACAACCTCGGGACGATATACCAGCAGCAGGGTTTTCTTGCCGACGCTGTGGACCTTTACATGACGGCGCTTCTTTTGACAGATGACCCTGTCCACAGAAAAGAGATATATGCGAATCTTGGCGGCGCCTATGCTGATCTCGGCAAAAGGGCTGAGGCTCTTGACGCCTACTCTGAGGCGCTTAGACTGGCTCCGGATGATCCTGTACTCAGGCAGGCGGCAGAAGGGATGCAGGGGCTGAGATAGGGCGTAGGCACGCTACGTTATCCGGCCTCTTAAGATTATGTTATAATCAACAGATGCGGTTTGGAACCTGGCAAGACGGTTTGATAGTCCGGCGCTCGGGCGATTGAGTTTTAGAAAGACGCTATGCAGTATTTGCTATCCATGTTTTGAGCGCGCATGAACGATTCATAAGGCTCATTGACATGGAATCTGCCGCAGGAAGGAAGATAGAAAGATCTATGGCTTCTATGAGAGAACAGCTCGTAAACATGTTTACAAGGATAATGGCCGGCACTGTCACTCGCGAAGAGGGGACGATGCTGATAAATCACCTTGTGCGCGCGAGCCAAGCCGAGGCGGTAAAGGAGCTCTCTGCCCTTATCGAGACCCCGCCTCCCGGGGTATTCCCGAAGACCATACTCCATACCGTCTCGCTTTCAAGGAACAAGGCCCTGCATAATATCATAATCGCAGGGCTTGAACACAAGAACGAGGACGTCTCTATCCTGGCGGCTCAGGAGCTGGCAAGCCAGAAGACTGTCGAGGCGAAGAGCGTCCTTGTTGAGCATCTTGACAGCGAGGTCTATCATGTCAGAAAGGCGTCGGCGATAGCCCTTGCAAGGGGTTTTGCGGATGATGGCCTGGAGATACTAAAGAGGCATCTGCTGGAGCATCAGGAGCCTTTTTTCAGATCGACAACCGCGCAGGCCCTTTTGATGGCAGGGAAAAACGGGGTGGAAACACTCTTGAGCATCCTTTCTACCGGCAATACCGGCGCCATGGAGACAGTTTCCGAGGTACTAGTCTCCTCGAACGATGCCATCTCAAGCACTGACATCCCAAAGATCTTCGACGCGTTAATGAAGGCAGGGGACAGAAAGGATTCATCTGCCGTTATTGCCTTGCTGAAGGTCGCAGGCTCCCTCGGGTACAGGGCCAAAGGCTATGAAGGTTTTGTGATGGCCTTTACCGACCATCAGTATGATGTGGTAAGAAAAGAAGCGAATAACGCTCTGAAGCATATCAGGGCGTAATACCTCTGTAGAGCGCTTCCAGCCTTTCGCTCGCGTTCTTGTGGGCAGGGTCTATGGCAAGGGCGCTCTGGTAGGCTGTGATCGCCTCCTGGTACATCCCGAGCTTTTCATATCCGGTCCCCATCAAATTGTACGCCTCGACCATCTCCGGGTTCAGTCTTGCCGCCATTAACAGCTCGTCGACAGCCTCTTTTGTCCGCCCTTCTTTAAGATGCAGTTCGCCTATCAGCAGCCACGTCCCGGCCTCTTTCGGATCGTATTTGAGGGCGGCCGACAGATGCGCCTCGGCCTCACTGTTCCTGCCCAGGCTCAGGTACGCGCGCCCTGTGTTGGCGTGCGCTTTAGCGTACGACGGCTTGAGCCTGAGGGCCACGGCGTACATCTCCAGCGCGTCTTCATGCCTGCCAAGCCCGTAGTAAGCAAAGCCCAGATTGTTGTAAGCCAATGCAAGGTCAGGCTTTAGCGCTATCGCGATGGAGTATTCCCTGATAGCCTCATCAGTGCGGCCTTTTATCTGGTAGATCGCTCCGACATTGAAGTGCGCCTTTGCGTACCAGGGATACAGCTCGAGCGCGCGGAGGTTCTCTGCAAGCGCCATATCGAAGCTGCCTGTCTCGGCAAGCACAGTGGCATAGTTGTAGTGAGGGCGGGGTTTCTGAGGGGCCTTGCCTGTGTTGTCAGCCCATAGCCTTGCCGGACTGACCCATACTTCGTTCCTGCTGTGAGTCGCCCAGGCCAGAGCGGTCGAGATAATGAGCAGGATGATCGTCGGGTATATGGCGGCAGAGGTCCTGATGCTCACGTCCGGCCTCCTTGTCATAATCTGCGCGGCATGCTACAGGGACCTTGCGAATGATCTTGCGGCCTTGAACAGGTATATGTTCTCGTTGGAGTCCTGCATATTGGTCTCGTTCAGAATGTACCTGTGATCAAGCGAGAAGAGCCATGCCCGGAGCGGATAGACCAGGCTGTTTTGAATGGTAGACGTCCTTGTGAGCTGCCTGTCTTCGCGTTTCTCCGATATGCTTGAATCAAACTTCCAGGCCATGAGACCTAAAAGAGGCCTGTTGTAACTCGCCCGATACATGGCGGTAGAAGACCTGTCGTTGCCGCCGGCGTATTCGCGCTCAGTGAGCCTGTATGAAGCGGATAGCTCAAGCGGGCCGCCAAAGAGCACGCTGTTTTGCGAGATGTTCACGCCCTCGGTATCTACGGTTATCCATCCGTTGGTATCATTGAAAGTCTTGAGGCGCTCGGCGAACCCGGTAAGCGCGGCTGTTTTGAAGAGGTTTGTGCTGGTATCGAGCCTGTATGACTCGGACCTCTGGTCCATGCCTTCGATCCAGCTTGATGTAGAGCTCTTGTTGGCGCTGCCTGAGACCGAAATATGCTCGACGAAGGCCTTGTTGAAGAAGCTGAGATTGTAGGTCCTGGTGTTCGTGTTCGTCTTTCCGGTCGTCGATTCGCTCTCGGAAAACGATGCCGACGTGTTAAATCCGATATATTTGTTGAAGTTTATATTGCCCAGGCTTACCCCGCCGCTTTGGCCTACGGCGGTGCCTTTCTCTTCTCCTACCTCTTCTTCGATGTACGTGCCGCCGTAGGATATGCCCAAAGACGTCCAACTGAAGGAATCGCCATAGCTGGCTGTTGTAGTGGATGAGAAGGTCTTGTAGTCGCTTGTATTGGTGGATGTGGAATCGCTGGAGTTTGTCTGGCTGTTATTGTAGTTGACGTTTTCGGAGAGGGATATCGTCCTAGTCAGCTTGTATGTGACGCCTCCGCTTGAGGAGTTGCCGGAAGACTTGCTCTGAGAGCTCTCTGTCTCGCTCTCGGACTTGTTAAACCCCACAGAGGCACTTGTAGACAGCTCTTTTGAGATGTTGTATGACATGTTTCCTGAATAGGTCGACCCGTTCATGCGCCCGTCGTCAGAGGTCTTGTAGGCAGAATAGGCATGATGCTGTTGGAAGTCCCTGCTAGGCGCGGAGTTTAGCGAGAAGGAGTAGCCTTCATGCGCTGATTCTCCGTTTCTGCTGTTCTGTGAGTCGCTCCTTGATCCTCCCGCAGAAAAGGATGTGTTTTTGGAGACTTTGGTTCCGTGGGTCGCGTTTATCTGCCGGGTTGACGATCTGTCTCCGGAGCTTGACTTGCTCTCGTTTTTGCGCAGAAATACCTCGTTGGTCGTAGGTCCTATGTCCTTGTCGATGTTCAGGTTAGTAGCGGTAGTATTATTCTTTGAATTGGCTGATTCCGTCTCCGTGCTGTCGATGGTCAGCTGGAGCTTGGGGAGCTTGGTTGTAAGAAGACGCCACTCGAGCCCGTAGCCGGTGGTTGTGCCTTTATTCGTGCCGCCGCCGCTGCTGCTTGTGCTCTCTTTTCTTGTCCCGTGCAGGGTCAGCGGGATAGCGGAGTTCGGCAGGATCGTGGTCTTTACGCGATAGTCAATGTCATCGGTCTCCGTCTCGCTTCCGTTTGTGTCCTGGTTGACGGTTGTGTAAGTAACATTGGCGTCGTATATGAAGACCTTTCGGGAGACAAGGTTCCCTATAGTGTCAAGCTTATAGCGTTCCGTGAAGTGTGAGTTCTTTGTTTTGTACTGGTCGGTGATGAAGTTTGCTTTTTCGTATTCCAGGTATATAGTGCCGGTAAGCGTCCTGTATAAGTAGGGATCCTCTTCGACGCTTAAGCCTTTTGCGGGATAAAAAAGCACCGACGCAAAGGCGGCTAGAAGCGTTGCCAAATATGTCCATCTGCCGCGGAACATGATCTGAGGTGCGGTCCTTTTGAATAGTTGTAGTAGCAGGCTGCCGAATGAACTTCGACTGCTTGGCTGGCATCAAATCTCGTTGCCGCTGCGTATACATGGATACGCAGCCTGACCTGCTTCCGGACGCCGCGCATCCGGAGCTTTTTAAGTTGCCTGAACAGAACCTGATTTTTTCAGCAAAACGTCAGAGTGATCATAATAGATGTATGCCGGTATCACACCGGCCGCGCGCATCGGGGTAGTACCCGATGCGTTAATGATCTCAAGTCTTATTTCGACCAGGCGCAACGGAAGCCGACGTCATCGAAGAGGCCTTCCGGTGGGGCGGCGTTCCTGAACGCTGTCCGCACATATACCTGAAGGTTGTAGTGTCCCATGCCACCCCAGCCGCCGCCGCGCACGACCTTGAACTTCTCGCCGTAGTCCTTGTCGTTAAAGTCGTTTCCGGGATACTGCTTGTACCAGTCGGAGGTCCATTCCTGCGCGTTTCCGGCCATGTCAAGGAGACCGTACGGGCTCTTGCCTTCTGTGAAAGTACCTACGGGAGTCGTCCCTCCGTAGGCGCCAAGCGTGTTTACTTTTTTGTCATCGAATTCCGCGCCCCACGGGAACCTGTTGCCGTCAGTACCTCTGGCGGCCTTTTCCCATTCAAGCTCGGTCGGCAGGCGCTTGCCTTTCCACTGGCAGTAGTCCTGAGCGTCGTACCAGCTGACAAGGATCACAGGGTGGTCGGCGATCTGCGCCGGGTATCCGTTAGCCCATCCAGCCGGGAGCCTGTGGCTGGTCTTGTCTGCGAACTCCTTGTACATGGCGTTCGTCACTTCAGTCTTATCTATGTAGAACTCGCCTATCGACTCTTTCCTCTCAGGCCTCTCGTTTGCGTACCAAGGCCGCCTGTCGCCGTACTGGAGCGCCTTTGCCTCTTTATCTACCTCGTTGCTGCCTACGATAGCATCGCCCTTTGGGATCTGTATCATGTCCTGAGGCGGTTTCTTGCATCCGAACGGCAGAAGAAGTATTGCGGATAGGAAGAGTATTTTAAGGCCTGTCCTTCCAGCGATAGACTGCATTATTGAGACCTCCATGGGAATATTGCATATTGAGATACGATCCGGCGAAGCCTGCGACAGGTAGCCGCAAAGGCCCTGAGCTCATTGGTTTTTACCCGCGTTCAGGCGGCTTTAATGCCCTCATCTCTTGCCCTCCTTAAAAAGAGGGCAGGGGACGGCGCTTGTTTCGCGTCGTAAAAACCTCTGTGGCCGGATAGAGTGCGCGCCTTATCTATTTTGCACCGGTAGCGCACCTGAACCCGAAGTTGTTGTTCCTGGTGTGCGGGTGAAAAAATATTCTATTGTAAGCAGGCGAGCTTATCCCGCACTTGTAGTTTGTGCAGTCGAACCATGACCCGCCTCTTAGGACCTTGAACTTCTCCCCGTAGTTTTCATCCGAGTGGGTATTGCCTGGGTAGGGCTTGAACCAGTCGTCTACCCATTCGAATGCGTTTCCGGCAAGGTCATAGACGCCGTACGGGCTTTTACCGCTCTCGAAGCTGCCTACCTGCATGGTGTCTTCGTTGCCGAACTGCGGAGTATTACCTTTGTTCTTGTCGAACTGGTCCCCCCACGGGAACGTTCTTTTGTCTGTGCCTCTGGTGGCCTTTTCCCACTCGCGTTCTGACGGGAGCCTCTTGCCCTCCCACTTGCAGAAGGCATCAGCGTCATACCAGCTCACGAATACTACGGGATGGTACTCTTTGCCTTCCGGTATCCTGCCGTCTGTCCAGTGGCCCGGAGCTTTAACCTTGCCGGCATCTACAAATGCCTTATACCGCTTGTTCGTGACCTCATACCTGTCTATACGGAAGGCGCCGAGGCTTTCCTTGTGTTCCGGCTGGCTCTTGGGCCACCAGTCGTTAGAACCCATCGTGAACTCGCCGGCAGGCACAAGCGCCATCTCATTAAACTGTCTGGCAGATCTCTTTTTTACAGCGCTCATGACCGGTGTCGCGCCGTCCGCGCTGCTCGCCACCATGAATCCGCCTTTAGCGTCATGAGGCGTCCTGAACCTTTCGTTTATGCTTACATAATTTTCGCTAAGCCCCGGGCCGTGGCATCCTACGCATGTCTCGTCTCTTGTATAATCCGTTGAGTAGCGTCTCTCCGGAGTGTGGCAGTCCATGCATTTGGGCTCGCCTGTGACCGGGTCGTAATCGCCGCTTTGGGCCCCTGCCTGGTGCGCATAGGCAAAAAGGCCTAAGGCCAGCGCGAATGCCGGAACAATGGCATACTTGATCTTTTTCTTCATGATATTTTCCTGTGCTAGGGCGGCAGACTGCAAAAGTCTTACCCGCCAGGATGGTTACTTCTTTGATTCCTCGGCCTGTTTGCCTTCGCGTTCAAGTTGTCTTATGAAGGCCAGCACCGACCACCTCTCTTTTTCCGAGAGTATATCTGCCCATCTCGGCATCGACATCGCCTCACCGCCGATTTCCTTGTGTATGCCTAAGGTGATGGATTCATACAACTCATTATCCGTCTTGGACATCCTCTTAGTGTCGGCTACGAAATCAGCAGGGTGCGGCGTGAGCGCGATGCCGACAGGGCCGTCGCCGCGGCCCTTCTGTCCATGGCAGAAGTGGCAGTACCTGAAGTAGATCTCTTTTCCAACGACAGTATCGGCTGACGCCTGTGTCGCTGCTTGGCTCGTTACTGTCTGCGGTCCAGTCGCGGCCTTCTCTTTTTTACCGTCTCCGGGCGAACATCCGTAGAGTGCCGCTGAGCCGATCAGTAGCACTAACAATGCCGGAAGCCGCGCGGCCGGATAGAACGATCTCTTTATTTTCATGATATGAAGCCCTTTTCCTGATGGTCTTGCAACCATGCCCGTCCATTATTTCGTATCCAGCCGCCCTATTTCTTGTCGAGGTATTCGATCTTGGCGACGCTTTTCATCTCTGTTATCCATGCATTCCAGAGCATCTTCTGTTCTTTTGACTCGAGTTCCTTTTCGAGTTTTTCCTTGTTCAGATCTTCAAACTTCTTTTGTGTGGAGACCTTCCGATCTACCAGCTTGACTATGTGATAGCCGTATATGGTTGAGACAGGCTCGCTGACCTCGCCTGGCTTCATCTTTTCGGCGGCCGCGTCTATCTCATCGAAGAGGCTTCCTTTGTGCGCCCAGCCCATGTCGCCGCCGTTCTTGGCGTTGGGGTCTTCAGAGTGCAGCTCTGCGATCTTGGCGAAGTCCTCACCGGCCCTTATCTGCTTGAGTATGTCCTGCGCCTTTTTAAGAGAGGCGTTCCATGCCTTTTGACCGCCTGACGGGTCGGCCTTTATAAGGATAGACTTCAGGTGTATCTGTTCCGGCTCCTTGAACTTGGCGAGGTTCTTGTCGTAGTAAGCCTTCATGAATGCTTCGTTTACGGCGTTTTCGGCTTTTTTCTTGAACTCCTCTATCTTCTTCTGCGAGACGCGGGCTACGAGTATCCCCATCTTCATGTCAAGTTTGAGTTCATCCATCGTCATATTGCTTCTTTTAAGGACGGCCTCGAGCTTATCGCCTTTGGGCAGGTTTTTCTTTATCACAGCTATCTTGGCGTCGACCTCTTTTGCCTTTACGTCGTCCATCTTATTCTCAACGGCGTACTTGAAGATCAGCTCGTTGGTGACGATTTTTTCAAGGGCCTGGGCGCGGATCTGCTTGAGGCGCTTCTCGCTGACGGATGAATGGTACGATACGATCGGCATGAGGTTGTTTATGGCTATCTCGAGGTCCTCTTTGGTTATGTCCCTGCCATTGACCCTGGCTACGATCTCAGGCGTCCTGGCTGAGACGGCCGCCGGTGCGTCTTTTGCTTGCACTGACTCCGCACCGTAAAAACCTGCCGGCGAGAGCAGCATTAGAAAGACGGACATTGCCAACGTTTTTCTGGAAAGATAGGCCATTTCGATACCTCCGATTTTAATGACTGCTGATTATAATATAAAGTCATGTAAATATAAAACTAAAAAAACAAAGGCTCAGGCTTGAAAAATCTCCGCAATCTGACGCCTGTCTATTGTATTCGGAGACCTTTAAATGCGTATTAGTCTTAAATTAAAAATTTTTAATGGGAGGCAGGCCGCTCCAGCGTTCTAAGGCCCGAAAAAACCTCACTGTAAGTACCTATCGGCTCTGACAGATAGATAATTGAGGAAAATCTGGGCACGGTCTTTCAGCCTTTAAAAAGCAGAGATAACCCATCTTCGATCGTCTGCCGGTATAGAAAAGGAGGGCCGAGAATCGGCCCTCCTTTTCTGATGCGCTATGCGGTTTTGACGCCGCAGAGTTTTTTTTACTTGTTGCGGCAGGTTCTGCAGAGGCCTGAACCGGAGTTGCCGCTGACCCTTCTGAGGAAGAGACCGTTGGACTCTTCTTCAAGATCGAGCACCGCTACGTTCGTGTAGGTGGAATCCACCTCGTTGTACACTTGTTGTTGAAGTGCGGGTCGTGGCAGGAAGGAGCATAAAGGAGGCCGACGAGCAGGCTCGGTATCTACTCAGTGCGGGTTCAAGTTTGCAACTTGAACCCGATAATTCGTCAAGGCGCATTTTGAGATTTATGGAGCAGGTTGCAAACCTGCTCCCGCCATAGGCGTAGACAAGGTTCCGGCCTTTGAATTTATCCTTTGTCTTGAAACAAACCCGGGCCATGGCGTAGCGAGCCTGACTGAGAGACGACGAGCAGGCGGCGGGTGTGACCCGCCCTACCGCCTGAAAGAGAGCGATGCGAGTCATACCCAAAAAGCCGCACGGAAGTGCAAAGCTAAAATCAGACCTATATTTTTTGCAAGGGGCCGTTAGAGCCAAACCAGAAGCTCACGGTGGTGCGCAAAAAGAAAATCAGCAAATACATGACCGCTGGAATAGTTGCTTTGTCATTGGCGTCAAACAAAACCCGGACCGTGGCGTAACGAGCCGTATTAAGCTCAAGTAAGAAAGGGGCGGCCATTGATGGCCGCCCCTTTTGAGATCAAAATATAAAGTCTGTTACTTCTTCGCCGGTGCGGCTGATGCTGCGGCCCGTGCCTTAGACTTCTCGCCGAGGAATTCAAATACCTCGACCCTTCTGTTCCATGAGTCGACGATATATATATAGTCGTTTTTGTCTATCGCCGCGCCGGAAGGAAGCACCATCTGACCGCGCTCGTTGCCGTAGCTGGCGAACGGCAAGAGGATCTGGCCCTCATCATCGAAGATCTGTACGTTGTTGAAGGCCGAGTCCACGACATAAACATGGCCTTCGCTGTCTACAGCGATGCCTTTAGGCCGCGCGAACATCCCTGCGGCATCGCCGAACTGGCCGAAGGCCCGTATGAACTTGCCCTCGGAATCGAATATCTGCACCCTGCCGTTCATCGTATCTACTACGAATACCCTGCCTTTGGGGTCGACCGTTATGTTAGATGGAAAGTTGAAGTGGCCTTCCTCTTTGCCGCGCTTCCCGATAGTCCTGATAGGCTTGAGCGTTTCAAGGTCGAAGACCCGTATGTCATGCGTGTGCGTGTCCGTTACGTAGAGCTTCTTGTTGATGTTGTCGGATATTATCCCCGTAGGCTGCTTGAACGGGACATCAGGTGTGATGTTGGTGATGAATTTGCCGCTCGCGTCATAGATCGCGACCTTGTCGTCTTGCGAGTCGGTGACGAATATCCTGCCGATGTGGTCGACTGTGACGCCTATAGGCTTGTAAAGGGTCCGAACCCCGCCCATCTCCGAGAGTGTAGTGGTGGTCTTTTTCTCGGGATCGATTATGAACACGTCGCCAGCGGCCGTATCGGTAACATAGATGCGGCCCTTGTCGTCTGCATATATGCCGTTTGGCTTTTTAAGGGCTGACGAGGCCTCGGCGCCAAGTAGTATGTCTGCCGCTATGGAGGACTTTTTGAAGTCCAGGTTATCGCTCCCCCTGTAATCCCTTAGGTATTTTATGCGGGGCTCGTCAGGAGGCGCCGGCCAGTACAGGTCCGGGAGAGGAGGGGCCGCACAGCCGTATACGATAATTGGCAGAGCAACAAGCATCAACAGCTTTTTCAGGGTGGCCTTCATGTACTGATCCCTCGCTTTATTGACTGCCGGCGGTCTTTTTTGATATTTCTAACAAGTCGTTCCGTCGGCGGTACACTGTTTTTTCAGATAATATTTGGTAACGATGTTTGGATTTTACTATGCCGTTCCGTTTAAAGTCAAGACTTGTATTGGTCCATTGGGATAGTCAAGGCGTCTTATCTCCACCGTTCCCTCTCCATAGACTGTCCTTTAAGCACTATATGGCATCTTATGCAGTTCTCCCTCGGCCAGAAGGTGAAGGCGACCTTGCCGTGGCATCTGCCGCACCATTGGCCCTGGAATATCTCGTCCATGCTTATCGGGTTGGCGCCGGCCTCAGGGATGAATATCTTTGGATGGCAGTTGTTGCAACTCAGCCAGTATGTATGTATCGAGTGAGGAAAAAGGACGTTTGCCATAAGCGGCACCTTTGCCTCAATGAAGATGTTGAGGTGTAAAGGGGCGTCTTCCTCCACGCCTGGCTCGATGGCGCTCTTCGGGTTAATGTAACCCTGGACAACCGCAGCCGTCCAGTTGACCTCGCCGGCTGTATCTTTTGGAAGCGAGTCAAGGGCCTCTATCTCGGTCGTGCCGGGCCTGATAGAGGATCTCCTGGCTACCTCTTTGTAAAAGTTCTCGTAATAGTCGTCGAAATTTTGAGGAGGTGCTACAACCGGCTTGCTTACATCGGTGCTGACGAGCTGGTCTATGGACTCGCCAAGCCCGCACCCTGTCAATAAGAAAAGGGAAATGACTGCCGCAGCGGCGAGGGGGAGCGCGTTGAGGTATCTGAAAAATGCTTTCACTTAAGGTGTCACCGCTAGGTCTGGTTATAGTAATTACACTTTTAAGCCTATATTACTTTTACTATAGGCGTGTGGTGATTGTCAAGCGATAAGCATGGCTAATAGCTTGAATATTGTTGACAATTTCATTATGAAGCGGTATCTCTATCTGATAAATGTCAGAACAAAAGGTTATATGGTCATTCGGCGGCGGTAAGGGCTTGATAGAAAAAGGCGTTGCCGTCGCTAATATCGCGTGCGGCCTCGCGCTAAGCGGAGCGCGTGTCCTTCTTGTCGATGCCGATCCGCTCGGCACAGGAATGCATACCTTTTTCAGCGACGAGAAGCCCTCCTACGGGTTCGATGACTTTCTTAGCGGCAGTGTGGCAAGCCTGGCGGATGTCTCTTGGGAGACTGGTGTTGACGGCCTTAGGCTGGTATCCGTCGGCACCGGGTTTTTGAGGCTGGCCGACCCGGATTTCCCCATGAGAAAAAGGCTTTTAAAAGAGGTTTGGGACCTTGATGTCGGCTATATACTCGTAAACCTCGGTTCAGGCGCTTCCGGGGACATACTTGATTTTTTCTCTCTGTCAGATGAAGGGATTATTCTCCTTTCGCCAGAGCCTGTGTCAGTCCAGGGCGGGTTTGATTTTCTCAGGGGTTTTGTCTACAGGCGGTTAGCGATCATCTTTTCAGATGATCTCGCTGTCTCGGCCCTTATAAGCGAGGCTACAGACGCGAGGGGGCATAACCCGGTAAAGACTTTTTCAGACCTGTGCGAGCGGATAGCATCCGTTGACAGGGATGGCGCGCAAAAGGCTATATCGGAAATAAAAAGGTTCGCTCCGCAGTTGCTCCTGAATATGGGTGGCGCTCAGGAAGATGTCGGTGCGCCAAGCGCCCTTGCTTCAGTCTCAAAGAGGTTTTTGGGTCTCGATACCGGCTTTATCGGGACCATCCATTCAGGGACCGGGGTCGGCTCCGCCGGAAGGGCGCGTCTGTTCATGCTCGACGGCGGCGAAGCAGATGCGAGCAAGGAAATCGAAGACATTATCTCTTCCCTTATCGGAGAGCGGCAGGAAGCACCTGTGCCGGTACAATCTATTGTTGGTTCAGGTCCTGGCGCACAGGCGCAGGTCCAAGAGGTGTTCGGTTTTAATGACAACGTATATCATGAGGACTCGGTCATGCACGTCCAGACAGAGGTGCAGGGCGGAGAGGACCCGTCCATAGAGACGATCATCTATCATGGCGGAAGGATATTTTTCTCAAAAAAAACACTCTGGTCGTCTCTTGCCCCTGAAGTGGTAAGCGCTGGGATCAAGGACTTCGCTACGCGCCAGCACAGGGTCGCGATAGCCGCGATAAAACTGAATAAAATAAGTTTCAAAGGTTGATCTATGGGCGCTTTAGTCGGTCTCTTAGGCGGTTCGTTCGAGTTTATAAGCAGGTTTGCAGATCTTTTGCGGGACTGCGGGTTTGATCCGGTGGTCGGACCGTCCGATGCCGGGCTGTCCAGGGCAGGCGAGGTAAGTATTTATGAGGTCACTGACAGGTCTGTTTGCGAGTCGCTCCTTGAAAAGGACGGCACAGAACCGTTCTTGGTCTATTCGGACCTTCAATTTACCCCTGAGGAGCTTGTCTCGCTCAAGGCAAAGGGATTTGTAGGCGCGATAACGACAAGGACCTCGCCGGAGGATACGGCATTCCTTGTGAATAAGGCGCTTTTTTACTCCAGGATGTTAAAGAGGAATCCGCGCGTTCCGGTAAGCCTGCCGGTGGAGCTGTCTGTAGGGGTAAGGGTATTAAAGACAACCGCCTCGATGCTCAGCAGGGACGGGATCTTCGTCATCACGATGAACCCTCTGCCGGTAAACTCGCTCTGTGATCTTGCATTCAGACTGCCAGGGCCAGAGCATACCTTTAAGACCGTATCAAGAGTCCTGTACAATATAACCATCAACAAGGAACTGGGCATAATCGCAGACCCGAGGGACCCGTTCAAAAGGCTTGTGGCGCATCCCGGCATGGCAATGCTCTTCGTTGATATGAGCGTTGATGACAGGGCGCTGATAGAGGCGTATATAGAGACTATCTCCTGAGCATCTGCAAGTCATTCTTTTTCGCAGGAGTCGACGTATGCATTCAATATCGCCCCTGCAACGCGACTATCTCTTGACTGCCGCCTGTTTTTTCACGAACTCTTTTAGTATACTTACCACCTCTGAGTCTTCCACCTGTAGGAAGTCCTCGTAGAGCTGGCTTACCGCGAAAAACGGCTCAGGCATCGCAGGACATACGACGGAGTCCACCTCAGCCATCGCCTGGATGATCTCTACCGTATCCGTTGGCCCTCCGGGCACAGCGACAACTATCTTCGCCGCACCATCGGCATGCGCGGCCTGGATCGCCGAGACCATCGTTGAGCCTGTCGCAAGGCCGTCATCGATTATCAAGACCGTTTTTTTATTGAGATCGACCTTGTGCTTGACCTTTCTGTATAGGGCGAGCCGCTCTTTAATAGTCTCAAGGCGCGCCTTTTTTTCCTCTTCGATGTACTCCGGCGGTATGCGCAGGCTTCTTACGGCGTCAGCGTTGAGATACACCTGTCCGTCTTCAGTGACAGCGCCGATCGCCAGTTCAGGGTTGTACGGGGCCCGCAGTTTGCCTGCCATTATGATGTCTAGATCGCACCCGAGCCTGTCTGCGACCTGGGCCGCTACTGTAACGCCGCCTCTAGGCAGACCGATGACAACGATATCTTCGCCTGAATATCTTGTAAGCCTCTCGGCAAGGAGCTTTCCGGCTTCATGCCTGTCAGCGTATTTTCTGGACATAGTATCCTCATAACTGCGGATTTTTTTAAATCATATCCCTTGAGGGCGCATTGTCAAGAAGCGGTTTCCTCCGGAGAGGACTTGTCCCTACATGGGATCTCAGTTGTGTTGCCTATGTCTGCCTCAATAATAGCTGGTCAGGCCGTTGGCATCCAACTTTTTTCCAAGCATGCGTGAAGTTTGGATCGGCACAGTATATGAAGCGAGTTCGGCCGGCCTTGACCTATCTGCTTTCGTCCTGATATACTTCATTTCAATGCGAAGTGAGAAGGCGCGATCAAGGCGGTACGTGAACCTTGCGGCAGAGTCTGATAAGAGGCCGAGGTTTTCAATCAGGGGATCGTTTTCAGCCGTTTTAACCGGCGCTACGACGCATCTATCAATAATAGCCAATAGCCATAGCAGAAGAAGATAAGGGGTGATATGGAGCTTTCATATTCGTTCGATCCGTTCAAGGTCATCAGGTCCGCGCTTAAAAACGGCGGCGACTTCGCCGACTTGTATATCGAGGACCTGACTAACACCTCGATAGTCTGCGAAGAAAACAGGATAGAGAAGGTCATTACCGGCCGCGACATGGGGTGCGGTATAAGGGTCATAGCAGGCCTTAAGACCTACTACGCGTATACGAATGATATTACCGAGGTTGGCCTCCTTGAAGTGGCCGGCGTTGTCGCCGCAGGCGTGAGGGACGGGGCCGACAGGGGTGATATCTCTCTGGTTAAAAAGGAGAAGGCCTCTGGTTTCGATATAAAAAGGCCTCCGGCCCTGACCGGCCTTACTGACAAGATAGACCTTGTCAACAGGGCGAATGTAGTTGCGTGGGGGTTTGACAGACGGATAGTGCAGGTTAAAGTGATCTACGGCGACAGCTTCAAGCGTGTGGCCATAATAAATTCGCTCGGCGAATGGGTAGAAGAAGACAGGACAGGGCTCGTCTTTTTATGTAACGCTATTTCAAAAGAGGGTGACGTCATACAGACCGGCTACGAGCCTGTCGGAGGGGCCGTAGGCGTCGAGATACTCGACGAGTTCCCGCCTGAGATGGTAGCCGAGACAGCCGCCAGAAGGGCGGTTGAGATGCTGGGCGCAAGAAGGGCCCCGGGCGGACGCATGGGCGTAATACTCTCAAGCGAGGCAGGCGGCACGATGATACACGAGGCTGTAGGCCACGGCCTTGAAGCAGACCTTGCGCTTCAGAACCTCTCCGTATACTCCGGAAAGATAGGCCTTGAGGTCGCCTCTCCAAAGATAACGGTCTATGACGACTCGACGATCCCTTTCAAAAGGGGGTCGTTCTTTTTTGATGATGAGGCTGTCCCTTCTGAAAAGACGGTCCTTGTTGAAAATGGCATTTTGAAAAGCTATATGTGCGACAGGTTGAATGCCATGCGCTCAGGAGGCCGCTCCACAGGCAACGGCAGGAGGGAATCGTATCACCACAGGCCGATCCCGAGGATGACAAATACGATCATAGCGCCGGGCAAGGACGACCCTACCGCCATCATACGCTCGCTTGATAAGGGGCTTTTTGTCAGGAAGATGGGCGGAGGCCAGGTGAATACGGTAAACGGCGACTTTGTCTTCGAGGTGACCGAAGGCTACATGATAGAAAACGGCAAGGTAGGCGAGCTTGTCAGAGGTGCGACCCTTACAGGAAACGGCCCGGCTGTGCTAAAAGACATAGACATGGTCGGCACAGACCTCGGGTTCGGGATCGGGACCTGCGGCAAGGACGCGCAGGGCGTGCCGGTTTCAGACGCCCAGCCGACGCTGCGCATACCTGAGATAGTAGTTGGCGGAGACGTAAAGGGCTGAGGGGTATGATGCTGGCGGTTTGCTTTGACGTCTGACGGCGACTGTGAAGTGTTTACCTGTTGGGGTTTTGATGTATCGCAGGCACACTACGCTCGTGTACCAAAAAATGAAAGGCCACAGCGTCTCAGCTGTGGCCTTTCATTTTTAATCCGGAGTCTATTGCCGTAGGGCGCAAAGCATCGTGCCCATGCCTGCTTGCCTCTATCAACTCCGATTGACAGCCTGCCAGTGTTTACTTTAAAATGACATAAGCTCGGAATCTTGCGGAGCAAAAATGTATCTTACGGCAGGGATAAATATCCGATGAAGCCAAGGCATATCGTAACTACTATACTCGCGGCCGTATTCGCCGTATCATTCGGCGTTGCTACGCGCATCATAAACCCGTCCGAGAGCGTCAACGCCCTCTGGCTCGTTGTCGCGGCCGCCTGTTTTTTTATGATCGCCTACAGGGTCTACGGCGCGTTCCTTGCCGCCAGGATCTTCAGCCTGGATAACAGACGGAGGACCCCGGCGGTAAGGCTGGAAGACGGCAAGGACTATCACCCGACACATACGCTCGTCCTTTTCGGCCACCACTTCGCGGCCATAGCAGGCGCAGGCCCTCTCATGGGTCCGGTACTCGCCGCGCAGTTCGGGTACCTGCCAGGCTTCCTCTGGATACTCATCGGAGCGGTCTTTGCCGGGGCTGTGCACGACATGGTCATACTCGCGGCCTCAGTGAGGAGAAACGGCTCTTCGCTCTCGACTATGGCAAGAAACGAGGTCGGCCCTGTCGCCGGGTTTACAGCCGCTCTCGCCATACTCTTTATTATAATTGTCGCCCTTGCAGGTCTCGGCCTTGCCGTCGTAAACGCGCTTTACAAGAGCTCGTGGGGCGCATTCACTGTATCAGCCACGATCCCGATAGCGCTTTTCATGGGCTTTTATCTCTACAGGTGGAGGCCGGGCAAAGTCTTTGAGGTGAGCGTCATCGGCATCATTCTCCTTTTCGTAGCGGTCATTGGAGGCCGCTACGTGCCGGGATCATCGATCGAGCAGTACTTCATGTATGAAAAATCCACGCTTGTCGCGGCCCTTGCGGTCTACGGCTTCATGGCATCAGTACTTCCGGTCTGGATGCTCCTTGCGCCGAGGGATTATCTCTCCACATACATGAAGATAGGGACCGTTGTCATACTCGCCGCAGGCGTCATATTCCTCGCCCCTGAGATACAGATGCCGGCTGTCACGCGCTTTATAGACGGAGGCGGCCCGATAATACCCGGGACCTTGTTCCCGTTCATGTTCATAACGATAGCGTGCGGCGCTATATCAGGGTTCCATTCGCTCATAGCCTCAGGCACTACGCCGAAGATGATAGAGAAGGAGTCTGACATAAAGCCGATAGCCTTCGGGGCTATGCTTTGCGAGGGCTTCGTAGCTGTCATAGCCCTCATAGCGGCGGCAGTTCTGATACCCGGAGACTACTTCGCGATAAACACGATGCTCGGGCCTGATGCGCTTGCCTCATTGGGTTTTCCGTCTGAGAGGATAGCAGAGCTATCCGAGACGGTAGGTGTGAACGTCGCAAACAGGCCCGGTGGCGCAGTCTCCCTTGCAGTCGGCATGGCGTACATATTCTCGGCGCTTCCGGGGATGAAAGGGCTGATGCCGTACTGGTACAACTTCGCGCTTATGTTCGAAGCGCTCTTTATACTTACTACTGTCGACGCAGGCACAAGGGTGGCGAGGTTCATACTGCAGGAGTTCGGCGGATACGTCTATAAGCCGATAGGCCGCACCAACTGGATGCCCGGGGTGGTCATTACGAGCGCGGTCGTGGTCCTGGCCTGGGCATATCTGATAAACTCAGGGAGTGTGTCGACCATCTGGCCGATGTTCGGGGTCGCAAACCAGCTCCTCGCGGCTCTCGCCCTGTGCGTAGGCACTACGATCATTCTCAAGATGGGCAAGTTGAAGTACGTCTGGGTGACCTTTGTGCCGATGGTCTTCATGTTCGTGATGACGCTTGTCGCGGCATGGAAGCTATATTGGATATTCGACGCGAAGGCCTTGGCTGCGGCGCACTCAGATGCCTTCTCTTACAGGCTCGATTCCGTTTTAGTGGCATCAATGGCGCTTCTTGCCGTCATAGCCCTTCTCGATTCGATCCTTAAGTGGAGGTCCATGTACGTTTCAGGCTCTCTTTTAAGCGGCGCAGTTGTTGAAGATGATGCGATCGAGAGTGAGATGGACGCGACCCCCGGATCCTGATGAGGACGCTTTACGGTCTCCGATGCTTTATTTGAAAAGAGCCTGACGGCCACAAGGCCTTCAGGCTCTTTCTTTACGTATGGAACGTCTAGCCGTCTCATGCTACTTGACGTTTATCGTTATCTTTCTCGGTTCGTCCTCTGCCACTTTAGGCATATCCACCGTCAGTATGCCGTCTTTCAGCGCTGCCGTTATCCTGTCATGGCAGACCTTGAACGGGATGCCAATAGTCCTTGAATAAGAGGTGTACTCCCGCTCCGAGTATCTGCGGTCCTCTTGGGCCAAGCCCTCTTCAGGCTTTAGCTCTCCTTTGATAGAAAGCGCGTCATCCAGGAATGATATCTCTATATCCTCTTTCTTCACGCCCGGCATCTCCGCCTTTACGATGACAGATGTCTTGGTCTCGAATATCTCGATCGCCGGGGTCGCAGTCGCCTTGTCAGTCCCGGGCCTTCTCCATGATGGCTCGGTCTTTCTGCCTGATGGGAAAAGCTCGACCCAGATCTTATCCATCTCCCTCCTCATCGACTCTATCTCTTTAAACGGGCTCCATTTTTCGATAGTCATTTAAGTCTTTTCTCCTTTTGTTATTCCTGTCATCTCAGGTCTGGTCGTGGCGTATCGCGGAAAGCCTTTAACAAGGTCTTGACCCGGATGGCCTGCGCGCTTTCACAATTTAAAAGATAGGTAGGAGACATCTTCTTGTCAAGGGGTGCTTAACAGGAATTGCTTTTTCAAAAGAGAAGGGAGATTGCGATGATGATCCCTGTGCAGAAGTGCGCGAGGATCACCGATTTTATCGCCGGGATAATTCCCGGGCCTTTGTTGTAGTTGTGCAGGAAGACCTTCATGCCCTTAATGATAATAATGAGAGGAAGGACGGCGGCGAGCGAGATGAGAGGCAGCCACCCGGCCAATACGCCTGAGATGATGGAGAGGTACGCGGCCGATGCGAGTGCGGCAACGTAGTAGCGCGCCCTTTTGGGGCCGAGCCTTACTACAAGCGTTCGCTTGCCTGTAGCCTTGTCAGCCTCATAGTCCGGGAATTCGTTTATGAAAAGGAGAGTTGAGATCAGGCACGCTACGGGGATGGAGGCGGCAAGAGGCTTCAGGTCAAAATGCCCGGTCTGCGCGACGTACGTGCCGAGTACGGCGAGTATGCCGAAGTCGAGCCCGACCGTTATCTCGCCCAGCCCCCTGCCTGCGAGCGAAAGCGGCGGCGCGGAATAAAAAAAACCTGTAAAGAGCCCTACGCCGCCTATAACGAATAGCCATGGGGTCGTTGTAAGTGCGAGCCAGATGCCGGCTACGCTGCCGAGGGCGATGAGGCCGAGGCCTATGTCAAGGGTCTCTTTGGGGGAGACAAGCCCTTGTTGGATGAACCTGCTTCCTCCGGTAAATGGCGTCAGGGCCCCTGTGTTGATGTTATCCGTTCCTCCGAGATAGTCGAAGTAGTCGTTAAGGATGTTCATCCCGGCGTGATAGGAGATGGCCGCTATGAGGGTGAGCAGAAAAACGCCGGGGGCGAACGAGTCTTCGTTCCATGCCGCGGCAGTGCCGATTAAAACCGGGATTATGATGGCCGGAAGGAACTGAGGGCGCACCGAGAGGAAGTATGTCTTGGCTCTGTTCATAGTTTAAGTCCGGCCTTTGGCGTCCGGGCCATGACGTATGGCCGTTCTACTCGTTCGCGTATATTCAGACGGCCGGCGCCAAATAGGCAGGCAGAGAGCCGCCCAGTGGCGCTTGTGCCGTCATGAGCCGATAGTGTAGAGGATGATGAATACGAAAAGCAGGTACAGGAAACCGTTAACCAAGAAAAAGCGCGTCGTCAGCTTCTTCTTTTTTATGACAAGCCAGTATATCCATGCCGCAGCGAAGATGGTTATGATACTGCTTGCCATGACCGTAAGGTTTATCGTCCAGGGCGTAAGGAATATGCCTATCGCAGGCAGAAGGCTCCCCTGGAATACCATCGCCCCGGTGATGTTGCCTACGGCAAGCGTGTCTTTCCCTCCCCGCATCCATATTATGGAGTTGAACTTCTCCGGAAGCTCCGTTGCGATCGGCACTATTAGGAGCGAGAGCGCCATCACAGGGACGCCGAGGACGACGGAGAGCGACTCGACGCCGTGGACGAACCCACGCGCGCCGATGATTATGAGGCTGAGGGCGAAGAGAAGCTGTAGAACGACTACGGCCATGTGGTCTTTAAGCACGTGCGAGAGGTACAAAGGCTTGCTCTCTTCCGTTGCGTGGCCTCCGTCGACGAGCGACGCGCTTGCCTTGATGGTCTCAAGGACGTAGTAGAAGTAGGTCAGCACCAGGATGCACGCTACGAATATGCGCACGAGCCTGTACTCGTACGGGGTGAAGGCGACGAGAAAGGCGAGTATGAAGGCGAAGAGGAAGAACTCAAGGTCCCTTTTAAGCCCTGTCGGCTCAGGCCTGACACAGTCAGCTCCGCGTTTTTTCATGAACTTCCATGCGGAAAACCCGACAAGGAACATGGCGAGCGTTGAGAGCATGAAAGGGGCCCCGAGGATCGCGCCTACGCCTATCTCTTCGCTCACCTTCGCGGAATTGCCGCCGAAGATGGCGACGAGCGGGACCATGGTTTCGGGAAGGGCCGTGCCGACCGCCGCGAACAGGCTGCCTGTCACTCCTTCGGAGAAGTTTAGCTTCGAGCCGAGGGCTTCTATTGCGTTAGTGAATATCTCGGCCGCCGCTACTATGACAATCAGATAGAATATAAGGGTCAGTATGTCGAGAGTCAATTCAAAAGGCCTCCGTAGTTTTTTCCGGGTGCGTCTGCTTGTAGATCTGCTATGTGATGCCTGGCGTCACGCCGTACGTCAGGATCAGAGGGTCTCAGTCATGCCCTCTTGAATATATTCATCCGTTATTGTCAGGCCTCGGCCTGCGGACGAGTTCCGCGCGTTCGCCCCTGAAAAAGAGGAGTAAGACCATCCCTGCTACCAGTATCGAAGAGCCGACTATGATGAGCGTGATGCCCGGGTCTTTGTTTATAGTGAGTACGACATACTCTTTCGTATCATAGTCGACGAGGGTTATCACCGATCCGGCGAGAGGTACGCTCGCTCCCGGCTCTTTTAAAGGGAGGTACGCGGCGGCTCCGTCAGAAGATACGATCTCCGCGTATGGGTTTACGAACTCAGGTGTGAGCGAGGTCGGCCTGCCGCCGCTGTCAAGGGCGAAGTCCGGATATACGCCGCCGAACCTGAAGGGTTTTCCGCCCGGCCCTGCGAAGCCGGAAGAGAATGGGGCGTTGACTTTAAGCCCGTCTATATCGAGCACAAGCCCTTTCGGGGCGCTGCCCTGATCGGCATGGTAGAAGGCGATGCCTTTGTAGATGAGAGGCCCGTTTATCTCTATCGGCCCGGTCGTTATCTCTTTTTTTTCGCTGTCAAGGAGCGTGACCGTAGTCCTCAGATATTCGAGTCCGCCTTCAGGGCCGGACCGGGCCTCGAACTTATCGAGCCTGACGAAAAGGCCTTGCGAGCCCGGTACAGGTCTGGCCGTGCCAGCATAGAGCATATTGTCGTAGCTTCTGAATCCCCACGCGCTACCGGCGAGGTGTCCGAGCAGGGCAATGAGAAATCCTACATGGACTATGTGCGGGAATAGCGCCTGCCAAGGCTTTTTAGCCTTTATGACGGCGTAGACCTTGTCGATCGTGCATACGAGGGTATTCATTCCGAAGGCCGCCGTCAGGAATATAAGCGCCCATATCCAGAGGGTGAGGCCCAGGTACTTTGTTCCCGCGGAGAAGAGAAGCGGCAAAAGCACGGACTGGTCGAGCGCCATCGAAAAGCGCGGGTTCGCCATGGAGATCAAGGACCCCCATGCCGCTACCGTGCATATCAAGACCGCCAGAACGACCGTAAGGTATATGGATGCGAAAAAAGACCAGAGCTTTTTCATTGCTTTTTATTGCCTGCCGTCAGTCCATCCGGGACCGGTGCGGCATTATTTTTTCGCTGAGAACCAGGACATGATGTTTCCCGCGAGCCTCATGTTGCCGGCCTCTTTCATGAACTTGTTGGCAAACGGCGCGTCGTCAGCGACTACTACTACTTTCCCGGCCCCTGAGCTGGCGGCCGCCACTATCCCGTATGACTGGATCGGCTCGCCGTGGTCAAAGGCCCTGTTGCGGTTCAGATCCATCCAGGCTTTCTCCGATGTAGACGCTACGACAGAGGCGCTCCCCTCGGTCATGAGCGCCCACGACCCGAATACCGCTATCTTGCCTACCCCGGCAGTTACAGGGTGCTCGGCGAGCTTCGTCACGTAAAAGTCCTGCGACTTGCCTTTTATAGTGCCTTCGTGCTCGGCTATGACGAAGTTCGATACCAGTATGCCGAATGATTCGGTAAGCTGTGCGACAGGAGGGGATATGTGCATGAGGACCAGCAGGTTGCCCCCGTTTTCCACAAAGATGCTCAGCGCGGCTATCTCATCTCGCGAGACAGGCTTTGACGGCCCGGCGATGATGTATGTATCGACTCCTTCAAGGGTCTTAAGTGAGATGGCCTCAGCGTTCATGGAGACCTTCGCGCCGGTCTTTTTGATGGATGTCGTGAAGTTCGAGTAGTGGAGAGGCCCTTTCTTTACAGGTGAGAATATCTCGCCGTGAGAGGTGTCGAATACCACCTTCGCCGGCCCAGTTGCTACTTCCGGCTTTACAGGCTCCGGCGCTACGGAGACCGCCGGTTGAGATACTTCTGCCGGAATGATCGGCGCAGCCGCCTCTGGCGTCTGCGCGTAGAGCGGCGCGGCAAGCATGAGCGAGGCTATTATAGTCGTTATGCCGTTTAGTCTCATCTGTGGTCTCCGTGGTCTGCGAAGTATTGGTTTATATGACGGAAAAGACAGCCTTCAGGATATATGGACGGCGGCATATCTGTCAAGCAATAACCGTCAGAACGGCCACAAGACATAAAATCATATTCCGTCGCATTTTTCTTGATTTTCTACCGAACCCTTGTGTTAAACTCTACTCATGTATGAACTTACGGTAGAACTCCAGTTTTCATCCGCTCACAGCCTCAGAGGCTACGAAGGCGCCTGCGAAAACCTCCACGGCCACAACTGGAAGGTCGAGGTCACGGTCGAATCGGCCGGCCTTGACAATCTCGGCATGGTAATGGATTTCAAGAGGATAAAGAGCGAGGCGAAGAAGGTGATAGACGCCCTTGACCACAGGTTCTTAAATGAAGTCCCGCCCTTTGACACCATCAACCCTACCGCTGAAAACATCGCGGCCAGCATATACGCAGGGATAGGCACCTCTTTAAACGGCGGCGGTGTCAGGGTCTCCAGGGTCAAGGTATGGGAGTCCGATACCTCTGCCGCGTCCTACAAGGATTGAGATGCCAAAGAAGGTCCTGAGGGACATACAAGCCGAGCCTGATCTGAGGCGCATAGCCATCGACAAGGTCGGGGTCAAGGACATCCGCTATCCGATCGTCGTGCTTGACAAGAAGAACAAGACGCAGCATACGGTCGCGTCGTTCAATATGTACGTGGACCTGCCGCACCAATTCAAGGGCACGCACATGTCGAGGTTCGTGGAGATCCTGAACGAGCACAGGCGTGAGATCACGGTCAGGAACTTCCCCGGCATCCTGGAGAAGATGAAAAAGAGGTTTAGCGCAACGACAGCGCACCTCGACGTCGTATTCCCCTACTTCATCGAAAAGACTGCCCCTGTATCGAAGTCAAAGGGGCTGATGGACTATATGTGCAGGTACTCCGGGACGCTGGGCGCAGCCAGGGATTTTGTCCTTGAGGTAAAGGTCCCGGTCTCTACGCTTTGCCCGTGTTCCAAGGAGATAAGCGAAAGGGGGGCGCACAACCAGCGCGGCATGGTCACTGTCGCCGTGAGGTTTGACGGGTTCGTCTGGATAGAAGACATCATCAAGACGGTGGAGGCATCCGCCTCAAGCCCTGTCTATTCGCTCTTAAAGCGCGTCGATGAGAAGTATGTTACAGAGATGAGCTATGACAATCCGATGTTTGTGGAAGACGTGGTAAGAGAGGTGGCGATAAACCTCGGCAAGATCAAAAAGATATCATGGTTCAGGATAGAGGCGGAGAACTGGGAGTCGATACACAACCACAGCGCGTATGCCTTTTTGGAGAGACGCCGCTGAGCCTCAGCCCTTGTACATCACCTCGTTTATCTTGAGCTTCAGTTCCTCCGCCCAGAACGGATTGCCTTTCTGTATAAATCCTTTCACATGCATCTCGAACCACTTGGGGTCGAGCACCAGATCATCTATGATGTCTTTGCCGGTAGTGACTATGGCGGGGATGTTGTAACCCATCTCCAGAAGCCGCTTAAGAAGGTCTTCGCCGTCGAGCAAGGCCTCCGGGTCTGTAGGGTTTTTCAGGTAAAGGTCGGTTATGATCAGCTTTACCTCCGTGCCCTTGACGATCCTCAATGCCTGCGCGGCGTTTTTGACTACGATGAGCCTCATCCCCATGTTTGCCAGCGTGTTTTCCGCCATCTGCCTTGAGAACTTATCATCATCTACCAGAAGCACCGTCTCTATCGCCTCTGCCGACGTTTCATCCGTCTCCATTGACGCCTGGTCCTGCTCGGTCATACTGGCAGGTTGATGCTGGCGAGAAGAGACCTCAGCCCCAACGCCGGAGCGAAGATGCTCGTGTGCGCGCACGGCCTGTTGATCATGGGCTTCGGCCTGCGGCGTCGCGTGAGGCTGGGCAGGGGCTGATACGGCTTCTTTCGGATGCGTTTTTATGCCTGTTGCCTTAAAGACGCCTGAGACTTTCCCGATGAGGTGGGGCGCGCCGCACCTTATGCAGTTTATTCTCGCGCCATGCTCCCACTCGCCAAGCGTCTCGATGGGGACCCATAGCCTGAACGTCGAACCGCATTCGGCGCAGTGTATCTCAACGGCTTCTTTTTGCATGGCCATTCTGGTCTGTCCCGGTTCTGTTGATGCGTCTTTCGGACGATTATAAGGGCTGGATATTGTTCAAATTAGTGTAGCTTATTAAGGATGTAGTGTCAATGGTTCTCAAGGCGCAGGTCTCTTGGATGCATCCTCAGAACTGATCTATGCTTCCCTGTATTCCGGCTATCTTTCCGAGGCCTTTCAGGTTGAAGGTGACGAATACGATCTTCTCTTCAAGCCTTTCGGTGTATGTAAATACCGTATCCCAGCACTGGTGTTTGTATTCGACCCCGTAGGAGGTCTCAAGCGACCTGTATTCGTCGAAAGAGAACCTTTTGAGGTATGTGAGGTCTATCGAGGGTATCACCTTGAGCCTTGTGGAGCCTTCCAGGTAGCTCGCCCCGCCCCGTACGAACCTGTACGATACGTCGAGCCTGTCGCCGCGCCTGTCGCTTGCGCCGAGCGAGGCGTCGTAGCTCGTGAACCAATGCTCGTATACGTCGTATCTGCCCTTTGCCGTCAGGGTAGTCCAGTCGGCCGGGTTTACGATAAGCTCTCCTGTCGCCTCTGAAAGAGGGCGTCTCTTATCTGTCGGGCCTGTTAGTTCTCTGGTCGCCTCGCGGATGTTATATGTCTGGCTGAGGTCGAGATACGCGTAGTTCTTATAACTGCGGCTGGCGTTTTTTTCAAGCCTCCCTGTCAGAGTGGAGTTAAGCGAGTATGTCAGGCTGTTGGCCGCTTCGACCCTATCGACCGAATCAAAGCTCGGCATGTCGTCTTGCACCGCCTCCGGTATGTACGTGTATGACAGTTTGGGCCTCACCGTGTTTCTTATCGCGGTAAGTTCGTTCATATCCGTATAATAGACGCGCGCGAATGTCGTTGTCATCTCTACGTTGGCGTCGTAGAGATATCTGTCAAAGTACCTGCTGTTCGGATGGTCCGTGACCTCATAAAAAGTCGCCCGGCCTCCCAGCGACGGCTTCAGGTCGAAGTACCCTGCCGCGCTCATCGGCAGGGAGACCCTTGGGTGCAGGTCGATCCTCTGGCCCCTGACCCCTTCGAGCCTCCAGAAGTTGACGGCGGTATTCTCCGATGAAAGATACAAAGGCGTTGAGCCTATCCGCCTTTCCATGTTCGTGAAGGATATCTCAGGAAGCCTCTGGAGCGTATCTCTGTCGTGCAGGCTCAGCAGGTTGTTGAAGTGCCTGAACTGCCCGACCAGGTTATACCCTGACCAGCTCCTGCTTATCGAGACGTTGCTTTCAATGGATTCCAACGACCTCTCCTGGACGCCTTTGCCGAAGTCGATGAAGTATTCGTCATCGCTCACCAGGTCGATGTTGGCCCTCAGGTTTATGTTGTCGCCGAATATCTCGTTGTGCTGCCACTTCATCCGCCATCTGTCGTCAGTTGCGCCAAGCGGCCTTGAAAGGTTGTTGACGTCTTTTCTGAAGCTTCTGACGCGCTCTATGTCGTTTTCCTTGTAGCTGTACAGATAAAATTCCCCGGAGCTTGCCCGCGTCCTTATGTATCTGTATTCGAGCGCCTTTCCGATGCCTCTGGCGCTGTCATAGTCGAGATAGAACGTCGCGTCGGTGTTTTTTGATATCGCCCAGAAGAAGGAGTTTTTGAGGACCAGCCCCCTGAGCGCCGAGTACCCGGGCTTGGGCTGGAGGAACCCTGTCTGCCTGCCCCTTTTTATCGGGACGGAGAGATACGGGGAGTAAAGCACAGGCACTCCCTTCACGTAAAATACGGCGTTCCATCCGGAGAGGAAGTCCCCTATTACAACGTCCGCTGTGGAAGCGCCGAAGCTCCACGCGGGTTGGGTACCCGGGTCGCAGTCGCATGTGGTGTAGAGGGTATCTTTCGAGGTGTACGACTCTTTGCCGGTCTTTTTAATGACAGCTCCGGTAATGTGTATATTTTCTTCCTTGTAAAAGAGCCTGCCCTTGACGACTACCGCAGTCTTGTCGCGCAGGTTCATCTCAAGCGTTTCGCCGAAGAGCGTGTTGCCGCCCTCGTCCAGCACTCGGACGTTGCCTGCGGCCGTTGCTACGCCTGCTTCCATGTTAAGCATGGCGAAATCAGCCATCAGCGTCGTCGTCTCCTGGACTATTACGACGTTGCCGGTGGCCAGGTAAGTGTTAAGGGCCTTGTCGTAGCTGATGTTGTCAGCTGTGACGTCGACAGGCGCCTCGCTTTTGAGGAAATCCCCAGAAAGCTCTGCCGCCGGGCAGATACCGGCACCGAGCGTCAGCCACGCTGCGAGCGTTATGAAAAAACGCGTAATATATCTATTCATCAGCTCCTGATACGTTTTCAAGGATTATATGGGCGAAGGACACCTGCCCGGGCCTGTCCTGAGATACGGCGCGACAGGTTTCTGAACTTAGCATAGGGTGATATATTTTACAAGCCCCCGGCCCTTTTCAGTACGCCTTTAATGGCCCGTTTTGCCTCTCCTACGGTAAATATCGAGCCGGTGACAAGGACCATATCGCTCTTAGCGGCCCTTGCGACGGCCTCTTTCAGCGCGCCTCGCACGTCTGTCTTTATGACGACTTCTTTTTTGTACGGCGCGATCCGTACCGCAAGGGCAGGGGCCGGCTCTGCCCTGGTGGTCTTTGGCTCGGTCACGATGACGGTTGAGGCTAAGGGGACAAGGCGCTCAAGGATGCGGTTGATGTCTTTATCCTGCATGACACCGATGACGAGTATGAGCCTTTTGTAGCGCATATCCTTGAGGGCGCGCTCAAGCGTGGCTGCCCCGTCAGGGTTGTGGGCGCAGTCGAAGACCACCAGCGGATTTTTCGAGACGGTCTCCATGCGTCCCGGCCAGACGGCTTTTTTCAGCCCTGCGCGGATCGCAGAGCGCGGTATCCGGAGGCCTTTGGCAACGAGTCCCTCGATAGCGGCGATGGCGCAGGCCGCGTTCTTTATCTGGTGCGCCCCGGCAAGACCGAGAGAACAGCCCTTCAGCTCAAGCGTGGTCCCGGTGTAATCAAAGGTTGCCCGGCGTCCTTTCGGTCCGCACAAGGGACTGGCTGAAAAGTCCGCGCCCATGACGCAGAGCCTGGCCTTGGTCTTTCCGGCGTGAGCTTTCATGATCGAAAGGGGGACGGTCTTATCCTCGGCAGTAAAAAAAGCAACGCCTTTTTTCATGATGCCCGCCTTTTCGGCGGCGATAGAGCGGATATCGGAGCCGAGGAACTCTTCGTGGTCTATCCCGATGTTTGTGATGACCCCGGCAACAGGCGTTATGACATTCGTAGCGTCAAGCCTGCCGCCGAGGCCTGTCTCGATGACGGCGATATCGATTTTTTTCTCCCTGAAGTATTCAAAGGCCATCGCTGTCGTGAACTCGAAGAATGTCGGTTCGTCGCCATCGGCGTCCGGGATTGATGCCGCCTTTTTCACGGAGGCGGCGAGTCTGCCTATATCCGCGTCAGAGATCATGCGGGAGCCGACGCGTATGCGTTCATTGAACTTTATCAGGTGAGGGGAGGTGTAGACGCCGGTTCTGAAGCCGGCCTCGATCAGGACAGATGAGATGAAGGCCGAGGTCGAGCCCTTGCCGTTGGTCCCGGCTATGTGTACGCAAGGGTACGCTTCCTGAGGGTCTCCGAGCGCCGAGAGGAGCCTCTTTATGCGCTCTAGCCCCGGGCGTATCCCGTGTCTTTCAAGGCCGCCTAAGTATTCGAGTATTTTATCAGTGGAGGGCATCTCAGGAGGACCGTTTTACGGTGTTGTTGCATAGCCGTGACGCTTGAAGGCAAAAGGGATTATGCTGGCCCAGGTTGTCACGAGAGCATGGATATGAGCTTCGAGAGCGTCTCCTTGAGCATCTTTCTTTCTACGATCATGTCTATCATGCCGTGTTCGAGGAGGTATTCAGCCCTCTGGAAGCCTTCAGGGAGCTTCTGTCTTATCGTCTCAGCTATGACTCTGGGCCCGGCGAACCCGACAAGCGCCCGCGGCTCGGCGATGATCACGTCGCCAAGCATCGCGAAGCTCGCCGTGACCCCTCCCATCGTCGGGTCGGTTACGACCGATATGTAGGGGAGGCGCGCCTCTCTGAGGCGGCCGAGCGCGGCCGAGGTCTTTGCCATCTGCATGAGCGAGAGTATCCCTTCCTGCATGCGCGCTCCGCCTGAAGATGAAAAGATTATCGCGGCCGAGCGTTCAGTGATGGCAAGCTCTATTGCGCGGGTGATCTTTTCACCGGCTACAGAGCCCATAGACCCGCCCATGAACGCGAACTCGAATGCCGCCGCTACAGCCTTCTGACCGTTTATAAGCCCCTGGCCTGAGATTATCGCGTCGCGCAGGCCGGTCTCTTTCTGAGCGGCCTTAAGCCTGTCTTTGTACTTCTTGAGGTCCTTGAACTCAAGCGGGTCCTGCGGCTCTATAGCCCGGTCGATCTCCGTAAATGTGCCTTCGTCGAAGACTATCTTCAGGCGGTCCGTGGCACAGATGCGGAAGTGGTAGTTGCACTTGGGGCAGACATCAAGGTTCCGTTCGACCTCTTTCTTGTAGATGATCTCTCCGCAGTGATCGCACTTGACCCAGAGACCGAGAGGCACTTTTACGCTTTTGCCTTCGTCCCCGTTGGAAAAGATATCTTTTTTAAACCATATCATTCGACGTACCTCTGGTTGTCATTTTGGCGGCGGCCTCAAGGTCCGCGTCAGTCCCGTGGTTTATCTCGCCGTTGGCGAAGGCCTTGAGAAACGCCTTTACTACTTTTAAGTCGAACTGCTTTCCGCAGTATTTTTTAAGCTCGGTGATGGCCACATCAGGCGGGAGCCCCTTCCTGTACGGGCGCGTCGTCGTCATAGCGTCGTATGTATCGGCAACGGCGATTATCTTCGCCACAAGCGGTATCTCGTCGTTTTTGAGCCCCATCGGGTATCCGAGCCCGTCGACCCGCTCATGATGGTACATCATTCCAGGGATTATCCCCTTGAGTTGAGGGACGTGTTTCAAGATCTCTCCGCCGAACTGGGGGTGCTGCCTCATCTGTGCCGCCTCGTTGGCGTCAAGCGGGGCTTCCTTGCGAAGTATGCTGTCGGCTATCCCGATCTTGCCTATGTCATGCAGTACGGCCGAGAGCTTGACGTTCTCGATCTCATCGGTGGAAAGGTTTAGGTGCCTGGCTATCGCCGTGCTGTACTCGTGGACCCTTTTGGTGTGGCCCCCGGTGTACGGGTCCCTTTTTTCTATCGACTCGGCAAGCGCTCCGGATGTGGCGTGGAAGGTCTCTTTTATCTCTTCATAGAGCCTCGCGTTGTCCAGTGCTATGGCGACCTGGTTTGAAAAGAGCTGGAAGAGACTGAGGTCGTCTTTCGTGAAAGTCCCTTCGAGCCTGTTTATCGCCTGAAGGACGCCGATGACCTTTCCCTTTATCCTGACGGGCACGCATATCATATTTCGCGTCTTGAAGGTGCTCTTTTTGTCCATCCGTCCCTGGAAGCGCTTGTCCCGGGTGACGTCGTCTATGATCAGAGGCTTGCCGTGCTTGGCGACCCAGCCTGCGATGCCTTCTCCCATGCAGAGCCTGATTTCTTTTAGGGTCTTGCCTTTCTCGCCGAGTGCCACCTCAAAGTAAAGCTCCTGCCTCTCGTCGTCGACAAGTAGGAGCGAGCCTGTCTCAGCGCTCATGATCTTGGTTATCGCCTCCATCGCCCTGTGCCTGACAACCGTTTGATCAAGGGTGGAAACGAGCAGACTGCCTACGTCGTGGAGTATTGAGAACTGCCGCACCCTGCTGTCAAGCTCCCTGAAGAGGTCGGCCCGTTCCATGATTATGGAGAAGTGGTTCGCGATGGAGGTAAGCGCCTTGAGGTCGTCCTTTGTGAACGGCTGGTTGCCTGATTTATGGATGACCTCGATGACGCCGACCACCTTTTTTTTCAGGGTAAGCGGTACAGCCATCATGTTCGTGTGGCTGTTGGAGAATTTTATGCCTGCCCAGTTTTTGTCCCTGGCAAGCTCCGAGCTGATGTGCGGTTTGCCGGTCTTGGCCACGAGCCCGGCTATCCCTGTCTGGGCGCGCATCTTCAGGCCTTTAAGCTTTTCGGAGCGCGGGCCTTTTACTACATCGAATGTAAGTTCGTTGTTCTTCGGGTCAAGAAGGTAAAGGGTCCCGGAGTCAGTCTCAAGGGCGGCAAGAGCGAAGTCCATCAGCCTGCCTAGAATGGAGGCGCGTGACGAGCCTTTTACGGCAAGATCGCCTATCTCCCTGTATATCCCCAGCTCTATCGACATAAGCCCGAGCTTCTTGTTGAGCTGAGAGACCTTTTTATCCGGTCCCTTTGGTGCAGTCTCTTGTGTTTTCTTCGCCATGATCAGACCTCGCTTTTTCAAACTCGGTTCAGGCCTTTGATATCCCTTTTTTGAGGCTCGCTACGAACCTGCCGACCTTGTCGAGACGCTCGGCAGACCCGCTACACCCGGCTATGATGTTGACTATGGCTGAGCCGACTATGACGCCGTCCGCGTCGGCGCACACAGCCGCTGCCTGTTCGGGGGTGGAGATGCCGAATCCGACGCCTACAGGCACATCGGTATGTTTCCTGATCTCCCTGACGTACTTTTTAATGTCGGTAGCGAGTTTCGTTCTTGCCCCTGTCACGCCGGTCACGCTTACGAAGTATATGAAGCCGGATGCCTTTGACGCTGTTATCTTCATGCGCGAGACGTCGCTCGTCGGGGTGAGCAGGAATATAAGGTCGAGCCCGACCGCATCGAGTTCAATCTTCAGCTCGTCTGCTTCCTCGGCCGGCAGATCGACTATCAACACCCCGTCGACTCCGGCTTTTTTCGCCTCGACGGCGAATCTCTTCAGGCCGAACGAGAAGACCGGGTTATAATACCCGAAAAGCACGATAGGGACCTGTGACTTTTCTCTCACCGACTTTACGAGGCTGATCACGTCAGGCAGATGGACCCCTTTTGCGACCGCCCTCTCGGAAGAGGCCTGTATGGTAGGGCCGTCGGCCATCGGGTCTGAAAAAGGTATGCCAAGCTCTATTATGTCAGCCCCTGATTCTTCGAGCCTTGAGATTATCTGGCCGGTTGTCTTTAGATCTGGGTCTCCAGCTGTAATGAAGGTTATGAGCGCTTTTTTACCCTCATGCCTCAATCTCGTAAAGAGCGCCTCGATCCTGCCTGTCTCCGCCCTGGTTGCGGCTGTCTTTGACATGTTGAAGATCACCTCGTTTTTTTCAATCTGGTTCTCGGACGCGTTATACGCATTGGCAGGCGCGGCCTGTGGCTACGTCACTTTGCCTGGCGATGCGCCGTCATATCTCGAAGTTGAACGCCTTTGAGACTGTATTGAGGTCTTTATCGCCTCTGCCGGAGAGGTTTACTATTATTATATCGTTCTTTTTGTAGTCGCCGGCGGCCTTGAGGCCGTAAGCGACCGCGTGCGAGCTTTCAAGCGCCGGTATTATCCCCTCTGACAGGCAAAGGGTCTTGAACCCTTCAAGGGCCTCTTTGTCGGTTATGGTCGTGTACTTGACCCTGCCCGTGTCGTTAAGGTAGGCGTGCTCAGGGCCTACCCCCGGGTAGTCTAGCCCTGCTGATATCGAATGGGTGTCTGTGATCTGGCCCCACTTGTCATGCAGGAGATATGTCTTGTTGCCGTGCAGGACCCCGACCCTGCCGCCGTTTATGGAGGCGGCGTGCTTGCCTGATCTGAGTCCGTGCCCTCCGGCCTCGACACCGATCATAGAGACCGTCTCGTCACCGATGAAAGGATGGAAGAGCCCCATGGCGTTGGAGCCGCCTCCGACGCATGCCACCAGGAGTGACGGCAGTCCTCCAGTGATCTCTTTTATCTGTCTCTTCGTCTCTTTACCGATTATCGACTGGAAGTCTCTGACCATCATCGGATACGGGTGCGGGCCTGCGACAGTGCCTATTATGTAGAATGTATTGTAGACGTTTGTCACCCAGTCTCTCAGGGCCTCGTTCATCGCGTCCTTGAGCGTTTTGCTCCCTGATGTCACGGGTGTGACCTTGGCCCCGAGGAGCTTCATCCTGAAGACGTTGGGCATCTGCCTTTTTATGTCGTCCTCGCCCATGTATATTTCGCACTCGAGGCCGAACATAGCGGCGACCGTGGCTGTGGCCACGCCGTGCTGGCCCGCGCCTGTCTCGGCGATGACCCTTTTCTTGCCCATCCTCTTGGCAAGGAGTATCTGGCCGATGGTATTGTTAATCTTGTGGGCCCCGGTGTGGCAAAGGTCCTCTCTCTTCAAGTATATCTTCGCGCCGCCGGCTTTTTTAGTAAGCCTTTCGGCGAAGTAAAGCGGGGTGGGGCGTCCTACGTACTCTTTCAGGTAGTACGCGAATTCTTCTTTGAACTCAGGGTGGTTCTTCCACTTGAGATAGGCCTGCTCAAGCTCTATGACGGCCGGCATGAGCGTTTCCGAGATATATCTTCCGCCGTAGGGACCGAAGTGCCCAAGTCTGTCAGGGAGTCTCTTCATGATTTTTACCTGTTTTAGCGTTTATGCGTGAGGTTAGTTAGTATGCCTGATCTGTTCCATAAACCGCTTTATCTTTTCCGGGTCTTTTTTCCCGGGCCTTGATTCGACGCCGGAGCTTACGTCGACTGCGTATGGCCTCACGAGCTTTATCGCCTTTGAGATGTTCTCAGGGGTAAGCCCGCCGGAGAGTATGATGCGTCTGTTTTTTTTCGCCTCTACAGCCATGTCCCAGTCGAAGGTCTCGCCTGTGCCGCCGGGAGTGCCCTCGCGGTAGGTATCAAGAAGATGCGCGTCGACCTTGTAACCGTCGAGCCTGTCTATGTCAGTATGTTCTCTTATCCTGAACGCCTTTATGACCTTCTTGCCAGTCGATTCGCCGACCGACTGGCACATCCTCGGGCTCTCGTCCCCGTGAAGCTGAACGCAGTCGATCCTGGTCGAGCTTATGACGGTCTTTAGCGTGTCAAAAGGCGTGTTCACGAATACGCCTACGGTCAGTATGAAAGGCGGCAGAGACCTTTTGATGCGCCAGGCCTCCATCGGCTCTATGTAGCGGGGACTCTTTTCCCAGAAGACGAAGCCAAGGGCGTCAGCCCCGGCCTCGGCCGCGTAAAGCGCATCTTCAAGGCTTGTTATGCCGCAGATCTTAACCTTAACCAAGGCCTCTGAGCTCCTTCAGCTTTTTGATGATGTTTTCTTCCTTTATAATGGCCTCGCCTATGAGGAACGCCCCTACGCCGGCCTCCATGAGAGTCTTTATCTCTTCGTGCGTGTTTATCCCGCTCTCCGAGACAAGGAGCCTGTCTGACGGGACGAGCGGGGCAAGCCTTATGGTCGTGTTGATGTCGGTCTTAAAGGTCTTCAGGTCGCGGTTGTTGATGCCTATGAGTGTCGCGCCTGCGTCGATGGCTGCGGTAAGTTCTGCCTCGTCATGGACCTCCACGAGGGCGCACATGCCGAGGGATTCGGTCAGCTCGATGAGCCCCTTGAGCTTTGCCTTGTCAAGGAGAGCCGCTATGAGGAGCAGCGCGTCCGCGCCGTTTGCCCTTGATTCATATACCTGATATTCGCTCAGAAGAAAGTCTTTTCTGAGGACAGGTATGTTCAACTGGCTTATGGCAGGGAGGAAATCGAGCCTGCCCTTGAAGAATTTTTCTTCGGTTATCACCGATATAGCGGCCGCGCCGCCGAGCTTGTAGAACTTGGCTATCTCGAACGGGTAGAAAGGCCCTTTGACAAGGAGCCCCTTTGACGGCGAGGCCTGTTTCACCTCGGCAATGATCCGTATCTCGTCGATCCTTCCGTCCTTGCGCTGTTTTGCCATGAGCGCGTCGAAAAAGTCCTTGGGCGGCCTTCTATCGGCAATCTTCCTCTTGAGGTCTTCGATCGGGAAGTATAGCTGCGATCTTTCCAGCTCCTGCTCTTTTGCCTTAAGTATCTCGTCGAGTATCATCTGTTGGTGATCCTTTTTATCTGTTCGAGTTTCGAGGCGGCCGCGCCTGAATCAATGGAGCCGTGCGCCAGGGCTATGCCTTCCTCGATGGAACCGGCGGCCGCGCCTGCGACTATGGCGGCCGCGCTGTTTAGTATCACCACGTCCCTTGCGGGACCCTTTTTGCCGCTAAGCACTCCGGTTATTATATCCGCGTTAAGGTCCGGGTCGCCGCCTCTGAGCGCTTCCGGGGCGCAGCGGGCGAATCCGTAGTCTTCAGGTTTAATATGGTACGACCTTATCAGGCCGTCCTTAAGCTCAGTCACCTTCGTCTCTGTCGTCAGTGTTATCTCGTCAAGGCCGTCTTCGCCTCTTACGACAAAGGCGTGTATCGAGCCGAGGTTGGCAAGGACCTGGGCCATGATGTCCGTGAGCGCCGGGTCGTAGACCCCGATGATCTGTCTTTTCGCGCCTGCCGGGTTGGTCAGCGGGCCGAGGATGTTAAATACCGTCCGGATGCCTATATCGCGCCTTACAGGGGCGGCGTGCTTCATGGCGCCGTGCAGGAGCGGCGCGAAGAGAAAACCTATGCCTGCGTCTTTCAGGCACTCTTCGACCCGTTCCACCTCTGCCTCGATATTAACGCCGAGGGCTTTTAAGACGTCGGCGCTGCCGCTTCTTGATGAGATCGAGCGGTTGCCGTGCTTGGCTACAGTCAGTCCGGCTCCGCTTGCGACGAAGGCCGAGGCGGTGGATATATTGAATGTCATCGAGTCGTCGCCGCCTGTACCGCAGGTGTCGACGACGTTTTCGGCAAAGGCCGAGACCTTTGTGGCCTTTTCACGCATGACTCTTGCCGCGCCTGTGATCTCGGCGACCGTCTCGCCCTTCATCCTGAGAGCCGTGAGAAACGCGGCTGTCTGGGCCTGGGACGCTCCACCGGTCATTACCTCGTTCATGACGGAGATCATCTCGGCCTCAGTCAGGTCTTCGCCTTTTACGATCCTGCCGATAGCCTCTTTAATCATCAAGGTTTCCCGTATTTTTTAAGGAAGTTGCCGAGGATCGCCTTTCCGTCCTTTGTGAGTATCGATTCGGGGTGGAACTGCATACCTTCGATCGCATACTCCTTGTGCCTGATCCCCATGATCTCGTCCTGGTCGGTCCAGGCGCTCACCTCAAGGCAATCGGGAAGGGTCTCTTTTTTGACTATGAGCGAGTGGTAGCGGTTGGCCTCGAAGGGGTTGTCTATGCCCTCGTAGATCGTTTTGCCGTCGTGGTACACCATCGAGGTCTTGCCGTGCATCAGCCTCGGGGCCTTTACCACTTCGCCGCCGAACGCGTAGCCTATCGACTGGTGGCCGAGGCAGACGCCGAGTATCGGAAGCCTGCCGGCAAAATGCCTGATAGCCGGCACTGATACGCCGGCCTTTCTCGGGTCGCACGGCCCCGGGGAGATCACTATCATCGAAGGGGCGAGGTGTTCGATCTGCCCGACCGTGATGGCGTTATTTCTGTAGACCTTCACTTCTTCGCCCAGCTCCATGAGGTACTGGACGAGGTTGAACGTGAAGGAGTCGTAGTTGTCGATCATTAGTAGCATATTTTCGCCGTTCCCATTTCTAAAACAATCCTTCCATGGCCATGTGTACCGCCTTTAAAACGCCCTTCGCCTTGTTTTCAGTCTCTTCGTACTCTTTTTCCGGTATCGAGTCCGCTACTATTCCTGCGCCGGCCTGAATGAATATGCGCGAGCCCTTTATCACCATCGTGCGTATGGCAATGCACATATCCATCTTGCCGTCGTAGCCGAGATATCCTACCGCCCCGCCGTAGATCCCTCTCTTGCACGGCTCCAGATCTTCGATTATCTCCATCGCCCTGATCTTCGGCGCGCCGGTGAGGGTGCCTGCCGGGAAGCATGACTTGAGCGCGTCGAACGGGCCCAGCCCGTGCTTCAAGCGCCCCTTAACGTTCGAGACTATGTGCATGACGTGCGAATAGCGCTCGACTGTCATAAGGCCTTCCACTTTGACGGATCCGGCTTCAGCCACTCTTCCCACGTCATTCCTGCCGAGGTCGACGAGCATTATGTGCTCGGCGATCTCTTTGGGGTCCGCAAGGAGCTCTTTTTCGAGTTCAAGGTCTTCTGCGGCGTTCCTGCCGCGCTTCCTGGTGCCTGCTATAGGTTTTACGGTGACGTCCTTGCCGTCTACCTGGACGAGTATCTCTGGCGAAGACCCTACGAGGGTCACGTCGTTGAGCCTCAGGAAGAACATATATGGCGACGGGTTCGTTACCCGAAGGGCCCTGTATATGTCGAACGGGTCTACCGTAAGGTCTGTTTCGAACCTCTGCGATATGACGGTCTGGATGACGTCTCCCTCGGAGATATATTCCTTTACCTTTTCTACGGCCTTTATGAACTCGCCTTTGCTGAAGTTTGAACGGATCTCAGGGGCGGCCTGCGGTGTATGGACTCTGACAGGTATCTGTGTCTCGCGGAGCTTTTTTACGAGGGAGTCGATGCTGGCGACGGCGGCCTTATACGCCTCTTCAGGGTCCGACCCCTCGGGGATAAAGGCGTTGCATACGACCTTTATCTTCTGCTCGACGTTGTCGAATACAAGGACGTTGCCGGTAAAGATGAATACCGCGTCGTAGGTGTCAATGTCCTTGGGGGCCTCGTCAGGGAGGTACTCTATCTGCCTGACCATGTCGTAGGATATATATCCGATAGCGCCGCCGAAGAAGCGGGGCAGGCCTTTAACGCTGGCGCAGTGGAAGCTCGACATCATCTTCCTGATGACCGCCATAGGGTCGCCCTGCTCGAACCTCTTGTTGTTGCCCTCTGAGATCTCGACAAGGTTCTCTTTGATGCGCACCGATATCCTCGGCGCTGTGCCGAGCAGGCTGTAGCGGCCCCACTTCTCGCCGCCCTCGACGCTTTCAAGGAGGAACGCCTCGCCGCCGTCGTCTATCTTCATGAATGCAGAAACAGGCGTTTCGGTGTCCGCGAGGATGTCCCTGTAGACCGGGACGATGGCCGCGTGTTTGGCCTTTTCTTTGAACATCTCCATCGATGGGGTGTACGTATGCGTTTTCATAAGCTATAAACGTTATCACAGCGTGGGCGCCGTAGTCAACAGGTTAGCCCATCGACCGGCGTAAATAGCGTCTCTGCGATGGTCCGCGCGGATGCGGCGCGGCAAGGCGCGGCTCCTCCCCGCCTTGCCAGAGAAGAACCATTTTTATCTTGACATGGAGCGGATATCCATCTTAATATTTATGTTTCCAAATGTCTTTCGCGTGTCCGCCACGGTCGTAGACTGCATCATACAGGCAACTGCATCTTCGCCCCTGATGGCGGATAAATAAAATAAGAAAAGGAGATTCAAGATGAGGAAGATCGGACTTTTTGGAGTAGTTTTGGCCGCTACGCTTTTCGTATCGGGTTGCGGTCAGCAGCTCAAGCAGGAAAACGAACAGCTCAAGGGCCAGGTAGCGACCCTTACGGAAGAGAACAACACGCTTAAGAACAAGGTCGTGACTCTTGAGAAGCAGGTAGAAGAGCTTAACACTGGCGTAGCAAACCTCACAGCCGAGAAGGACGCGGCCGTTAAGGAGCTTGAGGCTGCCAAGGCAAAGCCTGTGTCAAAGAAGAAAAAGAAGTAATCAGGCAGTACACGGCCCCGTCGCTGATTTTAAAGCCGCCCGTCCGGATGTAACGGATGGGCGGCTTTTTTTATGCGCGGGTATCTTCAGGCAAGCCTTCCTCTCCGGCCGTCTTTACATCTGTGTCCCGGGTTTTTATGATTGACACAATGGTGCGGTTTTAATACAATTCCACTTTCGAACATCCTTTGGACACATAATACAAAACCTTGTAACTCCTGGGTTTTTCAGGCGACAGGTTTTTCTCCTCTATTCCTTTTTTCATCTTTTGTCGCAAGCGGCGTTTTTATCTCTTCTTATAGACTACTATCCTGACTTGAAGCGTGCGTGCAAACGCGCCTCAAGGCGTGGAGCGGGGTTTCGATGTTTCGTCAAGGTCTGAGAGCAAAGATACTGAATCTTACCATCGGGCTGACCCTTGTCGGCTTCGGCCTTCTCGTTTTTCTTGTCATCAAGGAAGAAGAGAAGAGCCTGTTGAGAGAGCGCCTTAAGGCCAGCGAACTGATGGCCCTTCCCATACTCCATACCATCTACAAGGATATGCTTGACGAGAGGGCGGATATGCCCCGTTTCCTTATCGAGGGGCTCAAGACCCTCAAGGGCGTCGAAAGGGTCCAGCTCATCAGGTCCAACGGCGTAGAGGAGGCGTTCCAGGACCATAAGACGCTCCAGGACGTCAAGGCCGAGTTCGGAGAGATCAAGCCTGAGTGGACAGTAGATCATCCGAACAAGCTCAATAACGTGGCACAGGGGATACACAAGCCCGAGTTCAAGAAGGCTTTGCAGGGCTTCACTGCCGGCAGGATGGAGGCCGCCTACTATATAGAGAAGGAAGGCGACAAGAGCCTCTTCACGTATCTCGTGCCTATAATCGCCAAGCCCAAGTGCAGCTCTTGCCACGCGAAAGAGGAGGCCGCCAGAGGCGTCCTTATGATCTCTACCTCACTTGACGAGCTCTTCGGCACGCTCTCGGATACGCGTAACAAGTGGATCCTCTACGGGGTCGTGACCGCCTCAGGTATGACCGTATTCCTCTCCCTGCTCGTCTCCGGGGTGATAAAACGTCCTCTCGATAGGACGGTCGATATGCTCCGCGAGATCGCCGAGGGCAAGGGCGACCTTACCAGGAGGCTCGCGATAACCTCGCAGGACGAGATCGGCATGCTTGGCAGGTGGTTTAACAAGTTCGCCGAGGGCATGCAGAACATGGTCAGGGAGATCTTCGCCATATCAAGGGACGTTTCTGCCGCCTCAAAGGAGATAGAGTCTTCGTCGGCTGAGATAACAGGGGCGGTAGGCAAACAGCTCGCGGCCGTCGAGGTGACCTCGTCGTCGATAAAGGAGATGGACGCCTCGATCAAGACTGTCGCTGAGGAGGCTGAGGCGTTAAACTCGTCGACAAGGGAGGTCTCGGACTCCGCCAGAGCCATGTCTGGCTCGGTCGATGACGTGAAGATGAACATCGAGAAGCTCTTTTATTCCGCGTCGTCGACCACATCATCTATCAACGAGATGGCTATCTCCATCAACCAGGTCGCCTCGCATGTCGATGAGCTTTTCAAACGGACCGAAGAGGTCGTAAGCTCCATCATAGACATAAACGGCAAGATAAGAGAGGTCGAGCACTACTCGAGGTCGCAGGCAGAGCTGGCGGAGAGGGTCAGGGTCGATGCCGAGGACCTGGGGCTTTCGAGCGTCGTCAAGACGAGAGAGGGCATCGAGAAGGTGAGCCATGAGGTGGCCTCTACAGCCCTTGCCGTTAACAGCCTTGGCGAAAGGTCAAAAGAGATCGGAAAGATACTGACGGTCATCAACGACATAGCCGACACGACGCATCTGCTGGCCTTGAATGCCACCATACTCGCGGCGCAGGCAGGGGAGCACGGCAAGGGGTTCGCTGTCGTCGCAAGGCAGGTAAAGGACCTTGCCACCAAGACCACCGCCTCCACCAAGGAGATAGCCGAGCTGATTACCCATGTCCAGGGCGAGGTCGGGGCGGCCGTCGATTCGATGCAGAGGAGTTCCGAGAGGGTTGAAGACGGGGTGAGGTTATCGAGGGACGCCCAGGAGGCCCTTATGAAGATACTCGATTCTTCCAGGCGTTCTTTCGACATGGCCAAGATGATCGAGCGTTCCACGATGGAGCAGACCAAGAGCGCCGGCCAGGTCACCAGCGTGGCGCAGACGATTCGACACATGGTCGGAGACATCAAGAACGCCGCTAACGAACAGACGCTGGCCGCGCAGGAGATATTGAAGGACACCGTGCAGATGAGAGAGTTCATGGAGCAGGTCAAGCTCTCTACGATAGAGCAGGCGCGCGAAAGCAAGCATGTGGCCGACTCTATATTGAAGGTCGTGGAGAAGATAAAGAGGGTCGCCGGAGCAACGTCCGAGCAGATGACCTTCTCAAAAAGGATCGTGGCCGCTGTGGATACTGTCAGGCAGGCGGCAGATGATAACGCCGCGCTCGCGTCACGGCTTGAAAAGACGGTAACAGAGATGCAGAGGCAGGCCGAGGCTCTGAGAAACACGGTCGGAAACTTTAAGGCATAGATCTGGAGGGTTTCATGGTTTTGAGGCTCATAATACCCATTATGGCGTTTTTTCTTTTTTTTGGACTTGCAACCGCTAGAGGCGCTGACGTGAACTGGTCAAAGGTCTCAAAGGCCAGGGTGACGCTCTTTTATCCCGGCGTCGCATCCTGGGAGTTCTTAACCGGAGACGATCACAGGCTTGGCGGCAAGGAGATAAAAAAAGGCAAGAAGGACTGCAGGCACTGCCATCTCAGCAAGGAGGGAGAGCTTGATCTGAAGGCGGACGAGATAGCCTCGGCCGCCATCAGGATGAAGAGGTCCCACAACCCTTTTGAGCCTGAGCCTATGCCCGGGAAAAAAGGCGTTATGACCGCGCTCCTCCAGGCCGCTTATGATAAGGAGTTTGTCTATATCAGGGTCGAATGGGACTCAAAGGGCACTGGCTGGCGCAAAAAACATGGCGAAAGCGGCGTCCCCGACAGGGTCTCGATGCAGGTAAATAAGCAGAACCCTTCGTTCGGGAAGTACGGTTGTTTCATCTCCTGCCACAATGATCTGAATACGATGCCGCAGTCGCCTTCAGCGAAAGAGGTCGGCTCCGACCCTTATTACAGCCACCTTAAAAGAGATGACGTCCGGCTCTATGCCTGGTACGCTCGGGACTCGTGGTCAGACAGGAAGAGCGAGCATGAGCTTGCACAGAGGCTTAAGGAGGGCGGCAGGATCGACCTGTTGAGCGCGGAAATAGAGGGCGCGGCGGTCTCTCCGAAAGACGGGTGGGTCTTTGATGACAGGGGTTGGGATGAGAAAAACGGCGTCGAGGCATCAGGCGCCTGGGCCAACGGCAAAAACACCGTTACCATCAAAAGGAGGCTTGTCTCGGCAGACCCGTATGATGTAAGCCTTGCCGAGGGAGACACGGTATCGATAGGTCTGGCCATTCATGAAGACAGGGCCTCCAAGAGGAAGCACTATGTCTCGTTTCCGCTCACCGTCGGCCTCGGAGCGGATGGCGACGTGAAGGCGCTTAAATTAACCGAATAAATGCAGACGCATGGCATGGCCTCGCGCCTGTCTGCGTAAAAGGCGGCTCAAGAGATGGATAGAGGCATAAGGCGGTCTTCAAGACTTAAAAGGTACCTTGCGCGGATCGCGGCGGCGGTTTTCATGTTTTTGTCTTTGAGCTTATTTGTTCCTGCGGTCTCTGAGGCGGTACCTATGTTCGCCCGCGAGGTAGGCAGGGACTGCACATACTGTCACACTATCTTGCCCAAGCTCAACGAGAGAGGCAGGATATACAGGGCCAACGGATACAGGTTCTCCGCCGAGGAACAGTGGAAGAACGTGAAGGATTGGACTCACCTGCCTCTATCTGTCGAGATAGCGCTGGAGGGTTTTTACGCGAAGACAAAGACCTCTGGCGTTGAGGCGACCTCTTCGGATATTGTGGTGGAGGAATTCGAGCTGATAACAGGCGGCACCATGGGCAAAACCGGAAAGGTCTCCGCGCTTGCGACGGTTGCCATCAAGCAGGTCGACGCGGTAGGATCTACTACATACAAGTCGGTCATCGAACAGGCCTTTATACGCGTAAACGACCTTGCAGGTGAAACAGGTGAGGGGCTTCTCAACCTTAAGGCCGGCCAAGACGTCTTCTCGCTTCCGTTTTTAAGCAACAGGCAGAGGCCCATAGCCGCGAGATACTTCGCCGAGTCAGCCATGAAAATATTAAATCGGGGGCACAGGGTAGTAGAGCTTAACGGGACGGTCGTTGCTGACGAGGATTCATGGCAGCCTACCCAGAGGTATTCGCTGGGCATAGGCCGCGAGGACATAAACAGCGACGATAAGCTCAAGGCCTACTACGCGACCTACAGCGCTACCGTCAGGGAGAACTTCAGCCTCGGTTTCCTTTACTGGGGAGGCAAGGAGCTCTACGCTTCCTCTGACGTCTCCTACAGGAAGTACGGCGCGGCATTCGAGGGCGCCATCGGCCCGGTCGTGGTCACGGCAGGCGTCTTCAGGTCTGACAGGAACGATGCCCCTGACCTCAGAGATACGCTTGTAGAGGTCTTCTATACTCCTCTGGCAAAATTTAGTCTTGGCGCCCGCCATGAATTTTTCCGCATGAAGGGAGTGCAGGGCGCAAAGTCACAGAGTCTTATGGCAAGATACTCTATACTCAGCAATGCATACGGCCAGTTGGAATTCGACAGGGTAATTGACAGGGGACACGCCGCAGGCACTGTGGAAGATGAAAAAAAGACGGTCTTCCAGATTGTCACCCTCTTTTAGCCTGCCGGATGCAATGCCGGCGACTCCGGTTCTTATTGCCGTTTTGGGGGATGGATGGGCCTGAAAGAGGACATAGACCTGCTTGATCATAAGCTTGCCAGGCTCAAGGTCGAGTACGAACAGTACTTTATGAAGATACTCAAGCGCGAACCTGTCAAGTTAAGGGAAGAGGTCGAAAAGATCATCCTCGTCTATAGCAATAAAAATATAACAAACACGTCTTTGAAGTTCAGGTACAATAGCCTCGTAGCCAGGTTTAACTCATACAGACAGCATTGGACAAGGGTTGTAAGGGCCATAGAGGAAGGGACCTACTACAGGCAGGACGGCGCGGCTTATGGCGCGCCAGGCGCGGCGCCAAGGTCGAACGGGAATCGTGGGGATAGCGGCGGCGGGGCTGGCGCGGTCCAAAGAGACCCTGCTATAGTAGAGCTCTACAACAGTTATGTCGAGGCAAGGAAGGCCTGCAACGAGCCTGTCGAAGGGCTTACCTACGAGGCCGTAGCCAGGACTATCGACCAGTATAAAAAGAAGATAGAGGAGCAGTATAAGACGGCCGACGTCGATCTGAAGGTTGCCGTGAGGGACGGAAAGACCAGGCTCGTCATAACCCCGAAGGCGAAGGGTTAAAACAGAGGCTGGGAGGGGTTAGCAGTAAGCTGATTTTATTTTGCTTAATTCCGTGCGCTTTTTTTGCATAGCACGAACGGCCCGTATAAAAAATATCTGTCTGATTTTAGCTTTGCACGTTCTGTGCGCCTTTTGGGTATGGCTCGCATCGCTTTCGAGCCGGCTCGCAGAAAATACTGATGCCTGCTCGTCGTCTCTCAGTCGAGCTCGCTACGCCATGACCCGTGTTTATCTTACGGCAAAGGCCAAATTCAAAGGCGCCGATTGCTGGAGCAGGTTTGCAACCTGCTCCACAACATTCGTAGCTTCGGAGGGGGCAGTCGTAAGTTGTTTTTTTTTGCGCACTGCCGTGTGTCTCTGGCGCTTGTCTGACCGCCCTTGTGCTGAAAATAAAATAAAAAAGGCGGGGATGACCTCCCGCCTTTTTAATCTGTTTTTTTAAGGGCGCTTACTCAGCGTCTTTCCTTGACCCTGATCTTAGCCTCAGCGTACTCGATCGCGTTTTGAGCCGTCTTATACTCGGCTGACTCAGGGTCGAGCCCTTTCAGTGTCTCTTCAGCCTTTGAAAGCTCCTGCCTCGCTGCCTCGGCGTTTATCTCAGAGTCTATCTGAGCTGAGTCGACGAGTATCGTCGTCTTATCCGGGAAGACCTCCGCATACCCTCTGCTTATCGCGAGCGCGCCGGTCTCCGAGCCCTTCTTGTAGCTGATCTCTCCGGCCTTGAGTATGGTCAGGAAAGGGGAGTGGCCTGCAAGCACGCCGAACTCGCCCTCCTGGCCCGGGGCCGTGACTTCTTCGACTTCCCTGGAAAGGAGCTTCCTGTGAGGGGTGACTATCTCAAGTGTGAAAGTATCTGCCATTTTCCGCTATGACCTTTTGTGCGCCATTGTTTTTATTAGAGGCTCGCCTTGATCTTTTCAGCCTTCTCGAGCGCCTCTTCGATGGTGCCTACCATGTAGAACGCCTGCTCAGGGATGTCATCGTACTCTCCGTTGGCGATAGCCTTGAAGCCCTTGATGGTATCCTTGATGGAGACGTACTTGCCAGGGGCGCCTGTGAACTGCTCGGCGACAAAGAACGGCTGGGAGAGGAACCTCTGAAGCTTTCTCGCCCTTGATACGACGAGCTTGTCGTCTTCCGAGAGCTCGTCCATGCCGAGGATGGCGATGATGTCCTGGAGATCCTTGTACTTCTGGAGTATCTGCTGGATCTGTCTCGCCGTTGCGTAGTGCTCCTCGCCTACGACCTGAGGGTCGAGGATCCTTGATGTCGAATCAAGCGGATCGACGGCCGGATAGATGCCGAGCTCTGCGATCTGCCTTGAAAGGACTGTCGTAGCGTCAAGATGCGCGAAGGTCGTTGCAGGGGCCGGGTCTGTAAGGTCGTCCGCAGGGACGTAGATAGCCTGAACAGACGTGATGGAGCCCTTCGTTGTCGATGTGATCCTCTCCTGAAGCTCTCCTACGTCGGTTGAAAGGGTCGGCTGGTAGCCGACCGCCGACGGGATACGCCCGAGAAGCGCGGAGACCTCGGAGTTTGCCTGTACGAACCTGAATATGTTGTCGATGAAGAGAAGGACGTCCTGGTTCTCTTCGTCTCTGAAGTATTCCGCCATCGTAAGGGCTGTAAGCGCTACTCTTGCTCTGGCCCCCGGGGGTTCGTTCATCTGGCCGTAGACGAGCGCGGCCTTGTTGATGACGCCGCTCTCCTTCATCTCTTCCCAGAGATCGTTTCCTTCCCTTGTCCTTTCGCCTACGCCGCCGAAGACCGAGTAGCCGCCGTGCTGCATGGCGACGTTGTTGATGAGCTCCATTATGAGGACGGTCTTACCGACGCCGGCGCCGCCGAAGAGGCCTATCTTTCCGCCCTTCAGGTACGGGGTCAGAAGGTCAACGACCTTAATGCCTGTTTCAAAAACTTCCATGGATGTCGACTGCTGGTCGAATGTCGGGGCCGGGCGGTGTATCTCGTACTTCTTTTCGTACGCGACAGGGCCCATCTCGTCGACAGGTTCGCCGACGACGTTCAATATGCGGCCGAGTACGTTCTTTCCGACAGGGACCGTGATGCCTTCGCCTGTGTCCATCGCCTCAGCGCCCCTTACGAGGCCGTCGGTGGAGTCCATGGCTATGCACCTTACGGTATTTTCTCCGAGGTGCTGAGCGACCTCGACTATGAGGTTCCACTTCTCAGGCCCTATTGTAGGGTTTGTTACCCTGACAGCGTTGAATATGGCCGGAAGGTTGCCGGGCTGGAACTCTATGTCCAATACCGGGCCGATTACCTGGGTTATCCTGCCTAAGTTCTTATCTGACATACGCTTAAAGCCTCCTCGCTCCTGATTATCTTAGTGTGATGGGCCCCGCATGGGGTAGTGCTCAGCCTTTTAGCGCCTCTGCGCCGCCGATGATCTCCATGAGCTCCTTGGTGATGGCCGCCTGACGTATCCTGTTGTACTTGAGCGTCAGCGAGCCTATCATCTGCGAGGCGTTCTTGGAGGCGGAATCCATCGACGTCATCCTTGCCCCATGTTCGCTCGCGGAGGTCTCAAGAAATGCCCTGAAGGCCTGGACCTCTACATACTTTGGCAGGAGGCTCGCAAGGACCGCGCCCTCTGTCGGCTCAAAGAGGAACTCACCTTGACCTTCATCCTTTGCCTCGTCGGCAGCAGGCGCCGCTATCGGCAGAAGCCTCTGGACGACAGGTATCTGGGTGAGGGCGGTCTTGAACTGGCTGTATATGATATGTACCTCGTCTAGCTCGCCCTTGAGGTACGCGTCGATCACGCTATTGGCAACTTCAACCGCTGTCGAGTAGTTAGGCCTGCCGCTTCCTACGGGCCTTGAGTTTACGATTGTGAGACTGCGCCTCTTGAAGTACTCAGCCCCGCGCTTGCCTACGAGATAAAGGCTTATCTCCGAACCTGAACGCTCCCTTAAGAACCTTTCGGTCGTCCTTAAAAGCTGTGTGTTAAAGCCTCCGCAAAGGCCTCTGTCCGAGGTGAAAAGAATAACGCCCAGCCGGTTGCCGCCTGTCGCGGCAAGGAGCGGATGGCTGTCAGGCGATGTCTTTGAGGCGAGCGAAGTGATAAGGCTCAAGAGCTTTTCAGCGTAAGGGCGTGCCGCCACGATCTCATCTTGCGCCTTCTTGAGCTTTGCAGCAGAGACCATCTTCATGGCCTTGGTGATCTGCTGAGTGTTCTTTACGCTTTTTATCCTGCGTTTTATGTCTTTAAGGCTTGCCATTGTCTTTAACGGGTCCCTCTAAGGGTTTTTTTCTTGTTATCCTGTATTACTTGCCTTCAGCCACGAAGAGAGACTTGAACTCTTCAAGGACCTTGTTTATCTTCGCCTTGAGGTCGCCGTCGATGTTCTTCTTGGTCTTAAGCTCATCGACCACGGAGGCGTGCCTGGTCTCGAAGTATGAGAGCATCTCGTCTTCGTACCTTCTCAGCGAATCGTTCGGATAGCTGTCTACATAGCCGTTTGTAGCGGCATAGAGGACGAGCACCTGCTTTTCGACCGGAAGGGGCTTATACTGTCCCTGCTTGAGTATCTCAACGAGTTTTCTGCCCCTGTTGAGCTGTTTCTGTGTTGTCGGGTCAAGGTCGCTGCCGAACTGCGCGAACGCCGCGAGCTCTCTGTACTGCGCAAGCTCAAGCCTTAAGGTTCCGGCGACCTGCTTCATCGCCTTGATCTGCGCGCTGCCGCCGACACGTGAGACTGAGAGGCCGACGTTGATGGCCGGACGAACGCCTGAGTAGAAAAGGTCGGTCTCAAGATAGATCTGACCGTCTGTGATCGAAATAACGTTTGTCGGGACGTACGCTGAGACGTCGCCTGCCTGTGTCTCGATGATTGGCAGAGCCGTCATCGAGCCGCCGCCGAGCGCGTCTGAGAGCTTCGCGGCCCTTTCAAGAAGCCTTGAGTGGAGATAGAATACGTCTCCAGGGTACGCTTCACGGCCCGGAGGCCTTCTGAGGAGAAGCGAAAGCTGTCTGTACGCTACGGCGTGCTTGGAAAGGTCATCATAGACGATAAGGGCGTGCTTGCCGTTATCCCTGAAGTACTCGGCTATCGAACATCCGGTGTAAGGCGCTATGAACTGAAGAGGGGCAGGTGCGCTCGCAGTAGCCGCGACTACTATGGTGTATTCCATCGCGCCCTGCTGGCGGAGCTTTTCGACGATCTGTGCGACAGTCGACTGCTTCTGGCCGATGGCAACGTAAACGCAGAATACGTTCTGGCCCTTCTGGTTTATGATGGTATCGATCGCGACGGCGGTCTTGCCCGTCTGACGGTCGCCGATGATGAGCTCTCTCTGGCCTCTTCCGATCGGGATCATGCCGTCTACGGCCTTTATGCCTGTCTGCAGAGGTTCCTTGACCGACTTTCTGGCGACGATGCCCGGCGCCTTTATCTCGATCTTCATCGACTGCTTCGATTCAATCGGGCCGGCGTTGTCTATCGGCTGGCCAAGCGCGTTTACGACCCTGCCGATGAGCCCTTCGCCGACAGGTACCTCGACGATCTTTCCGGTTCTTTTTACCGTGTCGCCTTCCTTGATGGTGTGGTCAGGCCCGAGGATCGCGACGCCGACGTTGTCTTCTTCGAGGTTCAAGACCATTCCGACGAGTCCGCCCGGGAAGTCAAGAAGCTCTCCGGACATCGCCTTTTCGAGGCCGTATACCCTGGCTATACCGTCGCCGACGGATATGACAGTGCCTACTTCCTGTATGTCAATTTCCTTCTCGAAACCCTTGATCTGGGTCTTTATGAGCTGGCTTATCTCTTCTACCTTGATCATCTCAAACCACCCCTTCTAAAATTTTTTCCTTCATCCTGTCGAGCTGAGTCCTGATGCTTCCGTCAAGTATCGTATTATCTATCCGTATGACAAGCCCTCCGATGAGGGCGGTATTGCTCTTTTGGGTAAGTATCACGCTTTTGCCTGTTGCTGAGGCGACCTTTTGCCTGATCTCTTCCATCAGAGGCTCGGGCAGCGGCTCGGTAGATTCGACCTGCGCCCTGACCCTTCCGATATATTCGTCTTCGTACCTTGAATAGGCCTCGACTACGTCTTCGAGGCGTCCGATCTTCCTTCTCTCGACGAGTATCCCGAGGAGCCTGGTTATGTGGGCGCTTGCGCCTATGGAAGAGGCCACCTTATTTATCAGGGCCATCCGCTCTTCGATCTTGTACATCGGGTTCAAAAGTACCCTGTAGATCTCAGGGGCGCCCTTGAATACGGCAAGCACGGTGCGAAGCTCCTTGCCGTACATATCCAGGGAGTTTTCCTCTTTCGCCAACTCCACTATGGCCTTTGCGTACCTTCTGGCAACGGAACTCTTCATCAGTTTAGCCTCAGATTGTTAAGATAGCCCTTTACAAGCCGTTCCTGATCGGCAGGGGAGAGCTCTTTTTTCAGTATCTCTTCTGCCATGCCTACGGCGATGGATGCGACTTCTTTCCGTATCTCAAGGCGCGCCTTTTTTACTTCCTGCTCGGCCGCGACCTTTGCCTGCTCGCGTATCTTTGCGGCGGAGGCCTCGGAATCCTTCATTATGCGGAGCTTTTCAGCCTCGCCTTCCTGCTTGAGATCGTTTTGTATCTCTGCGATCCTTCTGTCGAGCGTTGAGAGCTTACTGTTATACTCGGCGGCCATTTTGTCCGCTGTGTCCTTTGCGGCTCTGGCTTCATCGAGCGCCAGCTTTATATCCGCGCTTCTCTTGTCGAGGAGCTTGTTGATGACCTTTGTCCAGATGAGGTATACGCCTATGGCGAGTATCGCGAAGTTTATGAGTTTCCATGTCATGCCGCCGCCGTCGTGGTGCGCCTCTTCAGCGGCAAAGGCGAGCGCCGGAATGACTGTCGCAAGCATGAAGACCATGAAGGAGACGATCTTCCTGTCGAGGATACGCTCGGCAATCTCTTTTGAGAGAGACTTCGATTCCTCGCGAAGGCTTGCAAGTGCGTCATGCTGGCTCGCTTCAAGCCCCTTTCTCATTGTGGAGAGTTCAGCCGCGGCGGCTGTGCGGGCCGCGTCGAGGACCTGCTTTTCCTTGTCAAGGCCTTCCTGGCGGAGCCTGTTTCTCTCCTCGTTGCCCTTGATGGCGGCGTCTTTTATCTTTTTATCATAAGCGACAAGGCCTGCCTCAACATCCTTTTCAGTGGATGCGGCCTGCTTTATCGCGCCGTCGATCTTCTCGGCCCTCTCTTTAAGAACCTTCTGGATCGGCCCGTAGAGGAGCTTGTTGAGCAGCACAAGCAGTATGAAAAAGCCTATGATCTGGAATACAAGTGTAATATTTAGCGCTATCATGTGCCGTCCAAAGGGTAGTTAATGTTGAATCTTAAAGGGCCATTCGGGTAGTGTTTATTCCTTGCCCGGTACGAAAAGCCCAAGGTTTTTATGAGGCTGTTTTTCCGTTGCAGGGTGTTTTTCTTGAAGTTCGCCTGAACCTAAAACAGAGTATTGCTATCATATACAAAAGTTGCTTGTCAAGGTAATAATGGTGTGTTTGAGATGGCGTGTTTCAAGTGCCTGTTTTGGCAGTGTATTTATCGGAGTGATTTTTGTACATAATTAAAAGCAGGGTCGTGGGTAGCAGTGGTAGTGGAGAGCCGAAGAGCAGGCGGCTGAAGATTATCTGGCCTTTGCCTCTAAACAAAATCCGCTGTCGAAGTTGCTTTGTATTTGCCTCTAAACAAACCCGGGTATGGTGGAATGAGTATAAAGGAGGGTCGACGAGCAGGCGTTTGAAGATTATCTTGCCGTTGCCTTTAAGTAAAACCCGGCTGTCGAAGTTGCTTTGTATTTGCTTCTAAACAAACCCGGGTATGGTGGAAGGAGCCTGAAGGAGGGCCGCTTAGCAGGCCTTTGTATCTGCTGCGAAACGGCCCGACAGCGAAGGGAGCCATACCCAAAAAGGCGCACCGAAGTGCAAAGCTGAAATCAGACAGATATTTTTTACAAGGGTAGTTGCCTGGTCCTGTTGATCTTGCGGCGGGTGTGACCCGCCCTACCGCCAGCGAAACGGCCCGGCAGCGAAAGGAGCCATACTAAAAGATGCACTGAAGTGAAAAGCTAAAAGCAGATAGATATTTTTTACGAGGTGAGAAGACAAAACGCCCCTCCCTATCAATTGATAGGGAGGGGCTGAGGATTATCTTGTCTTTGCCTCTAAATAAAACCCGTATATGGCGTAGCTCCCTACATCCCTTTCATCATGCAATCGCCTTTCATCATATCTTCGTGCATCTGCATCATCTCTCCGAGGCGCCCCATCATATCATCGAGTTTCTTTTTCTGATCCTTTGATGGCGAGTGGGAGATCTCTTTCATTATTGACATCGTGTCCTTGAGCATCCCCATCGAGTCGTGCATCATCTTATGATGATCCTTCATGCACTTTGTATTCATCATCTTGTCTTGCCCCATCATCCCCTGTCCACCCATAGCGCCGCTTTGCTGCCCCATCATGCCTTGTCCTGCCTGATCTGCCGCTGTGGCGGCCCCTATCGGCAGAAGGGCAAGCATTCCTGCAAGGACAACCGCATTCTTCAAACGCATATCGAACCTCCTTAGACGGTTTGGTTTATGGTCAGAGTATACCCTGTTTTTTATGGTGTGGCTGTCCGCTATGGGAAAAAGTTTTTTGCAAGGGATTTTCAGGTCTTTTGGCCAAGGCCGATGGGTATGTGGCGTCTGGTCGTATGAGTTTTATCGGGCTGTACCGGTCCATCTCTTTTGTCAGGGCTTGTTTCTGGCGCAGACATCAAGCAATCGACAGGGTGTCACGGTTTTTACCTGAGCCCGCGCCCTTTCCAGAGTGCGTATATGGCAGGGAGCACGAGTAGCTCAAGGAGCGCCGAGGTGAACATCCCTCCGACCATAGGTGCTGCGATCCTCTTCATAACGTCAGCTCCTGTGCCTGTCGCCCACATTATCGGGACGAGCCCGGCGATTATCGCAGTCACTGTCATGAGCTTGGGCCTGACCCTTAGGACGGTACCCTCGATCACCGCTTCACGCAGGTCTTCTTTTGTATTCATCCTGCCGTGCGCTACCCGTTCTTTGTAGACGTTATTCAGGTATATGAGCATGACTATGCCCATCTCGGCATCGAGCCCTGCCAGCGCGAGAAAACCTATTGCGACCCCGATACTAAGGTTGTATCCGAGGATATAGAGTATCCATGCCGCGCCCACGAGAGAAAACGGTATTGCCAAAAGTATGATCAGGCATTCAGTGAGAGACCTGAAGTTCATGTAGAGCAGAAGAAATATTATGGCGATGGTAAGAGGGATTATGATCTTGAGCCTCTCATAGGCGCGCTCCATGTACTCGTAGCTCCCGCTCCAGGCGATGTTGTAGCCTGCCGGGAAGCGCACGTCGCGGCTCACTGCCTCTTTCGCCTCTCTTACATAGCCGCCTATGTCTGTAGCGCGCACGTCTATGAATATCCATGTCGTAAGAAGGGCGTTTTCAGTCCGTATGGAAGGGGGCCCCATCTTTATCTCAAGGTCAGCGACCTGCTCAAGCGGTATGTGCGTACCCATCGTCGTAGGCACGTACACGCGGCCGAGCTTGTTGATGTCATCCCTTAGCTCCCGTTTGTATCTGACGTTCACGGGGTACCTTTCGAGCCCCTCTACGGTCGTAGTGACGTTCTCGCCGCCTATGGCCGACATGATGACGTCTTGAATGTCCTCGATCTTCAAGCCGAAGCGCGCGGCCTCGCCCCTTTTTATCCGGATGTCGAGATAATACCCTCCGACGATCCTCTCTGCGTAGGCGCTCGAAGTGCCTGGCACCTTCTTTACTGCGGCCTCGACCTCAAGTGCGACTTTTTCAAGCATATCGAGGTCTTTGCCGAAGACCTTTATCCCGACAGGCGTGCGTATCCCGGTAGAAAGCATGTCGATGCGCGCTTTTATAGGCATCGTCCACGCGTTCGTTATGCCGGGAATGGAGGCGGCTTCATTCATCTCCTCTATCAGTTTTTCTAGTGTCATGCCCTCGCGCCATTCTTCTTTAGGCCTGAGGTTTACGATAGTCTCGAACATCTCAAAGGGCGCCGGGTCAGTGGCGGTAAGGGCCCTGCCTGCTTTGCCGAAGACGCTTTCCACCTCAGGGAAGCCCTTGAGTATCTTATCCTGCGTCTGGAGTATCTCTCCTGCCTTTGTGACTGATACCCCGGGGAGGGTCACAGGCATGAAAAGGAGCGTCCCTTCGTCAAGCGCTGGCATGAACTCGCTTCCGAGCCTTGATAGCGGGAAGACCGTCAGGGCAAGCACCCCGACGGCGATAACAATGGTCGTGATCTTGTGCCTGAGCACGCGCTCTATGACAGGGCGGTATATCCATACCGCGGCCCTTGTGAGAGGGTTCTTCTCCTCAGGCAGTATGCGGCCCCTGATGAAGTAGCCCATCAGCACAGGCACAAGCGTTATGGAAAGGATGGCCGCCGAGGCCATAGAGAAGGTCTTTGTGAATGCCAGGGGCTTGAAAAGACGCCCCTCCTGCGCCTCCAGGGCGAATATAGGAAGGAAGGCGATGGTTATTATGAGGAGAGAGAAAAATAGAGGCGGGCCTACCTCGCATGCAGCCTCGGAGATTATCTCCCATCTCGGTTTTTTCCCGTCGGAACGCTCGATGTGCTTGTGCGCGTTCTCTATCATCACTATCGCGCCGTCTATCATCGCGCCTATGGCTATGGCTATGCCGCCGAGGCTCATGATGTTCGCGTTGATGCCTGCCAGATGCATGATGCCGAATGAAATGAGGAGAGCCACGGGGAGCATGATGATGGCCACGAGCGCGGAGCGCATGTGAAGGAGAAACGCTATGCAGACGAGAGAGACGAGTATCGTCTCTTCTATGAGTTTTTCCTTGAGTGTGTCTATCGCCCTGTGTATGAGCGAGCTCCTGTCGTAGACAGGCGTTATCCGCACCCCTTCGGGCAGGCCTGCTTTTATCTCCGCGAGCTTGGCCTTGACGCCGTCGATGACGTCAAGGGCGTTTTCCCCGAAGCGCATGACGACGATGCCTCCGACCGCCTCGCCTTCGCCGTCTTTTTCAGCTATGCCCCTTCTCTCGTCAGGGCCTAATTCGACCCTGGCGACGTCGCGGACCTTGACAGGCGTGCCTGTCCTGTCTGTCTTTAAAACTATGTCGTCTATGTCCGAGATGGATTTTATGTAGCCGAGCCCGCGGACCATGTACTCGCGCTCCGCCATCTCGATGACCCTGCCGCCGACGTCGCGGTTGCTCATCTTGATGGCCTTGACCACGTCGCCTATCGAGACGTCGTGGGTGATAAGCCTCGTAGGGTCGATGTTGACCTGATACTGCTTTACGAACCCGCCGATGGAGGCTACCTCGGATACCCCGGGCACCTTGGCGAGCTGGTAGCGGACGTACCAGTCTTGTATGGAGCGTAGCTCTGCGAGACTGTAGCCTTCGCCCTCTACCGCGTACTCGTAGACCCATCCGACGCCGGTCGCATCAGGGCCGAGCGACGGGGTGACGCCCTTGGGGAGTTTGCTTGCCGCGAAGTTCAGGTACTCGAGGACGCGGCTCCTTGCCCAGTACATGTCCGTCCCGTCCTCGAATATGATGTAGACGAAAGACACGCCGAAGAACGAATAGCCGCGCACTACCTTCGCCCCGGGGACGGCGAGCATGGCTGTGGTGAGAGGGTACGTGATCTGGTCTTCTACGACCTGCGGGGCCTGGCCCTGGTAATCGGTGTAGATGACGACTTGAACGTCGGATAGATCAGGTATCGCGTCGATAGCGGTGTTCTTTATCGACCATATCCCCCACGCGACCGCAAAGAGCGCGAAGATGATAACGAAGGTCCTGTGCCGTATCGAGGCCTTTATGATGCGTTCGAGCATGTATTATTCCCTGGAGTGCGCGCTGTTTGCGGGCATGTAGGTCAGGTATCTTCTGGTGTAGAAGGCCCCTGGGCCGGATCAGCCGATTATCCGCATGCCGGTCTGTAAAACGGCAGATAGATAATGAGACGGCCTGATTGTTTTCTTCAAAGACTTCTCTGCGGCCCCTTTGAGATCAGCCGTAGCGGAAGATATTTCAGAGGCCCCCGTGCGGTCTGTTAATGGATATGTGGGGCAGGGGAGACGGGCGCGCTGTCGGCCTTGTTCCCCTTGTCAGGTTTTTCTTTTTTTTCGGGCGCTTCTTTCTCAGCGCCTGCGAGCGCGAAGACTGCCGCCTTAAGGTTGCTCTCCGAGTCTATAAGGAAGTTGGCGGCTGTGACGACCCATTGGCCCACTTCAAGGCCGCTCTTCACCTCGTAGAAACCCTCAGCCCTTGCCCCGGTCTTGATGGTGGCGGGCGTGAATGTGCCGTCCTTGTTGTCAACGATGACGATCTGTCTCGTGCCAGTGTCGATTACGGCTGAGTCAGGGACAGCAACGGCGTTGGCTGCGACCGCGGCCTGGATCTCAACGTTAAGGTACATGCCGAGCTTGAGGCTGTGGTCCGTGTTGGGGAGCTCGAACCGTACCTTCGCTGTGCGCACCTCGGTGCCTCCCGCCTCGGCGTATCTGATCGAGCCTAAGTGGCTGTATATGTGGTCGATCCGGCCCTTGTATGTCTGCGTCGGAGAGTATGCCGGGGAGAGCACCGCCTCCTGCCCCTTTTTTATGTACCCCATCTCGTATTCGTATATTTCGCCGTAGACCCATACCCTCGAATGGTCTATGATCCTGAAGAGCGGCTCGCCTGCCTCCACCTTCTGCCCTTCAACGACCATCTTCTCCGTCACAGCTCCGTCCGAAGGGGCCATTATGGCGAGCGTCCTTGAGGTCTTACCCGTCTTTCTGATCTCTTCTATCTGGCCATCCGATATGTCCCAGTACCTGAGGCGCTTTTTTGCGCTCTCGACGAGTGTTTCGCCACTTTCTATCGCCTCGGCGTAAGGGGTCTTTTTCAGTCTGTCAAGTGATCTGACCGCAAGGAGGTACTCTTCTTGCGCCGCGACAAGCTCCGGGCTGTATAGCTCGAAGAGCTTCTGCCCCTTTCGCACAGTCTCATCTGTCCTGTTTATGTAGAGGACCTCGACCCAGCCTGCAAGCTTTGTGTTTACGATAGAGACCCTGTCTTCTACAGGCTCCACTCGGCCTACGGTCCTTATTACGCGTTTAAGAGACATCCGCTTTACCACTTCCGACCTGACTCCGCTCCTTATGACCCGTTCAGGGCTGAGCCTTATCGAGCCGGGGCCAAGGGCTGCATCCGGGGCCTCGGCTTCGTAGACAGGGACGTAGTCCATGCCCATCTGGTCTTTCATTGGCACGGATGAGGTCACCTCAGGGTTCATCGGGTTCCTGTAAAAGAGGATCGGCCTTTCCGTTTTTACCGAATCCGCTACGCCGGCCTTTTCATGTGTCGGCGTCTTTGCGCTGATGAGCCACGTCGCCGCGCCGCCGATTGCGAGCCCTGCGACAAGAAGGAGCATGCCTGTGGAGCTTTTCATCTTGGTTTCCTATTGCGTTGGTTTTCTCAGGCCCGTATGCGCCTCTTGAAGGATCATAAAGGCGGATCGGACGCTTCTCGATAAAGCTATGCCGCTTGCCTGATCCCGGCCGGTTTTAAAAGATCTCGGTCCCTGCCGTCTTTTCAAGTTCAGCCATGTTCTTCCAGTAGTCGAGTACCGTCTTTAGATATTCAAGTCTGGTCTTTTTAAGGACCCTTTCGGTGTCGATGAGCGTTAAGAGGTCCATCCTTCCGGCCTGGTAGTTTTTCATCGCAGATTCGAACGAGAGCGCCGCCTGCGGCACTATGCTCGCCTCGTAGAGGCCCATCATCCTCTCTGAGGACTGCGCCATGAGCGTGCCTGCTTTGATCTCGTAGGCCTTGGCATTGCGCTCGGCCTTTGCCATCAATCGCATCTCGCGTCCCTTGTGCGACGCCTCACCGGACTTGTTCTCGTATTTTCCGAACCAGATCGGAATGTTGACCTGCACCATCACGTCGAAGTAGTCGAACCTGCCGTCCCGCTGTATGGGGGCCACCCCGAGCATCAGGTCGGGATAGTACTCTTTCTTCATTAAATCGGCCTCAAGCTCGCTGGCGCCTGCCTCGGCCTCGAGCATCTTTACAAGCGGGCTTTGTGAATCCGCCTTCTTTGCGAGATCAGAGGCGTTGAACGCAACCGGCGCCTTTGAAAGGCCGGGCACGTGAGGCAGTGTATCGTCCTGCCCTCTGTTGAGGATAGACTTTAATCTCGCCCCTGCTACAGCTTTGGATGCTTCGAGTACGGTCAGGTCGTTGGTAGCCATAGCAAGCTCTACCTCCACCTTCAAGACCTCAAGCTGCGTTGCCTGAGCAGTCGAGTAGCGTCCCTGGGCGACCTTTGACATGGACGAGAGAAGCTCCTTGATCTCGTTCGTGAGCCTGATCGACTCCTCATAGAATGCAAGGTCGAAGTATGCCTGCTTGACCTTCATTATGATATCCAGCTCTGTCGCCTTTGTAAGCGAATCAGCGGCAGATGCTTCTTTTCCAGCCATCTCTTCTCTCAGGCCGCGCTTGCCAGGGAACGGGAAGGACTGGCTGAGCGTATAGCGGGTGAGCATCGAGTTGCCGGGAGAGATATTCATGGGGGAAGAGCTATCGAGGTCTTCCAGCTCAACCTTGAGGGTAGGGTCTTCGAGCGCCCCGGCGTATCTTGCGGCCGCCGCCGATGCATGGGAGCGCTCACGGCGCGCCGCGATCTCAGGGTTGTTAGCCAGCGCCTCAGTGACGAGGGATTTGAGGGTAGGGTCTTCAGCCTTTGCCGGAACAGTCTGGCTGAGCGTGAGGGCCGTGATGACGGCGCAGACCGCGCCGTGTATCTTTCTCTTCATACGCAAGGTCTTTACCTTACCTCTTTTCATGCGTGAACATGAACCGCGCTATTTTTTTTCCGTGTACTACCCGGATATCGAGACTATATCTGCCTTTAAAAGACATGTCCAGAGAGTTCATGAACGAGAAACGCCCGTCCATATCCATCCCTATCAGCTCTTTTTCGATCTTTTTCGCAGGGTCGCCGGGCGTTGTGATCAGCGCGTTGACCTTTGCGGATCTTATCGGTCTGCCGGTCGACTCGTCTGTCAGGTAGAGGTCTATCATACCTTTGTCCGGTGAGAGCACGAGCGTTGCCTTGATGCCTGAGGCTGACTTGACTGACTCATACTGACCGGCCCCACTGGCCATAGGCGGATTGAATATGGAGAAGGATACGGAGAGAAAAACGACTGTGATGATAGCGATGAGAGTTTTCATTTTTAGTAGTCTCCTTATTCTACGGGCCGTAGAAGGCCTGTTCAAAAAAATCAGTGCCTGTGTGTCGCGCTTGATATTGTGCAGTGGGTCCTGCACGCTTCGCCGAGCTTCTCGATATGTGTTGAGCATTGCTCCGTAGTGCAGGCCTGAGACGCGCCTGCAGCCCCTGGGAGAAGCGGCAGGGAGACTGACGCAGCAACGAAGGCCGCGCCGATGAGGCTAAAGGCGAGCCTGACGTTGCCGATGGGCTTGAAATGGAGTTTTTTTGCATTGATGAGACTTTCTACGCGCGCGCGTGTCTCTCCTCCACCTGTTATGGAGGGCATTGGCATGGAGGAGAGCCCCTTGAGGTTAAAAGAAGCGGCCTTTACGATAGCCCCGGCAAGCGTCAGTCTTTCAGGGAGGTCCCTGCAGGCGGCCCTGTCTGCTTCGGCCTCTTTCTTGATCCTGAACCTGCCAGCGAGCTCTTTCAGCATGGGTATATAGAAGAAGGTATCCGCGATCATCGAGTAGAGGAGGAACCTCAGAGGGTCAAAGCGTCTCTTGTGGCAGAGCTCATGGAGTATTACGGCCTTGAGTTCCGGCCGTTCGAGTGAATCGATCAGGCCCTTTGATATGTATATCCTAGGCCTCAAGAGGCCGTGGGTGAAAGCGGTCTTTATCTTTGGATCGAGGATCATGACGACACTGCCGCCCCTGTGGTAGAGGGGGAGCCTGCGTATCGCCATATCCGACGAGACGGCGTTTTTTATGGTTTTTCCAAGGCCGTATAAGACCCCGGCGGATGCTACGGAAGAACCGGTCCATATAAAGACGAGCTTAGCTGTCTCCAGATATCCTCCGCAAAAGATGAAGATGTCCCTGCAAAGAGCAAGCGCCGACACTGAGAAGGCCACAAGCCCCGGCAGACCGTAGCTGAGCCATAGAGCGGCCGCACAGACCACGCCAAACGCTGAGGCTATCGGCAGGATAACAGGCACAGCCTACCCCCTTCTGCTCAAGAGCTCTTTTTTCTTATCTGCTATTAGCGCCGAGAGCCTGTCAAGCTCGTCAGGGTCAGATTCTGCGAGGATATCGACAAAAGAGGCAGAGGCCCCGCTCGCTGATATCTCGAATATGCCCTTGAAGACCTCTTGAGAGACTGCACTTGCGAACTCTTCTCTTGAGTACGCGCACGAGTACATATAGATGCCTTCACGCCGCTCTTTTTTTAGAAGTCCTTTTTTTGCAAGCCTCTCTATGACCGTCAGCACGGTGGTAAGGGCTATCTCTCTGGTCCCGTTTATATTCGAGTAGACCGCTTTGCCGGAAAGTGTCCCGTTTGCCCATAAGACATCGAGTATCTCCTGCTCGAGACGGCCGAGTACCTTTGAATAACTTTCAGCAAACCCTGTCTTTTTTATCATGCGTCTCCTGCCTCCATTAAGATAATATTCGACAATGCGTAGAATGTCAAGCCCAAAAGAGGCTTTGGCCTTGCTTAGGTAGTGGGTTTACTGTAGTATTACCGAAACAATAGCGGGGTTTAGCGTGAAACACGGGTTCTTTATAACATTCGAGGGCGTGGAGGGGTGCGGCAAGAGCACGCAGGTATCTCTTTTAAAAACATATCTTGGATCTCTCGGCAGGGATGTCGTTGCGCTAAGGGAGCCGGGCGGCACAATGCTCGGCGAGGCTGTAAGGCCGATACTCGTAAACTCGTCTAAAGAGCCGATAGACCCGTGGGCAGAGCTTTTTCTCTACGAGGCATGCAGGGCGCAGCTCGTTAAGAATGTGATAAGGCCTGCCCTTTTGAAGGAAGGGACGATAGTCATCTGCGACAGGTTCATAGACTCGACTATCGCCTATCAGGGCTACGGCAGGGGGCTTGATCTCGAAGATATCGCGGATATGAACTTTCTGGCTACAGGCGGCCTTGTCCCTGATCTTACTATACTCCTTGACGTAGATGCCGAGGCAGGGCTTAAAAGGGCATCGGCGAGGATGGATTCAGCCGACGGGCTGAGGGAAGACCGCTTCGAGAAAGAGGCTGTTGAGTTCCATAGAAAGGTGAGGCAGGGGTTCCTTGAGCTTGCGTGCGTATACCCCAGGTTCGCGCTCGTAGACGGGCAGCGTGAAATCCCTTCGATTCACAAGGAGATATGTGGTATCATAAACGATAAGGTCTGACAGGCCGGTGCATTTTGCGCCGCGCGCGTTGATTTTAAGGTGTAGAGCGCAGTACCTGTCGCAGCGCAACTCCGGTAGTGCCGTCTGATCTGTACTCAGAGTGTTGGCGGCGCCTCTATGCGGTGCTGGCCTTGGTGGAGCAAAATAAGGATAACTGCGCCGGTATCCGATACGGCGATAATGGCTGATGTCATTTAAGGATATAGCAGGACATGATAGTGAGATAGGCTTACTAAAGGGCGCGATATCCCTTGGCAGGGTAGCCCACGCCTTTCTCTTCGCCGGCCCGGACGGCATCGGCAAGAAAAAGACGGCGATAGCCCTTGCAAAGGCGCTTAATTGCGACGGTTATTCGGATGATTCATGCGGTATCTGCGATGACTGCGCCAGGATGGAGGCCGCTACTCACGCAAACCTCGTGACCGTCTGGCCGATAGATGCCGCCCTTGACAAGGGCGGCGAGAGGGATGACGTAGACGGGCTTATCAGGATCGATCAGGTAAGGGAAGTCTTGAACGCGGTGAGGTTCAAGGTCGAGAAGGGCAGGAGGGTAGTCATAGTCGAGTCTGCTGAGAGGTTCATGCCGCAGGCCGCCAACGCTTTTTTAAAGACGCTTGAGGAGCCGCCGGAAGGCTCCATCATAATACTTCTGACCTCCAGGGTCTCTGACCTCCTGCCTACAATCCTTTCAAGATGCCAGAGGATAAACTTCCGTCCGCTTGTCGCTGACACGCTCGCAGGGATCATATCCTCGCGATTCGGCTCTGCTCAAAGCGATGCCCGGACTATAGCGCGCCTGTCCGGCGGTTCTCTCTCAAGGGCGGCGGCGCTCATCTCCGAAGGGGCTGATGAGAGAAGAAAGGAGATCGGCGCGAAGCTCTCAGCTCTCAAGTACAATGATCTTACCAGCGCGATGAAGATGGCAGAGGACCTCTCAAAGAGGGATGACCTCGGAGAGGTCCTCGAATTGATGAAGGGATGGTACAGGGACGCTATCGTCGTTGCCGAGGGGGCCCCGGAGATGGCGGTAAACTCGGATATGATAGACGGCCTTAAAGGCAGGCGTGAGGGCTTTGACAGGCTCTGGAGGGGGTTTTCGGCGATAGAGGCGGCGAGGCGGGATATTATGCCTCCCAGGAACGCGAATACAAAGCTTGCCATGGAGGTGATGATGCTGGGCATCATCAATTAAGGGCAGGGAGCAAGGCGCAGGGTAGCGGTTGTGATCAAAGGTCTTTCATGCAAACAATAACGAGGTAGAGATAAATGGCACAGGTCGTAAGCATAAGGTTCAAGAAGGCCAGCAAGGTGTATGACTTCGACGGCGAGGGGCTTGATCTAGGCCGCGGCGATTCAGTCATAGTAGAGGTGGAAAAGGGGCTCGGCATGGGTACTGTAGTCGAGCCTCCGAGGGAAGTCGACCCGGCTACCCTCGGACGCCAGCTTAAAAAAGTGGTGCGCAAGGCCGACGTAGTCGACATGGAAAGGCACATCTTTAATACCGAGCGGGAGAACGAGGCGTTCAGGATCTGCAGGGAGAAGATAGCCCATTACAGGCTCCCGATGAAGCTGATAAGGGTAGAGTACCTCTTCGATTCCAGCAAGGCGATATTCTATTTTACATCTGATCTCAGGGTCGACTTCAGGGAGCTAGTCAAAGACCTTGCATCAGGCTTCCATACGCGCATAGAGATGCGGCAAATTGGCGTCAGGGACGAGGCGAAGATGATAGGCGGACTCGGTCCGTGCGGAAGAGAGCTCTGTTGCGCGGGCTTTCTATCCGACTTCGAGCCTGTCACGATAAAGATGGCCAAGGAACAGAACCTCGCGCTAAACCCGGTAAAGATATCAGGGATCTGCGGACGTCTCATGTGCTGTCTGAGCTACGAGCACGAGATGTACCGCGGAGAGAAGAAGGCCAAGAGGGAAAAAGAGCTCCTTGAAAGAAGCCTTGCACAGGCGCAGGCATGCGGCCCTGATGGCGCGTTGTTGCCGGTCGCCGAAGGGTTACCGGAAGGCGTACACGGCCCGGTCGCCGAGGCTACCCCAGCGGCAGGAAGGGGTTGCGGATGTAGCGGCGGAGGGTGCCACAGCCACGCTTCAGGCCACGGGCAGGCCACCGGAGACAGGCCCGGTCCCAGGCCTCAGCCTGAAGGACGCAGGCCGGGTGGCGGCCAGAGGCAGCAGGGCCAAAGACCAGGACAAAGGCCGGGTAGACAGGGCCAGCAGTCCGGACAGGCAGGAGGCGGCCAGACATCCCCTGTTGTTCAGACAGGGCAGGCCGGACAGGGCGGACAGGCAGGCCAAACCGGCTTGGCCAGACAGCCGGGCGGACAGGGCCGTTCAGGTCAGGGGCGTGGACGCGACCGCGACAGAGACAGGGACCGCAGGCCTAATGCCGAGGTCAGGCGTCCGGCAGGGCCAAGCCAGACAGACCAGACTGTTCAGACGGTCCGGGCTGACGCGCCGGAGCCGTCCGTTGAAAAAAAAGCTCATGGCAATGAGCCCGGCACGGAGTCTTAGAATATGTCCCGGCCTAAAGACTCGTTCTACGTCACTACACCCATATATTACGTAAACGACGTGCCTCACATAGGGCACGCCTACACGACAGTAGCCGCCGATTGCCTGGCAAGGTACAAGAGGCTCAAGCTTGGTGCTGACAATGTCTTTTTTCTTACCGGCACGGACGAACACGGACAGAAGGTCGAAAAGGCGGCATCCGCCTTGAACCTTTCCTCGATAGAGTTTGTCGACGCTATAGTGCCGAGGTTCAAAGACCTCTGGCAAAGGCTTGACATATCCAACGACGCATTCATCCGCACTACTGAAGAACGCCACATCAGGGCAGCTACAAAGCTATGGGAGACCTGTGCGGCAAAGGGCGATATATACTTAGGCGAGTACGAAGACTGGTACTGCACCCCGTGTGAGAACTTCCTTACAGAGACTCAGCTTCAGGACGGCAAGTGTCCGGATTGTAAGAGGCCTGTAGACAGGCTCAAGGAAAAGTCCTATTTTTTCAAGCTCTCTGCTTATGGCGACAGGCTCTTAAAACACATAGAAGCCAATCCGGGTTTCATTCAGCCGGATTCTAAGAGAAACGAGATATTAAGCTTCCTCAAAGACGGCCTTCGCGACCTGTCAGTCTCGCGCACCTCTTTCAAATGGGGGATACCCGTTCCAGGGGACCCTGACCACGTCATGTACGTCTGGTTCGACGCGCTTACTAATTATCTTGCCGCTACGGGTTTCCCTGACGAAGGGCCTAAGAGCAGGTTCTGGCCTGCGGATTGTCATATCATCGGCAAGGACATATTGAGGTTCCACGCTGTCTACTGGCCCGCGTTCCTTATGTCTGCCGGCATCCCTCTGCCCCAAAGGGTCCATGCCCACGGCTGGTGGACGATAGACGGCCAGAAGATGAGCAAATCAAAGGGCAACGTAGTAGACCCGAACGGCCTCATAGATGTATACGGCACAGACGCCTTCAGGTACTTCCTTTTGAGGGAGGTCCCTTTCGGGCTTGACGGCGATTTTTCCATGAAGGCCCTTGTCGGACGGATAAACTCGGAGCTTGCCAACGACCTTGGGAACCTTCTGTCCAGATCAGTCTCGATGATAGAGAAATACAGGGACTCTTTTGTGCCTGTGCCTGATCCATCCAGAGACAGAGATGATCTTGAGGCAAGGGTCAAGGGCGCTCTGTCCGGGCTTAAAGTCCCGTATGAGAGCGCTATGGAAGGTCTTGAGTTCTCAGACGCTCTGGCAAGGCTATGGGCCTGCATCAGGGAGATGAACGGATTTGTGGATAAATCCGCGCCGTGGAAGGAAAAAGACGAAGAGACGCTTTCAAACGTACTGTATACCCTTGCTGAGGGGTTAAGGCTCATCGCTGTATACGTCTATCCGTTCATGCCCTCATCTGCTCAGAAGATTTGGGAGGCGTTAGGTATAGATAGAAGGATAGAGGGCAGTGTATTCGATGAAGAGACGGTATGGCAGAATCTACTGCGCCATCTTGAGGTTGCTGAGGGGTTTGATGGTACTCGTACCCCGGGCCAGAGGGTAAGAAAGACCCTGCCGCTTTTCCCGAGGCTGGTCTGATCAGGTGGCTTGAGGGTATCAGGCATAAATTGCAATATTATGATCTTCAGGAGTTTAGAGGTTGGCTGACAATATAACGTTGATAGATACTCACGCGCATCTCGATGATGTACGCTTTAAAGATGACAGGGATATTGTCATTCAGAGGGCAAGAGATGCAGGCGTAAGAAAGATAATAAGCGTCGGGTGCTGGTCGCCTGAGAAAGGTTTCAAGGGACTTCTAGAGGTTCTTTCGTATTACGACTTCATATACGCAGCACTCGGCGTACACCCGCATGAGGCCAAAGACGCGGCAGGCGGCGGGGCGTTAGACATCATAAGAAAACTCGCGCTCGAATCCTCTGCGACAGGCAACAACAGGGTCGTTGCCATAGGCGAGACAGGCCTTGATTATCACTACGAACACTCCCCGAAAGAGGTACAGAAGAAGGTCTTTGCAGATCAGCTCGATCTGGCAAGGGAGCTTGCCCTGCCTGTTGTCATACATTCAAGAGAGGCTGAAAAAGAGACCTTCGAGGTCTTGAAGGGAAACGGACAACCTGAGCATGGCGGGGTATTCCACTGCTTCTCAGGTACTAAGGATATGGCGAGAAAGGCGCTAGACGCGGGGTTCTATCTCTCCTTCACAGGTGTCGTCACATATCCGAAGGCGACTGACCTTCAGGATGTCGTCAGGTATGTCCCTATCGAGAGGATGCTTGTAGAGACCGATTGCCCGTATCTCGCGCCTGTGCCTGAGAGGGGAAAGAGGAACGAGCCTGCATTTGTGGTAAACGTAGCAAATGCGATTGCTGGGCTCAAAGGCCTTACAGTTGAGGACGTCGGGCGTATAACGACCCTTAACGCCGAGGAGCTCTTCGGACTTAAAAGGGAAGACCTGAAGGCGCGCATAGCGTACCCGATAAGGGAGTCGTTATACTTGAATATTACCAACAGGTGCTCTAACTACTGCAGTTTCTGCGCCAAGTTCAAGTCATATACGGTCAAGGGCCACTACTTAAAGCTTAGGGAAGAGCCGACTGCAGCCGAGGTCCTCGCCTCCATCGGGCCTGACCCGCTCAAGTACGACGAGATAGTATTTTGCGGGTTCGGCGAGCCTCTCATAAGGCTCGATGTCGTCAAAGAGGTAGGCATGACGCTTAAAAAACGCGGGTGCAGGATACGCATCGATACGGACGGGCTTGCCAATCTCGTCCACGGCAGGAACGTGCTGCCAGAGCTCCAGTTCGTTGATACCATATCGGTGAGCCTCAACGCCCCGGACTCTGCTACCTATCAGAAGCTGATAAAGACCCCTTTCGGGGATAACGCCTACCCTGCAATACTCTACTTTCTCAGAGAGGCGAAGAAGCATATCGCAAAGGTCGTCGCCTCGGCGGTCACTGTACCGGGGATAGATATCGAGGCGTGCAGGCGCGTTGCCGAAGATGAGATCGGTGTCGCGTTCAGGGCAAGGCAATACGACTCTGTCGGCTGAGAGATGATACCCGCATGAATATCCTTAAAGACCGTTTCCCGATAGCCGCCCTGATCCTCCTGGCCCTCTGGATATATTCAGCTATGCCGGCCTTGAAGGCAGAGTGGCTCGGCATAAGGCTCGCTAGCGAGCTTTCAGGTATCTCTTATGATGAGAGGGCGTCTATCGTGGGCGGACCTGTCTACCCTATCGCCCAGGCTGTAATGAAAGCGGCAGTAGACGGACAAGGCGCAAAGGTCTATTTCATAGCCCCGTCCGAGCCTGACGGCACAGGCCCTGTCTCAGGAAGGGCAAGGTACTATCTCTACCCGATGGATGTCAGGATCGAGAGCGGCGAAGGGTTCGACGTATCAAAGATAAGGTCAGGCGACTTCGTATGCTTTTATCTGCCGGGCCAGGCAGGCTCTACTCAGATGGAGATGGAACTCAAGGATCTCTTGACTACTGAGACGGTCTTTGAGAAAGACGACGCAACAGGCCGCAGCGCCGCGTATAAAGTGATGAGGGGCGTTTAGATGAAAGACCTCTTTCTATTCGCCATCGGCGCAGGGGTCTTTTTCATCTCAGGCTTTTCTGTGATGAGGCTCATCGACCGCCGCTCTGAGCTTGGTCTTAACCTTGCGGCAAAGGCAGGAACCTGTTTTCTCGCAGGCCTCGGTCTTGTCTCTCTACAGATGTTCCTTTATTCTCTCGCAGGTATCGGCTTCGGGTTTTTGCCTATAGCAATGCCTTGGGCGGCGCTTTCAGCCTTTTTAGTATATAAGGGGCGAAAGGGCGTTGCTGTCGATCTGTCCGTCCCTGCGCCGGCGGGGCTTGACAGATACTCTGTCCCGTTTTTCATTATCATAGCCATACAGCTTTTGTACTCCTTCATATACGCCCCCGTGCTCCCGGTGAGCGGATGGGATAGTTGGGCGATATGGTTCCTGAAGGCAAAGGTCTTTTTCTTGGAAGGATCTGTTTCTGCCGGGTTTCTCACAGACCCGTCATTCGGATATTCTCACCCTGATTATCCTCTCATGGTCCCTCTTGCAGTGTCATGGATATATACGGTTATAAATGGAGCTGATGATTCAATCGCAAGGCTCCTCTATCCGCTCCAGTACGCCGCTCTTCTGGCAGTATTTTATCACTTTGTCAAGACAGCGGCAGGCGCGAGGGTGGGACTTCTCTTTACTGCCCTGCTCTCTTTGACGCCTATACTGGTAATGCACGGCGCAGGCCTTGCCGTAAAGGTCGGAGGGCTGTACACAGGTGACTACGCAGGCTACGCTGACCTCGCGCTTTCAGCGTACTTCATGGGATCAGGGGCCTTCATATATCTCTATTTGAGAGACGGCAAACCGGCTCAGTTTCTATGCGCTGTACTATTCCTGTCCATCGGGGCGTGGACAAAGAACGAAGGGCTGACATTCGCCGCAATCGGCCTTCTTATCCTCTGGATAGGGTCTGCAAGAACAGGTAAAAGAGCGGGCTATCTCATCGCAGCCTCGATCGCCATCTTCGCGATCTTCGTTGGGCCGTGGGCCGTATACAAAGCAGGGATTGATATAGGCAGCGAATATGCAGGCAGGGCAGGGCAGGCCGCGTCTTTTGACGGCATCTCCAGGCTCTCTATCATATTCAGGTATCTGGCGAGAGACCTGTTTCTCTTCACAGGGCTATTCTCATTCACCTGGTGGTTGTGGCTCTGTGGGGTCATCCTTAACATAAGAGGCCAGTTCAAAAGGCCGGTATTGTCTCTGAACGTTCTTGCGCTCAGTCAGATGAGCGTATACATCTTTGTCTATATGATAACGCCTGCGAACCTCGAATGGCATCTCCAGACCTCGCTGGACAGATTAAGCCTGCAACTCCTGCCGCTCTTTCTGATGATCTCGGCGCTCAACTTCTCGGCTCTCTTTGGATGGGGCGCTGGTAGTGTGAATCGAGTGGGTTCGAAGCGGTAATACTTAAGGACTTGCGCCCGGAAGATGTCTCTTGGAGAGCCCCTCATTTGTACCTGTTCACTTCCTTTCTTTGACACTGCAGCCCCTTGATGCTATTCTATAGTGTGGACGGTTGGACGCGCACCGCTAGCGAAGCCCTTGAGGAGATCTTCAAGAGGGCTTTGATGAAGAGGACAGGCGTTGATCTTTACGGACCTTTTGCAGGTGTAGGCGTATGTGTGCAGGTGCAGGCGCGAAGGCGCCGGTTCTGAAGTGTATGAAATAAAAAGGAGTTAAACGAGTACCATAATGTCATTCAGATCAGGGTTTATCTCCATCATAGGCAGGCCCAACGCGGGCAAGTCGACGCTTCTAAACGCCATACTCGGCGAGAAGGTCTCTATCGTCTCTGACAAGCCGCAGACGACGCGTAACATCATCCGCGGCGTCAAGAACCTCAAAGACTGCCAGGCCGTATTCATAGACACCCCGGGGATACATAAGGGCAAGGGGCTTTTAAACGAGTTCATGGTGAGAGAGGCGATGGGGGCCCTTCACGACGTGGACGCGATCATCTATCTCGTGGATGCCGGTAGAAAGGTCACCGAGGAAGACAGGTTCATATTAGAGGGGCTCTCCCAGGCCGCCTGTCCGGTGATACTCGCCATAAACAAGGCCGACTCAGTGGCAAAGCCGAAGCTGTTGCCGCTTATCTCCGAGTATTCGAAGAAGTATCCGTTTAAGGAAATAGTCCCTATCTCCGCCCTTACCGGCGACGGAGTCGAGTTGCTCTTAAATCTTGCCGTCGCGTTTTTGCCGGAAGGCCCGAGATACTTCCCTGACGATATACTGACAGACCAGCCTGAGCGGTTCGTTGCCGCAGAGATGATAAGGGAGAAGATATTCCTCCTTACGCGTAACGAGATCCCGTTTTCAGTCGCGGTCATGATAGATACCTTCGAGGAGAAGGTCAAAAAGGGCGTCGTCGCGATAACAGCCACCATTCACGTTGAGAGGGATTCGCAGAAGGGGATCCTCATCGGCAAGGGCGGCGCCATGCTAAAGCGCATCGGGACCGAGGCGCGGGTTGATATAGAGAAGCTCCTTGCCGCCAAGGTCTTCCTTGAGCTCTTTGTCAGGGTGCAGGACGACTGGACGAGCAGCAAAGGTCTTTTGAAGGACTTCGGATACTGACTCTGCTCTTGAGGCCAAAGGCCCTCAGATACGCACGGCCTCATCGCGAAAGCTTACAGACAGCACAGCGGCCGCGGGCGCACTTCCCTGCGGCCTTTCATTGAGTATAAAAACTTTTACGCCGTAAAAAAGAAAAGCGCGGCAGGGGCAGAGATCAGAAGATGAGACCGATAGTAGCGATAGTAGGACGGCCTAACGTGGGCAAGTCCACGCTTTTCAACAGGATACTCGGCAGGAAAAAGGCTATAGTCCACGACGAGCCGGGCGTTACCAGAGACCTTAACTTCGCGGACATGGAAGAGTTCGGACGCCCGTTCACGCTCGTCGACACCGGCGGCTTCGAGACCGTCACGAAGGACGAGATACTCCAGCAGGTGAGGGACCAGGCGCGCCTGGCCATAGAAGACGCCGACGTGATCGTATTCGTCATGGACGGCAGGACCGGCCCGACAGGCGAGGACAGGGAGCTTGTCCAGATGATACGGAAGTCCGGCAAGAACGTAGTCTACGTGGCAAACAAGATAGACTCCGAGATGCTCGCTTCATGTGTCGCCGAGTTCTATTCGATGGGGATAAAGGACGTCCTTGGAGTATCCGCTGAACACGGAAAAGGGGTCAACGAGCTGATAGACGCCATCATGGAGAGGCTTCCAGAGGCACAGCCTGTCCCCGAGGATACAGACAGGATAAAGGTCGCCATACTCGGCAGGCCCAACGCCGGAAAATCGTCGCTCTTAAACAGGATCATAGGAAGGCCGAGGGCGATAGTCAGCGCTGTGGCCGGCACTACAAGGGACGCAGTCGATACTCCTTATGATACCCAGACCGGAAGGTATCTCTTCATAGACACGGCAGGCATCAGGAAGAAGAGCAAGATAAGCCTGACGGTAGAGACGTACAGCGTTATGGAGGCGATCAGGTCTATCGACAAGTGCGACGTCGCGATCCTCGTCATAGACGCGAAGGACGGCGTCAAGGGGCAGGACGAGAAGATCGCCGGGCTCATAGAGGACAGGAAGAAGTGCTGCATACTTATCGTCAATAAGTGGGACCTTGTGGAGAAGGAGACCAGCACCGCTGACCATGTTGCCGACGCGCTCAAGGCGAAGCTCCCGTTTATCGCGTACGCGCCGGTCCTTTTCACCTCGGCCCTTACCGGGCAGAGGGTCCCTAAGGTGATAGAGAAGATAGACGAGATATTCGAGATGAGCAGGCGCAGGATCACCACCTCGCAGCTCAACAGCGTATTTGAGCCGATAGCTTCGAGGCACAGGCCGGGTTCGTTCAAGGGCAAAGAGGTCAAGTTCTACTATATCACCCAGAGCGCTATTCAGCCGCCTACCTTCGTGATCTTCACGAATATACCCGAGGGCGTAGACGACGCGTACAAGCGCTATCTCTCCAACTCCCTCAAAGAAGCGATAGGGCTCGATGATGTCCCGATAAAACTCTTTTTCAGGCCAAGGCACTGACCAGGGTACAAGCCGTGAAAAAAGACAGGAAGGCCGGAAGGCGCAGATCGGGGCGCTATCTCTCGATCGTATCGGACGGCGTGAGGCTCTTCTGGGCGAAAGGGTCTCTCGACAGGGCTGCGGCCATCTCATTTTACGCGTTATTCTCCCTGATACCTCTGATGCTCATCGTGACTGCAGGGGCCGGGTTCATGCTCGGGTCGAAGGCCGGCCTCCTGGACAGGGTAATCTCGCTGACGCGCCAGAGTCTGCCGTACCTCGGCGACCTCATCATAGGCGACCTCAAAGACCTCTCTCACGCGTCCGGCAGGTACGGGTGGGTCGGCATCGTGTTTCTCGTATGGAGCGCGGACCTTGTGCTTGCCTCGACATCCGACGCGCTGGCGGCGATATTCTCGGCTGAGAAAAGGTTCGGCTTCATAAAAAAGAAGGCGATAAACTTCCTGGCGCTCCTCCTTGGCATGTTCGCGGCGCTCTTTTCCATATCTATGACAGCGGCCGCTATCGTCTTTCGCTCCGTCAGGTACGAGCTCTTCGGCATCGACGTCTCGTATCATCTGATCCAAAGCATCGCGTTTAAGTTTATCCTGCCCTTCCTGATAGTCACCGCCATCGTAACGGTCGCGTACAGGACGTTTTCCGGCCCTGCGCTCAACTGGCGTTATGCCTTATACGGCGCGGTATTATTTACGCTCTTGTGGGAGGTGGCAAAACAGCTTTTCACCTGGTACGTTGCCAACTTCCCGAGTTATAACAAGTTCTACGGCTCCCTCGGGGCGCTGATGATACTCCTCCTGTGGATATTCTATTCAGCCAACCTCTTTCTCTTCTCGGCGGCGATGGCAAGGGCGGCTTATGATAAGAGGGTGAAAAAGGCTGGAAAAAAGGGTGAGGAGCCTGCTCTGGACGGGCAAACCTCCTGAGAGAGGCCCCACAACCGCCGCTTGGCTGCAGACCGGACGGGCGCCATATCAAACCAGGGCCTAAAGGCTTATTTTATTGACAGATTCCTGTTGTAAAACCATCCGGTATATGTAAGAATAAGCGAAATTTTGCGAACCATGCCGTCAACTAACATTAGAAAGGGTGTTGGATGAACCAGCTCTATAAAAACATAGCGATGTGGCTTATCATAATCGCCACGGTCGTGTTGATGTTCAACCTGATGAGCTACAAGCAGCCGGTGGACGAGAAGGTCGTCTTCAGCGACTTCATACAAGAGGTCGAAAAAGGCAATATCTCAGAGGTCACGATACAGGGCAGCGACATATCCGGAAAGTTCAAGGATGGCAAGGTCTTCAAGACTTTCTCTCCTTATTATCCTGAGCTTATCACGAAGCTCGCCGCGGGCGGGGTCAAGATAAACGCCGAGCCTGTCGTCGACTCGCCTTCATGGGGCACCATATTCGTCTCATGGTTCCCGATGATACTGCTTATAGGCGTCTGGATATTTTTCATGCGCCAGATGCAGAGCGGCGGCGGAAAGGCTATGAGCTTCGGCAAATCAAAGGCCAAGCTCCTTACCGAGAACCAGCATAAGGTGACGTTCAAGGACGTCGCAGGCATAGAAGAGGCTAAAGACGAGGTCGAGGAGATAATAGAGTTCCTCAAGGACCCAAAGAAGTTCACGAAGCTCGGCGGAAGGATCCCCAAGGGAGTCCTTCTGGTAGGCTCCCCGGGCACAGGTAAGACGCTTCTCGCCAAGGCTATAGCAGGCGAGGCAGGCGTTCCGTTTTTCTCTATATCAGGGAGCGACTTCGTTGAGATGTTCGTGGGCGTCGGCGCCTCTCGCGTAAGGGACCTGTTCGTGCAGGGCAAGAAAAACGCCCCATGCATTATATTTATCGATGAGATCGACGCCGTCGGCAGGCACAGGGGCGCAGGCCTCGGCGGCGGACATGACGAGAGGGAGCAGACGCTTAACCAGCTCCTCGTCGAGATGGACGGTTTCGAGAGCAACGAAGGGGTCATAATCATCGCGGCCACAAACCGCCCTGACGTCCTCGATCCGGCCCTTTTGAGGCCCGGCAGGTTTGACAGGAACGTAGTCGTGCCCAAGCCTGATATCAAGGGCAGGGAAGAGATCTTGAAGGTGCATACTGCAAAGACGCCTACTGCGCCTGACGTTAACCTTGAGGTGCTGGCAAGGGGGACCCCGGGCTTTTCAGGGGCGGACCTAGCGAACCTTGTCAACGAGGCAGCACTTCTTGCCGCCAGAAGGGGCAAAGAGATGCTTGCGATGACGGAGTTCGACGAGGCAAAGGACAAGCTTCTCATGGGCTCTGAGAGAAGATCGATGATCATAAGCGAGACGGAGAAGATGAATACGGCCTACCATGAGGCAGGCCATACGCTTGTGGCCAGGCTCATCCCGGGGACCGACCCGATCCACAAGGTCTCGATCATCCCGAGGGGTATGGCTTTGGGGCTTACTCAGCAGTTGCCTATAGACGAGCGCCATACCTACAACAGGGATTATCTTCTTAATAACATCGCAGTGCTCATGGGCGGAAGGGCCGCTGAGGAGATAGTCCTTCACCACAAGACTACAGGGGCAGGCAACGACATCGAGCGCGCAACCGAGCTTGCGAGAAAGATGGTCTGCGAATGGGGCATGAGCGATAAGCTCGGGCCTCTGACCTTCGGCAAGAAGGAAGAGCATATATTCCTCGGCCGCGAGATGTCGCAGAGACGGGACTTCAGCGAAGCTACCGCAATAGACATAGATAACGAGATCCGTGGCATAGTCACCGAGAACTATCAAAGGGCCATGGGCCTTATAACATCCAATATGGACGCGCTCACAAGGCTCGCCAACGCGCTCCTTGAAAAAGAGGTCCTCGATTCTATTGAGGTAGACAGCCTGATAAAGTCAGGTGGCCCGGAGGCCGGGCCGGCATCAGAAGGCGCGGCGGCAGCGCAGTAGCGACACTCACCGACCATTGACCGGTTTCGAATAAATAGGCCGGCTGCGTGAACCGCAGCCGGTCTTTGTCGTATCATGGACCCTGATATTTATCAGGGGATCTTCCTGTATCTACTCAGGGTTGCCGGCAATCGTATGGACCGGTGTTATGTTTTTTTTGACTATCTTTTGCGGAGGCGTTCAGTGGGGCTTATCTGCAGGTTGCTTAAGCTGACCTCGGCCGAGGCCTCAGTCCTTGAGATGCGGCGTATCGGCGTAGACCCGGCCGGCATAGCCATAATGGGACCGAAGCAGGCTCACTATAATCTGAGGCTCGAAGGGCTCACTCCGGCGCAGGCCAATGTCCTTAAACAGGACGTCCTTGCGATAGGCGGCGAGGCGGCTGTGGCTAAGGGCGCGGCCTCGTGCGCCATAGCTACGAGCGGCGCAGTGGTATCCGGGACTATGAAGCAGATGGAGATCCTCTTTGATAAGCTCTCGCGCCAGTCTTTCGGTCTGCCAGGGGTCGCGCTCTGCATGAAAGAGGCCTTGCAAAACGCACTTGCCCCGGTGGTATCCGTAAAGGGCAGGACCCGGTCATGGGCCGTCGGGAAAAAGACGCTCATCATGGGTATCTTGAACGTCACGCCTGATTCGTTCTCAGACGGAGGGCTTTATATCGACCCTGCGAAGGCGCTTGAAAAGGCCCTTTCAATGGTCGAAGACGGCGCCCACTGGATCGACGTCGGCGGAGAATCGACAAGGCCCGGCGCCCAGCCTATAGACGCTGACGAAGAGGCAGGGAGAGTCCTGCCTCTGGTATCCGCGCTCGCCTCAAGGGGTATCGCGGTATCAGTCGATACTGCCAAGGCCTCTGTAGCACAAAAGGCCTTAGAGGCAGGCGCAGAGATCATAAACGATATAAGCGGCCTTTCAGACCCTGACATGGCAACTGTCTGCGCGAACTACAAGTGCGGCCTTGTCATCATGCATAAGAGGGGTACGCCTCTTACAATGCAGTCTGACGTTTGTTACGACGACCTCGTCGGCGAGGTCTACGGTTATTTGCAGGGTCGTTTAACGCACGCTCTTTCTCTTGGAATAGATCTTGCCAGGATCTCGGTAGACCCGGGCATAGGATTTGGCAAATCAGCTGAAGGCAACCTCGAACTTATCAGAAGGCTCGGCGAGTTCAGGTCTATGGGAAGGCCGGTTCTTGTAGGCCCGTCCCGCAAGTCGTTTATCGCAAAGACCATCGGCCTGGCATCTGTTGCGGCGAGGGACGCAGGGACCCTTTCGGCCTGCTCTATAGCTGTCATGAACGGCGCTCATATTTTGAGGGTCCATGACGTGGCTGGGGCCTCGGCCGCGGCCGCTTTGGCAGAGGGGATAAGGGGCTGAGCCGTTTCATAGGGCCATTTGTCGCGGAACACGGCCCTGTCATGTCGATGCCGTTCTTTGAAAAAAAGCGTGCGGACTTTTCAAACCGCACCTAAAAATACTTATCTACAGGTCAGGTCCATGATGCTGGAAACGATATTGAGGCTTAAAAATCTCGCGGCGGTTGTCGATATAATAATCGTAGCGACTATCCTTTACTGGTTCATGCTTACGTTCAAAGGCACGAAAGCGGAGAGGATGATATGGGGGCTTGCCGTAGTCGTCATAGTCTATTTCGTATCCCTGCGCGCCGAGCTGATAACGCTCCACTGGATACTCAGCAACTTTCTCGGCTCGATAGTAGTCTTTATAATAGTGGTCTTTCAGCAGGACATAAGAAGGGCTCTGGTGCAGGTCGGAAGGCCGTTCAGCATGCGCGAGGCCCCTGTCACAGGCGAGCTTATTGACGAGGTGGTAAAGGCGGTCGCTTCGATGGCAAGGGATAAGACAGGGGCGATAATCGCGATCGAGCGCGCCATCGACCTGACTGATCTCATCGGGTCAGGCGTGGAACTTGACGCGCGGCTCACCAGAGAGCTGCTCTTATCAGTCTTTAACCCGTCGTCTCCTTTGCACGACGGGGCGGTAGTCGTCAGGCGCGGCAGGGCGTATATGGCAGGTTGCATACTGCCTCTTACCGAAAAGGAACTTGAGAAGCCAGTGGGCACGAGGCACAGGGCCGCGCTTGGGCTCTCCGAGGATGCTGACGCCGCTATTATAGTCGTTTCGGAAGAGACCGGAGAAGTGACGCTCGTCATCGAAGAGAAGGTCTTCTCAGGCATGAATACCGAGAGGCTCCAGCGGGAGCTAAGGGCGCTCTTTTCAGGGAAGGGCGCAAAGACCGGGGTGATTTTTCCGTGGCAGGCGGCCAAGTGAAAAGTGTATTATTATCAAATTTGAGGTTGAAGCTCCTGGCTGTCGCCTTTGCAACGACGCTATGGTTTTTCGTGGCTGGGCAGTCGAGTACCGAGGTGGCCCTTTTCGTGCCCCTCGGGTTTAAGGAGATACCCTCTGAGATGGCTGTGACAGGCGGGCCTATCGAAGAGATAGAGGTGCGGGTGATGGGCCCCAGGTTCTTCATAAACAACCTTACGCCGTCTCAACTTATGGCTGAGGTGGATCTCAGTGCCGCGACTGAGGGGATGAACATCATCAAGGTCAACAACGACGACATCGTTGCCCCTATCGGCCTGACAGTATTGAGGGTGAGGCCTGCTTCGGTCGAGGTCCGTCTCGAAAGGCTCGTAAAGGCCGAGCTTCCCGTAAGGCCTGTCATTACAGGCAGGCCGGCCGCTGGTTTCGTGATAGCTGACGCTACGGTCTATCCGAAGACGGTGAGGGTCACCGGCACGAGAAAGGGTATCGGAGGGGTCGCGTTCGTGCGCACGCGTCGGGTGGACGTCAGCGGCATCGATAGCTCCGGGAATTTCACGGTAGAACTTGATACCGATGACGCTGAATACAGATCAATAGATGTGGATAAGGTCAGGGTCAATATCACAGTACGCAAAGAGAGGTAGTATCAGATGGCGCGCGAAAAAAGACTTTTTGGAACAGACGGGGTAAGGGGCACTGCGAATATCGAACCTATGACCTCCGAGATGGCTCTGCAGCTCGGCAGGGCGATAGCATACGTATTTAAAAAGGAGCATCGCCGCCACAGGATAGTCATCGGAAAGGATACGAGGCTTTCAGGCTATATGCTCGAGAGCGCGATGATGGCAGGGATATGTTCGATGGGAGTAGATGCGCTGATGGTCGGGCCTCTGCCTACGCCGGGGATAGCGTTCATAACCTCGTCGATGCGGGCGGATGCCGGGGTAGTCATATCCGCCTCGCACAACCCGTATCAGGACAACGGGATAAAGTTCTTTTCAAGGGACGGGCTGAAGCTCCCTGACGAGATAGAGCTGATGATAGAGGACTTCATATTCGAGAATCACGACCCAAGCCACAGGCCGACGGCAAGCGAGGTCGGAAAGGCCTACAGGGTCGACGACGCGATAGGAAGATACGTGGTATTCGCCAAGAACACGTTCCCGAAGGAGCTTACGCTCGACGGGTTGAAGATTGCCGTAGACTGCGCAAACGGAGCAACCTACAAGGTCGCCCCGGCCGTCTTTTATGAGCTTGGCGCAGAGGTGATATCAATCGGCGTCAAACCGACAGGAGAGAACATCAACGCGGATTGCGGTGCGCTATACCCCGATCATGTCGCCCGGCTTGTCAGGGAGACAGGCGCGCATATAGGCCTTGCCCTTGACGGCGACGGCGACAGGTGCATAGTCGTAGATGAGAAGGGCAACGTCCTTGACGGCGACTTTATCATGGCCATCAACGCCGCGTACCTCCTTAAAAAAGGCGAGCTTAAGAAAAACACGCTCGTATCCACCATCATGAGCAACTCAGGCCTTGAAGAGGCGATCGAGGGCGCCGGAGGCAGGGTGGTGAGGACCGGCGTGGGAGACAGGGCTGTAGTAGAGGAGATGCTGAAAAACGGATATAATCTCGGAGGGGAGCAGTCAGGCCATATAATCTTCCTCGACCATACGACGACTGGCGACGGCATTATAACCGCGCTCCAGCTGCTTAAGATAATGGTCGAGGAGGGCAAGCCCTTATCCGAGCTGGCCAAGGTCATGAGGACATATCCTCAGATACTCCTTAACGTAAGGGTCAAGGAGAAAAAAGACCTCTCGACCCTTCCAACGGTCCAAGCGGCCTTGAAGGCTGTCGAAGAGAGGCTGAAGAACAGGGGCAGGGCCTTTATACGCTATTCAGGCACTGAGCCTCTTGCGAGGATCACTATCGAGGGCGAAAACGAGCAGGAGATCACCTTGATGGCTAATGACCTTGCCGAGGTGCTGAAAAAAGAGATAGGCTGAGCCGCAAAGGCCTTGTCGGAAGTCGAGGCATCGGAATAAGACGCTGTGCGGCCTTTCAGGCTGATGCTACCGGGGCTTTTTTAAAGTCGTCAAATCATAAGAAGAGGGATGGACCGGATGGTAAAACTTTCAGTCAATGTCGACCATGTCGCTACAGTCAGGCAGGCGCGGCTTTCAACAGAGCCTGACCCGGTCTTCGCGGCCTTGAGGGCCGAATTATCCGGCGCGGACGGCATAACGATGCATCTCAGAGAGGACAGAAGGCATATACAGGACAGGGACCTCATAGTCCTTAAAAAGACGCTTAAGACGCGCCTGAACCTTGAGATGGCGGCGACAAAAGAGATGCTCGAGATCGCGCTCGAGATAAAGCCCGACATGGTGACGCTTGTACCTGAAAAGAGGCAGGAGCTTACTACAGAGGGCGGTCTTGATGTTAAGACGCACGGCGAGGCGCTCAAAAAGTTCGTTGCTCATCTGAAGGACGCGCGCATCCCTGTGAACCTGTTCATCGATCCATCCCCTGACGCGGTAAAGATCAGCCACAGGATAGGCGCCGACGGCATAGAGATCCATACAGGCCAGTACGCTGAGGCGAGGGACCATCATAAGGCGGATTCTGAGCTTAAAAGGATATACGACGCGGCGGTCCTATCAAAGCGGCTCGGGATGAAGACCCACGCCGGACACGGACTCGATTACCACAACGTCGGTTCTGTAGCCGCCATAAGGGATATAGACGAATTCGCCATAGGATTTTCCATCATAGCCAGGTCCATCTACTGCGGCATAGACTCAGCTGTAGCAGAGATGAAAAGGCAGATACTCTTAGGCCGTAGCCCAGCCGGATCTTTGTGATACTGGGGGTCGGCATAGAGGCTGTGGAGATCAGCCGCTTTAAGAAGGCCATCGAGAGGCGCGGCGAAAGGCTCGTAGGCAGGCTTTTTACGAAAGGCGAGATAGCGTGGTGCAATTCTCAGAGAAGGCCTGAGGTGCATCTTTCTGCACGATTTGCGGCAAAGGTCAGCCTATTCAAGGCGCTGGGAAGGACGCTCCGTTTTAAAGATGTAGAGGTGGTAAAAGACGCGCTCGGCAGGCCGTCTTTCAGGGGTTCGGCACTTGGGGCAGACTCTATCACCCTTTCAATGACGCATGATGCGGGCGTAAGCCTCGCCCAGACTATTGTGGAGACGAGATGAGGCTCTTTGACGGACAAGCTGGCAGAAGGCTCGATCTGCTCGCCGTTAAAAAGTACGGCCTCTCTGTCTTGCAGATGATGGAGGCCGCAGGGGGCGGTGTCGCCCGCATAGTCGCAGGCGAGCTTGCGGCCTGCAAAGGCAGGCGTGTCTCTGTAATAGCAGGCAAGGGCGCAAACGGCGGAGACGGGTTCGTAGCGGCACGCCATCTCATGTCCGCAGGCGTTGACGTAAAGGTTTTTTGCACAGAACCGATAAATAATATCAGGGGTGAGGCCTCTGTAAACGCCGCTATCTGGATGAAGATGGGCGGCATGGTAACAAGGCTTTCTACTAAAAGGGATATTGAAAGACACTCGGCTGAGATACGCTCCTCCGACGTGATAGTAGACGCGATCTTCGGTACCGGGCTCTCATCAGAGGTCAAGGGCGTTGTCGCGGGCATAATAGATCTGATAAACGGCTCTCAAGCAAGGGTCGTGGCAGTTGATATCCCTTCAGGGATAGACGCCTCTACAGGGGGCAGGCTCGGTCCGGCAGTAGAGGCTGATGTTACGGCCGCGATGGCGGTACCGAAGATCGGCTCATACCTGTACCCTGGCAGGGCCTGTTCCGGAAGGGTCGAAGTCGTAGGTATCGGCCTCTCTATTGACCTTCTTGACGGCGTAGCAACAGGTAACGTCGCTCTCATCACAGACGCTCTCGTCTCGGCGACTCTCAGACCAAGACGAGTCGACGGACATAAGGGGAGCTTTGGCCATCTACTGGTGATCGCGGGTTCTGCCGGGATGACCGGGGCGGCGTATATGTCAGGGGTTGCCGCTATGCGCACCGGAGCGGGCCTTGTGACTATAGCACTGCCTGAGAGCTTGAACGCTGTAATGGAGGCAAAGACTACAGAGGTCATGACGCGACCTCTGCCTGAGGCGGCCGGTCAGAGGCTAGGGCTGGTATCGTACGGCGCTATAATAGACGCGCTTGCAGGAAAGACCGCCGCCATCATAGGCCCGGGGCTATGCACGTCAGATGATACGGCTGAGCTTCTCAGTCGTTTGATAAAGATAATAGGTAAGCCTCTTCTCATAGACGCGTCAGGTCTTGACGCTATAAGTACGAAGCTCCATCTGTTGAAGAGGTTGAAATGTGAGATAGTACTTACGCCGCACCCGGGCGAGGCAGGCAGGCTCCTGGGCATATCCGCAGATGAAGTGCAAAGCGACAGGGTAGGCGCAGCGTGGGCTATCGCTAAAAAGTCAGGCGCTGTCGTTGTATTAAAGGGCGCAGGCACGGTCATTGCCGATAGTTCAGGCAGGGTATTTATTAACCAGACCGGCAATCCCGGGCTGGCTACCGCAGGCACAGGGGACGTGCTTTCAGGCATGATAGGGGCCTTTCTTTCGCAGGGGTATGGAGCGATGGAGGCGGCGTATTGCGGGGTCCATATCCACGGGATTTGCGCCGATGAGATAAAAAAGTCAGGGGTCGAGGCAGGTATGATGGCTACAGACCTTCTGCCGGTGATACCTCGCGTACTCGGCGGCTTGAGCGTGGGCGCAGGCAAGTGACGATAGAAATCACGCGCCATATTACATCTTCCCCTGAAGAGACTGAGGCCATCGGCGCGCTCGTGGCCAAGACATTTGTTAGCGGGGATATGGTTGGGCTTATCGGTGACCTCGGCGCTGGCAAGACCCGATTTGTCCGCGGAGTCGCACAAGGGCTTGGCGTTAAAGGGCTTGTTAAAAGCCCGAGCTTTACGCTCGTTAACGTCTACGAGGGCGGTCGCATACCGCTATATCACATAGACCTTTACAGGCTCGGCTCGTCAGACGAACTTTACAGCGCGGGCATTGAGGAATATATTTACGGGGACGGTGTATCTGTAATAGAATGGGCGGATAGCATCCCCGACCTTCTCGACGTCTGTACTATTGTAATAAGGTTGTCAAGCCTAGGTGATGAGAGGCGTTCTATCGAGATAGAACGGCGCGGATACGGGAAGCGGCAGCAGCCTTGCCATGAATGACAAGGCAGTCTGGTCGTTATAATCGTTTTTTAAGCCTTGTCGTCAGAGTGATAGTACAGGTAAGCTCTTTTCATACAGGTCTTATAAGATCAGAATGATCATCCACTGACTCGCTTGCGGCGGTCAGATATTTTTCGCTACCGGGGGATATAGATGAAAGAATTCGATGTTGTAATAATAGGGGCCGGGCCTGGAGGCTACGTTGCGGCGATACGCGGCGCGCAGATGGGCGGCAAGGTGGCTGTCATTGAAAGGGACAAGGTCGGAGGCACGTGCCTTAACCGCGGATGCATCCCGACAAAGGCGCTCTACTACAGCGCCGGAGCGCTTGCCGGCGCGAGGCACGCCGCTCTTTTCGGAGTGAGCGTTGGGGAGGTCTCGTTCGATCTTTCAAAGGCTGTCGAGAGAAAAGACGGGGTTGTTAAAAAGCTCGTAGGCGGAGTCGAGCAGCTTTTGAAGGGCAACGGCGTCGAGGTGATCCGGGGTGAAGGCTATATCGAGGCCGCCGGAATGGTGAGGGTCACGGGCGCAGGCGGTGTGGAGACGATCGGCGCCAAGTCCATTATAATCGCGACAGGCTCAGAGCCGGCGTTGATACCGGCGTTTAACATAGACAGGAAGAACGTCCTTACCTCGACCGAGATACTGGACCTTAAGGCAGTGCCCCAAAGCCTCCTTATCATTGGAGGCGGGGTGATGGGCTGCGAGTTCGCAACTATGTTTTCGACGTTCGGCTCGAGCGTCACTATAGTCGAGCTCCTGCCGACGATACTGTCTACGGAAGATAAGATGGTATCCAGAGCCGTAGCCAAGAGGTACAAGGAGACAGGAGTTGCAGTGCTTACAGAGGTCTCGGTCGAATCGGTCACAGTAGAGGGAGAAGGCAAGGTCAAGACCCGTCTGAAAGATGGCCGCGAGTTCATCACCGAGAAGGTCCTTGTCGCTATCGGAAGGTCTTTCAACTCTGAGAGGATGGGGCTTGACGTAGCAGGTGTAGCGGTAGACAGGGGCAGGATCACCGTCAGCGCGACCATGGAGACGAACGTAAAGGGGATATACGCGATAGGCGACGTCACAGGAAAGATGCTCCTGGCGCACGTAGCTTCAGTGCAGGGAACTGTGGCGGTGACTAACGCGCTGGGCAGATCCGCTACGATGGATTATTCGGTCATACCTGCCGGGATATTTACTGACCCGGAGATAGCAAGCGTGGGACTTCGTGAAAAGGACGCTGAGGCGCAGGGCATAAAGGTTTCCGTCGGGAGGTTCCCTTACGCCGCTAGCGGCAAGGCGATGGGGATGGGCGAGACCGAAGGGTTCGTTCAAATTGTAGCCGATCCTGAGACCGACAAGGTCCTGGGCTGTTCGATAGTCGGCGCACACGCTACTGACCTTATCGGAGAGGTCGCCCTCGCGATGCGCTCCGGGCTCAAGGTCAAGGATATAGCCGAGACGATACACGCGCACCCGACCCTTCCTGAGATAGTCATGGAGGCCGCCGAGGACGTGCATGGAGCGGCCATACACAAGATCGGGAGGAAGAAGTAATGGGGCTTATCGTCCAGAAGTACGGCGGCACCTCGGTCGGCAACATCGAGAGGATAAAGAACGTCGCAAGGAGGGTCGCCAACTCCTTTGATCAGGGCAACCAGATAGTCGTAGTCCTCTCAGCCATGTCAGGTGAGACGAACAAGCTCGTGGGACTGACGCATGAGGCGAGCGAGTTCCCTATAGGAAGGGAGTACGACGTGGTGATATCTACCGGCGAACAGGTGACAGTAGGGATCCTCGCGCTGGTACTTAAGGAGATGGGGTACAAGGCGAAGAGCTTCCTCGGCCATCAGGTGCCCATCATAACGGATTCGCAGTTTGGCTCCGCCCGTATCGAAGACATAAAGGGCGAGAGGATAAAGGCCGAGCTTGACAGAGATACTATAGTCGTTGTTGCCGGCTTTCAGGGTGTCGACGACGAAGGGAACATAACGACGCTCGGCAGGGGCGGGTCTGATACCACTGCCGTTGCCCTTGCCGCGGCGCTGAAAGCGGATCTCTGCGAGATATACACGGACGTCGACGGCGTATACACAACCGACCCCAATATATGTCAGAACGCGAGGAAGCTTGACAAGGTCTCGTATGACGAGATGCTCGAGATGGCCAGCCTCGGCGCGAAGGTCTTACAGACGCGCTCTGTGGAGTTCGCAAAGAAGTACGGGGTAGCGGTGATGGTCAAGTCGTCCTTTACGGACGCTGATGGCACATTGGTCTGCAAGGAGGATGAAGAGATGGAAAAGGTAGTAGTTTCAGGAGTCACGTACAACAAGGACGAGGCGAAGATATCCGTTCTGAGGGTCCCTGACAGGCCTGGGATAGCGGCCAAGCTCTTTCGTCCGCTGACTGAATCCGGCATAAACGTCGATATGATAGTACAGAACATAAGCCACGACGCGCACACAGACCTTACCTTCACCGTGACGAAGTCGGACTTCAAGAGGGCCATGAAGCTCGTGCAGGAGGTGGCCGGGACCATCGGCGCAAAGGACATCATAGGAGATCCGAACATTGCAAAGGTCTCCATAGTCGGCGCTGGTATGCGGAGCCACGCCGGGGTGGCCTCAAGGATGTTCGAGGTGCTCGCGGCCGAGGGGATAAACATACAGATGATATCTACCTCCGAGATAAAGGTCTCCTGCGTAGTGGATATAAAGTACACGGAGCTTGCCGTAAGGGTGCTCCATGACGCGTTCGGAGTAGGCAAGGACGAGATATCGCAGGAGAAGTTGTAACGCACAGGGGCTTGGCGGGAGGGCCTTCGGTATGGCTTCGGAGCGGGCCTTGTGCGTAATACGGTTGTATCTAACATTTGACCGGCCCGGTCTGATCCGATCAGGTCGACAGCGCCGGTCTTTTAACGGTTCACTACAACAGAGGTTATGCTGAAACTCTACGATACCACACTCAGGGACGGCACGCAGGCCGAGGACATATCTTTTTCGGTTGAGGACAAGGTAAGGATCGCCATAAGGCTCGACGAGCTTGGCATCCATTACATCGAAGGCGGCTGGCCCGGGTCCAACCCGCGCGACATAGAATTTTTCAAGGCGATGAAGGGACGTAACCTCCCCGGCTCTGTGCTTGTCAGCTTCGGCTCGACGAGAAGGGCCGGTGTGAAGGCGAAGGACGACGCCAACATCAAGGCTCTTTTGGCCTCAGCCACGCCAGCGATAACCGTATTCGGCAAGTCATGGAAGCTCCATGTCGTAAAGGCGCTGAGGGTCACGCTTGAAGAGAACCTCGATATGATAAGCGATTCGGTCGCATACCTGAAAAAGAGGGTCGACAAGGTATTCTATGATGCAGAGCACTTCTTCGACGGCTACAAGGACGACCCGGCCTACGCGCTAAAGACCCTTGTAGCGGCAAGGGACGCAGGGGCCGACTGCATAGTGCTTTGCGACACCAACGGCGGGACTCTTCCGTTCGAGGTCGCTGATATTACCAAAGACGTCATGGCGCATATCAAGACGAGCCTCGGCATACACGCCCATAACGACTCTGATACGGCAGTAGCGAATTCGCTCGTGGCTGTGCGCTCAGGCGCAACAATGGTGCAGGGCACTATAAACGGCTTCGGGGAGAGGTGCGGCAACGCAAACCTTTGCTCGATAATCCCGGCTTTAAAGCTGAAGATGGGGATCGACTGCATATCGGATGAGAGGCTCGAAAGGCTCCGGGAGACAGCAAGGTTCGTCTATGAGCTGGCCAACCTCCCGCATCAGAAACACCAGCCCTACGTTGGCGACAGCGCCTTCGCGCACAAGGGCGGCATCCACGTCTCCGCAGTCTTGAAGAGCCCGCTTACCTACGAGCACATAAGGCCGGAGCTTGTCGGAAACCATCAGCGTGTGCTCGTCTCCGACCTCTCTGGCAGGTCTAATATCATCTACAAGGCGCAGGAGTACGGAGTCGACGTGGAGAGCGAGTCGGGGGTCGTGCAAGACGTCCTTGCCGAGTTAAAGTCGCTTGAGCACAGGGGCTTCCAGTACGAGGGCGCTGAGGCTTCGTTCGAGCTTTTGATACAAAAGGCGCTAAAAAAGAAGCATAAGTACTTTAAGCTCCTCGGATTCAGGGTGATAGACGAGAAAAAGGCCGAGGACGAGGCTCCTTATGCCGAGGCGACTATCATGCTCGAGGTTAATGGCGTCGTCGAGCATACCGCGGCAGAGGGCAACGGGCCGGTAAACGCCCTTGACGCGGCGCTCAGAAAGGGGCTGGAGAGGTTCTATCCTGAGATAAAAGAGGTAAGCCTGCTGGACTTCAAGGTCCGCGTCCTTGCCGGAGTCCAGGGGACGAGCGCCATGGTGAGGGTCCTTGTTGAAAGCGGCGACGGCATCGACAAATGGGGCACAGTCGGTGTCTCTGAGAACATCATAGAGGCAAGCTGGCAGGCCCTTGTAGACTCTCTTGAATATAAGCTGTTCAAGGATAGGAAGAAGGTAAAAAACAAAAGGGTGAAATGATACCCGATACCAGATACGCGGCAGTATCTATCCTCGCCTTTTCTCTCCTTGCCGTCTTTCTTTTTTCAGGAGACGGTCCTTTCCCATCTGTTTTACATAAAAAACATAGTGTAGCGCCTGTAGCTGAAGTTAAGGCGGCAATAGTCTCTTCCAGTTCGGAAGCCTCAAGCCGTTTTTTTGATAAAGACGGCAGTTTATCCGAGAACGCGGATGCCTCAGAGCAGACGGCCTTGCCGACCTTTCCTATCGATATCAATACCGCATCTGTGCAAACCCTTGAACTCCTCCCCGGTGTCGGCAGGAAGACTGCCCAAAGGATCATAGATAAGAGGGCTGAGAAGGGCGGCTTCCGCTCTGTAGAAGAACTCGCCGAGGTCAGGTATATCGGCAGGCATAAGCTTGAGAAGATCCGTCCTTTTGTTGCGGTAAAACCCCACAAACGCTAAAAAACAGATAAAGTTACATGGTGGAGTCTGTGCCTGCGGCCAGGCCTGCCCGCTACTAATCGCAGAGAGTCTCTTTCTTCGTAAGCATGCCTTTAATATAATATTGACGGAGGCGTCATGTCGGCAGATATTCTTGAGGGGCTGAGGATCAAGGAAGAGGAGATGGCCGTTGTCATCGAAGAGGCTCGTCTGAAGGCCGTGGCCATAAGGGAGGCCGCAGTCAGACAGGCTAAGGAGATAAAGACCGCAAGGGAGATAGAGGCTCAGGCCCTTATAAGAGAGGCCGGGGTAGAGCAGGACCGCCTTATGAGGCAAGAGGCCGGGGACATCGAGGCAAAGGCGCTGGAGACGGCAAATGGACTGACGGTCAAGGGTGCTTCGAGGCTTGAAGAGGCGGTTGAAGGAGTTGTCAGGATCGTATCCGGTCCGTATAAAGGTCATGCATGATAAAGCAGATGTCCAGGCTCCAGATAATAGGGCCGAAGGCGCTTCTTGATGAGTGCGTAAGGGCCCTTCATTCAGAGGCGGTGGTCCACGTCGAGACCGTATCCGGCGGCGAGGGCGTGTTTTTTGAGAGGCTTCCACTTGAGATGGAGCGGCTCAGGGAAAAAGAACGCCTTGAGAAGGCCGCACAGAGGCTTAAAAACCTCATTGAGTTATTGGTCCCTCCTGACAATTACAAGGCAGAGCGTCCGAACGTAGGCGATATAGACTCGGCGCTCGAAGGCCTTGTCCCTGTCGAGGTCTCGGTAAAAGAGGTCAGGGCCAGGAAGGACGAGATGGCCGAAGAGCTCTCGGTCGTCAACAGGTACGAGCGGCTCCTGCAGGGCTTCGCCCCTGTCGTTACAAGACTCGGCGGACTCAAGACCTTTGATATAATAGGCCTGACACTTGAGAAGGTCCGCTCTGACGTAGCTCTTCTTCTTGAGCAGGAGGTCAGCAGGATCACCTCAGGCAGGTATCAGGCGTTCGTAAAAGACCTTGACAGCGAGACCGTAGGGGTCGTCCTTGCCTACCCGAAAGAGTTTGAGCTGTCCGTAAGGGCCCTTCTTTCAGGTCAGTCGATAAACGAGGTGAGGCTCCCTGACGAGTACGCCGAGATGAGCCTTCTGGCCGCTCTCAAGGTCATGGGCAAAAGAAAGGCCGAGCTTCCGTGGAGGATAGACGAGGCTGATTCTGAGTTAAGGGCCCTGTCGCAACGCTGGTACGGCCTGGCCTTAGGGCTTGCAAGGGCTATTGCCGATGAGCTTGACGAGATAGGGGTCCTCGCATACGCCGGCCAGACGCGCTTTACCTTCATAATAGAGGGATGGGTCCCGACCGATATGCTCTCAGGCCTTGCCAAAGGCCTTGGAAAGGAGTTCGGGGAAAAGGTCATCGTGCGGGGTTTCGCTGTGAGAAAAGGCGAGGAAGACAGCGTCCCTGTATGCATCTCCAATCCGGCCCTTCTAAGGCCGTTCGAGATATTTCTATCTGCCCTTACGCCTCCGAGGTACGGGTCTGTAGACCCGACGCCTTATGTGGCCCTTTTTTTCCCAACGTTTTTCGGCCTCATCGTCGGGGATATCGGCTACGGCGCGGTCATCTTCATTGTAAGCCTGCTCATCAGAAGGCGTCTTGTACATGACAGGAGGCTAACTGATATAAACTACGTCGTCACCATAAGCGCTGTAGCCGCGATAATCTTCGGCGTCCTCTTCGGAGAGTTTTTCGGCGACCTTGGCGAAAGGCTCGGCATAATACATCCGATCGTCATAGACAGGCTCGGGGCGTTAAAGACGCTCCTCGGCCTTGCGATCGCAATAGGCGTCGGCCATGTCATCCTAGGCATAGTCATTGGGGCGGTGAATATGGTCATGAGGCGCAAGGCCAGGGCCGCCTGGGGGAGGCTCAGTTATCTGGCCGCGGTAGTCTCGCTTCTCGTCATCTTAGGGGCGTTCTCCGGATATCTGACAAGGGATCTTCTCGGGCCGGGAGCGGTAGTCTTTGTGATCTCGTTTGTCATCCTGACCGTCACCGAGGGGATAATAGGTCCGCTTGAGCTTATAAAGGCGCTCGGCAATATGCTCTCTTATGTACGGCTTATGGCTGTAGGCACGGCCTCTGTGGTTATGGCTATAGTCGCCAACAAGATGGGCGCGCTTTCAGATAATATCTTTTTGGGTATCATGATAGCTGTGATCATACATACGCTGAACCTTATGCTGAGCGTTGTGAGCCCGTCGATACAGTCGATGAGGCTCCAGTACGTCGAGTTTTTCAGCAAGTTCTATGAGGGCGGAGGCAGGGCTTATCTGCCGTTTAAAAAGAGGTAGGTTGAACTGGCAGATAATGATCGATGCCTCAGGCTCTTTTATAATCAGCTTCGTTTGATTCTTCGCATAAGCCGTAGGGAGCTGGAACAATGCAGGCGCACAGGCCCTGTTGAGAGTTTTGAATCCGTTCTATAAAGATATTTTCATGGAGGTAGAATAATGGAAAAAGGACTCATAGCCATAGCAGCCGCGCTTGCGATAGGCCTGCCTGCGCTGGCAACCGCGTGGGCGCAGAGCAGGATAGGCGCGGCAGGGGCAGGGACGATGGCTGAAAAGCCGGAGCTTGCCGGAATCATCATCATACTCGTTGCGATCCCTGAGACGATGGTGCTCCTCGGTTTTGTGGTGGCGTACCTTATCATGGGATAAGGGCGGGAGATAGAAACGGGATGACTTGGATAATGGCCGTGAGATAGCGGCGTATGGCGCATAGAGACAAGGGGCATAAGAGATGGCTGAAGACGCGCTGTTAGCCGCGCTCGACGAAGACGCACGGGCGCAGGCTGACTCTATTATTCAGGGCGCACAGATCGAGGCAGACGGCTTGATAAAGAGCGCCGGCGAAGAGGCGGCGGTTACCTTAGAGGCGATGCTTTCTCAGGCCGCAAGGTCTGTAGGCAGGCTCAGGGCCGAGATGATGAACAACGCCCGAGTGAAGGCCGCGGCAACGCTCATAGACTGCCGGCGCTCGCTGATGGATGATGTCTTTGAAAAGTCGCTTGCCGCCTTCTCATCCATTGATCGTATAGAGTACGGCCGCATTTTGAACTTCTGGTACGACGAGCTTTCTGCCGCATGGGAGAAAGCGGAGATGGAGGGAGCCCCGGTCGTCCATGCGAACCCGCAAGACGGAGCGCTTATAGCCGGGCGGGGATATCTTTTGAAGCCTGATCCGGCTGTCAGGTCCGGCCTTGTCTTTGTCTCGGCCGACGGCAGGGTAAGGTTTGAAAATACCTTTCAGGCAAGGATGGATAAGACGAAGGAAGACCTTATGCCTCTCATCGACAGCATCCTTTTTTCCGAGGACAGTCATCTTAATGCAGGTTCGAAGGAGCCGTAAGAGTGGACCTCGCCTATTACAACGCGCGGATAAGGGGGATGAGGCGGCGCCTTTTGAAGGCAGACGACTATCATCTTCTTGTCAGGTCGCGCGGCTACGAAGGGCTTATGGAGAGGCTTCGATCGACCGCGTACGGCCCTTACCTTGAGATGTCCGGGGCTCGGTTCGAGCGCCATGAGGAAATCGTCTCAAACGCATTGCAGACGCGGCTCGAAGAGGCGTTGGTCTCTCTCTGGTCCCTTGCGCCTGGTACTGCCCGGCAGTTGTTGAAGCAGGTCTTTTCGATATGGGAGGCCCATGACATCAAGACTCTCGTCAGGGGGATCTCAAGGGGGGCCAGACGTGAAGATATCCTCGCCGCGCTGATACCGGCAGGGGAGTTCGGCAAGGGGCCGCTCGGCATCCTTGCAGGCTCGCCTGGGATAAAGGAGCTTGCAGGGTTTCTTGATTCGTGGGGAAGTCCGTATGCAGAGCCGGTAAAAAAAGGGCTCCCTGCGTATCTTAAAGGCGCTTCCACCATAGAGATGGAGGTCGGTATCGACCGGCTCGCCTTTAGTAGCGTGCCTGAGCGTGGAAACTGCGCTCTGCCAGGCGGCGTGATGGCCGAGGTCTCGGCCTTAAGTGTCGACATGCGAAACACCCTGACCTTGATCAACACCGCAGGCCGCGGGTATCAGGTGATCCCTGCCGTTTCTGCTGACAGGCTCTTTTGCGAAGGCGGCTCAATCACCGGAAAACGGTTCGGCGATTTTCTGAGGTCTGAGAGCAGGGCGTCGCTTTTAAACGGTCTTTCAGATGCTGTGCGTGATCCCGGCCTCAGGGAGACGCTCCGGTCGGCCGACCCGGTGGACCTCGTCTTTATCGAAGAATCCTTCTATGCGATCATAGAGAGGAAGTTATCAAGGGCGGCTGCCGTTGAGCCGTTGGGGATATATCTGTCTGCCGCCTTCGCGTACACTATCGTGCGTGAGGTTAAAAACCTGAGGCTGATAGCTAGGGCAAAGGGGTTCGGCATACCTGATGATTCTGTCGAAAGGCTTCTGTTGACGGTGCATTAAGGGGGCGACGTGGCTGGTTTTGTCGTGATAACAGGGCTGGGCGGGTCGTTGGGCTTCAGGTGCGCCGGCGTAGAGTCTGTCGAGGCCGAGGGCCCCGAGGACGTTATGAGGATACTTCAAGAGAGACAGTCTTCAGGCAATTGCGGGCTTGCGGCTGTAGACGGCAGACTCCTTGATATGGTCCCTGAAGCGGCGATCAGAAGGCTCAGAAAAAAAGGGCTCCCGATAATCGTCCCTATAAATATCCCGACGAGCTGGACAGAGACCGGGCCTGAAGAGTCTCCGGCTGTGAGGCTCATAAGAAAGGCCATAGGTTATCAGATAAAGATAAAGAGATGAGTCGTCATGCGGGGCAAGTCATTGGGACAGCGTCTTGGCACATCTTAGCTAAAATGAGGATCACTTTATTGGATGGTATATTGAATGGCTGAGATAAGAGGCAGGATATTCGGCGTGTCAGGGCCCACTGTCATCGCCTCGGGGATGGAAGGGGTCTCGATGAATACCATCTGCCATGTGGGGCATGATGCCCTTATGGGCGAGATCATACGCATAAAAGGCGACCGCGCCGTATTGCAGGTCTATGAGGATACAGCAGGGCTCAGCGTCGGGCAGCCGGTTGTGACCCATTCAAAACCGCTTACAGTGATGCTCGGCCCAGGGCTTCTATCTAACATATTCGACGGCATCCAGAGGCCTCTTGCCGCTATGTGCTCAGACGGCAACCCGTTCATACGAAAGGGCGCGAAAGATGCTGCCCTTGACCACGGGGCTTCGTGGGTCTTCGAGCCCCTCAAAAAAAAGGGGGACAGGGTTTCCGAGGGCGAGACCGTAGGCGTGGTGGCAGAGACCGAGCGGATCGTCCACAGGATAATGGCCCCTCCGGGAGTAAGCGGGGTTGTTGCCGAGATACGCTCAGGGACGGTCAGCACAAGCGAGCCGGTATGTCTGCTTGAAGGCGGCAAGACGATCTCGCTTATACAGGAGTGGCCTGTCAGAGTCCCGAGGCCGTTTGCAGCGAAGCTCCCGTCTTCGACCCCGTTCGTGACAGGCCAGAGGGTCTTCGATACCCTGATACCGGTCGCCGAAGGCGGCACGGCGATAGTGCCCGGCGGCTTCGGCACAGGCAAGACAATAGTCCAGCAGACCATAGCCAGGTTCGCAAAGAGCGATATAGTCGTCTACGTAGGGTGCGGCGAGCGCGGCAACGAGATGACCGAGATACTCACCGATTTTCCGAGACTGACGGACCCCCAGACAGGCCTTGCGCTTTCTCTTCGCACTGTCATAGTGGTGAACACATCCAACATGCCTGTCGCCGCTCGCGAGGCCTCCATATTTACCGGGATAACGATAGCCGAATACTTCAGGGATATGGGCTACAGCGTGGCAGTCCTTGCGGATTCTATCTCCAGATGGGCCGAGGCGCTCAGAGAGATATCTTCGAGGCTTGAAGAGATGCCGGGTGAAGAAGGCTTCCCGCCGTATCTTGCCTCGTCTCTCGGAAGCTTCTACGAGAGAGCCGGAAGGGTCCGTTGTCTCGGGCCTGAAGGCAACACAGGTTCGATAACCGTCGTGAGCGCAGTATCCCCTCCGGGCGGTGATTTTTCAGAGCCTGTCACTCAGGCGTCCCTGAGGTTTGCAGGGACGTTCTGGGCGCTTGATGCCGACCTCGCGTACAGGAGGCACTTCCCTGCGGTTAACTGGCTCGCAAGCTTCAGCCTTTATCAGAAGGAGCTGGAGGGGTGGTTCTCGGCTAACGTCGCCTCTGACATGATAGAGCTTCGCGCGAGGCTTTTTTCTCTGCTTCAGCGGCAGAACGAGCTTAAGGAGATAGTCCAGATCATCGGGGTCGAGGCCTTGCAGGAGGCTGACAGGCTGGCGTTAGAAGCGGCGAACACAGCGAGGGACGCGTTTTTGCGCCAATCGGTCTTTAATGAAAACGACGCGTTCAACACCTACGAGAAGCAGTACTGGCTCTTGAAAGCCATATTCTCGTTTTTCGATTGCGCTACTGCCGCGCTCAAGCGCGGAGTATACATGGAGACTCTCATCGATTCGCCTCTCAGGGCGAGGATCATGCGCTTGACTGACGAGCCGAACGAAGGCTTCGCGGAAAAGGCCGGATCCCTTATTGAGGCTATAGAGAGGGAGCTGTGCGCTGTACGCTGATGACGGATCGTAGCGGATATTTTTTCGCGCCCGCGTATCGGTTGGCTCCCTGCCGCGCCTGTCGCAATAGACCAGCTCAGAGGGCGGATATTTTTTCGTATCTGCGTATCGGTTGGCCCTGCGCATAGGCCGTACACAAGAGTGTTTGCATCTTATCTCACCTGGCGCAGGCGCTGTGTGCCTGATCCAATTAAGTCAGCAAAGTGTTTTGAACCCTGTTTTAGCATGAATATTTTAAGCTCGAGGTATCGGCATGGACCTTATAAAAAGGGAGTTAAGGACGCTTGGCGCTGTTTCAGGCCCGCTGATCTTCGCGGATTCGATCGGTTCCGCATCACTCGGCGAGACATGCGAGGTGATACTTGCAGACGGCCGCAAAAGGACAGGCCAGATACTCCAGCTCCTCGGCGGTCGCGCGGTAATACAAGTCCTCGAAGGCACAGACTCGATAGATACTTTAAAGGCAAGGGTCATCCCTACCGGGCGCGGCGCAAGGGCAGGGGTATCTATGGACCTCTTCGGCAGGGTCTTTAACGGGATGGGCGCACCGATAGACGGCCTTAGCCAGATCATCCCTGAAAAGTATATGGATATAAACGGCCTGCCTATGAACCCTGTGGCAAGAGAGAAGCCTGATTTTTTCGTCCAAACCGGCATCTCTGCCATAGACGGACTTAATACCCTCGTGAGGGGGCAGAAGCTCCCTATATTTTCAGGGGCAGGACTTCCGGCCAAGGAGCTTGCGATCCAGATAGTGAGGCAGGCGCGGGTGGCTCATGGCGAGGACTACTGCGTGGTATTCGGCGCGATGGGCATCACATCGAGAGAGGCCTTTTTTTTCTTAGGCGCGCTCAAGGAGACAAAGGCGATGGAGCGGACGGTCGCCTTTATAAACCAGGCCTCTGATCCGGCGATCGAGAGGCTCTTTACCCCGCGCATAGCGCTTAGTGCTGCCGAGTACCTCGCATTTGAAAAAGGGTATCAGGTGATGGTGGTACTAACTGATATGACCGCCTACTGCGACGCGCTTCGCGAGATAGGGAGCGCGCGGGAAGAGATCCCCGGCAGAAGAAGTTATCCGGGATATATGTACACCGACCTTGCGAGCATATACGAACGCTCAGGCAGGCTCAAGGGCAAGAAAGGCTCGGTCACACTGATGCCGATACTTACCATGCCTGATGACGACATAACACATCCGATACCTGACCTTACAGGCTACATCACAGAGGGGCAGATAGTGCTAAGCAGGGCCTTGCACCGGAAGGGGATATTCCCTCCGATAGAGGTCCTGCCGTGCCTCTCAAGGCTGATGAACCTCGGCATAGGCAAAGGAAAGACGCGCGAAGGCCACAGGAGGCTCGCAGACGCGCTCTATTCGGCATACGCGCGCGGGGTGGACGTGAGAAGGCTTGTCACGATAGTCGGAGATGAGGGGCTGACTGAACTTGACAGGAAGTACCTCGGTTTCTCGGATGAGTTCGAGAGGCGTTTTATAGGCCAGGGCGAGGTTGAAAGGTCTATTGAGGAGACACTCGACCTCGGGGCAGAGCTTCTCACGAGGGTGCCTGAAGGGGAGACGCTCGGGGCGCTCAAGCGTTAGCGTAGTAGTAGCGCTCCGGCTGCAGGGTAGAGGGAGGCCGTCAATGAACGGAAGGATATCGCCGACAAGGGAGCAGTACCTGAGCCTCAGGCGGCAGCGCGAGGTCATAGGCAAGGGGATGGGGCTGTTAAAGAGCAAGCGAGAGGCCCTTATGAAGGAATTTTTCGGGATCGTCGAGGAGTCCGTCGAACTCAGGAGCCGCCTGACGACGCTCCTCGCCTCTGCGCAAAGGAGGCTTGAGATAGCAAGGGCCTTTAGCCCCATGGCGCTCGAGTCATACTCATTCGGCGTGAAGCGCGATATATCTCTGGAAATAAAGGTCAGGAACATCTGGGGCGTCTTTGTCCCTGAGATAGAGGATATAACCCTATCAAGGGTACTCGACGCTTTGGACATTTCTCCGATAGGCGAGAGCCCCTCTGTCGTCGACGTGTCAAGGGGGTTTGAGGAGGCGGCCGACCTTATCGTAAAGATAGCGTCGAAGGAGATAAGGCTTGTCAGGCTCGGAGAGGTGATACGCGCCGATACGAGGAAGATAAACGCCATCTCGGAAGTAATGCTCCCTTCTATGGATAGATCTATCAAGGAGATCTCAAGGGTACTTGAGGAACATGAGCGCGAGGAGATCTTCAGGCTCAAACGGACTAAAGGCAGGAGAGAGGGTGCGGACGGGCAGTGGTCAGGCCTGTAGGACGCCTTATGCTTGTCACGGAAATAACCGCCGACAAGGCTGTCGGCTTGTACGAAGATCCATGACTGCTTGAAACGACGCTATCAAGCAGGAGGCTATAGCTGTTGGCGCATTGTAACTCCGAGTTTATGGCCTGGTGTACCTGATAATCCCTCTTGTCTAAAACCTCCTGATTCTGGTATATATATTCTTTTCATCTGGCCCTATCAAAATCACAAGGAGCCGCAAAAGTGATAGATCGTTATTCAAGACCTGAGATGTCTGCTATATGGGAGAGCGAGAACAAGTACAGAAAGTGGCTCGACGTCGAGTTGAAGGCCTGCGAGGCATGGCACAGGCTCGGTAAGATTCCTAAGGCTTCGCTCGCTATGATCATCAAGAAGGCGGACTTCAACATCGAGCGCATAGACGAGATAGAAAAGACTGTAAAGCACGACGTGATAGCGTTTTTGACCTCGGTTGCCGAGTTCGTCGGGCCTGATTCACGGTTCATACACATGGGGCTTACCTCGTCTGACATACTTGATACGGCTTTTGCCCTGCAGTTGAAGGAGTCCGCTGACCTCATCATCAAGGACATAGAGGCGCTCCTTCCAGTACTTAAGAAAAAGGCGCAGGAGCACAAGAACACCGTCATGATGGGCCGCTCGCACGGCATACACGCTGAGCCTACGACGTTCGGTCTCAAGATGGCCCTGTGGTACGACGAGATGAAGAGGAACCTCGAGAGGATGAACAGAGCTCGGGATACCGTATCGTGCGGAAAGCTCTCCGGCGCTGTCGGCACTTTTTCGCAGATAGACCCCCGGGTCGAGCAGTACGCGCTTAAAAAGCTCGGATTGAAGCCTGAGAACGTCGCCACTCAGGTCGTACACAGGGACAGGCACGCCGAGTACTTCTCCACGCTTGCCGTCATAGCGTCGTCGATCGAGAAGTTCGCTGTTGAGATAAGGCACCTCCAGAGGACCGAGGTCTTAGAGGCCGAAGAGCCTTTCACCAAGGGGCAGAAGGGGTCGTCTGCGATGCCTCACAAGAGGAACCCGATACTCTCGGAGAACCTCACAGGACTCGCCAGACTCGTGCGTTCATACGCGGCATCCTCGCTTGAGAACGTCGCTCTCTGGCACGAGAGGGACATAAGCCATTCGTCCGTGGAAAGGGTCATCGGGCCGGACGCCAACATACTCGTCGACTTCATGCTCGTAAGGTTCACGAACCTTGTTAAAGACCTCGTCGTATACCCGGGCAACATGCTCGATAATATGGACAGGCTGAAGGGCGTGATATATTCGCAGAAGGTGCTCTTGAAGCTCATCGACAAGGGTGTTACGCGTGAAGAGGCGTACATCATAGTGCAGAGAAACGCCATGAAGGTCTGGGAGGGGCTAGGTGATTTCAGGTCTCTTCTCATAGACGACCTTGAGGTGATGAACTTTCTCACCGAGAAAGAGGTGGACGCGTGCTTCGACCCGAAGCCGTATATAAAGCACGTCGATTATATCTTCAAACGCACGTTCGGCAGAAAATAATACCGTTTTACGCAAAGGGCCCGGGGCCGTTTTAAACGGCTCGGCATTTGTATCGACTTACGCTGAAGGCAAAAAACATTGCCGGGGGGCTATCGGCAACCGGCAGAAAGATACGGAGGATCCAGATATGCAGAGGCTTGAGAAGCTCTATGAGGGCAAGGCAAAGGTTCTATATTCGACGGACAACCCGGATGTGCTCGTGCAGTACTTTAAGGACGAGGCCACCGCGTTCGACGGCAAGAAAAAGGGGATAATCCCGGAAAAGGGCATTCTTAACAACAAGATCTCATCTCGGATATTCAAGTACCTCGAAGAAAAGGGCGTCAAGACCCATTTTGTCGAGATGCTTAGCGACAGGGAGATGGCTGTTAAGAAGCTCAGGATCATCCCGATCGAGGTCGTCGTCAGGAACGTCTGCGCAGGGTCCCTTTCAAAGAGGATGGGGGTTGATGAAGGGACGCCTCTCAAGGAGACGATAGTGGAGCTTTATTACAAGAGCGACGCGCTTGGCGACCCGATGATCAACGAGTATCACATCCGGGCGTTCGGGCTTGCTGAACGCGCCGAGCTCGCACAGATGGAGGAGCAGGCCCTCAGGATCAATAAAATCATCTCGGAATTTTTCGATGAACGCGGTATAATGCTCATCGACTTCAAGCTCGAGTTCGGAGTCCATAAGGGCGAAGTCCTGCTCGGAGACGAGATAACGCCGGATGGGTGCAGGCTCTGGGACAAGAGTACGCACGAGAAGATGGACAAGGACAGGTTCAGGCGCGATCTGGGCAAGGTGGAAGACGCCTATCAGGAAGTATTACGGAAGGTAATGGAGTGAGGATATGAAGGCAAAGGTATATGTGACGCTTAAAAAAGGCGTGCTTGATCCGCAGGGCAAGGCGGTGATGAGCGCGCTTCAGTCGACAGGATTTGATGAGGTGACGGATGTGCGCATCGGCAAGTTCATGGAACTTGAGATCAAAGACGGCCAAAAGGACGCCGAAGAGGCGCGCTTGAAGCAGATGTGCGAAAAGCTCCTTGCGAATACCGTCATCGAGAACTACAGGATAGAGCTGGAGTAGGCGCTCTCTTTTACTCGGGTCGCCTTTGAAGCCCGGTGAATGGAGGAGCCGTTTATGGCGGGTATTCTCCATGTCCGTTTTTTACGCGTTATGGGGTTATAATCAGACGAAGGCGCGCGGGCGTCCTTTGCCGGTCTTAAAATATAAAAATCGAGGTCTCTACAGGTGAAGTTCGGGGTTCTGGTTTTTCCAGGTTCAAATTGCGACCATGATTGCTATCACGCGGTAAAACATGTCTTCGGCTGCGAGACCGAGTACGTCTGGCACAAGACGACTGATCTGAAGGGTTTCGACTGCCTGATACTTCCTGGCGGGTTCTCTTACGGCGACTATCTGAGGACAGGCGCGATAGCGCGTTTTTCACCTGTCATGAATGAGGTCGTGGCCTTCGCGAAAAGGGGCGGGCTTGTGCTCGGCATCTGCAACGGCTTCCAAATTCTCACCGAGGCAGGCCTCCTGCCAGGCGTGCTCATGAGGAACAAGGGGCTTAAATTCATCTGCAAGGATACGCACCTTCGTGTCGATAATAACACCTCTGCGTTCACGTCGGAGTACGCCGAAGGCCAGACCATCAGTGTCCCGATCGCTCATGCGGACGGGTCTTACTACGCTGACGCGGATACCGTTAAAAGGCTCGAAGACGGCGGACGCATAGCGTTTCGGTACGCTAGCGCCGAAGGGATCGTGAATGACGAGGCAAACCCGAATGGCGCTGTTGCCAACATAGCAGGTGTCTTAAATGAGGCAGGCAACGTACTGGGGATGATGCCGCACCCTGAGAGGGCCTGTGAGCCGGAGCTCGGCTCGACAGACGGAAGAGCTGTCTTCGAATCAGTAATAAAGAGTTTTTTGAGATAATACAGGGTTTCTGCGGAGAATAAATTGACATTAAAAGAAGAGCTCGGTTCAGGCAGGTTTGTAATAACCGCCGAGATATGCCCGCCAAGGGGGACTGATACGGCGCAGTTCCTTGAGAAGGCGCGCCTACTCAAGGGCAGGATCGCCGCCGCTAACGTTACTGACAACCAGAGGGCTGTGATGAGGCTCTCATCAATAGCCTGCTCGGCCCTTCTTTTAAAAGAAGGGATCGACCCTGTCTTTCAGATGACGTGCAGGGACAGGAACCGCATCGCCCTTCAATCCGATATACTTGGCGCCTGGGTCCTCGGCATCAGGAACATCCTCGCCCTCACCGGAGATCATGTTCTGGCCGGTGACCACAGGGAGGCGAAGGCCGTATTCGATATCGACTCTGTTCAGCTTGTCAATGTGATAAGCACGCTCAACAATGGCAGGAACATGAAGAACACCGAGCTTCGCGGCGCTACCGATTTTTATATCGGGGCAGTAGTTGCGCCTGAGGCCGAGCCGTGGGAGCCTGAGGAGATAAAGTTCGAAAAGAAGATAAACGCCGGCGCAAAATTCTTCCAGACCCAGGCGATCTTCGACATGGAGAGGTTCAAGAGGTTCTTTGAGTCGTCAGAGAGGTTCGGTGCAAAGATACTAGGCGGGATACTCCTTTTGAAATCCGCGAAGATGGCGCATTATTTAAACGCCAACGTCCCGGGCGTGAGCGTGCCGCAATCTATTGTAGAAGAGCTTGAAAAGGCCCCTGATCAGCTTGCCAAGGGGATCGAGATAGCCGCAAGACAGGTGCGCGAGCTTAAGAAGTTCTGCCACGGCGCGCATATCATGGCCATAGGGCAGGAAGAGAGCGTAATAAACATCATAGAGATGGCGTAGCCGGCCGCACATGGCGTCTACCCGATAGAGCCGCTCTGTAAAGCGGTATTCCTTAAAGCGCGGCAGCCGGGCAGATAAGATGATCGGATCTGCTTTGTATTTGTATGAATTGGTCGGGAAATACGATAAGGCAGGGCCGCCCTTGAGGGCGGCCCTGTTGTTTTTTGAGCCGGTGCTGGTGATGGCATCGTATCTCTTACATTCTGGGCGCATAAGCCGCGCGCGCAGGTCTTATGAAAAAAAGAGGCGTTGCTGTTCTCCGGTTTTTTTACGGCCTCGTCTCATGTAGGTATAGTGTCAGGTGCTGCGTACGGTTATTTTATCCCTTCTGTGGTATCTTCGTCCTCATCCCGCGTTATCTCGAAGTCTTCTTCAGAGGCCTCTTCCTTGAGGCTCTCAGGTTTTTGGATGTCATCCGGTATCTGCTCGTCAGTTGCGGCATCAGGGTTTTTGGCTTGGGCCGCTATACCGGCTTCACCTGACTTTGCTCCTGCGGTTATGTAGATCGCCTCTTCTTCTTCGGGATTATCGAGGTAGAACTGCTGCGCCTCTTTCGAGAAAAACGCCTCGCCAGCGCTTACCGTAAACGTCGATTTGCCGGATCTGACGCGCATGGAACCCTTCAGCATGAATATGATCTCTTCATTGCCGATCTGGGTGGAGACTTTTTTGGCGGCCTCCTTTGGCCTGAGGCGTCCGTAGAGCATATAGGCTGAAGTACTCCCCAGGTCATGTCGCCCGAGCAGATATTCGCCGTTGTCTGAAAGGTCCGCCAGTTGCGGTAGCTTGAATATCTTCATGCCATCGAATCCATAGAATCCTTGAAGTGCTCGGTGAAGTCCTCTCCGTGTACAGGGCGTATCACAAGCCACTTGTTTTTCTTGTCAAGTTGTACCTCTACCTCGGCCCCGGGTATCAGCTCCAGGAACCTAAGAAAGTCCTCGGGCAGCGCTACGCCTTCCCGGCCCTTGTCGATGCGGACTATCTTTTCTTTCATGCCTTGTCCCTCCACGAACGCCTGATGTCGTTGGTTGTACGGGTATTCGCGTCTTGACCGGCGCCGTAGATGAGACCCTGCGCCGGGATCAGTGATCGCCGTTACATCCGCTTTGCCTGAGTCTAATATATTATGTGCATGGCCGGTGGTAGTCAAGGCTTTATTGGAAGAAGGCCTCAGAGCCGTTTGACAGAAGCCGTGCATGGTCCCGTGCCCCTCGCCATGCGCCTTCTTGACAAAAATATTCTAAAGTGTATCATAACAGATAATCTCAAAAGGCGTTTGAAATGCATAAAGAAGAAACATTAAAGGTGTCAAAAGGCGTTAAGCAGAGATACTTCGCGGCGAGGGAGCTGCACTACTCTATCTCTGTGATAGTGGTCCTGTCGCTTCTCGGCGGTATCTGCCTGCAGACTCTCTCTTCAGTGCTTGTCTCATATTATCAATTAAACACGTTCTTTGTGGGACTGCTGCTGATACTAGGGTACGCCGCTCTTGTCGCGCTTGTCTCTATTTCGTTTACGTTCAGGCTTATAGGGCCCTTCAGGCGGCTCGAATATGAACTTAAGCTCATATCCTCGGGAGATCTGTCAAAGCGGCTCTCTATCCGCACCAAGGACGATCTCCATATAAGGAACTTCACAAAGTACGCCAATAATCTCATCGCCAGATTCGAGTTGATGAGCAGGGACTATAACACTCTGTCGAGCGCGGTTTCCAAAGAGATCGACGATATACATAAAGAGCTGGAAAAGAAGGACTTCGATTGCGAGATGCTGAAAAAAAGACTCACTACCCTCCAGAACAACGTCCGCGACTTCAGGGTCAACCGGTAGCAGTCTCTCCGATACCGCTACCTCATATCCACTCAGCAGTCCTTCAGGCTATATTATGAGCTTTAAAAAGCCGCTGCAGGGCGTTGTCTTTGTCTGCGTCCTTGCGATATATATCGCGCTTTTATCTCCTTTTGAGGCGCGCTCTGATGAGGGCGTTATATATTCACGGGTCACAAGGGTCGTTGACGGTGATACGGTGAGGCTGGAGGGCGGCGAGACGATAAGGTATGTCGGCATCGACACGCCTGAGGTCGGAGAGCCTTTTTACAAGGAGGCCGGAGAGAGGAACAGGGCCCTTGTACTAAATAAGAGGGTCAAGGCCGTCATCTGCAGATCTCAGCCGAGGGACCGGTATTCAAGGCTTCTGGCCTGGGTCTGGGTCGACGGCACGTTGGTCAACAAGACTCTATTGAAGGAGGGGTTCGCCGCTACACTTGTGATACCGCCGTGCGGGCTGGAAATGAGGGCCGAGTTCGAGGCGGCTGAAAACTCGGCGCGCTCGAGAAGGCTCGGCATCTGGTCTTTGAAGCCTCTGCAACCAAAGGCGCTAAGGCCCGCAAGCAGGGTCTATGGCCCTGATAGAATCGGGGATCATCCCGGCGAGTATGCCGCTGTCAAAGGGAAGGTCGTCTCCGTCAGGAAGTCCGCCTCAGCGACTTTCCTGAACTTCGGGCCGCCTGAAAAGGGTTTTACGGCGGTGATATTCGCAAAATCCTATGCGGGCTTTAAAAGGCGCTCGATCGATCCTGCCTCTTTTGCCGGAAGGGTTGTTGAGATAACAGGCACGGTCTCGCTCTATAAAGGGCGGCCGCAGATGATAGTAAGTACGCCTGATCAGATAAGGCCGGTGAAGTAAGCGGCGGAAGGTTATGGGCTATCTGCCGGTAATCCTGACATGCCCCTGCCTGATAGAGCCTCAGGCAAGCGGATCGGCCCCATAACAGCCTTTTTGTCTTGACAAAACTCGCGCCGCCTGATTATATTAACAGTCTGACTCGAGGGCGGCGTACCCAAGTGGCAAGGGAGCAGTCTGCAAAACTGCGACTCAGCGGTTCGAATCCGCTCGCCGCCTCCATTTTTTAAAGTCTTCTGCCGTTGTTGTTCTCCGGCTGTTTTTTTTGCCGCTCTTAAGCTGTTTTCCTTTTCCCATGATGATCTCTTGTCAATCAGCTTCGCCATAGGCAGCTTCGCCCCATGACCCTTCATCCAGTCAGCTTACCGGTTATCGGTATTTCAGCTCCTATATGTTCGCAGTGCCCTGTCACTCATCTTTCGGGTTATCTGTCATCTGTAGATGGGGTTAGGCGGCGCGCATCCGCATATTCAACGAAGATACAGCCCCCTGTCGGCACTGGTCTCCTTTACCGGTTTACCGGTCTGCGGCCGCTTTGTCAGGCTTGTCAAGGAGCACTCTGACCATTGTCAATAGCTCTCCTGGCCTGAACGGTTTTCTGATGAAGGCGAGCTTTTTTCCACCCGGCCCTTCCAGAAGCGGGGACTCCGCAGGGTAGCCGCTCATGAGGATCGCCTCGACCGACGGGTCTGTCTTCATTATCTCATGGTACGCTGAGACCCCGCCCATAACAGGCATTATCATATCGAGTATAGCGAGCCTGACGATGCCGGTGTTTCTGTTGAACTGTTCGACTGCCTCCCTGCCGTCTTTCGCTTCTATCACCGTATAACCGAATTCTTTTAATATGCTTGCTGTAACAAGCCTCAACTCAGGCTGGTCCTCGGCAAGGAGCACCGTCTCTGTCCCGGTTATCACCGGAATCGGGGGAACAGGGGTGATCGGGCGCGTGGCATCTGTGACTGCCGCTTTTTCTGTCCTGGTCGCAAGCGGCAGGTAGATCATCACTGCCGTTCCTGAGTCAGGCTCGGATTGTATGTCAATGAAACCGTTGTGTTGTTTTATTATCCCGTAGGCCATAGAGAGGCCGAGGCCGGTCCCCTTGTTCACATCTTTGGTCGTGAAAAAAGGCTCGAAGGCTTTTTGCCTGATCGCCTCGCACATGCCCGTCCCTGTGTCAATTAAAGAGACGAGCACGTAGGCGCCTGGTTGACCATGTCCGTGTAGGTCGAAAAACGTCTCGTCAAGAACGATGCTCGTTGCCGCTATCGTTATCGTGCCGCCGCCCGGCATGGCGTCTATCGCGTTTGACGCGAGTGCCCGGAGTACATCCATGATCTGAGGCGCATCTACAGACACCATGACGGTATCCTGGGCAAGCAGGGTCTTTACCGTAATGGAGCCGCAGGTGGACTGTGTGATCTCTGCGGCGATCTCTCTGATGCTGTCTAAGATGTCTACTTCAATCGGGTTTATGACCTGCCTTTTGCCGAAGGCGAGCATGCTACGCGTGAGCCTTGCGGCCTTCTCGGACAGAGTCAGTATGTGCCCCGTATACTCCATTGTCAGATGGTCTTCGGCTTTTTTCATCAGGAGGAGGTTCCCATAGCCTATTATAGCGGCAAGTATGTTGTTGAACTCGTGGGCGATGCCGCCGGAGAGCTTGCCTACCGCCTCCATCTTCTGAAGTTGCTGCAGATTGTCTTCCATCCGTTTTTTTTCGGTTATGTCCTCGATGATGCCGTTGCAGCATGAGAGGCCGTCAGGCTCCTGGAATGCGAAGGCGGAGAGAGACGCAATGAATCTGTGCCCCTTAAGCGTGGACATCTCGACGACCTCGTCTCTGAAAAAACCCTTCTCGGATAGTTTTTCTCTAAGCCTGCCCTGAAGCGACTTGTCTATGAAAAAATCAGAGAACGGGCGGGCTATGATCTCGTTCCTCGACGCGCCGTTGAAGATGGTTACAAACGCCGGGTTGGCCTCGGTGATGACGCCCTCGTGAGTCGCCCTGAATATCCCGACATTGATGTTGTTTATGATGTCCTCGTATTTTTTTAAATGTCTGTTTTTTTCCTCCACGACTATCTTGTGGCGTATTACCGGTCCGAGCTGGGCTGTAGCCGCGTTTATCGTCTCTAAAAGGTTGAATCCCGGTTCATTACATTGGTTCATGAAAAACAGAAGTACTGCGATCGGTTCATTGTCATATAAGACAGGAGAGCAGACGACTGCATTGAGGCCTGCCGCCGAGGCGGCTTGTGCGCGTATGATCGTCGAGCCTTCGGTCGAGATGTCCTTTATAAGCAGAGTCTCTCTTGATAGGAAGACTCTTCCGGGCAGGCCTGTGCCTGCCTTTAATGCGAGGCCTTTGCCGAGTTCGATAAGTTCGTTTGTGGCATTATTTCTATCTCCGCAGGCGGAGTATGCCTCAAGCATAAGACCTCGCTGGGTAGGAAGCCATGCCTCGGCGTAGACGCACGGATCGAACCCGCAGAAGGCTTCCAATGTCGTCGTTAGCGCGCCCTTGAGGTCGTCGGCGGCGTTGATGCGCAGGGAAATATTCTGGAGGAGAGAGAGTTCCGCCTCTGTTCTGGTAAGCCTATTTTCGAGGCCGATGGCCCTGATCTCTTCGAGTATCAAGGCGACACGTGACCAGGCGCCGGCCGGTTCGGTTATGCGGATGACTCTTTTCAGCGGGTCGATGGTTATGGTGACATCAAGGCACTCTACACCATCAGATTTCACTGCGCAGGATATGATCGGTATCTCTTTTGCGGCATGGTATCTCTTTATCCCATCTGCCAGCATGGCCCTGTCGCTATCGCAAACCTGGCCAGTTGAAATGATGATGTCCGGGATGTTGTCCCTGAGTTTTACAGCGGCGCCCTTGAAGTCTGCGGCCACTATGATCTCATGGCCGTTTTGCTCGATCTCGCGCTTTAGCGGAGGGGGCGAGCCCTCTGCGTTGTTTATGAGCAGGATCTTCATCTGAACTCCTCTCCCTGTTCTTGTGATGATGGAGCGCGCCTGCCTGCGCCGTCAGGCGAACTGCGCGCAAGAGCATCGATGGTGGATCTTTAGGGTGACAAAAGAGTCAGATTGACGGCAGGTGAAGCAAGGCCGCTGAGTGCGGCTCTTATTCTGTCCGTAGTGAAAGTATAGCACCATTTTTTGATGGCGCACGACACCGTGCCGGTTTCAGTCCGCTCTCTGATAGTCAGCACTGCACCCATTAAAAAACAGTTTGGCACGCATGCCATGATAACAGCCTGTACTCTGATTCCGTTACTGCCGCCGGTTGCATATCAGCAATAATCTCTTGTCGCTAAGGATGCCGATTTGCTCGTCGCTGATTTGACAAATATAAAACATCTGGCTTAATTAATATAACAATCAGCAGGATACGCTCAGAGGCCTGTTTGCTGAGGCTCTTTCAATATGCGCAGTTAATGCAGCGTCTTTCTGCGCTTACGTGACCCTCCCGGCACTCCTGTCAAAAGGCCCTGAAGATATGTTTGGCAAGACTCTCTGGTCTTTGCCGGGTATCAGCGTTAAGGGCAGATCCGTTTACAATAATGAGAAGACCGGTTTATTTTCCGAGGTGGAGGCTTTCCAAGCGTGCCAGTGCATACTCGTGAAGTACGTCTGAGACGCGTAGACAGGTTTGTTTGCTTGGAATTCGCGCCTGATGCTCCAGCCGGAATGATGATCCTAAAAAGAGTGTCGATAGGTCCAGATGGATAATAAAGACAAGACAATCGATGATCTGAATACGCAGTTGGCGTTGGCGAAGGAGTGCGAGGGCGACTACAGAGACGCCAGAAAGGCAACGCTATTCATGCTCGAAGACCTGCAGGCCGCAACCGAGAGGATAAGCAAGGCTGAGCAGGAGTGGGTAGCGACCTTTGATTCTATAACCGACCCGCTCTTCATTCATGACGGGGAGTTGAGGATAGTAAGGGCGAACAGGGCTTATGAGTTTTGCGCGCAGAGGCCTTTCAGCGAGTTTATCGGCATGCCTTACTTTGAGGTCTTTCCCGCTACAGGCGTTCCGTTCGCAATGTGCAATAATTCTGCGGAAGGCGAGGCAGAGTCTTCGGCGGAAGAGGTCAGCGTGCCGGAGCTCGGCAAGATATTTAAGACGAGCAATTATCCTGTCAGGGATAGCGGCGGCGGATACCTCTACTCCGTCCACCTGCTCGAGGACGTGACCGCAGATAAAGAGGCAAAACGCAGGCTCGATGAGGAGATCAGTACGACAAGCGCCCTTCTGGGGGTTGCCGAGACCTTTTCAGCGGTCAGGAACCCGGATACGATGATGTCGGAGTGCGCCGCGGCCATCCATAAATTCCTTGGCGCGGATGCTGTTCTCGCATACCTGAGAGACCGCTCTACAGGCGGATTCACCCCGTCTTGCGCACATGCGCTTGATAACGCCGAGCTGCCGGCGTTTATGTCGGAGACGCCGGAAATATCCTCAGGGAGGATCGCTGAAGTCCTCGAAGGCAGGGCGCCGAGATGGCTGGATGCGTCAGACAGCAGAGATGCTTTGGGCAACCTCGCGTCTATGCCATGCTTCAAAGACGGGAAGCGTGTCCTCGTAATACCGCTTGAAGGCAAGATCGGGCCGCTCGGCTTTTTCATCTGCCTGTATAACGACAGCTCTGAGCCTGGTGAAAGCATGAAAAAACTGATGGGCGGCATCGTTCATCAGGCCTCCATTGCACTTGACGCCATTATGCTCTACAAGGAGTCCGTTGATAAGGCCATTGACCTTTCCCGCAAGGTTGAGACGATCAAGGTCATGCACGAGATGGACAGGAACATCCTGTCAACCCTTGACTCCTCCGAGATACTCGATACGGCGATAAGGCTTGTCGCAAAGGTAGTAGCGTGCGACAGGGCCACGATCGTGCGGCCCGATCTCAGGCAAGGCGGTTTTGTCGTAGAAGCATGCTACGGGATAGATATGCCCAAGGGTTCTTTCGTCCCTTTCTCGGATACCTCGTCAACAACCGTACTGAGGTCAGGCACGGTGGAGTTTATAGCCAACCTCCCAGAAGAAAAGACCCTGCTGCCTCTTGAAAAGATGCTCGCGGAGGCCGGATACCGCTCGCACCTCCGCCTGCCTCTCGTTGCAAAAGGCGAGGTCATCGCGATCCTGAACGTGGGGTCGAAGAGGGCAGGGACATTCGGCAGCGACTCGCTTGCCATCCTTGAGGGCCTGGCTTCTCAGATAGGCATCGCCCTTGAGAACGCCAGGCTTGTCTCAGGCCTCAAGCAGACCGGTTATGAGCTTAAAAAGCTGACTGTCGCGCTCGAGCACAGCGTAAACCTCGTCCTTATAACCGACATGAAAGGGGTAGTAGAGTATGTCAACCCGATGTTCTCCGAGATCTCGGGATATTCGATTGACGACGCGGCAGGTCAAACGCTCAGAGCCCTGTCGCTTATGGATCTATCGGATGATGATTATGAAGAGATGTTCTCGACAGTAACGGCAGGCAGGATATGGAGGGGCCAGTCCAGGCACAAGAAGAAGACAGGCGGCGAATACTGGTGCAACACAGACATCTCACCGGTAAAAGACGAGGCAGGCGCTGTCACGAACTTCATGGTCGTGCAGGAAGACATCACCGAGAAGATGGCCTCTAAGGAGAGACTTGATTATCTCGCGCGCTACGACTCGCTTACAGGGCTTTTCAACAGGGATCATTTTACAGCTCTACTTACCGAGTGGCTTGCCTCAGCTCAAACTGAGGGCTGGGAGGCCGGGCTATTGTCGATCGACCTCGATCAGTTCAAGTTCATAAACGAGACCTTCGGCCATTCGACAGGCGATGAGTTCCTCAAATCACTGTCCGGAACTATTAAGTGGTCCGTAGAAAAGATAATGCAGGGGGCAGGTGTGTCTGTAGCTGATACCGCGCTTGCCGGAAGGTTCGCGGCAGACGAGTTTATCGTCTTTCTGCCTTTCGCGGACGAGCGCAGGTGCATGGAGGCGGCAGAGGCCGTAAGGCGCTCGATAGAGGCCTTCCGGTTCCAAGATGTTGATGCATCCTCGACTGCCTCTGTCGGCGTATCTATATTCCCCACGCACGCGTCCGACTCAAAAGACCTTATCACAAGGGCGCAGTCAGCCATGTACAGGGCGAAGGAGCTGGGCAGGAACGTCTGCCGTCTTTACCGGCCTGAAGATATGGACCTTGAGAAGGCGCATGCAGGGCTGTTTGGCAAGGAGCGGATCATCAAGGCCCTTAAGGACAGCCGCTTTGTCCCATACTTCCAGCCGATACTGGATATAAAAAACGGCATCATCAGCCACTATGAGGTGCTCGCCAGGCTTATAGGCGAGGACGGAGCGGTACTCATGCCCGGCGCGTTCATTGATATCGCCGAGAGCTTCGGGATCATATCAGGCATAGACAGGCAGATTATAGAAAAGACGATGAGGTTCCAGGCGGCGCTCAAAAAAAAGGGGTCGACCCTGCGCTTCGGCGTCAACCTCTCAGGCAAGGACCTCGCTGACGCTGACCTCTTCCGGTTCCTTAGCGACAAGCTGGAGGAGACAGGGGCCGACCCAGGCGCTCTCATCTTCGAGATAACGGAGACTGCCGCTATAAGGGATATAGACGTGGCGGTAAAGTTCATAGACGGACTAAAGGGACTCGGCTCCCAGATAGCGCTTGACGACTTCGGCGTAGGTTTTACGTCGTTCAGTTATCTCAGAAAGATGCGTGTCGATTTCATAAAGATAGACGGCTCGTTCATCAGGAAGCTTCATCTCAACAAAGACGATCAGGTATTCGTCAGAGCCATGACCGACATGGCCAGAGGGCTCGGCATCAAATCAGTAGCCGAGTTCGTGGAAGAAAAGCAGACGCTTGATCTGCTGGGCACGTTCGGCGTAGACTACGCGCAGGGATACCTTATAGGCAGGCCGGCAGTAGACATCCTTGAAGAAGAGCCCCGTCTGCTGCGCGCCTGATAAGGCTTGTTGACAGCGTTGGATCCCGTGCCGATATGCCGGACGGCAAGATAGCTCCAGGCATGGCTCGGCATTTGATTGGGGATCAATGCCGGGGCGAATGTCAGATCACAAGAGGCGAAAGGCGATGATGAGCTATGACGGCAGGAGGGATATGAGGGGGAATATGCCGATACTCCTTGTCGATGACGACAGGATAGATGTCATGACCGTTAAAAGGGCCTTCGAGAAGAACAAGATCACTAACAGGCTTCATGTCGCCTCAAACGGTGAAGAGGCCTTGAACCTTCTCAGGGGCGCAGGCGAGGCCGTGCCTGTGAGGCCCGGGCTGATACTGCTTGACCTGAATATGCCGGTGATGAGCGGGATAGAATTTCTGGAGATAGCCAAGACGGACCCATTCCTCAGGCGGATACCCGTTGTCGTCCTTACTACGTCTATAGAGGGAGAAGACAAGGATAAGTGCTTTGATCTGGGCGTGGCAGGCTACTTTATAAAACCTGTGGTCTTTGAAAGGTTCGTTGAGGCGATAAACGCCATTGACAGGTACTGGACGCTCAGCGAGATTGACTGAGAGGGGGGACGGATCCGTGATGGAAAAATCGATACGCATTTTGAACGTGGAGGACGAGTCAGTCGATCACATGGCGCTCGTGAGGTTCGCGAGCGAGAGGGGGCTTGCTTATTCGATCGACTGGGCACAGACTGTCGTCAAGGCCAGGGAGCTTAGCAGAGCCGGATCGTATGATATCATCATTCTTGACTATAAGCTCCCTGATGGCACAGGGTTCGATCTCATCGATAGCTTCAAGTCGACGCCTGTCATCTTCACTACCGGCAGCGGAGATGAGATGGTCGCTGTCCAGGCGATAAAGGGCGGCGCGGCAGATTATCTCGTAAAGGACAATGCCGGCAGGTATCTGGAACTGGTGCCGGTCTCCATAGAAAAGGCGCTTCACATGGCGTATCTCGAAAGGGAGCGCAAAGAGGCAGATGAGAGGCAGAGGGAATATGTGGCAGAACTCGAGCGTATGAACAGGCTCATGACCAACAGGGAGCTGAGGCTGATGGAGCTTAAGGCTGAAAACGACAAGCTCCATGAAAGGCTCAGAATGCTTGAACTTAAAAAGCATGTATAGCCGCCGTATTTTTGCATAGCTGTCAGCGATGGCGGTTGTGAAAGGATCTTTCACCTTCAACGGATCTGCGGCACTTGCGGCGCGATAGGCGTTTTTTGTGCGGTACGGGTCCTTTGACAAGGCGATATGTTTATTTCGGGACGCCTTTATGGTATTATTCGATAATAGATCTTCGAGGCGCGCTTTTGGCCGACCCTGCTGCTACGTGTGCATTGAATGAGGATGAAAGGATGGGTGTCGCTATGGCAAGATCAGTTTTTTTCCTGACGGCTCTTTTTCTGTTTCAGGCTGTATTTGCGAACGCCGCAGATCATCATAAGGTGACGGCAAGCGAGCTTATAGCGATCATGGAGGCAAGGGAGGCTGTGACGCTTATCGATGTGAGGACTCCTGAGGAGTACGGGCAGGGGCATATCCACGGGGCCGTGCTTGTCCCGCTCGATACCATCAAGGGGATAAAAAAACTTCCAGGGTCAGAGGGCAGGGTTATAATCTATTGCCGTTCCGGCAAGAGGAGCCTTACTGCTATCGGCATACTCGCTGACAAGGGTATAACATCGGTCGAGGAGCTTGAAGGCGGTATTAACGCCTGGAAAGCGGCAGGCGGCCCGTTGACGCCGCTTCCTTGAAAACAACATACGATTTATGAGGTCAGATTACCGGGCCTGTCGCACGGATGTAAAATGCTGACGCCCGGCCTAGGTGGTGGATCTGCGGCGAAAGCCTGATGTATGACGGCTTGGCTTGATCCGTCGCTCAGTCGCTTCCTTTGATGGCCTTTCTTCGGGGGCTTTCCCCTGTCAGTCGGTCTTTTTCAAATAATACGAATAAATCGGAGCAGTAGCGGAAGATGGGTATCCTGAGATTCTTTGGCGTTGACAAGGGGCCGCAAAAGATGGAAGCGGCTGTCGTCAGCGCTAACGCTGTCAACCTTGAGAAGCTTGTAGAGGTCTACGGCCCGGAGGAGATACTCCCTGATTATACAGAGTGCCTCAACTCCATATCCCGCGACCTGAAAAAGGCCGGCGGAAGGGTTGCCGGGGCCTCTGGCGCAGGCGTCGTCTTTTTTTTTCCGAGTGATGAAAAAGGCAGGTTCGCTGAAACCGCCTGTAGGGCGGCATTTACCATCAGACGCCATTTAGACGGACTTAATACTGAAAACGGCAGGCTCGGCATAGTCGAGCTCAGATCCATTGTCGGCGTCAACGTCGGCGAGATAGATGTCGAAAAAGAGAGGGCCAGCGGCGAGGCGATCGATGTCGCGGCTCAAGTGATGTCTGCCTGCGACCCACTCTCCGAAGAGGTGATCGTCTCCCAATCCGTATTCAGGCTCCTTGATAAGGATAAAGCCTATCTGAAGGTCAAAGAGGCTCTCGGTCAGCAGACCTCCTTGCTCCCGCCGGTTTACAGCCTTCTTCATATAAGCGAATGAATCTCCGCCGGTTTTTTTATACGCCGATCCCACGGCTGCGGTAACGCCCCCTTCCGGGTTTTTGTATTGACATTCTCGCCCATTTCGGGTAATTTAAAGCGCCCTCAAAAAAGTGCATAACTTTGCAACTATCTGTATTTTATGGATTTCAAGAGGGCTGTCAGGTTATAATATCTAAATAAAACCGGGTCTTAGTCTTCAGACAAAAGGAGGAACAATCGTGGGAAAGAACGTCGCGCAGAAGCTTATCGACAGCCACCTCGTCTCCGGCGAGCCTGTGCAGGGTAAAGAGGTAAACATCCGCATAGACCAGACGATCACGCAGGACGCAACAGGCACTATGGCGTATCTGCAGTTCGAGGCCATGGGAGTGCCAAGGGTAAAGACAGAGCTTTCAGTCAGCTATGTCGACCACAACACGCTCCAGTACGGCGGGTTCGAAAACGCCGACGACCACAGGTTCCTTCAGACCCTTGCCTCGAAGTTCGGCATATATTTTTCAAGGCCTGGTAACGGTATCTGCCACCAGGTGCATCTCGAAAGGTTCGGCAAGCCGGGTAAGACGATGCTCGGTTCTGACAGCCATACCCCGACCGGCGGCGGCATAGGCATGCTCGCAATCGGCGCGGGCGGGCTCGACGTCGCGGTCGCAATGGGCGGCGGCGCCTTCAATCTCGTCTATCCGAAGGTCGTGCTCGTAGAGCTCAAGGGCAAGCTTAAGCCCTGGGTCTCTGCCAAGGACGTTATCCTCGAACTCCTCAGAAGGATGACCGTCAAGGGCGGCGTAGGCAAGGTGATCGAGTACGGCGGAGAGGGTGTAAAATCCCTTTCAGTCCCTGAGAGGGCGACGATAACCAACATGGGCGCAGAGCTCGGCGCTACGTCGTCCGTATTCCCGAGCGATGATGTCACAAGGGAGTTCCTCGCGGCGCAGAACAGGGAGGCTGACTGGACAGAGCTCAAGGCAGATGAAGACGCCTCTTATGATGAAAAGATACTGATAGATCTCAACAAGCTTGAGCCGATGATAGCCAGGCCTCACATGCCTGATCAGGTATGCAAGATCTCCGAGGTCGAGGGCATGAAGGTCGACCAGGTCTGCGTAGGAAGCTGCACCAACTCTTCCTTCAGGGACATGATGCTTGTAGCCGAGACCTTCCACAAGGGCGGCTTCAAGGTACACCCGGAGGTCTCGATGACCATCTCAGCCGGCTCCAAGCAGGTCCTTGACATGATGGCCCTTAACAAGGGGCTCTCTCACATGATCGAAGCAGGCGCAAGGATACTCGAGGCGACATGCGGCCCGTGCATAGGCAACGGACAGTCTCCGCCATCGGCCGGAGTATCTCTCAGGACCTTCAACAGGAACTTCGAAGGCCGCTCAGGCACGAAGGACGCGAAGGTATTCCTTTGTTCCCCTGAGGTGGCTGTCGCAGCCGCGATATACGGCGTCATAACAGACCCGCGCAAGCTCGGCAAGTTCCCGAAGGTCAAGATGCCCAAGTCCTTCCTGATAGATGATTCGCTTGTCGTAGCCCCTGCGAAGGACCCGTCGAAGGTGACGATCGTTCGCGGACCGAACATAAAGGAGCTTCCGAAGCAGGGCGCGCTTCCGGAGTCGCTCAAGGGCAAGAACCTCATCAAGCTTGGGGATAACATCACCACAGACCACATAACCCCGGCAGGGACGTGGCTCAAGTACAGGTCGAACGTCCCGAAGTACGCCGAATCTGTCTTTTCGCAGATCGACGCCAAGTTCCATGAGAAGGCGAAGGCCGCAGGCGGCGGCTTTGTGGTGGGCGGCGAGAACTACGGTCAGGGATCTTCAAGGGAGCACGCGGCTCTTTGTCCGATGTACCTCGGTATAAAGGCCATCATCGCAAAGAGCTTCGCCAGGATACATAAGGACAACCTTGTGAACTTCGGTATACTCCCGCTGACCTTCAAGAACGCCGCTGACTACGATTCGGTTGACGACGGCGACGATCTTGAGCTTCCGGGCCTCAGGCAGGCGCTCACCAATGGCGCGACTGTAGTTTTGAGGAACGTCACCAAGGGCAGGGACATCTCTCTTGAGCACGGCTACTCGCCGAGGCAGATAGAGACGCTACTCGCAGGCGGTACGCTCAACTACACGACAGCCAAGGCAAAGTAAAAGTTTATAGAAGAGTTTTAGCGAGCAGATCGAAGAGGCCCTCTCCGGAAACGGAGCGGGCCTCTTTTTTATTGTATGGTATCTCGGCGAGGACCCTGACGCCTGTGAGCCTCTCGATAGACGCCGCGCTACCTTTGACGCTGATGTCGTTATGGTCAGGCTCTGTCGGGTTGTTAAGTATTATACCTGCAATGGAGATGCCCCTTGCCCTCGCGCACTCGACAGTCATGAAGGTATGGTTTATAACGCCGAGTCTTTGAGCCGCAACTATGATGATCGGTATATCGAGGAGGCGCGCGATCTCAGCCATCGTCATCTCATTGGTCACAGGGACGAGAAGGCCGCCTGCTCCCTCGACGATAGTCGCATCGTGGCTGGCCCTTATCAGATCAAAGGCGCTTTTGATAATGGCAGTATCTATGACCTTGCCGGCCATCTCAGCCGCTCCAAGAGGGGCAAGCGCAGGCGCGAAGCGGAACGGATTTATAAGGTCGATAGGGTCTTTAGAACCCGAGGCCTCTTTGAGGGCAATCGCGTCCTTAGGCGCAAGTACGGATCTGATCGTTGGACACCCTGTCTCGACAGGCTTCATGACGCCGGTAGATAAGCCGCAGCGCTTAAATGCTCTGGCAAGACCGGTTGAGACGAAGGTCTTGCCGATGTTCGTGTCAGTCCCTGTGATGAACCATGCCTTACCCATGAGCTTATTCTCCACGGTCTACCCAGTGATCTTCTTTATGGCTGAATGGATGATAGCCGCTATCTTTTCTATCTCGGCTTCAGTGATGCTTAGAGGCGGAATGATCGTGATGGTGTCTCCGAGAGGGCGTATGATAAGGCCGCCTTTGCGCGCCTCCATGCATACCCTGTGGCCTATCCGCTCTTTCGCCTGGTAGGGTTCCTTAGTCTCTTTGTCCCTGACTAGCTCGATGGCGGCAACAAGCCCGACATGCCTTACGTCGCCTGCATGCGCGAGCGCATTAAAGCCTGCGGAGAGTCTCTTTAAGAGCCGTATCTTTGGTCGAAGGCCTTTTATGATAGCCTCCCTTTCGAAGATATCGAGGTTAGCGATGGCCGCAGCGCACCCGAGCGCGTTTCCGGTGTAGGTGTGGCCGTGGAAGAACGCTTTGTATTCATCATACCTGCCGAGGAAGGCCTTGTATATCTTCTCTGTCGTAAGGGTCGCGGCAAGCGGCAGGTACCCTCCTGTCAGACCCTTGGCGAGACATAAGATGTCAGGGCTGACTCCTTCCGTATCGCAGGCGAAGTACCTGCCTGTCCTTCCGAACCCTGTTGCCACCTCGTCCGCTATCAGGAGGACGTCGTACTTTCTGGTGAGCCTTCTGACCTCTTTTAAAAAGCCCTTTGGCGCCACTATCATCCCTGCCGCGCCCTCGAATACAGGTTCTATGACGCAGGCGGCAAGGTCTTTGTGATGGCGCTTGAGTAGCGTTTCAAAGTCGTCAAGGCAAGCCGTCTTGCACTCAGCTATTGATTTACCTGAAGGGCACCTGTAGCAGTACGGGTACGGGGCGCGTATCGTATCAAAGAGAAGAGGCCGGTACTTCTTGACGAAGATATCAATTTCACCAACTGACATCGACCCGAAGGTGTCGCCGTGGTACGCCCCTGTGAATGCGATGAATTTTTTCTTTCTGTTATTCCGCCTCGTCTGCTCCTGGTACTGGAAGGCTATCTTCAATGCTATCTCAACTGCCGTCGAGCCGTTGTCTGAATAAAATACGCGGCTAAGTCCTTTGGGCGTGATATCAACGAGCCTCTTTGCAAGCTCTATCGAAGGTGTGCTCCCGAGGCCTAGGAGCGTAGAATGGGCTATCTTTTTCAGTTGCGCATTTACAGCGGCGTTGATCTCCTTTTTCCCGTGGCCGTGGACGTTCACCCACATGGATGAAACACCGTCTATGTAGCGGTTGCCGTCCGTGTCGATCAGGTAGTTGCCCTTGCCTCTTTCGATGATCAGCTGGTCTTCTGACTCCCATTCGCTCATCTGTGTGAACGGGTGCCAGACGTATTTTTTATCAAGCCGTTCGAGTCTCTTTTTTTCAGCCGCCATATCTCTTTTCCCACTCAAGTGTGTTTACTGCGCAGAAGCCGCTCAGTTTTTTTCTGCACATACGAGTATCACCTCGTATGTGGCGATGACGCCGCCTTCCGGCGCGGCGAATCTTTCAGCGTATATCCGCCCGGCCCTTCTGAGCGTCATGTCGCCGGCCGCTGTGCCTCTCTTGCTGTTACGGGCCGGCGCGGCCCCGATCATCTTAAGAGTCCGTATGAGGCCGTAGATGCTCTCGTAGCGCCTATGCACGATCTGCTTCTCAATAGATCTAAGCTCGAGCCCGGCCTCTCTTATGTAAGACGATAGGGCCAAAGCATCCGGGTATCCTTGAGGCCCGGGGTAGCGCCCGTCTGCCAAAGCCTCGTTGTAGCAGCTTCTCAGTTCATGGAGTGTTGCCGGGCCGAGTGTGGCGAAAAAAAGACGCCCGCCGGGCTTGAGCGTTCTTGCAGCCTCTTTGAATGCCTGAACAATGTTTTGCGCCCACTGGTATGCGAGGCTCGATACGATGATATCGAATGTGGAATCACTGAAAGGGAGTGCCTCGCAGTCAGAGGCGGCAAGAAGCGGCCTCGCCTTGAACCTCTCTCTTGTCTTTTCAAGCATGGGCATGGCGAGGTCGGTTGCGTAGATGGCGGCTTTTGTGAGGATGCCACTGAGTAAGACCGCCATGTTGCCTGTGCCGCACCCTATGTCGAGTGCCTTGATCTCATCTGGCGGAGAAGATGCCATTGGACCGGCGGCCGCACCCACAACCTGTATGCAAGCGTTCATTATCTGCGCTGTATCTTGCTGATCTTTATAGGTCCTTACGCGGTCAGCGAGCCAGACTGCAACGTCTTTCTGGAGGCATGAATGAAGATCGTACGTACCGGCGGCTTTTGAAAATGATTCTCCAATTATTTTCTTTGATGGCTTCATAGGTCGTCCAGAAACCTCTTGACGCATGATGCGAACCTCTTAGGCTCAGTCACGAACGGCGCGTGGCCCGCTCCATCGAAGATCTCAAGCTTTGAGCCTTTGATGGCTGAAGTAAGCGCTCTGCCGGCCTCTACCGGGCAGACGTTGTCTTTTGAACCGTGTATCAAGAGTGTCTTTGCCTCTATCGCGCTGAGGTTTTCCGTCAGATCTGTAGCGTATAAGGCCTCAAGCGCCGTAGTTATCTCAGTGTATTTAAATGCGGGAAAGCACCCTGGCGGCGTCTGCCTGCATTCTACAGGCCCCGGGTAGCGGTACCTTTCGATAAAACCACGCGCGCCTTCTGATGCGAGCTCTTCCGGCGTGAAGTTGAGAGAGTAGAACCTCTGGAGTGTTTCTGCCGGAGATTTTTTCATATCCATTATCATGCGTCTGACAAGGGGTTTTGGCTGGCCGTATGATAGCTCGTCTGTCGCGCAAAATCGCGCTGTAGCGCCTACAAGGACTATCGCCTTAAAGAGGTGAGGGAACTCTGAAGCGAGCGCGATGACGGTCTGGGCGCCGAGCGACCAGCCTATTGCAAGATATGGGCCTCTGTCTTTCTTTAGAAGTCTCAGTACCTCTTCTTTCGCCGGCCTGAGCGTAGGCTCATCCCATGCTAAAGTCCCGCCGTGGCCCGGGAGGTTGATATTCAAAAAAGGCCTCTTGCCTGCGATCTCAGGCGCAAGGCCGTCCCAGACGGATTTGTCTGTCGCCCATCCGTGTATGAAGAGGAGCCTGCCTGAAGATGGTGTTTGCATAAGTTACGAGTCCTCGCGATCAGACCTGGATAGCGTCCTGCAATTTCCAAAGGCGCTTTTTTGAAAAGCGCGTCGTGTAAAAACTAAGCGGAGAGGACCTTTTTAATGGCTGATATCACAGTATCGATCTCAGTTGCTGAATGGCCGGCCGTGACAGTCGCCCTCAGGCGGCTTGTCCCGTCAGGGACTGTCGGAGGCCTTATGGCTTGAATGAAGACGCCGCGCTCCATAAGCGCACAGCTCGCCTCGACGGTCTTTCGAGCGTCTTTTAGAAGGATCGGGATGATCGGGGTAGCGCTTCCCATCGTATCGAGGCCGCACCCGCTAAGGCCGTCGTGGAGCTGTTTTCTCCGCTCCTTAAGGCGCATAAGAAGACCAGGGTCGCTATCGACAAGATCTATCGCCTTTGAGGCTGCGGCGCAGACAGACGGCGGAAGGGCCGTAGTGTATATGAATGGCCTTGCCTTGTTTATCAGAAGCTCTATGAGGACAGCGTCGCCTGCTATGAATGCTCCGAACGAGCCGAAGGCTTTTCCAAGCGTGCCCATCTGTATTATGTTCTGGTGGGAGATATTGAAGTGCTCAAGCGTCCCTCTGCCGCTTGCTCCGAGGACTCCTGTCGCGTGCGCGTCGTCTATAAATAGCGTGGCGTTGTATCTCTCAAGCAGGCTGATAATATCCGGGAGAGGGGCTATCGTCCCGTCCATGCTGAATACCCCATCCGTGACTATGAGCCTTTTTTTGAGTCTTGTCTTTTTAAGGAGCCTTTCGAGCGAATCGACATCCCTGTTGGGGTATCTCTTGACCTCGGCCCTGCTTAGGAGACAGGCATCGACGATCGACGCGTGGTTGAGCCTGTCGGAAAAAATCGCGGTATCCCTTCCGGCGATTGCGGTGATGCACCCGAGGTTCGCGTGGTATCCTGAGTTGAAGACAAGTGCGGACTCGGTTGATTTGAACCGCGCTATTCGGTATTCGAGCATACGGTGCGCTTCCATGTTGCCTGATACTAGGCGAGAGGCCCCGGCGCCGAAGCCGTACTCGCTAACCGCGTCTATCGCGGCCTGCTTTACCAGCGGATGGTTTGCGAGGCCGAGGTAGTCGTTAGAGCAAAGGAGTATCATGCGCTTGCCGTTGACAATGACGCTTGACCCCTGCGGGCCGTCTATATCTCTGAGCGTGCGCCTGAGACCGGAGGCCTCAAGCCTCGCCAATTCTTTTTCGATAAATTTTTTCATCGTTTGATTTTGGTCATTGCGCTTCGATGGCTCAGTGGCCCTTTGGTCTCAGTCCGAGGTCAGTAAGCATCCGCAGGTCTTCGCCTGAGTCCCTGCCCGGTGTCGTGAGGTAGTCGCCTACCATCATCCCGTTAGCGCCTGCGGCGAAGATCAAAGGCTGGAGGTCTCTGAGGTTTACCGGCCTGCCTCCGCACACTACTATGTCTTTCAAAGGCATCATCAGGCGTATAAGGCTGATGATCTTGAGGCCTTCGACAGGAGTAAGGTTCGAGGAATCCCCTAGCGGCGTACCCGGCCTCGGGTTGAGGAAGTTCACCGGGACAGAGTCGACGTCAAGCTCCTTGAGGGTCGAGACAAGCTCGATCCTGTCAGGCCATTTTTCACCAAGGCCGAATATCCCGCCTGAGCAGACGTGGAAGCCCAGCTCCTTCGCGGCCCTGACTACGGCGACGTCGTCTTCGTAGTCGTGCGTTGTGCATATCCGCGGGAAAAAAGTCCGGCCTGTCTCCAGGTTGTGATGGTAGCTCTCCAACCCGCTCTCCTTGAGCCTTAAAAGCACCTCGCGCTTCAATATTCCGAGAGAGGCGCACCGTTCCATGCCGACCTCCGTTTTCATCACGCTCAAGGCCTCCGAGAGCGCGGCGACGTCTTTTTCCTTCTCGATAGCCGTACCGCTCGTCACTATCGAGAACTCTCTTGCGCCGCGTTCCTTTGCAAGCCTTGCCTGCTCGACGATCATTTCAGGGGCGAGCATCGGGTACTCTTTGACCCCTGTATCGTATTTTACCGACTGTGAGCAGAAGGTGCAGTCTTCTTTGCAAAGCCCGCTCTTTGCGTTTACAATCGAGCAGAGGTTCACTTCAACGCCCTTGTGGAGCCTGCGAATACGCTCGGTAACAGAGATGATCTCGTAGATGGCCGACTCAGGGAGACAGGCAAACTCCATCGCCTCTTCCTGGTCGAGCCCGACCCCTGAGATGCCTTTTTCAAGCGAGATGGAAAGTATCTTTTCTGTAGTCTTCATGGACAATTAGATACCATAGGCTGAAGTGGTTGTCAACTTTGACATGAATCTGGTTGACAATGGCGAGGTTTGGAAAACGAGCGGATATATCGGCGCGTTTTAGATGCTATTTGTCGGTAAATCCGGATGAATTATGTTAAAAGGGATCTCTCTGGCGTATTGCTTGGTTTATCAGCAGAGCGTAGTCTTATTATCCGTAATAGCTCACTTGGGGGTTGCCGTAAAAATGGACAGAGTTGAACGCAGTCATATAGAAGTTTCGTGCGCCATAATCGAGGCTGATGGGCTCGTGCTTGTAGCGCAGCGGAGCGTTTCTATGTCCATGCCGCTTAAGTGGGAGTTTCCAGGAGGCAAGATACACGCAGGAGAATCCCCTAGGGAGTGCCTGCGCCGCGAGCTTATGGAGGAACTCTCTATAGCGGTTGAGGTCTTGAGCCCTCTGCCTCCGGCGAGTCATGACTATCCGGGTTTTTCAATAACCCTTTTCCCGTTTATCTGCAAGGTCGTTTCAGGCGATATGCTTGTTCATGAGCATAGCGCGATCAGGTGGGTCTTGCCTGAGGACCTCAAAAGTGTCGATCTGGCAGAGGCCGATATACCTGTTGTCTCGAATTATCTTTCGACCTTGGGCCGTTGAGATCATGATCAAGCGGACCTCATGCTCTTTTCCGGTCTTTCAGCCCTCTTTCTTTTTCTCTTTGAGCCTTTCTAACATCTGTGCGATATCTTTCTCATAGCCGCGTCCTGTCGGCGTATAGTACGTCTTGCCCTTGAGTTTATCCGGCAGATACTCCTGATCAGTCACCGCGTCTTTATACGAGTGCGGGTAGCGGTAGCCTTTGGAGTAGCCGAGGTCCTTCATCAGGGCGGTAGGCGCGTTCCTTATGTGCAAAGGGGCAGGGAGCGCGCCTTCTGTTCTAACGTCTTCGAGAGCGGCAAGGTAGGCCGTGTATGAGGCGTTTGATTTGGGCGCTGATGCGAGATACGTGACACCCTGGGCAAGCGGGATGAAGCCCTCAGGCATACCGACGAAATGCACAGCGTCTTTTACAGAGAGGGCGACAGATAGCGCTCTCGGGTCAGCGTTTCCGATGTCTTCAGAGGCGAAGATGATCATTCGCCGTGCTATGAAAAGCGGGTCTTCCCCGGCTTCGACCATCCTGGCGAGCCAGTAAAGCGCCGCGTCAGGGTCTGATCCGCGCATCGATTTTATGAACGCTGAAATGACGTTGTAGTGCTCCTCGCCGGCCTTATCATAGAGGAGCGCCTTTTTCTGCATCGCCTCTGTCGCGGTCTCCATGGTGAGGCGCTTAGATCCGCTTACGTCCGGCGCTGTTATCGCGAAGGCCGTCTCAAGCGTGTTAAGAGCGGACCTCGCGTCTCCCTGCGAGGCGCCGGCTATGAATTCGAGGACCCCAGCGTCTATCTCGGCGTTGACTTTGCCCAGCCCGCGTTCTTTATCCGAAAGGGCGCGTTCAAGGAGGTTTTTAACCGCATTCGGAGGAAGTGCTTCGAGGACAAGGACCTTGCAGCGCGATAAGAGCGGAGGGTTTACCTCGAACGAAGGGTTCTCGGTCGTAGCTCCTATGAGCGTGATAGTGCCGTCTTCTACAGAGTGGAGGAACGCGTCTTGTTGCGATTTATTGAACCTGTGTATCTCGTCGACGAAAAGGACGGTCCTTTTGCCGCGCCTGAGGTTCTCGACGGCGGCCTTGACGACATCTCTGATCTCTTTTACGCCTGATAGTACGGCAGAGAACTCGACGAACTCGGCCTTTGACGCCTCGGCGATTATGCGCGCCAGCGTCGTCTTTCCGGTGCCCGGAGGGCCCCATAGGATCATGGAGGTAGGCTCTCCGCGCTCGATCACCCTGGATAAAAACCTGCCCTCGCCGACAAGGTGCCTCTGGCCCGCGTATTCGTCAATTGTCCGAGGCCGCATCCTGTCGGCAAGCGGCCCTGCCTGTGCCGGTCTTTTGTCTTCTCTGTCAAAAAGGTCCATCTCCCAAGTCTACTATAACCCAGGGCGTGATGGCAAGGTCAGGTCTCTTTGACGCATTGATCCGTCTGCGGACCTTCCATGCGGGAGTTTAATGTGATAAGCTTTTACTGTTCGTACGCGCAATCGGCAATGGCAAGAGTGAAGATGGTCGATCTATTCGGATCATGGCGCATTCATTGGGTTTTTGACGACCCATTGCAGAGGCCGTTATGAAAACAAGGTTGCTGATAGTCGCGCTGGCTCTGCTTTTTTCTGCCGCCGCCTTCGCGAGTACGACGTTTAACGAGGCGAGGGACCGTTTTGAACGCGGCTTGGAGAATTCATACGCAGGGCGGTACGACGAGGCTATCTCCGAGTACGAGGCCTCGATAAGATTAGACCCTGGTGTCGCTGAGGTCTACAATAACCTCGGCTTTGCGTACTTTGACAAGGGAGATGCCCAGGCGGCGGTATTCTTCCAGAGAAAGGCGCTCGAGTTAAACCCATACCTCGCTAACGGTTATTACGGCCTCGCCCTAGCGCTCGAGACTCTGGGTGACAAGAAAGGGGCGCTCGTCTATTGGAAGAGGTATCTCTCTCTTTCTTCGGATGAGATCTGGACAGAGAAGGCAAGAGAACGTATATATCTGCTGGAGGCAGACGAGTGAAGCCCGTTACCGGAGCGCTCCGCCAAGCTGGGCTACATCACGACGTAAGCGGACGTAGTCAGCCGCATACAAAGCCTGACAGGACTTCGGCGCCGCGCTTGAGATACGATCATACCGATCATAAGTCGATTGGTAAAGGGAGACGGGTTTATATATGAAGATAGCGCTTATGGGTGGGACATTCAACCCGATACACCTTGGCCACCTGAGGGTAGCCGAAGAGGTCAGGGAGCGCCTTGAACTCGACAAGGTCATATTCATGCCGACGTTTCTCACCCCCCACAAGGCCGATGAGATGGTGATACCGGCGGCCATGCGCCTCGAGATGGTCAGAGCGGCGATCGAAGGCAACCCGTTCTTCGAGGCCTCGGATATGGAGATCAGAAGGGGCGGCAGGTCGTTTACTATCGAGACTCTGCGGGAGTTGAAGTCGTCGGATCCGGATATGGAGATAACCCTTATTATAGGCAACGATTCGTTCAACGATATCACGACGTGGTGCGAGTACGAGGTCCTCTTTGATCTTGCCGGTTTCGCGGTGGTCACGAGGCCAGGTTACGCCGTAAAAAAACCGGGCGAGGTGCTGCCTGTTGAATTGGCCGCAAAATTCTGGTATGATCCTGAGGCGGGTTCATACAGGAATTCCAGCGGTAATTCCTTGACTTACATCTTTGCCACGCTCCTTGAGATATCCTCGTCGGATATAAGGACAAGGGTTAAGGAAGGACTCTCTATCAGGTACCTGCTGCCTGAACCGGTGGCAGGGTATATCGCTAAAAAAGGTCTTTATAAGTAGAAAGCATAAAAAGGAGCGGCGACACTGGAACAGAAGAAGAAGGCACAAGAGGTAGCAAGGCTGGCGCTTGAGAAAAAGGCTGAAAATGTCGTGATCCTTAATGTAAGGAAGCTCACCTCTGTCTCGGACTATATCGTAGTCTGCAGCGGTGAGTCAGAAAGGCAGGTGCAGGCGATAGCCGGTAATATCGATGACAGCCTGCGCGCGCTAGGCGAGAGGCCGATAGGCGTTGAAGGGGTCTCAAGCGGCCGTTGGGCGCTGGTTGATTACGGCGACGTTGTAGTACATGTCTTTCTGGATAATATCAGGAAGTTTTACGACATCGAAGGCCTCTGGTCTGACGCGCCTGCCGTATCAGTCAGAGACAAGTCTGCGCCAAAGAAGGCCGAGGCGAAGCCTGCCGCGAAAAAGGCCGCGCCGTCGGTAGTGAAGGAGCCTGCGACAAAGAAGGCCGCGCCGAAGAAGGCCGCCAGGAAACCTGCCGCTAAAAAGCCAGGCGCGTCTGCTTTAAAGGCGGCTGTTGCGAAAAAGCCTGCTCCTAAGGCTCCTGGGAAAAAAACGGTTGCGGTAAAGAAGGTCGTGGCAAAGAAGCCTGCGGCGAAGACTTCGTCAAAACCGGCGGCCCTCAAGCAGAGATCGAAAAAGTCAAAGGGCGAATAACCCTTGAAGATGACCTTTGTCACGGTAGGCTCGGTGAGAAGGCCGTACATAAAGACCGGTTTGGAACAGTATCTGAAAAGGATCGGCAGGTATGTTGACGTAGCTCTGGTAGAGGTGCGGGAGGAGTCGTCTTCGGTAAAGATGCCGAAGGAAGACGTCCTTAAAAAAGAGGGCGCGTCCATCATTAAAAAACTGAACGCGTCTGATTTCAATATCGCACTCTCTGATTCCGGCAGGCAGATGGACTCGCATCAGTTCTCGGCGTTTATCGAGTCGATAATCTCAGGCGGGAAAAAAGGCGTCTCGTTCATAATAGGCGGGGCCTACGGGCTCCACCCGCCTGTATGTTCGGCGGCAGACGCGGTGGTATCGCTCTCCAAAATGACGCTTCCGCACGAGCTTGCCTTTCTGGTCCTGGCCGAGCAGGTCTACAGGGCCTTCACGATAATCAGGAACGAGCCGTACTCACACTAACAGGAAACGGTGCCAGACAATGTACACCAAGATACTCCTTGTCGCAGTAATACTCGTTCTCAGCGCTTTTTTTTATCTCCATACGCAGAACCCCGAGGTCGTCACCTTCGTTGTAACCGCTGAGCGCACTTACACGATGCCGGTCACGCTTATACTCTTTGTCGGGTTTTTCGCCGGCGCGATGCTCGCTGTATTCAACTCGCTTCTGGTTGACGCGAAAAGGGCGCTAAGAGAGATGAGGGGGCGTAAGGAAAAAAGGCTGCTCGCCGAGGCTGATGAGAACTACCGCAAGGGAGTAGAAGCGCTTTCCAACGGCGACATCCTTGACGCGAGGTCGCTTATTGAAAAGGCCTCCAAGGCCAAGCCGTTCGATCCGTCTATGGTCATAAGCCTCGCAGAGACGTACGTGAGGGAGAACAGGCACAAGGACGCGATGAAGGTCCTTGAGAACGGCTTTCTTAATACATCGAACTCGATCAGGATCCTTATCGAGCTTGCCAAGTGCGCAGAGGATTCCGGCGACGTCTTCAGGGCAGTGAAGGCGTACGAGGAGGTCATCAGGTTAGACCCCAGGAACCCGTTCGCATTGAGAAAGCTCAGGGACTACAGGGTGAGGGAAGGCCAGTGGGCTGACGCCGCTGTCATGCAAAAGACTATAGTCGAGAGAGAGCCTGAAGAGAGTACGAGGGCAAGGGAGAAGAGGCTTCTTACCGGTTTTCTATTCGAGTCCGCCAGCCGTCTTGTCGATGAAGGCAGGCTCGGCGAGGCCGTTGCGAAGGTAAAGGAGGTCTTGAAAAGCGACGACACCTTCATGCCCGCCCACGTCCTTCTCGGAGAACTCTTGGCCAGGCAGGGCAACCATGCGAGCGCGATAAAGGTATGGGAGAAGGCACAGGGCCGCTACCGGCACTCTGAGCCGCTGATACTCAAGCTCGAGGAGATATATCTCAAGGTCTCCGCGCCTGATAAGATACTCGAGAAGTATCAGCGCGAAATAATCGCCAGGCCAGATGACATCAATCTGAGGCTCCTTCTTTCAAGGCTCTATCTGAGGCTTGAGATGGTAGATGCCGCAATTGAAGAACTTGAAAGGATACATCACGACGGCGAGGAGTCGTTCTACCCGATGATGCTCCTTGGCGAGGCATACCTCAGAAGAAAGCAGAGCGGTAAGGCCGCCCATCTCTTTCAGAGGGTTCTCGGTATCGACAGGGAGTTTAATCCCCCGTTTTTCTGTCAGAGATGCGGTGGCAATTCGAAGAAATGGACCCCCCGCTGTTCATCTTGCGGCGAATGGAACTGCATGCAGATGAGCGGCGCTCTTACTTCACCCAGACCGGCCCTGATACCTCCCGTGGCGCAGGTCCCGGCCTCTGTCATTACAATCCAAAGATAACAGCCTTTAAAAATACCTGATAACGGAGATCTTTATCTACGTGAAAAAAGTCTGTCTTGTCATTATGGACGGCTGGGGCATCAATAAGCAGAGGGAGGGCAACGCGGTTGCCCTGGCCCGAACTCCGAACATTACAAGGCTCCTTGCCGAATACCCGTCGACTGAGATAGTGACGTCAGGCCTTGCCGTCGGGCTCCCAGAGGGGCAGATGGGCAATTCCGAGGTCGGCCACCTCACCATAGGCGCTGGACGCGTCATCTATCAGGAGCTTACGCGAATAGGAAAGGCTCTCAAGTCCGGTGAGCTTGAGCGGAACGCCGAGCTTGAAAGGGTCTTTGATCTTGTCAACGAGGCCGGCTCAGCCCTGCACCTCATGGGGCTTGTCTCTGACGGAGGCGTGCACAGCCACATAGACCATCTCTACGGGCTACTAAGCGCGGCAGAGAAAAAAGGCGTCAAGCGCGTTTTCATACATGCGTTCCTTGACGGCAGGGATACTCCGCCTTCAAGCGGCATGTCGTATGTAGAGATGCTTGCAGAGCATATTAAAAAAACAGGTTACGGCAGGATCGCCAGCGTCAGCGGCCGCTACTATGCGATGGACAGGGATAACCGCTGGGATCGTGTAGAGGCCGCGTACAAGGCCATAGTGCTGGGGCAGGGGCACACAGCGCCCGGCCCGTTAGAGGCTGTGGAAGACGCGTACAAAAGGGGCGAGACCGACGAGTTCGTCTCGCCGACTGTCATAGTCAATGCGGGCGGCGCGGCTGCCACGATGTACGACGGCGACGCAGCGCTTTTTTTCAACTTCAGGTCTGACCGTGCGCGCGAGCTTACAAAGGCCATCGCAATCGACTCATTCGACGGCTTTGACAGAGGCGTCAGGCCGAGGCTCTCTTCATTCGCCTGCATGACCGAGTACGACGCCTCGTTCGGCCTGCCTGTGCTCTTCAAGTCCCAGTCACTTGAAAACATACTCTCTGAGATACTGGCCAGGAACGAAGTGCGCCAGTTCAGGGTCTCTGAGACCGAGAAGTACGCGCACGTCACCTTCTTCTTTAACGGCGGCAGGGAAGAGGCTTATCCGGGCGAGGAGCGGCTCCTCATCCCGTCCGTAAGGGATGTTGCGACGTATGATTTGAAACCTGAGATGCGCGCCGCAGAGATTGCAGCGGCGGCGGTTGAAAAGCTAAGGGAAGGCAACTGTTCTTTCATGCTGATGAACTTCGCCAATGGCGATATGGTCGGCCATACCGGCGTGGTTGGTGCCGCTGTAAAGGCGTGCGAGGCGGTTGACTCGGCAGTGGGCCGGGTCGTTGAGGAGGCTTTGCGAGGCGGTTGGGCGGTCATTATAACCGCTGACCACGGCAACGCCGAACAGATGATAGACGCTTCTTCCGGCGCGGCGTTTACCGCTCACACAACCAATCCAGTGCCGTTTATACTTGTTGATGATGAGCTGAAAGGGGCGCGTCTTAAAACGGACGGGGGCCTTAGTGATATCGCCCCTACGGTATTAAAGCTGATGGGGATCGACAAGCCTGCTCAGATGGATGGGGAGCCGTTCTTTTAGTATGACTTGAAAAAACCCGGCTGGGCGTCGGCATGAAGGCTCGCCCTTACGGCGTAAAAGAATTCGCCTGAGGCATCGTCTTTGGACGGAGTGCATCCCTGGCTTTTTGCGCAGTCTGACAGGTCTTGAGTTTTTTAGCGAACGATCAGACCCTGCCGCGGATCTTTATAAAAAATTTGACGCCGGTCTTTATGGTGGATGATTGGAGTCTATGGAGGATATGGTATGACCGCGAAAGGCTCGCCCCAGTATCTGACATGCCCGATGTGCGACGTAGAGGTCCCGATGGCAGGTGATGAAAAGGTCGGAGAGCAGGTCTTTTGCCCTTACTGCCAGTGTCCGCTCTCCATAAGAAAGTCGAAGAACGACGAGGTCTATCTCGAAGAGGATTTTTAGAGGTTGTCTCCGTTGATCTTCAAAGCGTCCCTGAAGGTTCTTCGCACAGGTTTTTTTGGTTTGAGTCCGGGCGGGTCAGGTGTAAGCCATACCCGTCGCATGTCAGACGATCAATCGGCGGGTATGCTTTGCCCTGCGCTTGCTTGCCTTTGCCTCTAACAAAACCTGGGTCATGGCGTAGCGAGCCTGACTGAGAGCTGACGAGCAGGTTTTTGTATCTGCTGTGAGTCGGCTCGAAAGCGAAGCGAGCCATACCCAAAAAGCGCACGGAAGTGCAAAGCTAAAATCATAGAGATATTTTTTATACGAGCCGTTCGAGCCATACCCAAAAGACGCATGGCAGTGCGCACCCCCAGATCCCCCTTACTCCTTGACCCGTCATGTATGATATGGTAATTTTTAAAGATGAAGATCATTGTCACAGGAGGCGCCGGATTCATCGGCTCGACCCTCACAGACGCGCTCCTTGCAAGGGGCGAAAGTGTAGCAGTAATAGATAGCTTCAACGATTTTTATGACCCTTCTCTTAAGCGGGAAAACGTCGCCGCCTTTCAGTCAAATCCGCGTTTTTCGCTCCATGAGTTCGACATAAGGGATACCCGGAAGGTCGCCGAGGTTTTCAAGGCCGAGATGCCTGATGTGGTCGTTCATCTTGCGGCAAGGGCCGGGGTAAGGCCTTCGATACAGGAACCGCTCCTGTATGAGGAGGTCAACTGCATCGGCACGCTAAACCTTCTTGAAGCGGTCAGGTCCATCGGCCTTAAGAACTTCGTTTTCGCATCGTCCTCCTCCGTCTACGGGTTGAACAGCAAGGTCCCGTTCTCCGAGCTTGACCCGATCAACTGCCCGATATCGCCTTACGCCTCCACGAAAAGGGCGGGAGAGCTGATGTGCTTCACCTATTCGCACCTCTACGGTCTACCTGTCTCGTGCATGCGCTTTTTCACGGTATACGGCGAGAAAGGCAGGCCTGACATGGCTATGGCCAAGTTCACGAAGCTGATACACGAGGGCAGGGAGATCCAGGTCTACGGCGATGGGAGCGCGCAGAGGGATTTCACCTACGTCGGCGATATAGTGAGCGGCCTGATCAATTCTATATACAAGCCTTTCAAATACGAGATATTCAATCTCGGCGGCTCCAATATGATCCCTGTCAGCAGGCTCATCGAGCTTATAGAGATGAACCTAGGGAAAAAAGCTGTTATCAGGTATATGGACCCGGTCCCAGGGGACGTTACCATTACCTACGCCGATGTGAGCAAGGCGAGAGACCTTATCGGGTTCGAGCCGAAGGTCGTCATAGACAAGGGCGTAGAGATATATGTCAAATGGTTCCTTGAGCGGGAAAAAAGAAGGACAGGCATCTAAGGCTTTTACCGGAGAGGTCGCGTATTGAAAAAGATTTACGTAAAGGACATAAAGGAAAGGGATAACGTCTCGGACGTCTTTCTTGTCACCAAGAAAGAGTCCGGAGTCTCCAAATCCGGCAAGCCTTATCTGGTCTTGAAGCTGATGGATTCTTCGGGCGAGATAGAATCACGCGTATGGGATGACGCCGAGAGGCTCGATAAAAACTTCCAGAAAAACGATATAGTCAACATAAAGGGGTATACGGTCGCGTATCAGGGAGGCCTGCAGATAAACCTCTCCGCTATTGCGACCGCTCCAGAGGGGCAGTATTCTTTAAGGGACTTCATGCCCGCCTCGCTCAGGGACCCTGCCGAGATGGTTGTAGAACTTGACGGCGTCATAGCATCGATCAATGACGTGAATCTGAAGGCGCTTTTAAAGGCTGTTTTTGAAGACCCGGCTCTGCGCTCAAGGTTCATCTCGTCTCCGGCCGCCAAGTCCATGCATCATGCCTATCTGAGCGGGTTGATGGAGCATGTCTTATCCATCTGCTCGCTGGCCGCAAAGGTATCCGACCATTACGGTGCTGCTATAAACAAAGATCTTCTTATCTCGGGAGCGCTTCTCCACGACATAGGCAAAATATACGAGCTTTCATGCGAGAGGTCTTTCGAGTACACGGACGAGGGCAGGCTGCTCGGCCATATCACTATCGGCATAGAGCTTATAGACAGCAAGGTCCGCGAGATGAAGGCATTTCCCCGCGAGCTTGCCGTTCTTCTCAAACACATGATACTCAGCCACCACGGGCATCTCGAGTACGGCTCTCCTAAAAGGCCCAAGACGATAGAGGCGATAGTCCTTTATTATCTCGATGATCTTGACGCCAAGGTCTCCGCTGTAAAATCCCTTATAGAAAAAGACGCTGACCCTGCGGCAAGTTGGACGCCTTATCAGAGGATATTCGAGCGCAACATCTTCAAGGGCACGGCGCCGGGCGAAGCGCCGGGTCTGCCTCCGGTTGACGTCTTAAAGGCCGACGTGGCCATACCGGGCCGTGACGATGATGATAAGCCGGGCATACTGAACCTGTTCAGTTAAGACCCGGCAGACCCCTCCTTATGCGCGACCCGCATGCACACAGGTATATCCATGAAAAAAAAGACTGTCAAAGCCGCTGAGTTGGAGGCGCTTTTTGCGGACCTCAGGAAAGAGCTCAAGTCGAAAGGGCTTGCAGGCCAGGCTCCTGTCTTTGCAAGCGGCCCATCTGATTCTCCGATAATGGTCATAGGAGAGGCCCCAGGCAGAGATGAGACCAGTGAAGGCCGTCCGTTCGTGGGCAGGGCCGGCAGGTTCTTCATCGAGATTCTCGAAGCGGCTCTGACACTTAAGAGAGACGAGATATACATCACCAACGCGGTCAAGTTTTGGCCGGTCGTAGAGACAAAGAGGCTCAAAACCCGTAAACCCACCGCCGCAGAAGAGGCCCTCTTCCATCCGTGTCTGATGGAGGAGATACGTATCGTAGCGCCAAGAGTCATAGTCGCCGTAGGAAAGACCGCCTTCTCGGCCCTTCTCCCTGACAAGGAATTCATACCCGGACGCTGGGCCCAACTTAAAGGCGTAGCGGTAATGCCGGTCTATCATCCGGCTTATCTGCTCAGGCGGCTTAAGAGCCTGGATGAAAGCAGGGCGGCGCTCAAGGAGGCCCTTGTCAGCGCGCGAGATGCGGCTTTTGGCCGTTGAGATCTCAGGCTCTCGCCTTGTTGATCTCGAATGAAGCCGGACCGGTGACCGCGCGCCGTGGCTCAGGCCTGTTTTTTCGCGAGAGATAGAGGGTCTTCGGTTGCCAAAGGCTTTCTGATGGATATAATATGATGAACGCATAACTACGACGCTATAAGGCTTATGCCAAACCACCTGAACGATAAGCCGCGCTCATGGCGCACTGCCACAGTATCCGCCGGGCTGTCATGGCTGATGAAGCTCCTTATGATAGGGCTCCTGCCGTACGAGCTTTACTTCGGGCAGTTCCTTTTTGCCGCGGCTACTATAGCGGCCATAATCCTTTCTCTCATTCCGAGCATACTCCAGAGAAACTACCGGATGACGCTTCCTTTCGAACTCGATCTTCTTGTGACCCTGTCCTTGTTCCTGCACACATTCCTCGGTGAGGGGATGGATTTTTATCAGCGGATATGGGTATGGGATATAATACTCCATTTTTACGGCACAGGCGTTATCGCTCTCCTGGGTTTCATAACAGTCTATACTCTCCATTACACAGGCAAGCTTCGCCTGACGATACCTCTTATCGGTTTTTTCTCATTCGTATTTTCGATGGCTGTAGGCGGGCTATGGGAGATAGGGGAGTTCACGATAGACAAGGCCTTTTCCAGGCATACTCAGGACGGGCTTGATGATACGATGCTTGATATGATCTCCGACATGATAGGCGGTACGTTCGTTGCCGCCCTCGGGATGATCTATGTAAGGTATTCGAGGCCTGAGGCGAGAAAGAGGCTCGCCAGGCCGCTCGGAGAGGTCTTCGGAGCTGCCGCGCGCATCGACAGGCTCAAACGTAAAATGACAGGCCGCGCAGACAGGTGAGCCGGGGGATCTTTATTTACGGCGCGTATTGATGTTTTAGAGCGGCAGACGGCATAAATTCAGTTTCACCAAAGAGGGAGGGCTGATGGAGACATACTACAACCCGGAAGACCTGCAGAAGTTCTCGACTATATCAGAAGGCGCCCCTGAACTATGGAAGAAGTTCGGCGAATGGTACGGGGCGGTATTTGCCGAGGGCGCTTTGAGCGAGAGGGAAAAGGCCTTGATAGCCCTTGCAGTTGCCCACGCTGTACAGTGCCCTTACTGCATAGATGCGTACACGCAGGCATGTCTTGAAAAGGGCTCCAACAAGGAGCAGATGACAGAGGCGGTACACGTTGCTGCGGCTATAAAAGGCGGGGCGGCACTTGTACACGGGGTGCAGATGAAAAACGCCGCTGAAAAGGTGGGGTTGTAGTCGTGTCTGACGTGAAAGAGCTTTGCGAAAAGACCGGCTCTGCCGCGCCTGTGCGTCTGAAAGGAGAGATTGAAAACAGGTTCGACGATGCGCTTGCCAAAGCAGGCCTCCATCCTCTGACAGCCGAAGGGGTATCTGTCTTTCAGGTCAATATGGGCAGTGTCTGCAACCAGGCATGCAGGCACTGTCATGTCTCGGCCGGCCCGGACAGGGTCGAGGCTATGTCTGAGTCTGTTGCGGATGAGTGTCTCTCTCTCATAGAGGCCAACCGGTTCGCTGTAGTTGATATTACAGGCGGCGCCCCTGAGATGAACCCTTCGTTCAGACGGTTTGTATCAATGGCTGCTGTGAGTGGTTCTCATGTCAAGACGCGCACAAACCTCACCGTGCTTCTGGGCGAAGGCTTCGAAGACCTGCCGTCATTTCTCGCCGACAATAAGGTCGAGATCGTCGCATCCCTCCCATATTATCTGAAAGAGATCGTTGACAGGCAGAGGGGGGCGGGGGTCTTCGAGCGCTCCATAGAGGCGATAAAGAGGCTCAACGCCGCAGGATACGGGGTTGACGGGAGCGGACTTGAGCTTAACCTCGTCTATAACCCGTGCGGCGCGTACCTGCCGCCGGGACAGAGGTCTATTGAAGCTGACTTCAGGCGTGAGCTAGCAAAGAGGCACGGGGTAGTCTTCACAGGGCTCTTTACCATAACCAACATGCCTGTCGGCAGGTTCAAGGATTTTCTTGAAAGTTCCGGCAATCTTACGCGGTATATGGACAGGCTCATCGGCCTCTTTAACCCGGATGCCGCAAGGAACGTCATGTGCAGGACGACGGTATCCGTCGGTTACGACGGGTCTTTGTATGATTGCGATTTCAACCAGATGATGGGGCTCAAGTGCGGCTTCGGCGCCCCTGACCACATAAGCCGCTTTGACGTGTCAGCTCTCGGCAAAAGGCGCATAGTCACTGGAGAGCATTGCTTTGGTTGTACCGCAGGTCCAGGGTCGAGCTGCACAGGCGCTGTCGCTTGAAGGATTTGTCTTCAGTCAGGTCTGTTGCATGCTGTTTGATTTTAAGTGGCCGATTGACAGGTCAACCGGCAAGACCGGGCAGACGACACTCTGGCGAGTAGTGTTTCTTGTTAATGCGTGGGCTTATGATATGAAGAAGGCTGGCATCCCTTCAGGGATACCAGCCTTCTTTTTGGACCGGTATTGATAGAGGTCTTCTACATCTGGTAGGCCTCTTCGACATGGAGGAAGTTATCGACTTCTTCTTCTAGTACAGAGGCAATGTCAGAGGTCGAGACTATCCCCGCTACTTTGCCGTTTTCAATGACCGGTAGTCTCCTGACGTTCTTTCTTGCCATCAGCCTGTTGGCATCAAAGACGTCTGTCTCAGGCGTGACCGTGATCACGCCGGTCTGCATGATGGAGCCGATCTTCGCCGTGTCCGGGTCCTTTCCGGTTGCGATACAGATCAATAGGTCCCTGTCTGTCACGCACCCTTTGAGGCTCTCGCCGTTTGTCACAAGCAGGTAGCCGACCCTGTAGTCTTTCATCTTCCTGGCGGCTTCCCTGATGGTCGATTCTGGTGAGAGCGTGACCAGTTTTTTCTGCATTATTTCCCTGATAAACATATCTGTCCACCTCCCTTTAACGTATTTTGCGAATGAGTCACCATGAAACGCTACTGATTTAAGTCTATATCCGTATCGTTTCATGTCAAGGGCAGTGGTAGGGCACGGCGCGAATGCGTGAAAATACTTTAAAAATAAAGAGGTGCGCCGGGTTGCCCGGCGCGCCTCAAGTGTCTTTAGATTGTATCTCGGCTTAGAACGCGAGGTTCTTTTTACTGGTTCGTAGATACCGTTTTGCTGTCAAGCCTGAATTGACGCAAATTGAGACTTGCAGTGCGCGTCACACACGCCGACTGACCATTCGACATACTGCGTTACGGCATTAGCCTGACCCCCCCCATTGTTACTTCAGAGCTTTTCAAACTACCCTTTTAGGCCGTTGTTTCTTTTGCGCACTGCCGTGGCTTTTGGGTATGGCTCGCATCGCTTTCGAGTTGACTCGCAGTTGATACAAGAACCTGCTCGTCAGCTCTCAGTCAGGCTCGCTACGCCATGCCCCGGGTTTGTTTAACTGCAGGGACAAAACAACTATTTCTGCGATTCTCTCTTCATATTCACCGCCGCTACTCTTTCAGAACGCGAGGTTCTTTTTGTAGTGTAGGCTGTTCCTGTCTGTAGGGTCTATGCGTAGCGCCTCCATGAAAAATTCGATCGCCTTGAAGCGGTTGCTGTCGGCAAAGTAGGCCCTGCCTATAAGGTTATATGTCCCGGCCTCAAAGCGTATCGCGAGCCTCTTTTCAAACTCCGAATAGTCTTTGTCAGGCGGTACAGTTACGTAAGGGGCGACAGGCTCCCTGAATTTGAGGAACTCGGCTATGTTCGGGGATATGGTGTTGTAGTTTAGAGACCTCGGCCCTGTAAACTCAACGACAGGCATATCGTCGCTCATGATCCCGGCGCTCTGGGCGTAGGCCCTGACCTGGTCCTCGTTCATGACGAATGTAGTGAGAAATTCCACGGGGTCTTCAAGGTCTATATCAGTCAGAAGCGCCTTGATGTTCGGTCTGGTGAGGCCCCGCATCATCCTCTCGTAGTCTATGTTTGTCTTCGACGGCGAGCCGATCATGAAGATATCAGCGTTGGCGTACCATATAGTCGTATGAGGGAATACAGACTGGAAGGTCTTGACCATGAGGCGGACGTCTTCGACAGACAGGTTGTAAAGCGGTATCCACTGGGATATCAGGCCGTCTTCCTTGAGGTGCGCCTTGGCAAGCTCGTAGTATTCTTTAGTGTAGAGGTTTACTACGCCGACAAGCGACGGGTGCATCGGTTCTTCAGTTATGACGTCGAACTTCCTTTTTGTGACAGCAAGAAAGCTCCTGCCGTCGTCGATGTTTATCCTCGATACCGGGTTGTGCAGCACGTCCCTGTTCTCTTTTTTGAAGTTCGGCGCCGCTTCTATAACGGTAGAAGCTATCTCGACGTTATCGACCATGGTTACTGGGAACTGGCTGAGCGTGCCGAAGGTCGTGCCTGAGCCGAAGCATATCACGAGCACGTCTTTAGGGTCAGGGTGGAGCACCATAGGCAAGACACCCTGGAACCTGTTTATCTGCAGGCCGTCGTAGTACGCGGCCGTGGCCATGTTGCCGTTCACCCAGAGTCTCTTGTTCGAGGCCTCAAGCGAAGCATTAGGCTTTTGCGTCACCATGACGGTCGCGGCCGCGCCTTCCTTGTAAAAGAGTATCTCCTCGCCGCCGGTAAGAAAGGACTTGTGGAGCGAGTAGGGCATGTTCTTGGGGAGCGTAAAGACAGCTATGAGCGATAGAACGGCGGTAGCTCCCAGAAGCGCGAACTTCAAGGACCCCTTTGACAGAGGGTTGTAGTATATCAGAAGCGCCCCAAGAATGATGTTCACAGCGCCCATCAGCACGATAGTGTTCTGCATCCCGATAAACGGGATGAAAAGAAACCCTGCCAGGAACGATCCCAGAATACCGCCGACCGTGTTCAGAGAATAGATGTTCCCGATCTTCGAGCCGATGCCTTCCTTCTTCTTACCGTAGATCTTGCATACGAGCGGGAACGTAGCGCCGAAGAGGAAGGTCGGTATGATGAGCGTTACGAAGCAGGTGTAGAAGTAGAGGTATAACGATTCGCTCCAGACAGGTGTTGCGTCTATCTGGCGGTAGAACGCGAATGTCGGCAGTATGTCGTAAAGAGAGATGAGCCCTATGGAGCTTAACCCTATGAGCGCTTCGACCACCGCCAGCATCACTATGATGACGTTCATGGATTTTATCCTGTCGATGAACGCCGAGAATACAAGGGACCCGGAGGCGATGCCTAAAAGGAATACCGAGAGGACCGCGCTGAAGGCGTAGATCGTCCCGGTAAGTATGAACCCGAGTATCCTTGTCCAGATGACCTCGTATGCGAGCCCGGTAAAACCTGAGACAGCGAACCCGATGAGGACAAGGGCGGCAAACCCCTGCGGGATGCGCTCGCTTGCCTCGTCTTTCGTCTCGCTGAAGTAGCTCTCTTTTTCAGGGGCGAAGCCGCCTCTGGAAGATGTCTTTGATACGGCGTATGCCACAGCGCCGAGGAAGATATTGAAGATGCCTACCCCGTAGAGTATCGACTGCATGCCGAAAGACGGTATCAGGTAGAAGGCGCCCCCGACTGCGCCGATTATGGCTCCGAAGGTGTTTATCGTGTAGAGCCCGCCTACGTCCCTGGCGATCTTGTTCTCTGATCGGGCCAGCGTCCTGCTAAGTATTGGAAGCGTCGCCCCCATTAGGGTCGTAGGTACCATGAGTATAATGGCGGCCAGGCAGAACTTTATCAGGCTTAGACCGTAGAACCCTGCGCCGGTGCCCTGCGCAAGGAGGACATAGACATAGTTGTTAGCGCCGAGTATAAAGGCGAAGATCAGGGCGTAAAACCCTATGATCATCTCAGCGACGCCGTACCACTTGAAGCCGTTGCCGTACCGATCGACCCATCTCCCTCCGAGGAAGCTTCCGAGGGCAAGGCCTCCGAAGAAGCTCGCCAGCACCGTGCTTATTGCCATAAACGTAACGCCGAAGACCAGCGTCAGAAGCTTTGTCCATACAACCTGGTAGATGAGGCCTGTGATGCCTGATCCGAGGAAGAGCGCGAGTATTATCAGTCTTTGCATTTATTTTTATCCCGGTGTTTAGTATGTGAGGCTCTTGACTTTATCGTCTGTTACGTCTATTCCTGTAGGGCGGTATCTGTACGACAGGGTTTTTACAGATGGATCAAGGCTCACCTCAAAATGATCCCGTGATGCTCGTCATAAATAAACGTCATCATCTGTGAGTCTCAGTCCTTTGGTCCTGTCCCTCGGTAATGACATGGACCTAACCAGATACAGTGGATATTTTACTAGAATGGCCACCAGAAATACAAGAAAATCGTAACAATCGGAAGCTGTAAAAAAGCATTAGAGTTTCTGCCGAAGGCATGCCTGCCAGCTTTATGGCATCAGAATCAGCTTGTTTTCTAACGAAAAACATATAGTTATACGCAAAAGAAAGGAGGAGTATAGACCCCTCCCTTCTCGCTTGTGCGCTATTTACCTCTAAAACGGTATAACGCTACGATAGACCTTCTTACCAGATAAGGGTAGCGCCTATGACCATTAACAGGATAAATGCCACGCTTACACCGATATAGGCCTCATCTAAGTGCCTGATATCTTTGTCTTTCCAGTCAAACAAAGGACTGTTGAAGAACTCCAGGTAGCCCATAAACTCACCCCCTTCGAGTCAAACGGTTAGAGGCCTTTGTCTATATATAATTATACCTTATTTGTCTACGCGGAGGGTATCGAAGAGGGGCTTTTGCAAATACGATCTTATGGATTATCTTAAGTGTTGTTAAGGGGGCGGGTAATGCGCGCGCAGCTACGGAAAAAAGCGCAATAGGCTTTCCTTTGATCATTGACTGCGGTCTTATCCGACATGCCTCGATGTTTTTAGATGGCTTAAGGCCCTTGAGATTACGTGCATGGCAGAGCGGAGGAAGAGTGCGGCGATTGCCAGCCCTATTATTATGTCAGGCCAGCCGGAACCCGTAAGCCAGACCCCGGCGCCTGCAAGGAGGACAGATGTATTGGCTATAATATCGTTTCTTGAGCAGAGCCAGACTGAGCTCATGTTTATGTCATCTGACCTGTGCCTCCACAGAAGCGCGAGGCAGATTGAGTTGGCCCCAAGCGCAATGATGCCTACTATTCCGATCGCCTCGGCAATAGGCAGGACCGGAAAAAATATCTTGTATAAGGCTGAGCCGAGGACGAAGATGCCGAACGCGGCCATGACGGCGCCTTTGAAAAGCGCTGAGACGGCTTGCCACCTGCCTCCCAAGGATAAGACGTATAAGGAGAAGCCGTAGACGAGCGCGTCACCGAGCATGTCGAGCGAGTCGGCAAGCAGGGCCGTTGAATGGGCAAGAAGCCCTGCTGTGCCTTCCACAAGGAACATAACGGCGTTTATTGCAAGGACGATCTTGAGTACGGAGCCTTGCCTGCCCCTGAGCGCTTCAAGCTCGCAACCCTTATCGTTACAGCACTCAGACATATCTTTATCCGTCGGTACGTTTGGAGCCGGGTAGCGTTCCGGGTACGCCTATTTTGACACGACTATGCTCTTTATGATGGTGATGACGTTATCCCTGAATGCGTCAATGTTGTGGTTGAAAGAATGCATGTTCGCGGCGATGTTGCCGTTGATGATGAGCGTAGGGGTCTCTTCGAGCCTGTATATCTTTGCCATTTCAAGGGCCTTTTGCGCCTCCCCTGATTTTTCGCCGCTCCTCAGTTTGCGGCTGAAGTCAAAGCCTAACCCGAGCTTCGCGCCGATAGATTCGAGGACCTCAACGCTTCCGATATCTTTTTTCTCGACAAACTGGGCGTTGAATATCGCCTTTTTCATCTGTTCGCCCTTGCCCGCCTCTTCAGCGAGGAAGTATGCCTCTCCCGGCTTTGGCGAGCCGTTGCCCCAGTATACCGGCAGTATCCTCATCTTTATCTTCTTCGGGAAGTTGCCCTTTATAACCGGCAGAGCCTTTTCAAAGGCGTAGCAGCCGCCGCAGTAAAACGACATGAACTCGATTATCTCTACGGTCTTGCCGTCATACTTATACTGCTGGCCCTGCACCTCTGTGTAGACCCCTTTTATCGAAGGGTTCTGTCCTGCAAAGGCTGAGAACGGCAGCAGGCATAAAAACATTATAACGGCGGCAAGTCTTTGGATCTTCATCTCGTCTCTCCTTGATCGTGTTTTATCTTTTCGCGGTAGATCATGTAATTAAAGCCAGGGCTGTTTTCTTTTGTATGGCATCTGAGGCACGTTGGTTCCTCTATAGGCCTCATCGGGTTCGCGAAGTCGATGATATGTTCTCTGCCCGGGCCGTGGCAGGCCTCGCACTGTACGTTGGCAAGCCCTGGCGTGAGTTTCGCGCTGTAGAATCCGCCCTCGTCTGCGTACCCTGTCACGTGGCACTTGACGCATTCAGGGTCTTTTGACTTTCCGACCTTTTCAAGGGAGGCGAACGCGTTGGAATGCCTTGTCTTGTTCCATCCCTCCATGAAAGGCCTGTGGCACTCGACGCATCCGGCTGCCCCGATATATGGCCCGCCTGACGCGAGTTTTTTTTCTTCGTCAATGGCAAGTTCAGCGACCTTCGCGTCATAATCGTTTAGCACCGAGCGCACGGCTGCGTCTTCTGTTATATCCTTATCAAGAGGCTGCCATCTCTGCCTGAAGGATATGATCTTTCCTTTCTCGTTGATATCAAGCGTCAGTATCCCCAGTTTTTTGCCTTTCGGATAACCTGCGATCACTATCATTCCGTCTTTTTTGAGCGGTTCTTCTAGAGTCTCGCCTGAAGATGATATTATCACGTCCCAGCCCTTGGCGGCGACAGATCCTGCCTTGTCAGAGGGGACTTCGGTAAGGAGTATATTAAGGAAGCCTTTTTTAAGCGCCTCAGGGTCTGTGCTTATGTTTATCCTGAGAGTTCCTTTCTTCGCATGGATGGCGCTGTCGTACGGTGCGGAGTTGGCAAGGGCAGGTATATTATGTTTTTTTACGAGACCTGCAATCAGATCAGAGGGCAGTTTCAGGTCTTTTCCGGTAAGAGCCACGCTGTCGTAGCCGATAATAGAGAAAGACCTTGCAAGCGCTTCGGCCTTGAGCCTTCCCTGCGGAGTATCGTCTCCCATCGATCCGCCTGCATCTACGAGAAGGTATGGAGCAAGGTCGACTTTATTGGCCTTAATGAACCCTGAGAGCCTCGCGAGGCCTCCGGCAACGGTCTTTGGTGAACAGCCGCAAGGCTCAAGTTCTGCGCCTATCGCGCCGGTGTAGATGATATTCAGGGGTTTGGTCCCTGCGGCCGAATATGCCGGTCCAGCGATGAATGAGAGGATGAGGAACGCTATGCTGAGCAAAGCGGTATTTTTGCAGGTTGTCTCGCGGCCCATGTACCGGTCCATAGCTGGTCAGTTTTTATCTGGTAACTTCTGTATATTCTGGCAGAGAATCACCCTGAAAGAAAGTGAAAAATAACATGGGCTCCAGGAGATGAACCCGGTGAATGGGTCGTCGTGCAAGTCTGCAGAGAGCGGAATCCCTGGCACTTAAGCAGCCTGTCGGACCTTCGCGCACGACCCGCTCAGAGGCCAAGGAGGTTTTTTGACAGCTTCCTGCCGTAATATAGCCCGAACCCTGTCCCTGCGCCGCTAAGCACTATAGCAAGTGTAAGGCCGATCTGAGAGCCGAGCCACCAGCCGAGAGAGCCTCCGATGGTCGCCCCTGTCAGCCCCATGATAGTTCGCATGTCATTATTCCTTTGATAGATCCTTGAGATGCAAAAAGAAACGGGTCAAGATGTCAAACGGCCCCCTGGTCTCGTTCATCTATGGATGAGAGTATATCAGCCATTTAATTCGAGAGGCATTTTTATCTTTCAAGTCTGAACGCAGTCGTCTTGCTTGATGCGGTATGTCGGCATAGGCGCTGGGCCCTCTAAAAGTTCAGCTTGACTAAAAGGTGCGTAAAATGGTGTACTTAGATATTAATATCAATCCGTTTACGTTTTTTAACGGTCGCTATTTTATATCGGACAGGGTCTGTTTTGCCGGACCTGCCATCAACCTATAAGCAACACCAACCTGACTTTGAAAGGACAAGATGAAATTTGAGAGTTTGAACCTTCACCCGGATATCCTCAAAGGGATAATAGACGCCGGGTTTGAGCATTGCACTCCTATCCAGGAGCAATCGCTGCCCGAGTGCATCGCCGGAAAGGATGTCATAGCCCAGTCGCAGACAGGCTCGGGTAAGACCGCTGTCTTTCTACTTTCCATATTCAGCAGGGTCCTTGAAGCAGGGCCGAGTCTGACCGGCAGGCCGAGGGCCCTTGTGATGGTCCCGACCAGAGAGCTTGCGACCCAGGTGATGGATGATGCGGCAAAGCTCGGCAGGCATATCTCTTTCAGGTCAGTTGCCATATACGGCGGCGTCGAATACGACAAGCAGATCCAGGCCTTGAAAAAAGGCGTAGACCTTGTCGTGGCTACCCCGGGACGCATGATAGACCTTTATAAATCGAAGACCCTTTCCCTTGATGAAGTCGGGATATACGTGATAGACGAGGCTGACCGCATGTTCGACATGGGGTTCGCGCCTGACATGATGTACATAGCCAGCCGCCTTCCGAAGAACGCGCCGAGGCAGACGATGCTCTTCTCTGCCACCATCGACTCGAATGTCAGGAGGCTCGCCGAGCGCTACATGAAGCCTGACCCGGTGATGATAGAGATAGAGCCGGAGCAGGTGACCGTAAATTCGATAGAGCAGAAGGTCGTCTACGTATCGAACGAGGAGAAGATCCCGATACTCCTTTCGCTTTTGAACAGGGCTGACGTAGAGCGGTGCATCATATTCACGAACATGAAAAGGACCGCCGAGATGGTCGGTTGGAAGCTTACGGAGAACGGACTTCCGGCGAAGATACTGACAGGGGACCTCACTCAGGACAGACGGCAGAAGGTCATAGACGGGATGAAGGCCGGGACGATAAAGATACTTGTCGCGACAGACGTCGCGGCGCGCGGCCTGCATGTCGACGGCGTATCTCACGTGATCAACTACGATCTGCCGGATGACGCGGCCAACTACGTCCACCGTATTGGCAGGACCGCTAGAGCTGGCGCGAGCGGCAAGGCATTCAGCCTCGTCTGCGAAGATCACGTCCTTAATCTGCCTGAGATAGAAAAGTATATAGAACGCAAACTCGAGAGCGAGTGGATAGAAGACGACGAGCTTGTGAAAGACACCGCGCCTGCCTTTAGCGCGAGGCCGAGAGGCCCCAAGCCTTTTGATAGCAAGGGCAAGGGTAAAAAGCCTGAAGGCCAGCACAGAGGCCAACGGACCGGCGGGCCGAGGACTTTTACCAAGGAGAGCAGGGGGCCGGCGCACAACGTTGAAAAAAAACCTGTACAAGAGGGTGGAGAGCAGAAGCGTCCTTTGGATGAGAAGGGTCCTGCTAAGGAAGGCTTGGTTAAGGAAGGCGCAAAGACGGCACACCCTGCTTCAAAGGGCGGCAAGAGGCTCTCGGTAGAGGTCGGGATGGAGAGACGCCCTGTAAAAGAGGGCGAGGAGAAGATCGCAGGCCTGCGTCCTAGGAGGCCTCAGGACAGGCGTCCACCGATCGTGAAAAAAGAAGGTGCCGAGGGAGATAAGCCTGAGACACAGGGCGGACAGAGGTCTGCAAGACCCCATAGGTCGAGAGGCTCGCGAAGGCCTGGATCGCAGGGCGAGCGGCCCAGTGGGGATAAGCGTATGCACCCTCATGCCCGAAGGGAAGGGGAGCGTACCTCTACGAATGCCGAGAGGCATGAAACAAAGACGCCTGCCGTGCATGAGAAGTCTCACCCGGTTGAAAGGACGGCGCCTCATGTTTCAAGTGCTGAAGTGAAAAAACACCCTGAGCCTGCCCATAAAGGCGAGGCGGCTGCTGAGAAGAAACCTGAAAAGCAGGGGATACTGAAGAGGTTTTTGAGGTTCTTGAAGAAGAAGTAACAGGGGCACGATACTCGCGCCCGATAGAAAACAGCCACCAAACCGATCGTTCCCAGCCCCTCCCTGTTGATTGTATAGAACGGAGGGGAGTTTTGTCTTTACTCCATCCATTAGCATTAACAAGGGGAGGCCGGGATGGGTGGTTTTGCGATGGCGTGTTAATACCGCTGCAAACCATGCAGGCCGGATAAAGATCGAGTCTGTATCGTATTAAAGATAACCTTGCGAGGTTACGAAATTAAAGGGTTGAGTCCGGGCTGGATGCTTGCCGCCCGGATCGCTCTGCCTTAATAGATCGGAGGACAAAAGTAATGCGGCACATCGGCAGGGAGAATATGAAGGAGTACGCGGTATGGGACCGCACCACTCGCTGGTTCCATTGGATAAACTTCGTTGCCGTATTGGGCCTCGTAGCTATCGGTACCGTAATACTTTACGGAAAGACGCTAGGCATCACTGACAGCGGCAAGGTGGCGCTTAAAACCGCTCATGTATTGACGGGTTATCTCTTCTGCTTGAATCTGCTCTGGAGGATCGTATGGGGCTTTATAGGCAACCGCTACGTCAGGTGGACGGCGGTGCTGCCGCTCGGAAAAGGCTACCTGCAAAGTGCCAGAGATTATGCCGCCGGGTTCATGAAGGGTGACGCACCGGGCTGGCTTGGGCACAACCCGTTGGGAAGGCTGATGGTGAGCGTCCTTTTTGTCGTCCTGCTGGCAATGGGCGGGACAGGGCTTGTGCTTGCCGGAACAGACATCTATTATCCGCCGCTCGGAAACACGATCAAGGCCTGGGTCGCTGAAGATCAGGCGTTGGTCGAAGAGATCAGGCCGTATTCAAAGGTGAATGTAAACGAGGCCGGCTTTCAGGAGATGCGCGCCTTCAGAAAGCCTTTCATTGAGATCCACGAGACGGTCTACCTCCCGCTGATCCTGTTCATCCTCGTCCATATCATTGCGGCGATCATAACGGACGTGAAAGAGAAGAACGGCATCATCTCAGCCATGTTCACCGGACGGAAGGTCTTCGACAAGGAGCCTGTAGACTACGACAGGTAAGGCGAAGACGTGATTTGAAGCTATCCGCTGAGTATTTGGCCGGGCAGGGTTGACTCGAATCAACATTAAAGGGTTGCCCTTTAAACGCCTCACCGTTCGCGGTGTGGCTTTTTTTGTTTTCAGGATTTTTAATGCAGCTCTTTTTTTAGGAGAAGAGCCGATGTCTATATTCAGCCAGCTATGCCGCATTGACATCGGCTTAAGTGTGGCATATAATACCACGCATGAAGGGTAGGAAGATATTCCACCAGAAAAAGAGGTATACAGACGGCAGTATCGTAGAGATGAAGATATGGCAGGTGAAACCTGACAGGGACAGGCCGCATGGACTAAAATATTCTCTTGTATATATTGAAAAATGAAAGCGGATCATAGGCTATGATAATGCCGAACGAAAAGGTGATCTTCCCCCGAAATTTCGGACACACAGTTAAACTACATTTGCCTGCTCGA
>ERZ1292630.27-Hain-H41-02um-R3-27-length-184147-cov-15_pt1 | contig 184147 bp, 184 predicted proteins | sample MGYA00564408_ERZ1292630 | MGnify/ENA primary metagenome ERZ1292630 (study PRJEB36523, sample SAMEA6512641) | groundwater metagenome | collected 2019-01-08 | study: AquaDiva: Metagenomics assemblies of 32 groundwater samples
GAGCAGGCAAATGTAGTTTAACTGTGTGTCCGAAATTTCGGGGGAAGATCACTACAATGCTTTACTACTTCGGCAATCCTAGAATCATACCAATACCAAGTGCCAGCAACTAAAACTCCATACCTCTTGCTTGGATTCTTACCATCAAGTGACTTCCAGAGTTCTGTATGATGGTAAGTATTACAATAAAAAAGAGCCCCTTGCCCCTTCTCCTCTCTATCCCACAACCAGTTCTGTCTCAAGCGGGATCGGATTTGTAAGGCAATAGACGGCAGGGCATCTCTGTCTTGAAAGCTCTTCTATCTCCCTGATCTTCGCCTGCGGTGCGTCGCTCTCGACAAAGAGGGTAAAGCGGACCTTCTCGGCGATAGGGTTATTGGTAAGCCCCAAGACCTTTGAAAAGTCTATGGAGCTCTCGGCTACGACCCTGAGCTTTTTAAGGTCTATACCTTCAAGGGCGGCCATCGTGGCGAATGTCGCCGCGTAGCACGAAGCTGACCCGTAGAGGCAGTATATCATCGGCCCGGGCTGGGTTCCGCCGCCGCCAAGGAAACCGGGCTGATCAGCTTCAAGCGTCATCTTGCCGTTCTCAAACGAGACGGTCGCCCTGAACTGCGCCCCCTGCCCGAGGTTCCACTCGCCCTCTATCTTATTCACCTTCTTGGCCTTTGAAAGGTCTTTCTGAACGTCAGCGAATGTGGCCTGAAGCCTGTCTACATCAACGTTGTTCTTTTTCATCAAAGCCCCCTTTTAGGTTAAAGCAGTTCAAGTTTTACTCCGTAGCACTCCATCAAAAAAACAGCAGACGAATCAGCGCGGAAAGTTATCAACAGAGAAAGGCCAGCCATATTCTATTCACAGCTCAAGACTGGAATCACCAAGCCTTAAGTTATCAACAGAGAAGGACTATATCTGCCTGACGCTGAAAAGGCATTTAAAAAGCCTTTAAAAACCCTCAATAAATAGAAACAGACCGAACATATCAACACCAATGCAACACACTTGCCAACAAAGTTACCAACAGCCTTTGCCGAGCAAAATCCCATTGAAGCCTGAGTTATAAAGAAACTGCCCACAGGGTTATCAACAGAACTAATCGAGCCTTATCCTCCACCCTGTCTCTTTCGCAACGACCCTGCCTACGACAAATGCATCAACAGACCTTGCCTTTAGTGCTGAGTCAAGCTCAGGGTATTTAGCCTCAGGGACTGATATCAGAAGCCCTCCTGAGGTCTGCGGGTCGAAGAGCATCAGATCAAGCGGTTCATCTATCTGACTGGACTTTACGACATCAGCCATTATGTAGTCCATGTTGGCAAGAAGAGTTCGCGGCCTGTTGGCTTTTTTAGCAATCAAATCAATGGCTTTGGGCAGTATCCTCACATCAAATGTCTTGATTACAAGGCTCACATCAGAGCCTTTTGCCATCTCCATCGCGTGTCCCATAAGGCCGTAACCGGTTATATCTGTGCAGGCTGAGACGCCAACTTCGACCATCGCCTCGGAGGCAGATCTATTGAGCGTCCTCATGGATTCAAAGGCCTCTTTAGCCTCATCCTGCTTTATGCGTCCTGCTTTTAAGCCGCTTGTGATCACGCCGACGCCTATCGGCTTTGTCAGCACAAGTACGTCGCCGGGCTTTGCCCCTTTGTTGGTGACTATCCTCTCAGGGTGGGCAAAACCGGTTACAGAGAGGCCGTACTTGACCTCTGCATCCTCGACAGAGTGGCCGCCTATGAGAAGGACCCCGGCCTCTGCGAGCTTGTCCATCCCGCCCTTTAAGATCTCACCAAGGACATCCATGCCGAGCGCCTTTGGAAAGCAGACTATGTTCATGGCGAGCCTCGGCGTCGCACCCATCGCGTACACATCAGAGAGGGCGTTGGCAACGGCTATCTGGCCGAAGAGGTACGGATCATCGACTATCGGCGGAAAAAAATCGAGAGTGTTGACTACAGCCGTATCGGCAGAGAGTCGATAGACCCCTGCGTCGTCGGCGGTCTCAATGCCGACAAGAAGGTCTTTGTCTTTTACAAACGGTAGCTGATGCAGGACCTGCATCAGGGCGCCCTGGCCTATCTTGGCCGCTCAACCGGCACAGCTTGCGTAGTCGGTGAGCTTGACCTTTCGCCCGAAGTTCAATTGAGACCACCTCCCCTTCAAACGGCATAAGCCTTTACAGAGGCAAGACTGTAAATCAGGTATCAGGCGTAACTATCTGATATTAAAGAATTTAATGCCTGCATGATAATGGGATTCCCGCAGAGATACGTCCCTTCGGGACCTGTCGAAAGAAGACGAACAGACATTACCATAGCGTGTATAAAAACGGCGCCAGCGCAGACCCTTCGGTCATGATGATGAGCGCGCCCATAAGGGCAAGAAGGATGATGATCGGAAAGAGCCACCATTTTTTCCTGGCCTTCATGAACTCCAGAAACTCGGCAAAGATAGAAAACTTGGACATATCTGCTATCTCCTTATACGCACATGACCTTCAATCGTAGAGAAAACTTAAAACTGCTTTTTGTAGGTCTCTTTATCTGCCGGCCCAGGTTGCCTGCGGCTCCAGTAGCTCTTGCTTTTTGCATCTATCCCGATATCAAGGAACTTTTTTCCTGAGGCCCTTAATACAAGAGAGATGGGCGTCATGACAAGGAAGAAGAGGAGGCTCAAGACGACCCTCGTCATGAACCACCCCATGATGACGCCGAAGGTCATCCATGCCTTTTGAAGCGGAAACAAGATTCGCGGAAAGATCAGACCGGTCGCGGCAAGGACAGCGCCTATGATAAGGAAGAAATGGAAGTTATCCTTTTCAAAGAACCAGAGGACGCCACCCAAGACAAAAAGGACGCCGCCGACCGTCAGGCCGAACATCCTCAGGTCTTTCTTCGCGCTCTTGATGTTTTTTATCTCTTCAAGCAGCATCAACCCTCCAAAAAAGCCTTGCTAATCAAGCTCGAACTCCTTTTTCCAGTCAGAGGTCTCTTTGAGCGGCTTCTGCGCTCTCTTATCCAAGAGGTATCTGCCCAGCACCAGATAATCGATATTCGTCCTCATAAAACAGCGGTATGCGTCATCCGGAGTGCAGACTATCGGCTCTCCCCTAACGTTAAATGAGGTGTTGATCACGACAGCGCTGCCGTGGTCTTCGTACAGGCGCGAGATCAGCTTATGGTACAGAGGGTTTGTAACTCTATCCACGGTCTGTATCCTCGCGGAATAATCGACATGGGTGACAGCCGGTATATCCGAACGGACGACGTTGAGTTTTTCAATCCCGAAGAGCGCCTGCTCAGCCCCTGTCATGGCTCTCCTCCTATCTTTCTTAACGTCCGCGACAAGGAGCATATACGGACTCTTATGATCGATCTCAAAATAATCAGAGACCCTCTCTTCCAGCACTGAGGGCGCAAAAGGGCGGAAGCTTTCGCGGAACTTTATCTTGATGTTCATTATCTCCTGCATCTTCGGGGAGCGCGCGTCTCCTATTATAGATCTCGCGCCGAGCGCCCTTGGCCCGAATTCCATGCGCCCCTGAAACCACCCGATGACCTTCTCATCCGCCAGAAGGTCGGCAACTACCGATGGCAGTTCATCGTAACTTAATTCCCTGTAGGGGATACCGCTTGCCCTGAGGTACTCTTTTATCTGTGAATCATCAAAGCCTGGGCCGAGGAACGTCCCTGAAAGAGCGTCCGTGACGTTATCCGCCTTGCGTTCATTGCCGAGGTACTTGTACCAGGTAAGCAGCGCCGCTCCAAGCGCGCCTCCGGCGTCTCCTGCGGCAGGTTGTATCCAGATATCATCGAAGATGCCTGCCTTTAAAAGCTTGCCGTTCGCAACGCAGTTCAAGGCTACGCCGCCTGCGAGGCAAAGCCTCTTCTGTCCTGTCTCTTTTGCAATGTGCCTGGCAATGCGGAGTAATACCTCTTCTGTGACCTCTTGAAGCGAACGAGCAAGGTCCATCTCCTTTTGAGTCAGATGCGACTCAGGCTTTCTAGGAGGCCCGCCAAAAAGGGTGTTGAACTTCCCGCTCGTCATCTTAAGACCTGAGCAGTAGTCGAAGTACTTCATGTTCAGCCTGTAGGAGCCGTCTTCCTTCAGGTCGACAAGCTCTTTCAGGATCAGGTCCTTGTACCTGGGCTCGCCGTAAGGGGCCAAGCCCATCACCTTGTATTCGCCGGAGTTGACCTTAAACCCCAAATAGTATGTGAAGGCCGAATAGAGTAATCCAAGAGAATGAGGGAAGCTTATATCAGCAAGGATATCGAGCTTGTTGCCTTTTCCGACACCGTAGCTGGTCGTGGCCCATTCGCCGACACCGTCGATGGAAAGGAATGCCGCCTCGTCGTAAGGGGACGCGTAAAAGGCCGAAGCGGAGTGAGACTCGTGGTGCTCAGGGAATATCACAGTCCCCTCAAAGCCTGTCTCTCGCTTTATAACCTCTTTTATCCAGAGCTTCTGTTTTATCCACAGCGGCATCGCCTTGATAAACGACTTGAATCCAAGGGGCGCGTATGCCATGAAGGTATCGAGTATCCGCTCGAACTTCAGGAAGGGCTTTTCATAGTAGGCGATGTGGTGGATGTCCTTGATCGTGATGCCGCTACTTTCAAGGCAGAACCTGATGGAGTTGGAGGGGAACCTGTGGTCGTGCTTTTTTCTCGTGAAGCGTTCCTCCTGGGCCGCACAGACTATCTTCCCGGACCGGATGAGGCACGCGGCGCTGTCATGATAAAAAGCGGAGATACCGAGTATATTCATAGAAGTTTTATCAAGGGCATAACGACCCAATCGGACTCAATCGGTATTTTAGACAAAAACAGCGCTGCATTTTTATCTGCCAAAACACGAACTATAAACAGGCACGATACGGCCTGATAGTCTCTCATTATAGTAAATCAGCCGGGCTAATGAAAGGAAAAAAGGCCTGAAAACTGCGGTTTACCGCCTAAGCGGCAGGCTGCTGGAGTCTGGTACGCCGCGTCCCGAACTGTTTACTTGACCCCTGCGTTATGATACCATCGCGAATCGGATCATATCGTGAATAGACACGTCTGTCAGTGCCGCTGCCCGGCGCACTGCGGCGCGTTGTAAACGTAAAGGAGATGTCTGAATGAAGCGGATAATATTCTGGGCTGTCCTTCTTTCGCCGGCCTTTGTCGTGCTATTTTTCATCTTCGCCTTTATCTCCGATGGCCTTCAGCTGAACAAGATCGACCACGACGGCATCAAAATATCACTCGAGAGATACCTTCAGACAAAAGAACCGACCACCTTCCCGCCCCCTGAGGCATTAAGCGCGGCTGACGCAGCACATGCGAACGTATATGTATTCGGCGAGTCTTCCGTAGTGCTAACTGACAAACTGACGTTCAGCCACTATCTGGAAAAAAACCTGAATGAAGCAGGACCTGACGCCAAGGTCACCAACTTCGGCATCCCAGGCATCGACTCCTATTCGATTAAAAAGCGGGTGAGCCAGGCCCTTCAGTTCGCTCCGGCAAAACCGAAGGTCCTCCTCTTGTATTACGGCCATAATGACTACAACGTAGCGTACGACAACATCATCAACATCGTTTACGACGGCTCGTTTAATATTTTTTTAAAGATCGGCAACTATATCTCCGGCGGCAAATTCAACTTTCCGGAGCAGAAGTTCGTTTTTAACTCTGAAAAATTCGGGGAGCTTTACTGGTACGCGAGGTTCAGACGGCCTGTATTTCTAAACCTCGCGCAAAAGGCAGGGCTGTTCAAGGTAGATAACGTCAGGTACGACGGATACAACGAGATGATCCTTGCACACTTCAAGAAGAATACAGAAGAGATCCTCTTGATGGCAAGAGAGGCCGGGATACCGGTGATCCTTGTGACCCCGATCGGGAACCTGCACGCCAAACCCTACGGGGCTATTGAGATCGTGGATAAGAACTACAAACAAGGGCTATCTGCCAAGGATTACAAAGAGTCCCATAACCTCCTGATGAAGGCCAGAGATAACGAGGTATTTACCGGGGACATCAGGGCGAAGACACCGCTTAACGACTACCTGAGGTCCTTGCATAACGGGACAAACGTCTTTGTCTTTGATCTTGAAAAGGACTTCACTGAAGAGAAGTTCGCTTTTGATGAGAGCAACTTCATGGATTATTTTCATTTTAACGACAAGGCGCACCAGAAGATCGCCGGGTACCTTGCCGGAAAGATCATGTCAGACCCGAAACTCAGTAGATCTCTGGCCCCTGACAAGCGCCCTGCCAGGTAATGCCTCGCCCGTCCTTAAGAGTTACGAGGCGGGCAGATCCACAACTAACGATATATCCCGGCAGTTGCCTTTTCATCTAAAGCGCCGCATACAGGCGTAACAGGTTTTTTGACATATTTTAAGCGTGTGCAAGACCGTCTGCAGGAATACATCGCAAGGTCGTCAGATAAATGAGGGACGGCCTGCCGACGGCTAGGTGGTCACGCTGTTCAAGGACGTTCTTTCCTATCAGGTATCTGCTTGAGCAGAATGAAAACAGGCATTACTCCATAGTTATCAACAAGGGTGCCACGGCTAAAGGACAAGACCTGTCAGGCTAAAATACAGATGAGACCCAAGCCCGTCTTAACCCTCCTAATCAAGGCAAATTCAGCATTACTATTACATGGTTACTCAAGCTACCTCAGAGTCCTTATATCGCCATTCCTAAGCGTCACCCGCTCACGATCGAAGTACTCTAATATCTCTATAGCGAGCTTTCTTCCACACCCGAGGAGATCCCTGAACTCGGCCGCCTTTATAGTATCGTTCGATCTAAAGTACTCTGTGAGCTGCTCTTTGGCCCTTGCGACATCAGCCCCTGAGATAAACGTCCCTTCCTTGAGCCTGACTACAGCCCCTGCCCTCTGGAGATAGGCAAGGACTTTATCCACAGCCGCCTTGCCTACTGAGAGACTGTGGATATCTGCAAGGGCCACCGGGACAAACGGCTTGGAAAAAAGCGAAAAAAGGGCCTTTTCAGCCAGTTCACTGCCGCTTGAAGCGCTCTTGTGTGAGGCCAAAGAATAATACCCATCCTCCATCTTCAGGATCTTATCCACAACAAGCGCATCGACTACTACCCTGAAAAGCTCTCCGACCCTTCCCTTCGGTATCCCTAGGGAAATGCGGCCTCGCGCATTTTTTAAAAGCGCACTCTCGCTGATCCCTGGCTCCATCGGGTTTGTCCTGTTGAACTCAAGGACTGCGGCTGTCAGGTCTTTTTTAATGGATAAGAGCCTCTCAACTGAAAGGATGAAACCACCGGATGCAACGAACCTGCCTTGCTCGCCTATTGAATCAAGCAGGGTTTTTTCAGTCATATTGAGGGCGGTGCAAAGGCTATTTATCTCGAAACCAAGCCATGTTACGCCGATAAGGTCATCTAAAACCTCATCAACGCGGCGAGATAGGTCTACCTCCTTTTGACCGGAAAAAACGGTCTGGTCGAACTTACGGACGAGCTCTTTCGAATAATATGGAAGCCTGACAACCCCACCGCCGATCGTCATATTCCTCGACGGGTCCCTTATGATAAAACGGTCCCCACGGAGCATTAAGAGCGGCTTTTTAAGTATCAGCCTGCCCCATACCTTTTCCACTCCTGTGGACCGTTCTCCTTCCGGCCTGATAATAAGTGTCGCAAGGGTCTCATCCGTCAGATGATGGACCTTGACCATAGACCTCTTCTTTGACAGGCGGTCTGCTCCGGGCCCCCTCGGACCTGCAAACTCGATGAGACAGTCTACATGCAGAGGCCGGCCGTTACGACCATAGTCGGCATGATCGAGGCATAACGATAGCTCAGGGGTAGTCAGCACGAAACCTCGCTCTATATCCCCATAACCTGCTCCGCTTATGTTCAGAGCCGCCCTCTGGCCTTCCGAGACGGTCTCGGCATCGAGATATAAGGATTGCATCCCCCTTATCTTCAGCCGCGAGCCTGTAGGGTAGCATACGACCTCGCTCCCTTTAGAGGTCGTGCCTGAGGCGACTGTGCCTGTAACTACAGTGCCGAACCCCTTTATAGGGAAGGACCTGTCTACAGGGAGTCTGAAAAACGGCCCTGAGAAGGGACGGATCGCCTTTGCGACCTCCTCGATTATGAGACTTTTGAGATCCGCCAGCCCCTTGCCTGTCGTTGCGCTCACTTCAATGATAGGTGACGCATCAAGACCGGTAGCGCTTAAAAGGGTCCTTATCTCACCCCTCACCTCTTCTATGCGGCCAGAGTCGGCAAGGTCAGACTTTGTGATGGCGAATATCCCTTTTTTTATACCGATAAGCCGTACAATATCGAGGTGCTCCAGGGTCTGAGGCATCACTCCGTCATCGGCGGCGACAGTGAATAGCACCATGTCGATCCCGGTAACGCCTGCGAGCATGTTCTTTATGAACCTCTCATGACCCGGCACATCGACAATCGCGGCCCTGACTGACTCACCACCGATACTTAAGTCAAGGTGAGCGAAACCGAGGTTTATCGATACCCCTCTCTTTTTTTCTTCGGCAAGGGTGTCGGTATCTATCCCTGTCAGGGCCTTGACGAGCGTAGTCTTGCCGTGGTCTATATGGCCGGCAGTCCCTATTACGCATGCGATATTCTTTGAGGTCATACCCCTCCGGTTAAACTCCTCTTTAAAAATAGCGAGTACAGCATGGTTTGTCCAGCAGATATTTCATCTCCTCTGAGTTGGCCTCATTTACAACGCCGGCAAAACCTGCTATAGTTTTTTCATATAAGTCAGATGGTTAGGAAACCACGGGGGCCATGGGAGAAAACGAAAGACCTAAAGCGGCGTTCTTCTCATTCACCTGTTGCGAGGGGTGCCAACTCGTCGTGCTCAGTTGCGAGGAGGAGCTCCCGGACATATTGAGGCTCGTCCACATAGTCAACTTCAGGGAGGCTATGACAGAGAAGAGCGACGACTATGACATCGCCTTCGTCGAAGGGTCTATCAGCAGAAAAGAAGAGATACGGAAACTCAAAAAGATCCGCAAGAGGGCGCGGATAGTAGTCGCCCTCGGCGCATGTTCTTCGACCGGCGGCCTCAACTGCCTTAAAAACCGCTTCCCGATGGAAGAGGTCAAAGAGAGGGTCTACGGCAAAAAGGCCGCAAGAGACAACCCTGCCGTAGATACCATACCGGCAAGGCCGATAGACGCTTATATAGACGTAGATTACTACATACACGGATGCCCTATACCAAAGAAAGAATTCCTCTCGGTCCTCACCTCGCTCCTATTGAGAAAAAAACCTGTCATAGCAAACTACCCGGTATGCGTAGACTGCAAGATGGCCGGAAACACCTGCGTATTCGAGAAGGGCATCTCTTGCCTCGGTCCTGTAACGCGGGCCGGGTGCGACGCTGTCTGCGTGACATACGGGACACACTGCTGGGGGTGCAGAGGCCTTATTGACGACCCGAATATCAAGGCGCACGAGGCAACCCTTGCGAGATACGGCCTGACCGCAAAGGGCATCATCGAGAAGTTCACGCTCTACGGCCAGTGCACCAGGAAAAAGAAATGACCTGTCCGATACGGACCTGAAACGGATGCAATGCACTTCAATCAAAAGGCCAGGATGAAAAAAGAACTCCACATAAAAGTCCATGAGATAACGAGGGTCGAGGGCCACGGCAACATCGTCATCGACATGACCAACGGCCGTGTAAAAGAAGCCCGGCTCGACATCATTGAGTCCCCCAGGTTCTTCGAGATGATGCTCACAGGCAGGCGCTACGACGAAGCGCAGCACATCATGTCAAGGATATGCGGGATCTGCGCGGTAAGCCACACCAGTGCGTCACTCAAGGCCATAGAAGACGCTATGGACATAAAGATATCACGCCAGTCTCTCATCTTAAGGAGGCTCGCATTCGCAGGTGAAACTCTGCAGAGCCACATCCTCCACCTGTTTTTCCTGGTCCTGCCGGATCTGTTAGGGGTAGGCTCGATAGTGCCGCTACTGAAGTCGCACCCTGAGGCCGCCAAAACAGGGCTTGAGCTGAAGAGGCTCGCAAACGACATCTGCAAGGTAGTAGGCGGCAGGCACGTCCACCCTATATCCCTTTTCCCGGGAGGTGTCGTATACACCCCGCAGGCAGAAGATCTGAAAGGGCTCAGAGACAGGCTCAAGGCCTCCTTCGACGGCCTAGAATCCGCGCTCGACATCCTCACTTCGATTCCTCTGCCTCAATACTCGAAAGAAAGGGAGTTCGTCTCCCTCAAGGCTAAAGGCCTCTATGGCCAGTACGACGGAGTACCATATTCGAGCGAAGGCTATAAGATAGAGGCTGATGAGTATACAAAGAAGATAAAAGAATATGTCGTGCCGCACTCCTCGGCGAAACACGCGAGGACTAAAAAAGGCACATACATGGTAGGCGCGCTTGCCAGGGTAAACAACAATCTCCGCCAGCTCTCTCCTCGCGCGAAGGCCGCGGCGGCAAAGGCATCCATCACACCGCCCGCATTCAACCCGTTCCTGAATAACGCAGCCCAGCTCGTCGAATGCTTCCACGTCACTGAAGACGCTATAAAGTTCATAGACGAGATCCTCTCAATCGGCCTGAAACCGGAAAAAATAAAAGAACCCAAGGGCTTCGGAACCGGCATAGGCATCGTCGAGGCCCCGAGGGGGACTCTGTATCATGAGTACGATATCAACAAGGACGGAGTGATAACCCGCGCCGAGTGCATAATACCTACCGCGCAGAACCTCAGATCGATCGAGGCTGATCTCAGGGACTTCGTTCCGACGATCATCGAGAGGCCAAGGGCCGAGATCGCCCGCCTTGTCGAGACCCTTGTAAGGGCTTATGACCCTTGCATCTCATGCGCCACGCATATAATGGACGTACGTTTCGACTGATGACTAAAGTCACATACACAGCGGCCAAGTTGCCTTTAATGTATTGCATCGCTGATTTCGTTCAAGTATGATCAACGCACATATCGTTTTGCACAGGCAGCGCGGCCGCCTGCACGAGACGGCAAAACCCACGCCTCCAAGAGAGTCTCTTAATGCGTATAACGATTGCAAAAAAACAGATACTGGATAAGATCCTCGCCAGAAAGAGACGCGACGAGTTCAGGCCTGAGGACATCGATCTCAAAGGGATGTTCAAAGAGATACTTGCATGGGCCAATAAGTTCGTCCCTTCAGAGTCAGGCTCGATACTCCTCGACGACCCGTCTCTGACCCCTGAGAAGCACAAAACAGGCGTCTTGTACTTCGTCGCGTGCTTCGGCAAAGGGTCCGCGTCCATAATCGAAACTCCCCTTCCCATAAGCCTCGGAATAGCCGGAAAGACTTACAACAGCGGCAGGGCTTACATAAGCAGAAAGGTCGAACATGACGACAACTTCTACCCTGACATAGACAAGAAGACAAAGTTCATCACCAGATCGATCATATGCGCGCCTATCCGTATCAAAACAGCGACCATCGGCGTGATAGAGATGATAAACCGCCTCGACGGGACTGATTACAACCGCAACGACCTGACGCTACTCAAGATATTTGCGGAATATACATCGACACTCATACAGAACTCGCTCGACGCCAAAAGGTTCGGCGAACTTTCGATGAGAGATAATCTGACAGGCCTGTACAACGACAGGTACTTCTACTTAAGCCTTACCAAAGAGGTGATGCGCGCTCTCAAGAAGAACTCGGAACTGAGCCTCCTGTTCCTCGACCTCGACAGGTTCAAGGAGATCAACGACACCCACGGCCACCTTGCAGGAAGCGGCGTACTAGCAGAGGTCGGAAGGATAATCTCGGACAGCATTACAGGCTCATGCGTAGCGGCAAGGTACGGCGGAGACGAGTTCATCGTTATCCTGCCCGGATACGGAGCAAAAGAAGCGGTCTCCTACGCGGAAAAATTGAGAAAGACAGTCGAAGATTTTGTTTTTTTAAAACATAAACAGACAGGCGGAGAAAAAGCGCTCAGGATCAAAGGGGTGATCACCTCAAGCTCAGGGATAGCCTCTTTAAAACATAACATAGAGCCCGGAGGCGGCCACAAGGAGGTCAGGGACACGCTGATAAAACTCGCCGACGGCGCCATGTACAAGTCAAAGCAGGCCGGAAAAAACAGAGTCCTCCTTGCAGAAGAGAAGGTCTGCCCAATGCCGCATCCTGATGTTCTCAAATAATCGACCAGACAGCATAACTATTTGTTTTTAAAGTATTTTACCTTCACGCCGCACCTTGACACCCCCTTGTTCCGGGCTTATAATATAATTGTGAAAGTGAAGGCGCTTCACGGCTGAGACACGGTCCGGAGCTAAAGCAAACGGAGGTGATCTGTATGTTCGAACTGAAGAGATGGGATCCCGCAAAGGAGCTTTCAAACCTGCAGAGGGATATGGACGACGTCATCAGAAGGGTCTTCGGTAACCTTGGAAGCATCTCGCCTATTAACCTGTTTAGAAGAGAGGGTCCTGCCAAGGGCGAATGGTATCCTGTGATCGACTGCTACATGCAGGATAACAAGTTCATAGTTCACGCTGATCTGCCGGGCGTCGACATAAAGAACGTCGACGTCTCTATTACAGGCAACATCCTCACGATCAAAGGCGAGAGAAAGGCTGAACTTGAAGAGAAAAAAGAAGGTTATCTCGTCCATGAAGCCTGCTATGGTTCGTTCGAGCGGATGCTTACGATCCCTGAAGGCGTAGACACGTCTAAGGTGACCGCCGGCTTCAAGAACGGAGTCCTCGATCTGACGATGCCGTGCAAGGCAGAGGCTCTGCCAAGGAAGGTCAGAATAGAGATCGTGGAAGGTAAAGAAGGGAGAAAGGCCGCTTGATACGGCCTGACGATTAAGCTCGAAACAGCGTTTCAGCCACTGAAAAGCCCCTGCGTCATTCCGATGCGGGGGCTTCGCTTTACCACGTAAAAATAAAACCCGGCAAAGTAAAACCTGCCAACCCTCTCAGTGCCTGCTATCAAAAACAAAGACAAGTAAATCAACCGGGATCGAACGAGCTAAATACTCATCAGATGCGATCTTTTGCGCATCGTAATTTTTCAGGTCAAGAGTGCGCGCATAAAACCTGCGCCGGAGAACGACGCATAGCGAACCGCTCCTCATGCCTTCAGCATTTCTTGAATTATGAAGCGGTGGCATCTCTCATCTTTACAAGAACAGAGCAGGGTCACCGGATTGCCCTTCTCTCGTTCGATAATTTTTTTCAGCTCGGCTAAAGCCACGGATTTTTCCGCGTCGGACTCGTACTCTGCGATATATCTTTTCTGAACTGCGCCCAATCGATAGCCTCGTCCTTCCACTCCCTGATCAGCCCTGCGGAAGGACCTAGCGCCTTTAACCAGAGGCCGCATGCCTCTTTCCTGATGCCGCGCGGCCAGTACCTCATCACAAGAACCCTGAGGCCATCATTAACAGAGGCCTGCTCGTAAATAGACTTCGTCTTTATCATAGAACTATATGATCCTATCAGAAAAAGACTGGTCTTGATAGGTCCGACCGAGACACGTACTGTAAAAAAATCCATTGATCTTGAATGTCAAAAAAGCCAAGCCAGAAATTGCCGTACAAAAAAACCAAAAAGCGCTCTGACTGTCAATAATAACCCCGGAGATCATCGATGATCCCGATGCCGAATGTGATATAGAGTCAGACGCACGGTCTTAACGGGAAAGAGCGGAAGGCGCGTAAGCTGAGATGCCCAAACCCTTTTTCCACCCGGATCTCTCGAACTTATACAGAAGCGAATCGAAGGCGGTAGATCCGTCGTCGTCGACTATCGCGTACGGCTGAATATCCGGATGCGCCTTTGAAAAAAAGGAGTAATTATTCTCGTTATCTACAAAATCAGCGAAGTAGATGGCCTGTAGCGCAGGGGACTGCTCGAAGAGGCAGTCGATATAATTTGCAAGGCCTTCTTTTGTGCCATATATCTCAGCGCTTCTTTTCTTGAACGCATAGTAGACTTTGATCCTGCCCTGAGTATACCAGTTGATCGTATTGAAAAGAGGCAGCGACCTGCCGACAAAAGAGTCTTCCGGTATCGTATAGATAAGAGCTGACTTGTAAATACCGTTCTCTTTCAGAGGCGCGTCCTTCAGGAGAAAGGCCCCTGTCTCCCCATAAGACCGCCCGTAATAATGACCATAAAAGAGTTTGAAGTACATCCCGGCCTTCTTATCATTCAGGGCCTTTGTGAAGATATTATCCGCTGAAAACTGCACCTGCGATACCATCATAAAGGCTACGAGCGTCACCAGAACAGGGATCCTCGATTTTTTCAGAAACATGCCGACCAGAGCTGACAACTCGACTGCGCCAATGGCAGCGACAAGATAGGGCAGAGGCAGAATGTATATCCTTCTGATGTTAAAATAATCAGGACCGAGGTCTACAAACGGATTAACAACAGCGGCAAGCCAAAAAATGGGAAATAGAAAAACTACCGTGGGCCGCTGGGTTGACCTGATAAAGCACAAGGCGCGCCAGACAAGATCTACGACGCCTGCGTAGAAAAACCATTGGATAGCGACAGGGAACGATTTTATAAAATACGCCGAATAAAGATGGCCTAGCCCAGTGACGTTCACAGCCGAGAGCCTCGCAAAGTCCTTTCCTACGAACTCGAACATCGAGGTAAGAACGGACATTCGGATAGGGAAACCATAGATGCTGAGTTCCCTGCCCATAAAGTGGACAAGAGGCCTTCCGCCGTACCCGCCTGCGACATCGGCCTCGATGTATTGCCCGAGATTGTGATTGAAAAAGTAGTAGTCCAGCTGGACGATAAGATCGAAGTAAGATAAGAGCGCCGCTGTAGCGGCAAAAAAAAGAACCGGCAGAAAAAAACGCCTCAAGGCACTAAGATTTTTTTGCAAGAAAATAAAAAGCGGAACGCTGATCGCCAGTAAAAGGAGCAATGGGTAGCCGCTGAACGGCAGATAGGTTGCCTTATATATTAGAAAAAGATACGTATACGCAGGCAGAGACAAGACAAAAAATAATGCCGCTATATACAACATCGAAGGAGCGAGGTTTTTCTCAGGTGGAGCTATATCATCATGCCAAAACGTAAAGGCGATCGCACACAACAGATAGAACGGCAGAAGAAGGAGCGAATAAATAGCCTGAAAGCACCCCAGGCTGAATATCAAGGCGCTTAAAGCGATCCGCATTGAAGATCGAGCCTCAAGACCTAGCAGGAATAAGTAAATCGCAGCGACGTTAAAAAGAATCGCCAGAGATAGGTCAGGCATCGTGTAGATCTGAATAAGATGAATTGGGGCCCAGGCAACAAGCACGCCGAAGACTATGCCGACTGATGTACCCAGGAACTTTCTACCGAGGCGGTAGCATAGATATACCGTCGCCAGATGAGAGACCGCAGCAGGGATCTCAACTGCTATGTCCCCTGGGCCGAGAATAAGCATGACCAAGTACGACAGGTATGAATATAGCGATGAAGGGACATGGTAGTGGGAGCCTAGGTATAAATAGACCCCGAGATCTTCGAGGAGATCCAGCGCGAGCAGATTAAAAAACTTATTGTCGTAATAATAACCGTAATAATCTCCGAGCGTGAATACAAACAAGACAGCAGGCGATACTAGCATCAGAAGAATTGCCAGCCGTCTCAAATGCGTTTTGTAGGAGGACTTCGATTCAGACACTCTTTTCGCCTCATGAGCCTGCGGCGTACAAAGGCGGCAGTTTTCTCCAGCCTGGGCCGCAAGTAAAATTCCGGCAACTGAAATCAGCGCTTGGTCCGACGGCATGCTTCGGTTATCGTCTGGCGGCTACTTCTGCCGCCAGATAGAATCAGGCCCTTTGACGGCAGACTAAACACATCTTAAGCAAAGTGAATTTAAAGAGCCCTTTGTCAAAAACGACGCCGCATATCTGCGCTACGTGATAAAGGCGAGCTCTACTCTCTTTTCCTACCAACTCCACCGGCAACAAAAGCTATCCCGATGCCTACAAGAGTCAGACCTGACAGCATCAAGCCGGTCTTTTGCGCTTTGTTGGAATATCCTATCCTGAACACAGCCCCGCTCTCACTCTCAGGAAGGATAAAGCCATTCATAAAGAGATTAGTAATAACAGGCCGTAATTGTCCTCCATCTGACTCGGCGCTCCAGCCGGGATAATTCGACTCATTAAATACAACAAAACGAGGGCCTAGCGACGGGGCTGAAAAACTGAATGAAGATGGCCCACTCTTTTCAAAACTAACGCCGCTTGCCTCTGCGGCAGGACTCTCGCCATTTGAAAGAGAGAGCAGGTCAAAGTAAACACCGTCGGACAGGCCTTTGATTGCGATCCGATGCCTGCCTGGCGAGAGAGCAACAGGCGCAAAGGTGAATTCACTGACGTCAGTTTTCAGCTCAGCCCCTTCAATGATGCCCTTTTCATCACCGTCGATCATCAAAGTCAAACGCGCCTGCATTGCCAGATCTTTGTACCTGGCAAGCCTTAGTGCCGGAGTAAACAGACCTCCGCCGCCCGCGTGTATGCTGGTATAAGCCTCTCCTCCGGAGACCGCGAACCTTCTGTGATTGGCGATATACGTCAAACGGTCGCTGTCAAACCTTCCGGTCGCCTCTATCGCGCCTGTCTCGACCAACGACGGGTCTGCGATAATGACCGTATCGATATATACTGGCCGGTCGTCAAGAGAAGTAAGCTGTAGAGTATGCATCCCCCGCTCCAGCGTGCCTTCGAAGAGAGTTATCCAGTTATAGCCACTACGCCCTGCCTGGCTGATTGTAGCTCGGTCCACCCCGTTGACGTTTACCAGAAGGTCGGAGTACCCCTTCCCCCCGTAGGCTCTGAGCATTATCCGATAAACCCCGCCCTTCCTGACCTCGAACACATCACTTAGAGCAGCTCCCTTCTGCCTGGCCGTAATAGAGAAGGCTGAAAAAGTAAGCTCACCGAAAAGCGAGTTCCCGATAGAGTGGTCGAGCTGCGGAAATGGCTGTTGTATCCCGAACGAATGGAGTGCAAGGGACCATGGCGCAGGGTCGATGGGCGTAGGTCTGAAGCTGATAAAGGCCTCTTTTTTCTGGAAGAGGAAGAGATCCAGCGAATCGAGGTTATGAAGCACCAGATCATCCGAGATGCCTTTAATCTCATCGAGCAGTCGCAGATTCTCCGACTGCGCCATGAAAATCGGCGCGAGCCTCAATCGACTCTCGGGATTTTTAAAGCTATCAAGTGAAAGTATGTCATAGCTGTCCGTACCGCCAAAGACCATGATAGGCCTTGCTTGATATATCTCATAATCCGGAAACGCCTTTTTATTCTCGAATATGGCGACGTCCCTGGTTCCAGCTGTGTGCAGGAGAAAATCTCCGTCGCCGGAGAGACGCTCATACACATGATAATACTCCGTAGTAAGGGCCGAGTAATACTCTTCCATCGATTCCTTCTTGTCAAAGACAGAAGGTACCATATAACCTTTGGTATCAAAGGTCTTGTCTCTTTGCGAGTGCAGCGAAGGAGTAATGATATACTTAAAACCCAGCAAGGCCAGGTATTCGGATAAGTACGCCTTCTTCTCAAAGCGCTCAAGCAGTTCAACCTGATTGGGAAGCATCCTCTGGCCGAGTATCATCGCTGTAGGGATCCCGCAGGTCTCTATTACCCTGCCTCTGGAGCCGTTATTATCGCCCATCCAACGCCATACTTGTGAGAAGTACTCAGGTTGCTTTGACGAGATAAAAGTCCAGTTGTAGCTATTGCCGTAGTATCTTGCAGCCATAAGATACGGGACCAGGATTACGGCAAAGACCGTCCATCTGACGTAAGAAGACTGTTTTCTATCCGCCATGAACCGCTCAGAGAGCCTTGTGGCGATCCAGGAAAACGTAACAGCAGAGAAGAGACAGAATACGAGTATCGCTACATTCACGTATGAGTAAGGCGTTCTTGACATGCCCAGAAAAGGGATAGTGCGTGTAGCAAACCCGAAAAGGTCCGGCACCCCGTTTACACCGAGCGCTATCTGGACTGAGATGCCTGTCATGAACAAAAACACGGCGGTAAGCCAGTTGAATCTGATGGCGAGGGATATGGCGGCCATCAAAAAAGGAAGCGAGTAGGCTGTCATATACTGCCAGGCCGGATAGGCGCCACCTTTGAGCGGAGTCTGAAACCATGGCCAGTGCTGGAGGGTTATCGTCGCAAGTATTGTCTGCGAGTGCGCGCCGATGTGGCCGTGATCGACCTTGATAAGCCCTGCCGCGCCCTTTACCCACGAGGTACGTAGATATGGATAATTATCGATCAATGTAGGGAGCGTAATAAAGGCGGACAGAAGAAAGGTGACCGTGATTATGAGGAAGGCCAGCGTGGAAACCTTTTTCAAAAAAAACCTCAGTTGACCGTCTCCGGCGCTCTCATACGCCATGCGCAGCGCAACCAGACAAAAGAAGAGGGCATAGAATAAACCGCCTATAAAAATGTTTTGCGGATGCGATAAAAGCGAATAGGCTGAGACCAGACAGACAAGAAGGGCGTGCCTCCAACTCAGGTCAACAAGGGTCCTGAGGATCAGATAGAAGACCAGCGGAGCCAGGAGATAAACGCCGGTATAGTGGAGATAGCTTAGTAGATGGCCGATATAGAACGGTGTAAACATGTAAAGTATCGCTGAAAAAGAGGCCGACAGCCTGTCCTTGAAGAGATACGACACTAGTGTATACATACTGAGCCCTGCCACAAGCAGTTGCAGTGCCTGAAGTATCTTTATCGAGACCGCGAGATCTCCGGTTAGAGGGTATAAAAGCGCCTGCTCAAAGACGTGAAAGTTTGATGCGAAAACCGCTATCGGGCCTGAGTAGGTATCGCTCCATAGCGGCAGACTTCCCCACTCGGAGAACGTTCTTACAAGCTCGAGAGTAAAATCATAGTCGCCTTCGAACGTACCCTTGTATTCGCCTGTCAGGAATTCGTGCGGGACCCCGTATAGCAGATAACGCCCGGTTAATGCGAGCAAGGCCGCGACTATTACAAGAAGCGTCACCATCCTGCTGTCGGCAAAAACAGATCCTTTTCTGTCAAGGCTGTCCAATTCTCATCTCCTCTGCTGTCCTTAGGATCTCTTCCTGCGACATGGCTTTTCTTTTGAATGAATTGATCTTGATGCCCTCGATAAGCCTTTCAGTAAAGACAAACGGGTCCCTGCACAGATATGTTATCTCCGGCCAGCATGCGTACATGCACCCGGGGCACCTCTCTACGATCTCTCTGATCTCGCGCCTGAATACCTTTGATCTGTAGAGCGCCGCAAAATCGGGACTGAGCATCGATTTATCCGTCTTGATGTCGACGCATGGCAGGAACCTGCCTTCAGGGCTTATGGAAAAATATAGAGCTGGACTGTCGCACTTCCAGTGTATCCGCTTATACTTGAGAAAATCCGGGGATTCGCGGAGAAATCTTTTCGAGTTGTAGACAAGGAACCCGTTTTTCTTCATACGGAGCACCTCGGCATAGGTGGAATCAAGCGAAGGAAAATCATCAGAGCTGAAAGCAAAATCCGGAGAATCAGCCCTGACAATAAAGTCGTCCTTCTTTCTTCCTTCGTGTTGCGCACTGCCTCTTGAGCCTGCGTCAGAGACATGAACGGGTATCAATGAGGCATAAAAACCTATAGCTGTAGTAAACCTGATGAGCGCGGGTATCTCCTTTAGATTCAGCCTAGAGACGACGATATTTATCCCTGAGATATTTCCCTTCAAGGGCAGGTGTCGTGAAAAAACAGAAATGCCTCTGATGATGCGCATCCACGAACCCTCGGAGTTATTTATATCGTCCTGCTTCGCGGCATCCAGTGTGTCCAGCGAAATGGTGACCTCTTTAAGCCCGGCGGCCACAAGGGCCTCGACTCGCCTGTCAGTCGCGAGCGTAGCGTTTGTCTGCAGCCGCACATTGATGCCTCTGCTGATAAATGCCTCGATGATCTGCGGCAGATCCTTTCTCAGGAGCGGCTCGCCACCGGTTAAGACAAGAACGCCGATGTCGAGTGAGGCAAGGGTTTCCGCGAGCCTTTTGATCTCATCAAGTGAGAGCTCGCGCTCGTGCTTCCTTGATTCAACGACATGGCACATCCTGCACTTGAGGTCGCAATTTTTACTCACCGCGAACTGAACGTAGAGCGGCCTGTTCTTTGTAATGACGCTTTTTACAAGCCTGACTTTCTCTGCCAACCCAGGCATAGCCGCCCCCGTATAATTAGGTTACTCTTCTTGTTTCAATCAGAAGATCCTGTTTGCCTCAAGCCGGAGATCTTACGGCAAAAATGTCAGTGCGTAGCTATAGTCGAACCGACTGCGTTTTACCGGAAAACCATCGACATAGATCGCCTGGATGCCATCGCCAATGCCTTTAGCAAAATACTTCGCAAGTCTGGTCTACTAAACTCCGATCAAGTGCGATCCGTGCGGCGCTACCGGCAATCGTCTCGCCTCATGAGATGACGTTTTTGCCTCCGCTTACGAAAAAGTAGCCAACGACATACTGAGGATGGATGCCATCGCCTAATCCTTTCGCCAGATACTTCGCGAAATTTACGAAGAACATCAGCTTCTGCTCTTTGAGAAGTTTCAGTGTCCTTCTAGTCATAAAGTACATGAGGCATTTACGCCTGAACTTGCCAATCTGCTTGGGTGATAGTGTCTTGGTATGGACATTCGAGTGCTGATGGAGGCTGTCGATCTTATCCCAGGAATCACTGTCGATCTTGCCGCCGAGTTCTACCACCATCTTCGCGCCCTTTGTCATAGGAAGCGGCCTGTAGGTGAAAAAAATCGGCCTGTCGACCTTGAGCTCTTTTACAAGATCAAATGTCTCCTGCATCGTCTCAAGCGTCTCCCCCGGGCCACCGAGTATATTGTATCCGGTCACCGCTACACCCTTGTCATGGAGCAGCTTGAATACCTTCCTGTACTGCTCCGTTGGTATGTTTTTTTCATAGACTTCACGGCGAATCCTCTCATTGCCTGCCTCGATGCCGATCCTGGCGACCTTGAGATTTGCCTTGGCAAGCATCTCGATCTTCTCCTCGTCTATGGTATCAGCGCGCGTGAAGCATGAAAACGGGAGCACCTTGTGCATGCCGAGCCTTATGTACTCGTCGCAAAAATCCCGTACCCAATCCTTGTTTATGCTGAAGACCGGATCGAATGTGTGCGCTACCTTCATCCCTCTGTCCTTGTATTTTTCCCACTGCTGTTTCATCTCTCGAGCGTAAGCCTTCGGGTCCCTGACCCTGAAGTGCTTACCTGGCACGGCATCTCTCATCGGAAACTCGGAGCAATAAGTGCAGGGGAATGGACAACCACGTGTGCCGATAAAATATATGACTCCATTATAGAAGATGAACTTATCAAGGTCCTCCCAGAGGTCGTAATTCGGGATGGGCAGTGAGTCTGTATCCTGTATCAGCTCTCTCAGCGGGTTTTTCTTGACCTGCCCGTCCTCCTTGTACCAGATGCCCTTGATGCCTGCGAAGGTCTTTCCGGAGCTTTTAGCGTCGAGATATTCGGAGAGCGCAAACTCGCCGTCTCCTATGCAAATCGCGTCAACCTCAGGCACGCTCAGCGCGTCATCAGGACAAAGGGTCGGATGATAGCCGCCAAGTATGACCGGGAGGTTATACTTTGTCTTGATCTCCTTCGCGATCTTCCTTGTGTACTGCATGAACATTGAGACGGTCGAGATGCCGATCACATCGGGCTTGAAGGTCTCGATATTCTTCTTAAGATGCTTCTGCCAATCCCCCCGATGATACGTGAAGTCGATTATATTGGCCTTGTGCTCAGTCCTTTCATTGAGATAGGTCGCAAGATACGTCATTCCGATATCCACTACAGAGACATCGCTCGAAAAATTCGGGCTTATAATGCTTACCTTCATCCGAAGACCTCCTGTGTCTATTTTTTTAAAACTCAGCCGTCATGCTTAGTCAACGACAACAAAATCGCGGTTTATCTGCTGACCACCCGATTTCAATTCGGGTGCTTTTCTTCCTCAAACGAAGCATCTTCTTCGGCGATCTTGAATATCTCTGCCTTCGGAAGGCCATCGGCGATATGCTGGGCGGCGAGAAAACCCATTTTTATGCTGTGATCCATATTGTTGTAGCGGTATAGCCCCTGTCTGCCGATAGGGATAAGATTTTCGATTGTCGAAAAGAGATTGAAGATCGTGCTGACCTTCTTGTGGTAATCGAGCGTGTATATCGGGTACGCATGAGCGATGCGCGTCGTAAACCTGTGGGTTATCTTCTCCCCGTTTAAAAGCCCGAGAGTTCTCAGCTCCGCGCTGCACCTGGTAAGCAGCTCTTCATCTGTGGCGTTCCATATTTCGTCTCCGACGTTGCAGGCCAGCTCGAGTATAAGAGAGGTCTTTCCCTGAGGCGCGTTATTCGGGCTCCAGTTCTTGGGCTCTTGGATCCTCATCACCTTGAACTTCTGCTCAGGGATATAGATCCATGTGTTGTCGCTGATCTGCTCCTTGTCGATCAGAATATTGAGGAACCTGATCGATCTGAACTTCATCGTCCTGGCGACATCGAGATAGCTCTGCTCCGGCAGCGGGCTGATCGAGCTGACCAGCTCCGGCATGGGTATAGTCGAAATATATGAATCTCCGGTTAACGTCTTTTCCTGGCCGCCCTGTCTGAATGCGACTTCTTTTATCCCCTTCCCATTGAGCTTCAGGGATGTGACTGTAGCATTGAGATGGATACTTCCTCCGTTAGAGGTTATCCGCTCTGCCATCTTGTCGCACATCCTTCCTATCCCTCCATTGAGCGGATAGTAAAACTTGGTGGCGTAGGTCTTTGGCGCGTTGCTTTTCTTGCCGACCATCCGCATAAACACATCCCAGAGATTAAGAAGCGATATCCTCTGTGCGGCCCAATCCTTTGAGATTTGAGAAGGCGGCAGGCCCCAAAGCTTTTCTGAATACGGCCCGAAGTATATATTATAAAGGCCTCTGCCAAACCTGTTGACGACCCAATCTTCGAGAGAGACCTCAGTTGATCTGTGCACCTTGTTCTTTGTCGTTGCGTATAGATAATCAAGAAAACATTTGGCAGAAGTAAGCGGGTTCATCTTTGAGACAAGATCCTTGCCTGCGAGAGGATAGAAGAAATATTTGCCTTTAAGACGGACTACGCTCTTTCTGGGGCTCTCGTACAGCTCAGGTCCCATCAGCTCCTGTATGTCGTTTAAGAGCTGGCCGTCTTTTGTGATAAACCTGTGGCCTCCCAAGTCGAAAGTGTAATCTTTATAGTAAAAGCTCTTGCATAACCCGCCGACCCTCGAATCAAGCTCCACGATATCTACCTGATGCCCCTTTTCTGCCAGCTTCCAGCCGGCGCTCAGGCCGGCCGGGCCCGCACCAAGGACTACTACCTTTTTACGCATATCTCCTCCTTCGCGTGATAAGACTCCGGCTCTCGACCGGCATTAAACATCCCTGTCTCTAAGCAGCCTGACGCGATGAAATTCAATCGTGCAATGTCAATGGTGAGTGGTCTCAGGTGTCTTCAGGCCTTGCGCCCCGTAGCGCGCGACGGTCCGAAGGTCGAGGTGAAGTAGAACAGCAGGCGTTTGAAGATATACATACTGTCACGATGCGAAACGTCTTTTCCGCCCTTGAGGATGTGATAAAGGACCCAGACGACCTTGTCCCTGGTACTTACCTTCTTAAGCCCCATGAAATCCAGGTATTTAAGCGCCTCTATGACCAGCTCGCGCGGAACTGTATCCGTATATACGGGGATCGTGTCATCCTTCTCTCTCTTTTCCAGTTCGTCAAAATAGTCAGGCTCGACCATTCCTGTCTCTATGCAGCTCTCGTATATGGGAGAACCCGGAAAAGGCGTACATATAAACGTCTGAAAGTAATCGAGCTTGCCGAAATTTCTCCGTATAAACTCTTTTGTCGCGTCGAGGTCAACAACCCTCTCGCCAGGCGTACCGACAATAAACGTCCCAAGAACCCTGAGTCCCGACTTGCTCGTTACATCTATCGCCCTCTGGTTGTCCGCAACCGTCACCTTGTTCTGTTTGAGAAGCCCCAAAACGTAGTCAGAGCCGCTTTCAAAACCATATTCAAGTTGTACACAGCCTGCCTTTTTCATCAATTTGAGCATATCAAGGTCGTTCCATCCGATGAGATTTGAACGGGCCTGCGCAGTCCAGATGACTCTTTTAGAAAGCCCTGATGAGATCATCTGCTCGCAAAACGTCAAGACGCTTTTCTTGTTCGCGGTAAAGGTATCATCAGCGAAGTACAAGGCTCTGGTCTTGTGCTTTGATACAAGCTCTTCGACCTCGTTCAGACAATATGCGCGTGAAAACTGCCGTACCTTCTTAAAGACTATATTCACTCCGCAAAAACTGCACGAATACGGACACCCCCTGGAACTTGTGATTGACGTGACCCCTTTGCGCACCAGCCCGCGAACTCCGAAGCTCAGACCAAGATAATAATCCATATTAAAAAGGTCCCTTGCGGGATGGGGAATAGTATCAAGATCTTCAATCTGAGGTCTTCTCTCGTTTACAACCGTCTGCTCGCCATCCCTGTAGGCCGTACCCTTTATCTCTCTCAATCCTTCACGATCGCCATCAATATACCTGTCTACTATTTCAGCGAATGTCACTTCTCCCTCGCCTAAGACAGCTAACTCGAAGTCGCCGCGCTTGAGCGTGTTTACAGGATCAGCTGATACGTGTACGCCTCCTATGACCTGAAATGCGCTGTTTTTCCAGGCCCTGGCCTTCCTTGAGATCTCCACCGCCTGCTTTATCTGCGGAGAATGGCCGGTAAAGCCGATAATTTCAGGGTCAAAGGCCTCCAGCTCTGCATTGACGTCGCCGCAGACATTCCCATCGATAATCCTGATGTCATACGAATGCCTCCCGTATTTTCGCAGGTAAGAACTGATATATCCGAGACCAAGAGGCGGGTATGGCCCCTCCATTCTTGGATTCACAAGACCGATCTTGACAGCCATATAAGCCTCACACTGATTAATTGGTAGATGCGAAACTTGGTATCCCTTTTTTCCTGAAAAGCTCAAGCTTGCCGCTCTTCTTCCCCATCCTTTTCAAAACAACCGCATCAGGCCTGCGCCTCTCTTTCTGTATCCTTCTTCTGAGTGAGATCGTCTCGCCGATATTCATGACGTTCCAGACATACGCCTTAAGGTACGCGCCCCATACTACGTTGAACCTGCCGAGCAGCGTAAAAAGCGTTATCTCCGAGAGACTCAGAAGCAGGTACCTTGGAAGGATGGTTGCGAGGCTTGAAACGCTGTAGTTTTTGAGAAGCGACCTTATCAGATTTCTCTCGCCGACCTGCCTCTTCCAGACGTTGGTGACTACGCGGCCGCCGCTCACTGAGCAGAAGCTGTCATGCATGAAAAACGCTGTTGGCACTACCACAACGTCATAACCGTATAAGAGGGTACGCCAGCAGATGTCTCTATCTTCGCCGTAAAGGAAGAGCTTTGGATCAAACCCGCCGATCTCTTCAAAGACCTCTTTCCTGATGAAGATCGCCGCATCTACATAAAGCGGCTCGCCCTCGCCGTAAGGGTATCCGTAAATATCGCATGCGACCCCGGAGTTTATGACCTCTGTTCCGTCATAGGTCAGAGTGGTGCAACCGCATATCCCGATCAATGGATCAGATTCAGCGACCCTGACAAGCTCCGAGAGCATCAGTCTGTCGGCCTTTGTGTCATTGTTAAAGAAAAAAAGATACTTACCTCTCGCAAGCGCCGCTCCTCTGTTTGAGGCTATCGCAAGCCCGAGGTTTTCCTTGTTGTCTATAAGCCGTAGATCAGGATAGTACTCGCGCATGAAAGACAGACTGCCGTCAGACGAGCCGTTATCGACCAGAATAAACTCGATATTGCGGTATGTGCCTGATTTCAGAGCCTCAAAACATTCCCTCAGGTAATGCCTGCCGTTGTAATTAACGATTATCACGCTTACAAGTGGATCCATCTTTCTACCCCGATTGTTAAGAGCCTATTCCACTCCGTCTTTAAAAACATTTAATGCCTGAGCCGCTTGACCGCTGGCCGCTCTCATCCGGCCCCTGCGCCGGCCAGGTCCTGAGTGAGTGCCTTTTTTTTAAGGAATATGCTTGAGAGTTTTCGCATGGCGAACATGAAGGAATTGTAATCGCGCAGATAGTCCCATATAACCCTCGGTCTGAGGTTGAACCTGAGTATCGCCTTTTTCCTTAGAGTATCCAGCTCCGCTTTTGAAATTCCCTTTGGTGCATACGCGATAGTATCAGTCGCTAACTTCGACCAGTCGAAACTCTCGCTTATCTCGCCGCTCTCGACCAGGAACCTGAAGCTCTCCGTCCCAGGGAGCGGATGAAACGGCATGAAGCCTGCCCTGTATAACTTAAGCTCCATGGCGAATGAAACGGTCTCTTCAATCTCAGCCTTTGTCTCTGTCGGAAAACCAACGATAAAGTAGCCTATAGGCCTGAACCCGGCGGTGTTTAGAAGTTCGACCTTCTCCCTGATCTCTTCTTTTGTGAGCCCTTTTTTCATGAACCTCAGGAGGCGGCCGGAGCCTGATTCAATGCCTACCGCCACTCTTTCAGAAAAACCCGCCCTCCGCATCATCTTCAGCACCCCGAGTTCAAGCGTATCAAGCCGTATGCCGTTTGGAAGCTCAAATGAGACTTTGATCCCGCTATCTATGACTGCCCCGCAAAAACTCTTTATGTGGTCTTTATGCAGAGTAATGTTCTCATCGAAGATCACAAACCTTTTTATGCCGTACTCCGTCATAAGAAGACTTAACTCAGCCATGATATTGCCTATAGAGCGCCTGCGCACGACTCTGCCGGCTGTAATGAACGCAGAACAGAAGGTACATGGAAACGGGCAACCGCGCGTTGTTATGATGCAGGCTGTTTTTTTCTGTACAAGCGAGCCTGATGCCGCGTACCTTTCAAGCGAGATAAGGTCCCAACTCGGAAACCCGAGGCTGTCGAGGTCTTCTTCAAAAAACTGCGGGTTCGACATTGTACGGCCGCCTTCCCTCCACATAAGCCCAGGTATCGATCTCAGAGTTACCCCCGGCTTTCCGCCAAGATACTCCATAAGCATCGGAACTCCCTTTTCACCTTCTCCCTTGAACCCGTAATCAGCGAGGCTCAAGGCTTCGAGAGATTTTTCACCCAGCGCTGACGGATGCGGCCCGCCAATGACGGTCGTGATCAGAGGGTCTACCCTCTTGACAGCCTCTAGACTTCTTGCAACGTCATTTACAGAAAGTGACCAGGAATTTATTCCAACGACATCCGGCCTCAAACGCTTCAGATACTCCTCAAACGCCGCGATATCCATTCCTTCCAGCAGGCAATCAAGGATCGTGACATCAGCGAAGCCTGCCCTTCTGAGCGCGGAGGCAACATATCCGAGACCGATTGGCGGGAACTTTGCCAGCCCGCTAGAGCTGTCCTTGGCCGGCGCTACGAGCAATATCTTCAATTGGCCCTCCCGAGATGCCTGTCGGCAAGCCGGCTCTCTGCGCTGTCTATCGCCATAAGCGTCTTTTTTTCTTCTATGACCTCACCCAGCATCTCGCTTAGACGCCTTGTCGAGACGAAACCGAGAATCCTATCCATCGCAGAGACATCTGCCACAGAGTCCATAGGTTCCCCCGGAGGAATAGGCGCAAAGAGAGGGTCGATATCAGGTGCGAGTTTATTTAGAAGCAGAGCGGCTATCTCAGCGACACTTGTACCAACGCCTGTCCCTACATTGATTACTGCGCCATGGTTCGCCTTCAGCATTGCCTGAAGATTAGCCTCAGCAACGTCCTTAACATGGACAAAATCCCTAACCTGAGTGCCCTGCCCGAAAATGACAGGCGGTTTTCCCTGCAGAAGTCTTGTGATGAAAATCGTTATGAGACCGACATAAGGGGTAAAGGTCTGTCTTGGGCCGTACGTATTAAAGTACCTTAGAACAACACCGTCAAAACCGCAGTGGCCGGATATCTGTCTTAGATAAGACTCGCCAGCCAGCTTTCCGGTTCCATACGGAGACTCCGGGCTGAGGCTGGCATCTTCTACCAAGGGCAGCGCAGCGCCGGAGCCATAGACAGCCATTGACGATGCGAATATAAACTTTTTTATCCCTGCCCTCGCGCATTCTTTCAAAAGGCTCACCGTGCCGAGTACGTTAGTCTCAGTATCTTTAACAGCGTCTTCAAAGGAATTCCTGATGCTTACCCGCGCGGCATTGTGAAAAACCACGTCTACTCCTTCAAGCGCCTTGCTGACTACAGAAGGATCTAATATGCTTGCCCTGTAAAAACGAGCGCCCTTGGGCATGTTCTCGATCCTTCCGACAGAAAGGTCGTCGATCACCGTTACATCCATTCCGGCACTTATCAACCGTTCGACAATGTGAGAGCCGATAAATCCGGCGCCGCCGGTAACAAGCGCTTTTTTATATTCATAATGTGGCATCTGTCCCCCGCCATGTCTGAGAATGGGTCGAAATAAGACTGCGAGTGATATTACCGGTGCCATCTATACTGACACCAGGCAGAATGACTGAATCACTTATACGGATCGGACTCAAGACCCTGACGTTATCGCCGATAACCGAGTTGATCACCTGTGTGCCTGAGGCAAGCTCTACATTACGTCCGATCAGGCTGAGCGAAGCCGAGCTTCTGAGAAACCGCAGATTGCACTCAAGCAGGTCTTCCGGAACAGTGACGTTCATATCCCAATCAACGACCTCTGCGACATAGGCCTTGTACCCGTCTTCTATAAGAATTTGAATCGAGTTTGTCAGCTCGTACTCGTCTCTGAGCGCCGTCCTGGGTGTCCGCCTGATAGCATCAAAGACAGGCATGTCAAAGAGATAGATGCCGCATCCCTTCATATCGTTTATCGTATACCTAGGCTTTTCAATCACCTTCCTGACCGTGCCGTTCCTGCTCATTTGGATCGCGAAGTTCCTTTTGATCGAATCAGGATTATCCTCTTTTTTAACTACAAGGACGGCTGAGGCCCCTTTCCTGTCAAACGCGTCAAGCAGCCTCGGCAGCTCCTTATAGATCATAAATATGTCGCCGAGAAAAAGAAGGAACGGCCCGTCTATATGCGGCTCAAGCTGTCCTACGGCATGAGCGATACCGAGCGCCTTTTCCTGTTCGATGTACTTGATATTGACTCCAAGCCACGCGCCATCTCCGAAATGTTCGATTATCTTTTCCTTCAGATGGCCGACTACGACTATGATGCTTGTTATGCCGATAGAAGCCATCGCCTCTATCTGGTACTGCATTATCGGCTTGTTGCACACCGGAAGAAGCGGCTTTGGCGTATCGAAGCTGAGCGGTTTTATCCTTGAGCCAAGCCCTGCAGCCAACACTACACCGGTTATCTCTTTCTTTTTTTTCATAGGCACCTCAAAGCGCGTTGAGCATCCCTTTTTTGAATAAAACCGTTTTCATCTTCAGATATATAAGAAAAGCGCTCATCTGCGCTATCGTTCTGAAAGGCCTCAATTTGCTCTGGCCGCCGCTTCTTGCATAGTGAGAGACAGCAACCTCTTTTACCCCTGCGCCGAGCATCATCATCTTGAGAATGATCTCGGAAGGCGCCTGATAGCCTCTCGATTCGATGTTGATTGATCTAAGCGCGTCGCCCCTGTAGACCCTGAACGCGCAGTTTATATCAGTAAGGCGCGCGCCAAAAAGCACGGTAATAAACATATTGAGCCCTCTGTTTGCGGCGACCCTGAACGCGGTATCCTGCTTCTTTTTCCTGTACCCTGTGACTACCGCATTCCCGTTCGGATGCGGTGCGAAAAACGAGGGAAGCTCGGAGATGTCAAACTGCCCGTCTGAGTCGATCGTAGCCACGTACTCGCCTTTTGATGCCTGCACTGCGCTTTTCAGCGCCGCGCCGTAACCCAGGTTCTTTTGATGGCTGACGACCACAAGATTAGGATAGTCGCCGGAAAGCCTGTCAAGAAGCTCCTGCGTCCTGTCACGGCTCCCGTCGTTTGTTACGACAATCTCACCTTCGACCCCCATCCCTGTAAGCACCTTATGCGCGGCCCTGATGGTAGTCTCGATATTCGACTCTTCGTTATAGGCCGGCATGATTATCGAGACACTGATCGTCTTTTTATTTTCCATCAGCACCCTCTTTTTTTGAAGATGTCCTTGCGCGCGTACCTTCAGTCACGGCCATAAGCGCGACCGCGAACAGTGAGATCGCCGAGGCTATTCCCGCATATCCATAAAATCGTTGCGGCGCGTACTCGATCGTATACTCCTGAAACCCTTTGACATCGACAAGGAAACCATTGGCATATCCGTTCACCTTTACCGGACTTATCACATCGGTTGCTGAGCGCAAAACCCAATCCTTATCAAAGGATTCACTGAAGACCAGATGCGCCTTGCTGGTGCCGCTCACCTTCACCCTGTATCTTGTCGGGCTCTCCTTGATAAACTCCTGAACCCTTGGAGAATCTATCCGGCTCGACAAGTTTTTTCGCAGCATAAGAAGGAAGCCTTCATCAGGATTTGTTCCTGAAAATCCTTTATCGTCGGTAGCGACCCATCTGCCGCACGGCATATTTTTCAGAAGGGATGAACCGGAGCCATCAAGCGAGGGATCAGGACCGCCCGAACTGCCGCATGGATTTTTTTTAACCCCGAAGACGCCTTCGAGCCTGGGCATTGAAATACTCAGACCTTTTACCGAGTTTTTGTTCTGAGAGAGTTGGAATCTGACCTCTCTGAGATTATGGACAATCGCTCTGCTGGCATTTTTGCCGAGTGCCTCCATAATATTTACAGCCCCACCGGCGTCTCGTATCGTCTTCTCAGTTATAAGAAGAGATTCCTTAGAGCCATCGCGATCGACAAAGTCCATCTCAACCTTCAGAGAAAACGAGCCTGCCTCTCTCTCAAACAGATCAGGCCCAAAGACAAGGCGAGGGTACTGACCGATATCAGTCTCAGGCATTCGGATTTTTACAGACACAGGGGGCGTCCCTTCTGATGTTATTAGACTTACACCCTGCTGGCCTGAGCCCTGCGCTCCACCTGGTGATACCTCCCAGGAGAGAGCTTTATCAAATGCGTCTTTGGTGACCCTTGAGTACCTTTCAGGCCTGTATCGTGCAAACTCGTAGCCTTTGCCGTTGCTGTGCATCGATATGGCATACCTGCCGACTTTGTCAGCCACTGCGCCGTTTAATAGAAAGACCAGGTCAAAACCATCTGTCTTTATGCGGCTATCGAGCTGTTTAGAGAGCCTATTAAAATCGGTCTCAGATATTACTGCAAACCTCGATCTTAGGGTCTTATCGCTGTTGAAGTACCAGAGGGCATCGACCTCTTGTTCCCCTTCCTTAGCGTCGATCGTGGCAAGCCTCCTCCAGATATAGCTCTCTTCTCCAGCGTGAGGGTCAGAGACGCCGCTATCGATGTGCAAAGAGTTTGGTCCTGCCTGATCGCGCATATATATATGATACCTTCCACTCTGATCGGCTTTGAAACTGAGCTTACCGTCTTTATATTCGCCGCGGTGCGACGCTGAGAGGAGTTCTACGACAGCGTCGGCTAAGGTGCTACTACGCATAATAAGCCCTGACATCTGACTTATTATGACTTCGGCCTCAACAACTGAGTTGACGTCGCCTGCAAACACAAGAAAGGGCCGCTCAAGATACCCTGCAACGCTAAGGTCAGGCAAACCGCTTGCATCGCCGCTATACAGATACGCCTTTTCCGCTGTATAGAGCCTTTCTACAGCGCTATTGTTTTCGTAGATCTTCACCGGCCCGAAGTCATTTTTCATGTTGATGCCATAGCTCTCGAAGAGAGATTCTACATATTCGTTGAAATTATATTCAGGCATCGCCCAACGGTTCAGATCGTCATGCAAAAGAATATGGCTTGCGCCTTGCAGGCCCAGTACAGCCTTTAGATCGCCGTACTCCCAATGGCTAAGCAGCCGGTTGATCGCTTCCACCGGCCTCTGGTAACGGACGTAGACAGTCCCACCCGGCCTTGAAACCATTTTGGGCGCCTCGATCAGCTCAAAGAGCGGATCCGGGCCGTTGTAACCCCATGTAGTGTTAAGGTCATAGATCTCATATGGAAAATAGATCTTTGAGGGGCCTTTCAACCCGTTTATCCACTGAGCGGCCGCGTAATAGGGGGCAGGGATATTTTGAAAGACACCCGGCTCTCTGGCAGTGCCCCTCTCACGCATATGTGCGCCTGTAAAAACCGGCCAGGCATACAGAACGGCGGTCACTATGAAAAAAGCCGATAGCACACGTATAAAGAGCCTCTTGGAGGCGCCGTTGCCAACAACCCACCTATCGTGCGTGTTCACCAGGCTGTTCCCTTCCGGCCTTTCGGCACGTCCCTCCTTTAAGGCTAAAAAACCCGCCGCAAGTACCAGGGCGCACAATGGCGCCATAGAGAAGGTCACAAGGCTGGAAAATATCCTGTACGGCGCCCTGAAAAGGAAAAAACCCGGGATATACATGTAGAAAAACTCGAAGACCCAACCGAACGGAGGATGATTGCCCTTGAACATGAAGAGCGCACCGAGTCCGAGGATCGAGAAGAATATGATATTAGGGTCGATCCGCGACCTAAGGAGAGCTACAAACGCCATCAAGGGGATGAGGAGACCTATAAAAATAAAGATGATACTCTGATAAAGCTCTGGATTAAAAAGGATACCTGAGGGCATATCGAACCAGAGGTCCAGGCTCTCGTTTCGAAACGCCTTCAACATCGATGTCCCATTGCTGTAGTAACTGAGAACATCTATATTGAAAAAACCTTCCCCGACGAGATCACCTGTGCTGAGACCGAAGTCAGCCAGATAAATGATATTCGGGACTATCCACCAGAGACTGACAAGACTGCACGAGAGTAGAGCCAGAGAAGTGAACTTGATTATCTCACCTGCCGACTTTCCGTTCGAGACGGCCAGATGGAGAATGATGAAAAAACCCGCTACAAGCGTGATCACCAGAAAATCGGCTGGATGACCTTTTACCGATACGATCGGGAACATCAGAAGCGCGAGCATAAGGATATAACGCCATCTGCGTCCTCGCTCCTCAAAACCCTTTTTCAGAAGCCCGAGAAGAAGCGGGAGCAGCGCGTAGGCGAGAAGAGCCATTAGGTTCCCCCGGCCGAAGTGAGCCATGACAGGGAAGCTGAACGCGTATAGGAAGGCGCCGGCAAGGCGCGCGACCCTTACCCCGGCGTGGCCGCCGAATAGAGCGCCCAGCATGTAATACATCGAGAAGCCCTGCAGAGCGAAGATCATTGCAAATACGATCTTTTCTGCCGTATATAGCGAGAAGCCGAGAAAGACCGGAATGGAGAAGATCAGGTAGTACGCCATCGAGGAGACCTCGTGCGATGAATCATAGCCTCCGGCCATATTATCGCTCCAGAGGAAAAAGGATCTCTTAAGAGCCGCGACAGGGTTGAGATAAACCGAGAAGTCAAATCCCGCGAGAGCGTCGTAGCCTTCCCTGAACCACAGCAGAGGGACGATGGCGAACGTCGAAAGTATAAGAAGATCTATGTGATCAGCTCTTTTTTTTGCCATCAATCGAGTCCATAGATCTTTATTACAGGGCCGGTCACACCATCCCTGCTTGCGAACTCTCTCACCAGCCTGGCCTGCCTTCCTTCAAGAAGAGGCAGGTAAAAATCTCTCGCTCTCTTGTTAAGCGAGTATAGGAGACCGAATCTGCCATCGTTGATATAGACGTCCGATTGCGTATTGAAAGAAAGCAGGTCTTCCTTAAAAAGATAGTTGAAGACAGAGCCTGCGTTTTTAGCCGGGTCTGAATCGAGAAGAAAGTTAGTGTAGCCATAGCTGGTTATGACAAGATACGAGGCTCCGCTTTTTTTCAGAGTATCTACTGACCTGAAATTAAAGACCGTGTAAAGCTCCTTGCAGACCTCGCTTTTAGATGCCTGGATGATAGCCTCCCGGTCCATATCTTCCGGCCAGTTGGGGCTATCCGTCGAATAGATCACCGGGATGACGCTATACACAGGCAGGCCTGAAAGAAAACCGCCGTAGCGCGCCCTTATTGAATCAGGCAGCTTTTGCTCGTAATATCCGGCGGCCTTCGGATTAGCAAGATAGACCGGCGTGGAGGTATAGAGCGGCACTGCGAATTCATACCAGTCCATGGCGATTGTAGTCCCGGCCGGGATATTTTTCTCGATCCAGTCCTTTGCCTCGAGTCTTGTATCCGCCCCGGTCTTTTTGATAGAGGCTTCTATTGAGCCTGCTACAGAATGGAGTATGATGGCTACGCCTAAAGCGGCGACAAGTTTTTTCCTTACATAAGAAGCCTCAAAGATTTCAGTCAAGGCCCTGGCCCCGAAGAGACACATAGTAGGCATGAGCGCTACGAACAGATGCAGATACCTTATAGCCCAGTCCTTGACTGCGAACATAAAAAGCGCAAGATACGAAAGGAAGATGATATCTCGCCTGGTCCTTTTGAAAAGCGCGTAGACAACCCCTGCGACGAGCATCACGCCCAGAGGTCCCTCTTGTCTTGCAAGGTCCTTTGCAAACCATTGAATGAGAGTCAGTATCCCCGGGGTAAAAGGCTCGCGCGAGGAGATACCCACAAGCGCCACCTGTTTAAGCATCATGAACTTGTCAAAGGCCGCGTCGAATTCAGCCAACCAGGCGAGATTGCCGATAATAGAGGCGGCCGCAAGAAGGAACGCGCCCATCAGATATTTTTTACAGAAAACGGCCCTTCTCAATGATGAAGCACGGTCTTTGAGCGCGAACCACTGGCTGATGAACAGAGGAAGAATAAGGAAAAGGCCCTGAGGCTTTGTTGATATTGCAAGACCTGTATACAGGCATGCAAGCACAAGGCTTCGTGAGCCCTCGCCTTCATCAGCCGCAAGCATGCAATAAAAGAGCGCAAGCGTAGTAAATAAGGCAAGAAAGATATCGGAAATCGCCCACTGAGAATGCTGGATAAGGTGAAACATGCCAGCGCTGAAGATGAGTGCGACGATGCCCGTTGTTCGCGAAAAAAGTCTCGTCCCCATAATCCAGACTGCCATACATACCCCTAACCCTGCCGCCACGCTTAAAAGCCTATTGATCAGAAATACCTTTGAGTCGCCTTCGAGAAATCCCAGCGCGAAATCAGCCGGATCCTTGAACCACCCAAAGGCAAGTCCTAGTGAAAAATAAGCCCCGTCTACTACCACCAACAGATATTTATGAAAGGCCGGATATGAAAACTCCGCTGGGATCGGACTCATGCGCTGGGCCATTCCAAGGGCGTCGAGCACCTGCCTGTTCTCGTCAGGATGGATGACGAAAGGCAGGCCGTACCCGATACCCCAGAGACGGAGCGCGAGGCCGGCAGTCAATATGATCACTGCGGCCATCAGGATCTTCCGGCCTGTTCGGGCGCGTATGTCTTCAGACTCTTTTTTCAACGATGTAGTCCTCGATAGCAAGCACGTCGATATTTGTGGCCTTGAAGCTTTTTATAGCGTCCTGGGGCGAAGAGACAACAGGTTCTCCCCTGAGATTGAACGAGGTATTAAGAAGCATCGGGACGCCGGTAATCCGTTTGAACTCCTCTATAAGGCTTCTGTATCTCGGATTTGCGACCCTGTCGACGGTCTGAACCCTTGCTGTCCCATCGACGTGTGTGATCGCCGGTACCTTATCCAGCTTGTCCTTATGAACGCCTACTGCAAGGAGCATGAACGGAGAAGGGAACCCATTCAGGTTAAAGAACGTCCTGGCATCTTCCTCGAGCACTGAAGGCGCAAACGGCCTGAACGTCTCCCTCCCCTTGACTCTAATGTTTATATGGTCTTTCATATCCGGTCTTCTCGGGTCTGCGAGTATGCTCCGGTTGCCGAGGGCGCGCGGGCCGAATTCCATCTTCCCCTGAAACCATCCTACGATCTTTCCTTCCGCGAGAAACCTTGCGACCCTCGGGCTTATATCGTCGTGACGCTCATAGCTGAGGTCTGAGCCCTCCAAACAGAGCCGTACATCATCACTTGTATATTCCGTTCCCAGTGAAGCGCTTGCCATGACATTCGACCTGGCCGCCGATGTCTCGTGATGGTAGACATACATGGCGCTCCCGAGAGAAAGCCCGCCGTCGCCGGCGTTTGGCTGGACAAAGACCTTTTTAAACGGCGTATTTGCCGAGACCTTGCCGTTCAGAACGCAATTAAGCGCTACACCGCCGGCAAGGCAGACATCATCAATACCGGTAAGCCTGTGGAGCTTTTTCAAGAGCGAGAAGACCGCCTCCTCGAGGATCTGCTGAAGCGAAGCGGCTACATCATAGTGGCGCTGGCTGACCTCGGCAGAAGGCTCCCTTGCGGGCCCGAAGAGACAATGAAATTTTTCGGAGAGCCAGTCTCGATAGATAAAAAACTGCGCTGTCGTAGGATCTCCCCAGTTGTCGATAAGAACAGGCAGATGAAAGGTAAAGTAACTCATGTCAAGCTTGAAGCCGTTTGGCGTCACCTTCAGTATCTTTCTGAACTCATCGACATACCTGGGCCTCCCAAAAGAGGCCAAGGCCATGACCTTGCCCTCTGCCCCAATCTCGTGAAACCCCAGATACTGCGTCACTGAAAAATAGAGCATGCCGAGTGAATTGGGCCAGTAGAGGCTATCAAGTCTCTTTATCCGGGAACCGTTGCCAAGTGAGAGCGCGCAGGTAACGAAGTCGCCTGAGCCGTCCATGGTCAGTATCGCGGCCTTTGGGAACGGCGAGGTGTAATAAGAACTTGCCGCATGCGCGTTGTGATGTTCGACCCGCCTGATCTTGCCCCTGATCTTATCAGCGCTGCCGCCAACCCTCGTAGCGAGGTCATCAACGATGTTCAAAGGGCGTAATACTCGCTGCCTCATATAATTATTTATATACTTCGGCCAGGCCTCCAGCGGAAACGTTCCGGCTGAAAAGGCGATTTTTTTCCAGAGATTAGCGCTGAGATCATTTGCTACCGCAATCGCATCAAGGCCATCAAGGGTCACTCCCGCCTTGTCAAGGCAGTACTTGATCGAAAGCTCCGGAAACCCAGGTGAGTGCTTTATCCTGTTGAGCCTCTCTTCGTCTATGGCGGCAATGATCTCTCCGTCTTTGATAATAGAAGCAGAGGCGTCAGGGTGATATGCGGAAATCCCGAGGATTACCATCAAAACCTCCTGTCAGATGCTTTTTTGAAAAATACCTTATTCCAAGTACTGACTTTGTAACGGCTACGCGAGCCTTAAGAACCGTCGTGCGATATCCGATGAGACAATCAACCTTTCCATCTGTTTTACCGCGTGCGAGAACGCTTTCTATACAAGCCCTCTGGCAATTTTGAAAGCCATCTGCCGCCCTTTTGGCGTAGCAACCATGATCCATGCGTATACAAAAGTCTGGAGCATGCACAATAACGGATGATAGACCCAAAAAAGATTTTTATCCCTCAGTCCCATAAATAGAGCGTGCAAGCCGGAGATGAGCGGGTTCGTCGAGTATATGAGCCAGAGAAAGAGCCTCTTTCGAAAGTTCTCAGTAAAGACCCAGTTAGTATTACGCGTCTCGATCTTATCGAGGAAGTGCATTGAAAAGTTCCTTTTCCATTTATGGATGAAGTCGCTTACCGCGCCTACATGATGATGGTACGTTATAAGCCCAGGAATGAAAGCGACCAGAGAATTCCCCTCCTCGATCATCTGCTGAAACGCATCGTTGTCACCGAGATATCCCTGTCTTGCCCAGATATGCGAAACAAGATCACGCCTCATGGTAAGGCCATTGGCCCCCCATACAAGCGGCCTGCGTGGGTCCACCCTGAAAAAATACGCGTCTCCACGACTGATAGTCGCTTCGTCCTTTAGATACCCGGACATATTCTTATTCATGAAATACGTCATAGGGTCGCTCTGTATCAGCTCGAAGTACTTGTTTATCGCCGGATCATCAGGCCCTGACCTAAGAGGCCCCCAGACTGCGGCACATCCAGCGTCTGCGTTAAAGGCGCCGACAGCCGTCTTTATCCAGTCTCTTCTGCTCAACTCGTTATCCGCGGCAAAAATGGTGATCAGATCCCCTGTCGCAACCGCTATACCTACCTGCAGACCATATTCTGCGAGCCTGCGCGGGTTTGGAACGACTTTTGCCCCAAAGAGCCATGCAGTCTCAACCGTTGAGTCAGTGGACCCGCCGTCGAGGACTATGATCTCAACCGATCCTGCCGGATAATCCTGCGACCTGATGGATCTCAGGCACGTATGCAGATGCCTCTCGGCATTCAGGACCGGGATGATGAATGAGATCACAGGGTCCATCCGTCACCTTCCATAAAATGCGTTTATCGTATTGGCCACGTGCCGTATCTGCCTGTACTGGAGCTCAGGGAATATCGGCAGCGAGAGTATCTCACCAGAGAGCTTCTCAGTGACAGGGAAGCTCCCTTTCGCGTATCCGAGACGCCTGAAGGCCGGTTGCAGATGGTTTGGTACTGGATAGTGGATGCCTGCTGAAATGCCTCTGGCACTTAGATATTCAGCAAGCCCGTCTCTCTCCTCGACCCTTACCACATAGAGATGGTAGACATGACCTTCGCATAATTGCGGACACTTCAGCTCCGTGATGCCTGATAAGAGTTCAGTGTACCTGGCGGCATGCTCTGCCCGAAGGCGGTTCCATCTGTCGAGATACTTTAATTTCACGGACAGGACTGCCGCCTGAATAGTATCCAAGCGGCTGTTAAAACCCTCGACCTGATGATGGTACTTGACGACCTGACCGTAGTCGCGCAGCATCTTGAGCTTTTCATATAGCTCGATATTATCCGTTGTGATCGCGCCTCCGTCCCCGTACGCGCCGAGATTTTTTCCTGGATAGAAACTGAAAGCGGCTATGTCCCCTAGCGTCCCTGCCCTTGCCGCGCCTATTTTGCCTTGATAAATAGCGCCGTGCGCCTGGCACGCATCCTCGACGATCGCTAGTCCGTGCCTTTCCGCAATATCTTTTATTTCATCGAGCGGCCCTGTCCTTCCATAGAGATGGACCGGTATGACCGCCTTGGTCCTGGAAGTTATCGCCATCTCAAGAAGGCTTGGATCAAGATTAAAGGTCTCCTCATCTACATCGACAAGGACGGGTGTTGCGCCTGTGTAGGAGATCGCAAGGACAGTTGCGATAAAGGTGTTGGCCTGCGTTATAACCTCGTCGCCAGGCCCGATGCCAAGGGCCCTTAGCGCCAGATGCAGGGCCTCGGTGCCTGATGCTACACCGAGCGCATACAATGAGCCGCAATATGAAGCGAAGTCTCTTTCAAATGTCTTCACCTTGCGTCCAAGTATGAAGTCGCAGTCGCCTAGCACTTCAGAGACTGACCCGCCGATCTCGTGCGATATAGCGCTGTACTGCGCCTTAAGATCTACGAACGGGACCTTGATCTCTATCTCACCGCTTGAGCCGCTCTGCCGTCTTTCGGCCTTGTTTTGATGCGGCTTTTTCGTGACTACGCCCTCGCCTGCTTCCATCTGCACCTCCGGTGAATCGATAGATTAATACCCATGACCTGGGTCACAGCCTATCTTGAGATCTAGTCAGCAAGCCTTGTAATACAGTTTAAGACTCTCGTAAATCCCGACTTCAACACCTTCATAAGGAAACGAAACATGCGTACTATTTCGCAGGGATTACCGGCCTATACTTCTGAGCTAACCGGCTGTACTTTTGAAACTGCGTCTGCCAAGTGGAGATTTCTGCTTCATCTAAGTGCATGCAGCAGCCGTCAGTCTAAAGCCTTCAAAGACGGCGCAAAGCTTTTCTGATCGCCGCTTTTATCGTGTCTTTGTCGGGCAATATAAGACCCTCTGATGCAAGCGAGGCCGGTATCGGAGTATCTCCTCTGCCGACCCTGATGATCCTGCCGTCCAGATATTCAAGACACCTTTCAGCTACTATTGCCGTTATCTCCGAGCCTATCCCGCCAGTAACATTGCCTTCCTCGACGCATACGAGCGACCCTGTTTTTGTCACGGACTCAACTATTGTCTCAATATCGAGCGGCTTGAGGCTCCTTAAGTCAATCAGCTCAGCGTCGATTCCCTCATCTTCAAGTTCCATTACAGCCTGCTGAGCCAGGTGCGCCCCATACGAGTGGCTCACTACAGTCACATCGCTCCCTTGCCTTACGATTCTTGCCTTGCCGAAAGGCACAGGCTGGATCTCAGCGAGATCTACAGCCTCTTCAAGGCTGTAGAGCAGCTTGTGCTCGACAAAAAGGACCGGATTATTATCCGCTACTGCAGTGAGCAGGCATCCGTATGCGTCTTGAACAGTCGAAGGCGCCATTATCTTAAGGCCTGGTACGCCGAAGAGCATGTTCTCCATCGCCTTGGAGTGGCTCGGCCCATAGCCTCTGTATCCTCCTGCCGGCGTCCTGATGACGACAGGGCACGTGAGCTGGCCTCCGTACATGTAGTGGACGTTGACGGCATGATTGACTATCTGATCAAATGCCAGCGTCATGAAGTCCATAAACATCATCTCGACTACGACCCTGTAACCTGTCATTGCCATGCCGACTGCGACTCCCATGAAGCCGCCCTCTGATATGGGTGTCGCAATGACGCGCGATGGATGCCTTGTGTGCAGGTCCGCTGAAACTCCGAAGGCACCGCCGTACTCAGTAATGTCTTCACCCAGAAAAACGGTCTTTTCACTCTCGGACAAGACCTTGTCAAGCGCGCTATAGATTGCCTTGCGGTACGTAAGATTCTGTGTCGGCATAAACCCCCTCAAAGGCATCGTGCACACCGGGTTCCCGCATCAACATAGCGCTCTGGTACGCATCCTCTATCTCTGAGACAGCGCGGCTTCTGAGAGTTTCAATCTCACTTGCGCTCAGCAGACCTGAGAGTTGCTTTTCAAGGAGCAGTACCGGGTCTCTCATCCTCCAGAGCGCCTCTTCGTCACTGGACCTGTAAGCGCGCGCATCGCTCTTTGAATGGCCGCAGTACCTGTAAGTCTTTGCCTCAAGAAGTGCCGGGCCATGCCCCGCCCGTATCCTGACAGCGAGCATTCTGGCGGCATCCGAGACCTTGACCGCGTCCATGCCGTCAACAACCGCTGAAGGCATGCCATAAGCCGAAGCCCTTGCCGAGACATCGGTGAGCCTCGATACTTTTGAAAATCGCGTCGACATCGCGTAGACGTTGTTTTCGCAGACATACAGCACAGGAAGCGACCAGGCAGAGGCCATGTTTAGAGATTCATGGAAGGTCCCCTGATTCGACGCCCCGTCGCCAAAGAAGCAGACCGAGATCCTCTCTTCGCCTGAGAGTTTTATCGAGAGTCCGGCGCCTGTAGCGATAGGGATGCCGCCGCCGGTTATGCCGTTTGTTCCGAGAAAATTAAGATGAGCTATGCTTAGATGCTGAGTCCCGCCCCTGCCTCGGCAATACCCCTCCGGCTTGCCGAGGAGTTCAGCAAAGAGCCTTGCCGGGTCCGCCCCTCGCGCTATGAGATGCCCATGCCCTCTGTGGTTGCTTACAACATAATCGTCAGGAGATAGCGCGTTGTCTACGCCTACAGCTACGGCCTCCTGTCCGATGCAAAGATGTGTAGTGCCGCCTAGCCTTCCTCTTGAGAAGAGCCAATCGATCTTCTCCTCGAAGTAGCGTATCTTGAGCGTCTTTTTATATAGTGTGAGGATATCCGACATCTTTTAAGCCCCCCTGAGGGACCTGCCGATGATCCTGGCAGGGTTACCGCTGACAACTGAATCCGCAGGGATATCTGAGACGACAGCTGAACCGGGTGTGATGACAACATTCATCCCCACATTCACCTGAGAGTTTATGCAAGCGCCTACGCCTACCAGAACGTTGCCTTCAAGCCTTACTATCCCGGAAAGAGAACAGCCTGGAGAAAGATGCGAATGCGCGCCGATATGACAGTCATGGCTGACGACAGCGCCGTTATCGACTATCACGCCTTCTCCTATATAGGTCTCAGGACCGATGACGCTGCCTGCCTCTATAAACGCGCCCTGCGAGACTACTACGCTTGAAGCGACTACCGCCCTGGAGTCCACGAGAGCTACATGCTCGAGCTCGGGCGCGGCGCCCTTGATCTTTTCCATAAGCCTGCGCCTGTGTTCCGAATGAAGGGATATCGCAATGCCGTCGATCGTGCCATCATCCACCGATTCAAGGAAGTCATCCCATCCGCCAAGGACTTTCAGCCCTGCGACTTGGGCGCCTTTTATCCCAAGGTTGTCGTCAAAAAGACCTATAGCGTCATACTCGGTACCCGACTTTATAAGCTCCATGGCCTGTTTAGCGCCAAGACCTGCTCCGTAGATAGCGACTCTTTTCCTCAGTACGAATGCCCGTACATGTTTTTCTTCTACGAGCTGAGTGCCGTATGCCTCTGAGACCCTGCCGAGATCGACATTGGCCTCAGCAGCGAGCCTTCGCGCGGCAGGGGTGGCAGCGCACTTCTTTAGCGGCAAAGCTCCGTCACCAGCACCCCTTTTTACAAGCGCGGCCCTTTTTTCTTCATGATATTTGATGCGCGCAGGTGCGGTAGCTGCACTCCCGTTTGCCGCAAGCCACGCATCTATATCCTCGTCGATCTTGTCAGAGACAATGCCGACAGGCTCCGTAAATCTGACCTGCCCCCCCTCGGGGCTTATTACTTTTCTCAAAAAACCATCGTTTTCAGCTTCAACCTCGAATATGGCCTTAGAGGTCTCTACAAGCAGAAGCACCTCGCCTCTGGCAACCGGCTCGCCCTCTTTTTTGCGCCATTCGACTAACCGGCCATCCTCGATATTAGTGCCGAGCCTGGGCAGTATTATCTGATGAAGCATCATCCCTCCGATATCTCAGGTGTCATAAGGCCTAGCCATCCGCCCACTCATCCGGGCAAACCACCGTGTAACGATCTGACTCATTCAGAGCCTAGGTACTCGCTTCTTCTCAAAGGCAGACGGCTCGTTCAGGAGCGCATGCACGCGGTTTTATTGAGTAGCGACTACTCCGGCTAAATCCTGAGGACTATCGCACTGCCGCTATCGTTGGTATTGAAGTCACACGAACAGGCGCGCCCTGCAGCTTCAGCGATCTATCGGCCGCCAGCATGACCCTGATCACATCAAGACCTGTGGAGCCGTCAGAGATCGGCTTGACTCCGCCTGCTACGCACTCAAGAAAGTGCTGGCACTGCTCTTTAAGCGGTTCGCTGTTTTCCACTCTCGGGCTTGAGATGTCGCCTTCCCTCATATTAAGCCTGAACTCACCGTAGTTCCCGTCTGCCGCCTCTCTCTGCACCCCTTTGTCAAATACCTTGACCCTCTCTACGCTTTCAAGGTCGTTAAAGACCACTCTGCGTCTGGACCCGACAGCGACCACCTCTCTCACCTTGTACGGATCAGCCCAGCTGACGTGGATGTTGCCGATCACGCCGTCGGAGTAGCCAAGCGTCATGAAGCCTACGTCTTCGCGCTCGTTATCAAAGAGCCTTACGCCGGTGACGCTTACCCATTCCGGGCTCCTTTCAAGGACATAGTTGAATATCGCGACATCATGAGTGGCAAGATCCCATAGCGCGTTCACGTCCTGGCGTATCGGGCCCATGTTTGTCCTTGTCGCATGCAAATAATACATCCTGCCGAAACTATCGTTTGTCACGCATTCCTTGAGCTTCCTGACGCCTGGGTTAAACAGGAATGTATGACCTACCATCAGGGTCTTTCCGGCTGACTCAGCGAGTAATATCAGCCTCTCGGTATCGTCAATGGAAAGAGTCACCGGTTTTTCGACAAGCACATGTTTGCCTGCCTCAAGGCACATCTTCACCGTCTCATAATGTCCTGCGGCAGGGGTTGCGACCACTACCGCTGTTACCTCTGAAGAACCAAGCACCTCGCCTATGGTCTTTGCCGCCTTGACCGTAGGGAATCTCTGGATCACTCTTCTCATGCTAGCCTCATCTCTGTCGAATATCCAGTCGACCCTTGCCGTAGGGATCTCTTCGAAGATCCTTACATAGTTGATGCCCCACTTGCCGCAGCCTATTACCGCTACATTTGTCATCGCACACCCCCGTATTTTAAGATGACACGCCTGTTTAGACCTCAGTTCGCCTGAGTCCTGTCTTTTGTACAGTTCCAAAATCAGTAAGATGCCCGAGCACCTTTCCGGCGGCCCTTGCGAAGTACCTCAGGTCGTCGATGTCGCGCATAGCGAAGAACCTGCGCAGTATGAACTCAGGGTTAAATGCGGTCGAATAGATCCTCTGGACAAGCTCAAGGACCTCCTTTTCTCCATATAATGTCTTTGTGACAAGCCCCCTCATGTCGAAGCTGTCCCAGTCTTCGGTCGATAAAAAACCGTTCTTCCGGCAATACTCGAATAGCGGGGTCCCCGGGTACGGCACGACGATCGTAGCCTGGACCGTCCACGCGTACCCCTTTCTCAGAAGCCACCTGCCGAGCTTTATCGTAGAGAGCGCTTCCTCGTAGCTCTCCCATGGGTAGCCGAACATAAGAGTTATATGCGGATAAAGGCCTTCGGCTCGCGCCATCCTGCAAGATTCGATCATCTGCTCAGGCAAGACCCCCTTGTTGAGCCGCTCAAGGGTCCCTTTGCACGCAGACTCGATACCGAACAAGAGGAGCCTGAAGCCGGCTTTCTTCATAAGTCTGTATTCTTCTCTGGTAAGAGCGCCGAACCTCATATTGCAGCTGATGGAGACCTTCTTGTTGTACCCGCGCTCGATCATCCCGCTACAGAACTCTCTCAACCACTGGCCGCAAGGGAAGGTGCCTGTGTCGTCCATTATCTCCCTTATCCCGTAATCAGCGATCAGCAGGCCTACTTCATCAAGGACCGATTCAACGCTGCGCGTCCTGTACTTTGGATAAAGCGTAGTCCACGAACAAAACGTGCACTTTGCCCACCAGCAGTCCCTGCCTGACATCATATAGGTGCCAGGCAGGCTCTTGAAATTGCCGTTATTCCTGCTGTACATGTGCCACCTGCTAAGCTCCCTGTCTATCATGGGCAGTTCCCGGAGATCGTGATCGAGCTTGAAGGTCCCTGTATTCACGATGGCGCCATCGTTCCTGTACCAGATGCCTGGTTCCAGCAAGGTCCGGTCCGGAGGTATCTGCGCGGCTGAGAGCGCTTTGCAGAGGTTGATCAGCAGAAAATCATAGTCGCCGCCTGTAAGCACAAAATCGACTTTTGAGTGAACAAGGGATTCTTCAGGCATCGCCGTTACATGGTCGCCTACAAGCACAATTATGGGTCTCCACCCATACGATGACTTGAGCTCTTCGATTATCTGCCAGTGACGCTTCACTACAGGCGTCTTTGTCTCTATGACGATGACGTCCGGCCTTGATTCCCTTATCGAACCGAGCCACTCGGAATAACTTTTACCTTCGCTGATGCCATCGTCCCAGACGACATCGAACCCATTCACGTTAAGAAGAGTCGCAGCGTATGCGGGTACAACCGGATATATATATGTAGGGCTCTTGAACCACTGGAACTGTCGATTCTGAGCCAGCAGAGGCACTCCATACGCGTTTTCAAGCGGAGGGTATGAGATCGAGACCTTTAGCTTTCCGGTCATTTCTGCGCCCCTTTTTTAATCATCAGTTCTGCCTGCCGCTTCTACGAATACGCAGGCAGACGGCCTTTGTTGACACGCGCCTGAAAATCTTATATGGCCTCATGCTCGATGCTGACGGCTTTAATGCCTCTTTTTTTAGACAACAGGCCCTTCATAAAATGATAGCCGTATGTTATATGCGTAAGGAAGATCCCGATAAAGGTCATGATCCCTACAGTAATATTCCTGTTTGCAAACATAGCCGTTACTGACGCCGCCATAAGCAGAAAGAGGTATATAGAGACAGCTCCGCCGTATGCCAGCAGTAGCGTCTCGGAAAGCGCGGAGATGAGAGCGCCGACGATCAGGAAAAAGAGAAAGAGGCTTGGGATGAAGTATCCGGGTTTTCTTGAGGTCGCGGGGAATGCCTTGACGAAGTAGCCTCTCTGGAACGCATACCTTGAGACCTGGCGCAGATGCGGCAGAAATAGCGGCCGGCGGTGATGATAGACAAGTGCCTCAGGGTCGTAGACTATCCTGAGACCGAGCTTCTTTGTGATATCCATGCAGAGCTTGGTGTCTTCGCCTGGCCAGTACGAGGTATCAAACCCGCCAAGCGCTTCAAAAACGCTCCTTCTGACAAAAAGGTTTACCGTAGGAAAGTCTTCAACATCTCTCTGCCCTTCAGGAAGATACCTGTACACATAATTCGAGCTTGTCAGCCTCGATGAAAAGACCGCTCCGGATGCCTTTTGAAGCTTGTTATCAGAGTGCGGAGTTACAGCAGGCCCGCCGACAGCGCCGACGCCTTCATCCTCAAAATGCCTGACCGCGTTTTTGAGCCAGTCATGCCTTGGATATGCGTCATCATCGAGGAAAGCCAAGATGTCGCCTTGAGCATACCTGATGGCGAGGTCTCTTTTTTCGGCCGGCCCCATCGGACCTGTAGCGATGATTCTGGTATTAAGGAGCTTTACTCCGCTGTCCCTATCAGGGAAGATGATTATCTCGAAGTCAGTGTAGTCGAGACGCCGGAGATATTCGCTCGACTCCATGATGTAGGCGTTTACTTCCTTGACCGGTATTATTATTGATACCTTCATCTCTCACCCCGTTATATACAGGCAGATGACCATACGCTGGAGCTTCGAGATGCGACGTATCAATGATCAGACAACGCTGATATGCGACCTTATTGTCCCTACTTCCGACAGAGACGCGAAACGCGCGCCTCTTCAGCCTCTCTTCTTTTCAGTTTTTCATATTACGATGTCTGGCTTTGTCCAAAAGGCTCTCAATCCAAACCCGTAGCAGCCTGCCATATCCTTGCGCCGTCCGCTGCCCTCTGCCATTGGGCTTCAAACGCCATCCCTGTCTGCGTCAAAGTCCGCTGTAGCCGTCTTGTAAGTCTCATCACCGTAAGCCCTGTAGAAAGCGTGGCGCTCCCTGTATGACTGAATGAGGTTGTATGCGGTCACTATGAAGAAAACCGCTGTGAGCGAAAGCACCACTTCAAGGATATTCGCGTGAAAAAACCATATCGCCGCTACTGTCATGGCGCAGCCTGCGGCAAGCGAATATACAAACTGCGTACTGCCTCTTGCAAGATTGAAGCTTATAAGGATGCTCAAGAGTGACATGAGCGTCATCGCAAAAGCGTAATACTTAAGGTATCCCTCTGCTTCAGCGAACCGCTGTCCAAAAAGAAGTGTGATCAAAAGATCAGGGAAGAGCGCGAAGACCGCAAGCCCCGCAGCACCTATCAGCGCCGTGCAAATCAAGGCCTTATCAAGTATCCTGAACGAATCGCCATTAACAAGGTCTGCCGAGGAGACCATCGGGAAGAGCGCGAGGGCGAAGGAACTGGGGATATAGAGCATCGTCTTACCCAAGACCGCAACAGATGCGTAGAGCCCCGCATCAACCGGGTCGAGATAGTGCTTTGCCATTACAAGATCCACGTTCGACAGGAAGGCTATCGCGCTCGAAGAGATAAAGACCGGCACGCTGTATTTAAGGATATTCTCATGCGAAAAACCTCCACCCGTGCCGCCCAGCAGATTATAAAGAGGTACGAGGGTTATAAGGAATATGAACATGGCTGGCAAAACAGTAGCTAGGATCGCACCGTCAAGGCCGGTACCGAGGTAGACGAGGATAACACCGATTGCGAGCCTCAGCACCCCGCCAAGCCCTATACCGACACCAAGCCAGTAAAAACGCTGCACGCCCTGTATGATCCCTAGATTGACTGTCATCAGAAAGGAGCCGAGTATGCCGATAGAGAGCAGGATGACCGGGACGAGATCAGCGATGCGCAGATACCCCCTGATGGCCGGGGCGAAAAGGAGGAATAGCCCGGTGACAGCCACTGCGAGTAAAGCGACCCTTGTAAGCGAACCTCTGTATAGAGAGCTGAGGCCGCCATCCTTGCCGGTAGCCGCATAGACGGAGGCGTATTTTGCCATCACCATCATAACCGCGCTTGCCGGCAGAGTAATGGTGGTGGAGACCGACAAGAGCGCGTTCATGGCCCCGTAGTCCTCAACCGAGAGGCTTCTTCCCATAATGAACTGAAAGGAGTAATTGGCAACGTTACCAGCCATCGTTGCGACAAAGAGTATCGAGGCGTTACGCACAATATTCATAGATGCCCCTTAGCGGCTTCAGCCGATGATGGAATCATAGTATCTGAGTATGCGTAGCCTATAGAAGATCGCCAGCGTGTCCATCCCGGTATGGTAGAGGTCTTTTGGCCCGATGCGCCCCCACTTCTTCGGCCTTCTGAAGTTCAAGACAACCGGGGCCTCAGCGACTTTGTAACCGAGCCTCTTGGCGTTCACCAGGATCTCAAGATCGTAAGCGAACCTCTTGCATAACACCTTAGGGAAGACCCTTCTGAGGACCTCGCTGTTGAAGATCTTGAGCCCGGTCTGCGTGTCCCTCAAAGGGAGGTTGAAAAGAACCTTCAGTATCATTGCATAGACCCTGCTTATGACCTTTCTTACCATCGGATAATCGAGCTTCGAGCGAGGATGGTGCTTGGATCCTATGACAACGTCAGCCCTGTTGTTGCGCATGACCTTGAAGAGCGTGTGGAGTTGTGACGGATGGAGATCAAGGTCCGAATCGAGAAAAACGACATAATCCCCGGTAACTTGTGCGAAGCCTTCCTTTAACGCGTTGCCTTTGCCGTTATTAAGGGCGTAATGGACGACCTTGACCGCATCAAGCCCGGTCGCGGCCCGCCGTGCCTCAGCATAGGTGTCGTCAGTACTACCGTCGTCGACGATAATGACCTCATAGGCGCGCCTTGTCCTTTCAAAGACACCGCATGTCTCTAAAATATTGCGATAGATATGCCCGCTTTCGTTAAACGCAGGCATGATCACGGAGATCTTCCCTTTGTATAGATCCATTGACTACACACATGGGGCTTTTAGAGCTAGGGAAAGCTGTCGCGTTGAGGTCACGGGGATATAGCACTGGATACAGCGTCGAAGGGTGTGTTCAAAGATGCGGCAAGATGCTGCTTTCCATGAACGTGGCCGCTAATTTAACTTGCCAGAGGGTCCATGACTGAGTGAAGATCAAAGCGCAACGGGAAATATATTGATGATAGTTTTTTAGAATCCGACTTCTTTGCCAGGGATGGCGCAGGATGGTTCAAAGGATGAAGCGTCAAAGGAAGATCTCGAGATGTCTGGCTGTGATCTCTCTTATTGGGTATCAAAAAGCTTTTGGAGGAGCCTGCCTATATCGCAGGCTCTCTCCTGACCTTGCCGTTAACGAGTTCGCTGAAATACTCGATGGAAAGTAAAAGCCCCTGTTCAAGATCTATAGTTGGCTTCCATCCGAGATCGTTTTTAGCCCTTGTGATAACCGGACGCCTCTGCACCGGATCGTCCTGAGGAAGAGGCCTGAACACGATCTTCGATGAACTGTGAGTAAGCTTCTTGACGACGTTCGCAAGCTCAAGGACCGTGAACTCGGACGGGTTGCCGATGTTTATCGGACCTATGACGTCTTCTTTTTCCATCAGCTTTATAAGCCCATCCACCAGATCGTCTATGTAGCAGAACGACCTGGTCTGCGTACCGTCGCCATATATGGTGATGTCATCACCCCTTAATGCCTGCACTATGAAGTTTGACACGACCCTGCCGTCGTTCTCAAGCATCCTCGGGCCATAGGTGTTAAAGATCCTGACAACCCTTATATCAACGCCGTTTTGCCTGTGATACGCGAACATCAGAGATTCAGCGCACCTCTTTCCCTCGTCATAGCAGGCCCGCGGGCCTATCGGGTTGGCATTGCCCCAGTAATCCTCATCCTGAGGATGTACCTTCGGGTCGCCGTAGACCTCTGAGGTGGACGCCTGGAGCATCCGCGCGCGCACCCTCTTGGCAAGCCCGAGCATGTTGAGCGTACCCATTATATTCGTCTTTATCGTCTTGACAGGATTATACTGATAATGAACAGGCGAGGCAGGACACGCGAGGTTGTATATCTGATCTACCTCCAGTAGCACAGGCTCTGTTACATCATGCCTTACGACCTCGAAAAGAGGGCGGTCCATAAGATGCGCGATATTTTCCTTGCGACCGGTAAAAAAGTTATCAAGACAGATGACCTCTTTACCCTCATCAAGAAGCCTTTCACAAAGATGGGATCCGATAAAACCGGCCCCTCCGGTCACCAGAACTCTTTTCAAGGACGCCTCCACTCAAACAGCTTCTTTATAGCAAGCTTATTGCACGCCGATAGAATCTCAAAAAAACCAAGACTTCGCATCTGCCGGTTTTACAGGTCTGTCCTTCCATGCCTGCAATCCCTGGCTAAAACCTATACATGGGTTTTACAGTTATGCGCGACCGCTGTAAAACTCCTTGATGGACGATACCACATACTTCTGCTCGGATTCCTTAAGCTCAGGATAGATCGGCAGGGCCAGGACTTCTCTGGCCGCCTTTTCAGAGACAGGAAAGTCTCCTTTCCTGTAGCCGAGGCCCTTGAAGCACTTCTGTATATGGAGCGGCAGAGGGTAATATATCTCTGAGCCGATGCCTGCGTCTGCAAGATGCGCCCTGAGTGCGTCTCTCTTCGATACCCTCACTACATACTGATTATAGACAGACCTGTTTCCTTCCTGTATGAACGGGAGGCCCACTTTGGAGGTCAAACCGGCTTTTTCAAAGAACCTGTCGTATCTGGCGGCGTTGTTTATCCTGCCGATGGTCCACTCTTCGAGATGGCTCAATTTGATCCTGAGAACTGCCGCCTGGATCTCATCAAGCCTGCTGTTGATCCCGACCTCGTCGTGATAATACCTTACGCGACTGCCGTGTACCCTGAGCATCCTCACCCTGTCTGCGAGCTTCTGATCATTGGTGGTCACCATGCCGCCATCACCGAAACAGCCGAGGTTCTTTGTCGGATAGAACGAGAAACACGCAAGATCAGCGAGCACGCCGGACATCTTTCCCTTGTACGCGGCGCCTATCGACTGCGCAGCGTCTTCTATCACCTTTATCCTGTACTTGCGGGCAAGTTTGTTTATAGGGTCCATGTCAGCGCACTGGCCGTAGAGATGGACAGGTATTATAGCCTTAACGCCCTTTGAATCCTTCTTCAAAAGGGCTTCGAGGCTCTCCGGGTCTATGTTGTATGTCAAGGGATGTATGTCGACGAAGACCGGTACAGCTTCGAGCCGCGCGATAGAACCGGCTGTTGCGAAAAACGTAAACGGCGTCGTTATAACCTTATCACCAGCCTTGACCCCTGCCGCCATGAGCGCCAGGAGTATCGCATCAGTGCCTGAGGCGACCCCTATTGCGTATTTTGAGCCACAATATCGGGAGACCTCAGCCTCAAGGCCAGCAACGTTTTTTCCGAGTACATAATGTTGCGAATCGCAAACCTTCTGTACCTCTTTCAATACCTCTTTTCTGATCTTGCGGTACTGCGCGGCGAGGTCTAAGAGCTGTACTTTCAAAATCGCACTCCTGTTATATGTAGTATACAACCTTATTTATAATTGTCAACTATTTCTAAACTATTCCTGTAAAAATCTACAAAACAAAACAGATCATTGTCTCTACCGGCTACATTCCGGCCCTTTTGGGTCCGGCATTTTGCTCCAGCCCCTTGCGCATCTTGTCAAGGACGCCGTTTATAAAGGCGCTGGAATCCTCGGCGCTGTAGCGTTTTGCCAGCTCAACAGCCTCGTCTATGGCTACCTTGAACGGCACGTCCCCTGAGTACTTCAACTCCCAGGCCGCTATTCGCAGGATGTTCCTGTCCACCACCGCCATCCTGTCGACCACCCAATTATCCGAGTACTCCTCGATAAGGGCGTCTAGCGCCTCCTTGTTAGAACTTACCCCGTCAACGAGCGTATCGCAATATCTGGCCGCAGTTGTACCAGGGGCAAGAGAATCTACATCCGCCTCAAGAGACTCGGCATTGACGCTTATGTCCGCCGTATAAAGTATCTGCAAGGCGACCTCGCGGGCCCTGCGCCTGACATTCGTCATTCTTTCATTCCGCCTATTTTTTCCTGCCAAGCGCCTTCAGGATATTTGCCATCTCTATGGCGGTGAGCGCCGCGTCTCTGCCCTTGTTTCCGGACTTGGTGCCGGCCCTCTCTATCGCCTGCTCGAGGTTATCGGCGGTTATCACGCCGAAGGCCACAGGCGTCTCAAAATCGAGAGATACCTTTGCTATGCCCTTTGCGGCCTCGCCAGCCACATAATCAAAGTGAGGCGTAGACCCTCTGATGACGCACCCTACGCAGATTATCGCATCGTAGTTGCCGTTCTTGGCCATTGTCTTGGCTACCACAGGCATCTCAAAGGTTCCTGGGACCTTGACTACATCTATGTCGTTGTCAGCGGCCCCGCTCCTTACAAGCGTGTCAACGGCCCCGTCAAGGAGCCTCTCGCCTATAAAGTCGTTGAACCTGCTGACGACTATACCTACCTTCAACCCTTTCGCAGAAAGGTTACCTTCTATTATCCTTGGCATGGCGCCTCCTTGGCATGAAAGATTATTCCGGAGTGATTCACTTATCCGATGGCTCGGCCTTGAAGCTGTCGAGGTTGGAAAGAAGGTGCCCCATCTTCTCCTTCTTGACCCTCAGATAATCGACGTTCCTGCTGTGCGGGGCCGACTCTATCGGCACGCGCTCCGTTACCTCAAGCCCGTACCCCTCAAGCCCTACTATCTTCTTCGGGTTATTGGTCACAATGCGCATCTTCCTGACGCCGAGGTCCAAAAGTATCTGCGCCCCTATGCCGTAATCGCGCAGATCAGCCTTGAAACCAAGCTTCTCGTTGGCCTCTACCGTATCAAGCCCTGCGTCCTGAAGTGCGTAGGCCTTCAGCTTGTTTACAAGCCCTATGCCCCTACCCTCCTGATGCATATAAAGGAGTATGCCTTTGCCTTCCTTGGCTATCATCTTGAGCGCCCCTGTCAGCTGATCGCCGCAATCGCAGCGCAAAGACCCGAGGACGTCTCCTGTGAGGCACTCCGAGTGGACCCTGACAAGACAAGGCTCCTCAGGGTTTATCTCACCCTTGACAAGTGCGAGGTGCTCGTGGAAGTCAATCTCGTTGGTGTACGCTATCGCCCTGAACTCGGCCCCGTACTTCGACGGGATCATAGCCTCGGCCGCCCTATGGACGAGCCTGTCCTTCCTGATCCTGTACTCTATTATATCAGCTATGGTGACGATCATGAGGCCGTGCTCAGCGGCAAATGCCTCCAAGTCCCTCATCCTGGCCATCTCGCCGTCGTCTTTCATTATCTCGCATATTATACCTGCCGGCTTCAGACCGGCAAGCCTTGAAAGGTCGACTGAGCCTTCAGTCTGGCCGGTCCTTACGAGCACACCGCCCTTTCTCGCCCTCAGAGGGAATATGTGGCCGGGGCGCGCAAGGTCTTCAGACTTTGCGCCGTCCCTTACGGCCGCAAGGATCGTCTCGGCCCTGTCAGAGGCGGAGATGCCTGTGGTGACACCCTTCTTTGCGTCGATAGAGACTGTAAAGGCCGTCCTGTAAAGGGACGTGTTGTCCTCGACCATAGGTTTTAAATCGAGCGCGTCAGCGTTTTCTTCGGTGAGCGTCAGACAGATGAGGCCCCTGCCGTATTTGGCCATGAAGTTTATAGCCTCAGGCGTGACAAGCTCTGCGGCCATGCAGAGGTCTCCCTCGTTCTCCCTGTCCTCATCATCGACAAGGATGACGATCTTGCCTTCCCTTATCTGCCTCAGCGCCTCTTCTATCCTTTTTACTGACAATGCCTTTACGCCTCCTGAGCGAACCTACTTTCTTTTGAAAAAACCGTTATCCGAGAGGAACCCTTCGGTTATGCCGGACTTTGCCGGCAAGCGCATGAACCTCTCAACGTACTTGCCGATTATGTCGGTCTCTATGTTTACCCTGGCCCCCTCGGCAATAGATCCGAGTGTAGTCTTATCTATCGTATGAGGCACGACCGCCACCCTGAAGCCGTTATCCATAAGCTCGGCAACCGTCAGGCTTATCCCGTCAACTGCTACAGAGCCTTTCTTGACAATCTGATTCATAATCACAGGCGGGACGCTGACATCTATCAGCATGAACGCGCCCTCTCGGGTTTTTTTTGAAATGGTGCCGACACCGTCGACGTGGCCGGTGACGATATGGCCTCCGAGCGGCTTGGAGAGCGTAAGTGCAAACTCGACGTTGACCATCTCGCCAGGCTTCAAAGAACCAAGGGTCGTAAGCCCGAGAGACTCGGAGCTGACATCGGCCCAGAACAGGCCGCCGGATATCACGGTCGCTGTAAGGCACGCCCCGTTCACGGCTATCGAATCGCCAAGCCTGCAGTCCTTGAGAGAAGCGCCGAGCTCAACGCTTATTCTACCAAAAGCACCTCTTTTTTCAACAGATTTCACTCTGCCGGTCTGCTCTATTATGCCTGTAAACATACCATTCCCTATAAATAGCCCTCTACAAGTATATCATCCGAGACTCTCTTTACGGTCATGCCCCTGAGCCTTATAGCCTTTTTTACCGAACCTACGCCGAGGAACCCGACGGATGGGAACCCGTCTGAACCTATCATCAAAGGACCGTAGAAGATCATCAGCTTATCGGCAAGCCCTTCTCTGATAAAAGACGCTGCAAGTGTGCCACCGCCCTCGACAAGGACGCTTAATACCCCGCGCCTTGCAAGTTCGGCTGAAACAGCCTTCAGATCGACCCCCTCATCAGACCTTCGAACGACTACCACATCAACCCCGGACAAGCGGGCGGCCTTTATCTTTGACTTGTCAGCCTTGCCGGTGGTAAAGACAATCGGCGGCCTGGCGCCTGTTTTGATCGAGGTCGGAACGCGAAGGGCCTTTGCGTCAAGAGGCGTCCTGAACGAACTGTCTACAATGACCCGCAGCGGGTCCCTTCCTTTCACAAGCCTTACCGTAAGCTCAGGGTCGTCTTTAATGACCGTTGACGAGCCTACCATAACCGCATCCGATGCCTTTCTTATCTTGTGGACGAGACGTCTCGATTCAAGGCCTGTTATCCACTTCGAATCGCCTGTAGACGCGGCGGACCTGCCGTCAAGGCTTGAGGCAAGCTTCACTGTAAAAAAAGGAGTACCTGTCGTTATGAACTTTATGAAAGGCTCGTTAAGCGCCCTGCACTCTTTCTCCAAAACGCCGGCAACTACTTTTATGCCGGCATCTTCAAGGCGTCTTATCCCGCCTCCTGCTACCAGCGGATTCGGGTCAAGCATACCGACTACGACCGTCTTAACCCCGGAGCGGATAACTGCATCTACGCAAGGGGGCGTCTTGCCGAAGTGGCAGCACGGCTCGAGCGTGACATAAAGAGCCGCGCCCTTTGTATTGCCGCACGAGGCAAGAGCGGAGATCTCGGCGTGCTCTTCTCCGGCCTTTTTGTGATAGCCCCTGCCTACTACGCGCCCAGCCCTGACTATCACAGCCCCAACAGCAGGGTTGGGACTCGTCAGGCCCTTGCCCTTTTTAGCAAGTGCGAGGGCAAGGCGCATGAACCGGCTATGAGGCATCGCTACCTCTCTCTTTTTTTATTATCAAGGATGTCCTTAAGCTCGCTCATGAACTCGTTTATGTCACGAAACTCTCTATATACGGATGCGAACCTGACATAGGCCACCTCATCGAGCCTTTTGATCTCATCCATAACAGCCTCTCCGACAGATGAGCTTGCGACCTCCTTGTCCGCGCCCTCGAGAAGCCTCATCTCAAGCCTGCCTACCGCCCTCTCCATATCTTCTATGCTGACAGGCCTCTTCTCGCAGGCCTTCATTATGCCGCCAAGGACCTTTGCCCTGTCGAAAGGTTCGCGCGCGCCGTCTTTTTTTACGACGAGCGGAAGCGTCTCTTCCACCCTCTCGTAAGTGGTAAAGCGTTTTTCACACTTGAGGCACTCGCGCCTTCTTCGAGTCGTGCACCCGTCCTGAGAGAGGCGCGAATCTATGACCTTGTCTTCAAGGTATGCGCAAAATGGACACTTCATGAAGGGCAATATAACAAATGAACACCTTAAAAGACAAGGACTTTGACAGACGCCGGATGATGGAGTCCCACGGCGTAAAGGTCGCGTAAAAACTCCTCGGCCGTCTTCAAAAAAGCCTTGCTACGGATATTGGGACAAGATCACCCTGGATGTCGATAAGGAAGTATATAGCGAGGTTCACGAAAATACATGATGCTGACTATTCTATTGCTTATCAGGCAGAGGTGTCCGCAGAGGCAGATGCTTCCGGCCTTGACCTTGTAAAAAACGGCACATAAACATCTGCGGACCCTTCAAGAGCTATGCTCCTGGCCTGAAAAAAGAAAACCCCTTGCTTGAGCAAGGGGTTTTCAGATATGTCATCATGAAGAGTCTGCCACGGATACGCGCCCAAAGAGCGTCCAGGTCCGAGTGCGACCGATATACGCATGCACACTGAAAAAACGAGAGACCGGCAAAGCCGCTTACTTTGTGCCGAGTACCGCGTCCTTGCAGGCCTTTGCGACCCTGAACTTTACTACCTTCTTGGCCGGTATCTTTATCTCAGCGCCTGTCTGAGGATTTCTTCCTACACGGGCCTTTCTCTTGACGAGGACAAGCTTGCCCAAACCAGGCAGTGTGAAGGCGTTCTTAGCCTCCTTGTATGCAAGCTCCGCGAGAGTGTTTAGTATCTCTCCGGCCGCCTTCTTTGTAAGACCATTTTTCTTGGCGATGTGATCCGCGATCTGTGACTTGGTTAATGCCTTTGCCATCTGACCCCTCCTGTCTTTTTTAAATAGTATTCCCCCAGACAAACTGCAGAGGAACGGGAAAAAATCATTTCAGGTTAAGTATTCATACATTTTTTCTAAACGATTTGCAAGACAAAAAAACAGGGCTTGTAAAATCCGACGATTGAAAACCCTGCGAATCTACCACTAAAAAAAATACTTGTCAACGCCCTGCTTGCGCGAATTTTAGATTGACACGCCCTCGGCAGTAATGTTATTAATATCAGACTTAATCGGGTGCGATGTTTTGACGGGGCAGTAGCTCAGTTGGGAGAGCGCAAGGCTGGCAGTCTTGAGGTCAGGGGTTCGATCCCCCTCTGCTCCACCAGAAAAAACAAAAGGGTTTAGCGGAAACGCTAAACCCTTTTTCTTTGGGCTGTGCAAAACGGGTCTTCCTGGTCAGGGGGCCGATCTACTTGAAGAAGAGGTCTAAATCCTTTTCCTTACGGCCGTTGCCCTCGAGCCAGATCGGCTTCTTCAGGCAAAGAATACCTGTCTACAAAACCGGGTGAAGTCCAGTCTTCTCCTTTTTCATATCAGCCCTCCAGAAGTTTTACATATCATCTTCTTAACTTCAGCATGATTGACGCAGTTCGCCGGCAGACCTTTTTCAAGACTTATCAACTTTTAAATCCGTACTCCCAAAACCATTTTCTCCCCTTAATGTCTCTTCTAAAGAATCCATGACTTCGAATTTTATTTCCGGGACGGGGAGAAAGACCATCTGGGCAATTTTGTCGCCGGGCTTGAAGGTAAAATATCCATTATCTTCATTCAAGTCCGTTGACTCATTATTCTTATGTATATGTGTATTTATGGCAACAATTCCGATTTCTCCTCTATATCCTGAATCCACAACCCCGGCGGTTATAACTAAACCCTTTGCACCCAGCCCGCTCCTCGATTTAATCTGCCCATACCACCCATAAGGTATCTCCATCGCTATGCCAGTCGGAATTATCTTTGTTGCACCTGGGGCTATTGTAACCCTGGCCGCGCTATAGAGATCCCAACCGGCGTCTCCATAATTGGACCTTGCAGGAATACACGCATTTGTATTTAAAAGCTTGATTTTAATATTTAGCAATATGCTGGCCTCTTTTTTCATAGGTGTGTCCATTATACACTATTGGAAAAAACTGTAAAGCTGGCCTCAGGAGGCTTCATTAAATTTTTATGCAATAAAACCGGTAGCTTCTTGAGCCTGGGTCTAAGTTGTCCAAATAATTTTCGTTTGCGTGTTGATTTGCATTGAATATCAAGGTAGGTCACTTTCCGGGTATGCTTCATAACCTCAACCGGCCCATAAGTTATGAATGTATCAACCAGTTATTCTTTTCAGCTTTTCGAAAGTGGAGACTTGCAGTCAACTACTTGGGTACAAATGCTATCCGCTCTTACGTAGACCTGCCATTCTTCTTGACAAAACATCTTTACTTATCCTTCTTGATCCATACAGGTTTTTTCCCAGGAATACGATCATTACAGGTAAATCATTTTTTAGCAGGGCGGCTAGCCCCCTCATTCTCCATCCGAAGAAAGATTTCTACAACAGCAGGATCCAGATCGACACCCGAAAGAGAACTTATATGCTCTAAAGCCTTCTTTCTCGGCCAGGCGGGGCGGTAGGGACGATCTGAACACAGGGCGTCAAAGATGTCTGCAACGGTGAAGATGCGTGCTAATAAGGGTATCTGCTCCCCTTTCAGCCCTCGGGGGTAACCTTTGCCGTCCCACCGCTCGTGATGACAATACGGGATATCCAGCGCCTGCCTGAGAAATTCGACAGGCGACAGCAGTTCATACGCATATTCCGGGTGCCTTCGCATTATCTCCCATTCAGCGTCGGTCAGCTTGCCTGACTTGTTAAGGATGTTGTCCGGGATACCCATCTTTCCGATATCATGGAGCAGCGCTCCACGGTGGATATGCGCCTGGTCTTCCCTGCTCACTCCCATGGCTCGGGCAAGCCGCAGCGACATCTCGGTTACACGCCGGCTGTGCCCTTCTGTCTCTTTATCCCGAAGGTCGAGCGCCCTAGACCAGCCCTCTATAGTGGCGTCATAGGCTAATACAAGGTCTGTATTCGAGCGCTGGAGGTTCTCGAACATGGCATTGTTGTCTATGGCGATGGCCGTCTGGCCGGCAAGGGCATCAAGGAAATCTAACCAGCCCCGGTCAGGGTCCAGCGCGGCGCGATCGAATATCTCAAGAATCCCCTTTACCTCCCCTTTGGCGATGAGCGGGACGGCGTAATAGGAGACAAACCCCTCCTCTTTAAGCAGGTCCGATCGCCTGAATTCTCCGCCATCTTCCCCGAGGTCCTGGACATGGACGATACGGCGTTCAAGGGCCGCGCGACCGGCATGACTTTCTCCTATCCCTAAGCTGGTATATTGAAGGGCCTTGGTAAGAAAACCTTTCCCGGCGGCAAATTCAAGGATCTGGAGGTGCCGGTCATACAAAAGGATATCAGCGGCAGGGACCTTTAACTGGCTCAACACCTCATTGAGTATGACATCGAGGGTAACGTGCAGGTCGAGGCTGGCATTGATGGTCATGTCGATAGCGCGCAGAGCGGCGAGCTGCTTTAATTGGCCCTCATTGCGCTCCTGCGCTTTTTTGCGGCCGGTGATGTCCTGTATTATTCCCATGACGCCCCATTGTCCCTCCAGCTTTACGGATGACACGGAAAGCTCTACCGGGAACTCTGAACCGTCTTTTCTCAACGCGAACACTTCGAGTGTTTTACCCACAACCGCCCCTTCACCGGTCTCTCTGAATTTCGTAAATCCCATACTGAAAGATGCCCGGTACCGCTCGGGTACGAGGAGCTCATGCAGGTACTTGCCGGTTGCAAACCCGCTTGTATGGCCGAATATTCTCTCGGCTCCTCCGTTCCAGAACGATATATACCCATCTTTATCCATCATCAGGATCGCATCCAACGCAGAGGCGCATATTGTGCGGAATTTCTCCTCGCTCTCCTTCAGGGATGTTTCGGCCTGCCTGCGCTCCGTTATGTCATATATCACCCCATTCAGCGTGACCACATTGTTAAACCGGTCTAACTCCCGGGAGAGGCGGTCTTCCACCCATCGCACCGATCCGTCTTTGTGTATGATCCGGTATTCCAGCGTCATGTTTTTCTTCTGCCTGTCAGCCTCCACACAAGCAGAGATCACCATTTCCCTGTCGTCCGGATGGATTGTTTGCTCCCATATATTCGGGGTCTTCAGCCACTCATCGACAGTATAGCCGTAGACATTCTCTACGGCTTTGTTCACGTATGTAGGCGACATGGTATTCGGGTTCGCGCTGTAAATGACCTCGGAAAGGCCTTCGGTAAGATTCCTGTAATTCACTTCACTTGCCAGGAGCGCCTCATGCGCAATCTCCCGTTCCTGGATCTCCTTTTGCAATCCGACGGTACGCTCCTCCACCAGTTCCTCAAGACGCTCCTGATATTTCCTCAAACCCTCCTCCGCCCTCTCGCGCTCGGTTATGTGCAGGAGTAACGGATTGAACAAAAAAAAGTAAAGCAGAGGGAATACAAGCACGACCAGTATGAAGGGATCCACGAGCATCTCAACGGTAGTAGAAAAGGGAGGAAAGACCGACAGTAGGAACATCACAAATGTCTCGGCGACAAAAATCGCGATAACTATGATGACGAGAAGGTAAAAAGGTGATTGGCGCCGAAGCGTAGCATGGCCATTCAATCGGGTCTGTTCGTAATTAGACGGGGCTCTTTTCATAAAATAACAACCCTACCGGCTTTCCCGTGTATTTTAAGAGGCTTTGTTTCTCCAAAATCCAGGAATGCATAGATCAAAAATAAAAAAACCCGTTCATAATCTTTTCAGAACAGGTTTTTGAAGCGGGGGACAGGGACTGATGCGATAGAGATGTTTTTTTATCCGGTCTCCCTGCTTTTTATTCTGCTTTCATCCTTAATCGGCATTGTTTCAACCGCAGAGATGAGGTATTGCGAAAGCGCGGTGATTTCATTCTTGTATCGCTCAGGATGAATGAATTTACTCTGATATTCACGGACCTTTTTTGTATCCTTGAGCTCGGTCACCTGAATATCATCAGATAGACCAGTGCGCACATCATGGTATGCGCCGACAAACAGAACACCGGTCTCCTGATCTTTCAAGGTATCGTTAATCATTCCTGCAATATAGCAATCCCTTTTTTTTAAAAGCCGGTTTTTAATGAGCCTGTACATAAGATATGACAGCAGTTTTCCGACAGGTCTTGCGGCCTTGCTTATCTCAAGAAGCAGCGTATATTCCTTACGTAGTAGCGCAAAATCTTCGGTCTTCATCAGAACAGCCCCTTTCTTCAAAAGGCCGAGGAGTATCATGAAATTTTTACTGCCCTTTGCAGCCCCTTCCTTGACGATTCTTTCGCCCAATTCCCCATCGGTCATCATCCCGTCCTGGTATATCCTGACCCCGGCCGCGTCAAATGCTGAGAAATAATCCTCAAGCGCCTGCCAGAAACCGGATACAATTTCGACATGTTTTGTCCACACATCCTCCCCGAGCCCTGCAACGCCTCTTCTGGCGGCTTCACCGCCTATGACTCCGAGGTCGGCGCTGGTATGGATGATAGGGACATAATAAAGCTTTCTCATCAGCGCATCTGTCTATTTTGTTTGGGAGGCTTCTTTAAACTGTTGGTTATCGGGGCCATCTGAAGACCTTCATTAATAACCTCTTTCACTAGCTCAATGTCAAACGGCTTGGTTATATAATCATACGCGCCATGCCGCATCGCCTCTTTAACCGTATCCATCGTGCCCCTGCCGGTGACCAGAATAGTCAGCGTCTCCTCTTTGATGTTTTTAATGCGCCGCAGTCCCTCTATGCCGTTGACCTCAGGCAGATGAAGGTCCATGATGACCATGTCCGGTATCAGGCTTTTTACCATCTCCAGACCGCTCTTGATGTCCGTGGCGGAATAGACCTCATAGCCTTCACCGGTTAGAAGCTCCTCACAAATTCTGCGCGCGTCGTCCTCATTGTCGATAACCAAAACACGGCGGGGTTCCATAAGCACCTCATTTATAAAATATCAGCGTTCAATACTTGGTTACTCTGTCTGCTATCCCCTCTCCTGCGTGTCTGCCGGCTTTTTTCTCGGCAGGACCAGTTCCAGTATCCCGTTCCTGAAACGTTCTTCGACGTTCTCCGTATCTACATCTTTAGGAAAGAGTACCTCCTCCCGGAACGTCCGATCTTGCTTGAAGGCCTTGATTATGTATCTGTCGGGCCTGATATCTATATCCACCTCTCCGAGCTTGAAGCCGCTGAGATCGATGACGATCCGGACTTCTTCCGCCTCTTTGAAGACATCCACCAGAGGGCCCCGTATTTTTTTAAACACCGGCTTGGTTTCATAGAGCCACTCTCTCGGCTTCCTGAAAACCTTTACACCGAATTCTTTTTTCTTTTCTTGTTCTTTTCTTTCGGGCTCAGTCGATTCCCTGCTTTTTTCCTTCCTGATCCGCAGTCTTGTTTTTGGCGGTATGCCTTTTACCATTGGAAGACCTCTAATTGCTGCGCACGGCAATTAAACTACGGTCTCAAGTGCCTCGCCGAATAGCGTGGCACAAACGCCGCATGTGTAATTGCTCACCGCAGGTGCTGCCATGACTGGCCGCCTACTCGGCGCCGGTAGCAATTTTATTTTCGACAGCTTCCCCTGCCGGCTCCTGCCGGTTTATCTGACAAGCAGCGACATCCAACGAGATACGCGCCAATTCATCACCGATAAGTCCGTAATAACGCGGGCTTACTCTCAGATCACGTGAATTGTCAGTATGAAGGTCTCTTGCAGTAATACGGAGGATGCCGTTTGCGTTTATCTCGAAGTCCACCTCGACGACGGTCTCCCCCCTGGGTAGCGGCTGCATTCCGTCAAGGTCGAACCTTCCGATGGTCATATTCGAGGCGGCAAGGGCCCGCTCGCCCTGAAGCACATGGATGGACATCGAAGTCTGATTATCCACGGCGTTGGTGAAAATGCGGCTCATCGAGGCCGGTATAGTAGTGTTCTTCCCGATGAGCTTCGTAAAAACACCGCCCTCCGTCTCTATACCAAGAGAGATCGGCGTTACGTCTACCAGCACCTTCCCGACGATCTCTCCTGTCAATATCCCGGCCTGAACAGCGGCTCCCATAGCCACGGCTTCGTCAGGCTGAATGTCCGTATACGGTTCTTTTCCCATAAGCTGTTTGAATAGTCTTCGCACCTGTGGCATGCGCGTCGAGCCGCCTACAAGGATACACCTGTCAATATCAGACGGCTCAAGCCCGGCATCGACAAGCGCCTCTTCCGTGGGTTTAATCATTCTCTGTACGAGGTCTGCGGTAAGCTCTTCGAATTTTTTGATGGTAAGTACCTTCTGCCAGCGCTCCGGCATTGCGCCATCTACCTCGCCAAGGCACAGGCTGATCTCCGCGCTCTCGCTGTCCGTCAAATCAGTCTTGGCCTTTTGTGCGGCCTCCCTGACCATTGCCATCGCCTTGTCGTGCTCTTTCAAGTCCAGACCTGTCTCCTCTTTGAAACTCTCGACGATATAAGCAACTATCCTGTCATCATAATCGTCTCCTCCAAGATGCGTATCTCCATTAACGCTCTTGACACAGAATGCGCCCATTCCAAGTTCCAGGACCGAAACGTCAAAGGTCCCTCCGCCAAGATCCCAGACAAGTACAGTATGTATGTCCTCCATCTCAAAGCCGTACGCAAGCGCCGCGGCGGTTGGTTCGTCGACAATCCTTATCACATCTATGCCGGCAATCCTGCCGGCATCCACAACGGCTTGACGCTGTGAGATATTAAAATAGGCCGGCACGCTTATCACGGCTTTTTCAATTTTGGTACCGAGAAATGCCTGTGCGTCGTCCACAAGTTTTTTCAAAATCAATGCCGCAATCTCCTCAGCCGAGTACTCCCGGCCGTTAATCGTTACGATACAGTCCGACCCCATATGCTCTTTGATATGCCTGATGACTTCGCTGTTTTCGGAAAGACCGTTCAGATCAAGATATGCCCTATGTCCCAGCCGTCTTTTTATCGAGAAGACTGTCTCCTTCGGGCTCAAAAAAGCCCTTTGTCTTGCGGTGCTGCCAACGAGCGAATCACCATTTTTCTCGAACGCTACTACCGAAGGAGTAAGTTTTGCTCCGTAGACATCTGATATGACTTCAGGACGGCCGGAGTTCAAGTGCGCGACCAGAGAATATGTGGTTCCGAAATCTATACCGACTGCCTTTGCCATCAAGACCCCGCGTTTTATTGTTCAAAAAGTCAGCAGACTGCTGAAAAACCAAAAATTTATTCAGGCTTCTTAAAAAGTTCCAGATGCAAGGCTCCAATGGAATAGAGGAGTGAGGAATGAAGCGTAGTTTTGGCTACGCCGCAGTGACGATAGGTTGAGAGGCGTAGCCGAAGCAAACCCGGAGCCGCAGTAACGCAACTGGATTCCTCGCTACGCTCGGAACAGGCTCCGGCAACTCCGCAGATGTGATTTTTTCAGTAGCCTGTTATGGAGATATTCGAGATTCTGTAGCCTTCCCCTTCGATGGATCCGAAGCTAAAAGCCTTGTGCTTTTATCCCAATTCTCCATCATGCCGTATGCAAGCATCGTCTCCATCCCGGCCACCGCTGCCCTCAGTACGACTCCGACAAGCGGGATACCTGCCACTGAAATAACGATGTCCGCGTTCACAATAAGCCCTTTATCCAGGAGCCTGTCGAGCACATCCGTAAGAGTTATCTGTAGCTGATTAGTAGGGTTCATTTGTTCGGCTCCGCAAATCAGACAAATGAGTACGGCGGCCACGGCCCGGTATAACGAACGGAAAAACCTTCCTGCCCTGTAATATCGTCCAGCATCTCCCCCAGGCTCTCAACCTGCCGGTCATTTAACAGGCACGATACGTTTAAAAGCATTTTTCTGTCATCGGATGTCTTGTGGCACTTATCAACCCTCACATCTTCCGCCACATCCTTGATTTTCTCATAAAAAGTCCTATAATGCCGTGCGGCCGCATCTTCAAGGCAAAGCCGTATTTCCTTCTTGAGCTTTTCCTCGTACAGAAAAGCGGTACCTGCTTTTTTTATCTTTATCTCTTCGCTTAAGGTCCTTATATGCGGCACTTCATCTAGAAGCCGGACGGTCACCAACGAGACGTCCCAGAAGACCTGGACGCCGTACTCAGCCTTACCTTCGACTTTTTTGAGTTTTATCTCGAAATCCTTAAAAGAACTTCTCAGCCAGTCAACAACTTTTTCTTCCGGCTTTTTATGCTCGTCGCCGGTTATTATTTTCCCGAAACCCAAGGGGAGCACTGTGCCGAATCTCTCTGCGGCTATTTGAACGACACGCTGGTGGTCGAGCAAGCAAGCCTTCATTTCGTCCTTGCCTCCATGCTCAAAGGCTTGGCCGTGACAATCATGCACAACGGCGGCCAAGCCCATGCAGGGTATAGTATATACGCCGTTCCCGGCTATGCCGATATCGCCGAGATCCTGCTCCCCACGCGACTCCGCTATACAATAAAGGTACCTGGCTTCACCGTCTGGCGGACTCTTCCGGGCATTACTCGTTTCCATACTTCCGGCCTCCTCTCCTTGACTATCAGGCGCTTGCGGCGACTTTTCGGGCTGTTTCGCTCGCCATGATTACCGGGACCTGAGTGAGTATTCCGTTCAGGCTTGAATCAAGCCCTTCTCTGACTGAACGGACGCACTCCTTGATGCCGTAATCATCCTTTATAGCTTCGACGGCCTGGTCAAGCTCTTTGAGAGTTCTGCCAAGCCTTTCGACCTCTTCATCGGTCAATGACCCGCCTTCCATTCGCCTGACCGCCTGATGCTTCAGAGTCTCCACTATTATCTCTACTAGCGCCAGCACGAGCCCCAAAAGCCCTTGTTTTATATTATCTTCATTGATTTCGATCGCCATTTTCAGGACCTTTAAGTGAATAGAGATTGAAGCTCTCCGCGGCAAGCCGCGGGGAATCTTCGACATATAAGGAAGTATCTATTTCTATTCGCTCGCTTGACCCCGCAGCAAGCTGCGGGGAATGCCTCGCTATGCATGTTCACGGAAAAGTGTGCAGCGGAAAGAAAAGAGTCTGAGACGAATTCGGAGGGCGGGGAAGCGTCGATGCTGATTTCTAAATCTCTCACCGGTACGCCTGGAATTACTCTTTATTTTTGTTTATCCTTACCTCAAAAATGCCATTTTTGCAGATCTTGGTCAACTCACCCTGGGGTGAGCAAGGGAGCAACAATTCTTTCCTGATAAGCCTGCCGCCTTTGCTCACAGTGAGATCAAGTCTGTTCCCTTCAAGCTTTATTTCAATGGACCCTTCATCGACACCCGGAATAACGGCTATGACGTCGATCCAATCCTCTTCATCAAAGATATCGACCTCCAACTCCGTTCGGACCGGTTTCTTCACGCCGGAGGGTCTTGCTCGAATCACACTCCTCCTGCCTATCCCCCCTTTCACCCCGGGACCGCCCTCTCCAGTCTCTTTGGCCGGCAGCTCGCTTAATCTCTGTTTGATCTCCTCATCTATCTCCTCAAGTCTTTCCTTTATCGGGTGCATGGTTGCCGCTTTTTTCAAGATTCCCTCAAGGCCGAAAATCTTACCGACCTCGTGCAAAATCCCCGACGATATGGACTCGTCTTTTTCAGGGGTTTCCTTGTCTTCGTTTTTCCTTTTCATTTATTAAGCCCTTTTTTTTATCTTTTCGATTCGGGTCCTTTGAATCGCCTTTTCAGAGTTTACGAAACGAACGCATTGCCAAACGCACGTAAGTTTTCGAGATTGACCTCTCCGACAGGCAAACCCGGCTCATAGGGTAAAATCTACGAAGACTTTGCCTGGTTGACATAGAAAAAGTCCTTCGATTTAACGGCCTCCAAACCACGGCTTTGCCCATTGCAGACCATAGTGAGAACCTTGTATGCCTCTGTCAGCTCTTTGAACTTGCTCTCAAGTCCCGGATTGGAAAGGTCTTGGTCTGGATGGCACTCCAGTACCTTCTTCATATATATTTCTTTCACCTTGGAAAGCTGGGCGCCGTAATCAATGCCTAAAAGAATTTTTGCCCTGTCTACCACGTCCCAACCTATCTTTCTCACTTCAAAAGTGCAGAAGGCGTAAGGTGGAAGAGGGGATACGCACTTAAACCGCAGTTGTTCTTCGAAGTTCAGGTTCAGTTGGTCCAATCGTGAAAAAAAAGCCGCCTCTCCCGCTTTTTCTATCAAAAACGCGCAATTAAATATGTCACTACTGTCGATTATCTCCTGTTTTTGCGTCTTTACGAAGAAATCGGCTAAATAGCTAAGCGTGCTATGCAGAAGATCCTCTCTCTTCCTGTCCAGGGCATATTTTATCAGAGAGCCTATTTTTATTTTTTCCGCCACAATTTCATCGCCAGGTAACTCGAAGGCCGCATCTTTTAAGCGCTTTATTTCAGCATCCTCTTCCGCTATTTTTCTCGTAACGCCTGCTATGTCATCCCAGGTAGCCGTTATATCCACCTCTATCATCCCTTCATATGCCCTAAGCTTCTTCAGGAACTCGGTATAGCCGCTTTCAAGAACCCTCAGCACATCTTCCTTGGTTTCAACCCATGTACCGAATTTTATCGGGATGACCGTATGTTTTTGAAGAAATCTCTCCATTACGTTTTGATAGTTCAGTAGCTCTTTCAAAACGCTCTTTTTATCAACCATTCCCTCATCAGTGGCATCCGATACTAGGCATGAGATTTCTTTGTAAGAGACCGTATAAACCGCATCTTTGGCGCCTTCACCGCCTATAAAACCTTCACTTCGTCCGTTTACGACGCCGTACATCTTTATCTTTACCGGATTATCTCCCATTTGTCCCAAGAGGATTAAGTTGTAGTCTGTGTTAAGTCACCAACCGTTGCGCGCTTCCATCCGCACCAGATACAACCTGTCTTAAGAAGGCTCTCGACAGGCTGCTTCTTTTTGCACGCCGGACAGTCTTCCTTTAACGCCATAGCGTCCTTCCATGCGGCCGTATTACGGTCAGCGCCGGACGGGAATTCGAGACCGTATTTCGCGGCTGTCTCGAAAGACGCTATCGCGGCCTTGATCTTTATTCCAAGGAGCTCCGTGCCTGCCAGCGAGATCGAAATATCGGCGTTTATCGTCAGCCCTTTGTCCAGTATCCTGTCAATAACGTCAACAATCGTGTCTTCTCGCAAGGCCTGAATCGCCATCTTCCGCCCCTTTGGATTCACGCCGGATGAATCAATTCAATTGAAGCTCCCCGCGGCAGGATGGGGGAGTCTTTGAAACGCTAGGATATCGACTTCTATTCGCAGGCTTTACCCCGCCAGCCCAGCCGCGGGGGATACTCGCCATGCATTTCCATCAAACCTCACTCACTGCTTCCATTCTTTTACGCATACCCTTACGGTTGAACTCGAGTATGTTGCCTTGCTCGTCCAGCTTGACCTCGTATGTCGCAAGCAGATCCATGCCGTCAGGTATCGACCGCTTCTCTACCATCTCAATCGCTATCTGCCACCCGCCGTCGATTTTTGTCGTCTTCACTACGGAGGACGGTTCAAGTCCGATCATTTTGCTAATGTCGTTTTTCGCCTTTTCAATCAGCCCCATCAGTGCGTTTGCCATAGTGACCGTTCCTTCCCTGGTTTATAGACTTCGCACATGCGGTGGGCAATTGCACACGCGGCTTTTGTGCCGCGATAGTCCGCGAGGCACTTGAGACCTTTGTGAAATTTCCGTGCGCAGCACATGCTCTTTTTTTTCTTAGCCTCCGTTTTTTTGCTCTTTATACTTTCTTATCTCTTCGAGCCTCTCAATCAGTTCAGTCTCCTGTTCCATATACTCGCTCTCGCTTATCTCATCCATCTCAAGGCGCATCTGGAGAGTCAGAAGTGATTCCTGCACTCTGGACTCATCGAGGAATTCCGCCTCCGCGGATTCTTTAAGCTTATCAGCGACCCACACCACTCCATTGACAGGCAGAAGCAGTATGTCATCCAGCAAAAAACTCATAATTATCCCCCCCAACCTTGCAATCAGGTCGTTACAGCCTTTTTCTGATCGCCTCAAGCGCCTGTGTGAAATCGCTATCAGATATCATAAGGTTTGAGTAGCTCTCCAGGTTCTTTTCAGTAGCCAGGAACTTCCTTATCGCAACGAGGGCGGCTTCCCTGCAAACCGCCGAGATGTCGGACCCCGAGAACCCCTCAGTCATTCCGGCAAGCCGCTCCATTGAAATGTTTTTGCCAAGAGGTTTGCCGCTCGAATGGACCTTGAATATCTCAAGCCTGGCGGATTCAGTTGGCAGAGGGACTTCAAGTATCAGATCGAACCTCCCTGTACGCAAAAGCGCATCGTCGATGAGGTCTTTCCTGTTTGTCGCGGCGAGAACGACCACACCCTTCAATTCTTCTATGCCGTCCATCTCCGTTAAAAACTGGCTTATGACGCGTTCGATGACCTGGGATTCCCCGGTTCCCCTGCGAGGCACGAGAGAGTCTATCTCGTCCAGGAAGATTATGCATGGCGCCGCCTGCTTGGCTTTGTGGAATATCTCCCGTACGCCCCTTTCGCTTTCGCCTACCCATTTTGACAGTATCTCAGGCCCCTTCACCGAAATGAAATTTACACCGCTCTCTGTAGCAAGCGCCTTCGCGATCAGGGTCTTTCCGGTGCCGGGCGGGCCGTATAAGAGCACCCCTTTAGGCGGCCTTGTTCCTGCATACTTGAATACTTCAGAATGCTTAAGCGGCCACTCAACCGCCTCTGTCAGGAGCTGTTTTATCTCGTTCAAATCACCTATATCAGACCATCTGACATCCGGAACCTCTATAAAGACCTCACGCAGCGCGGAGGGCTCGACATCTTTGAGCGCCTCTATGAAGTCGTCCATAGTCACTTCCAGTTTGCTCAAGATGTCGTAAGACATCTCTTCGAGGTGGAAATCAAAGGTCGGGAAAATCTTTCTGAGTGTGGTCATGGCGGCTTCCCTGCAGAGCGCTTCGAGGTCCGCTCCGACAAAGCCGTGTGTGATCTGGGAGAGCTTTACGAGATCGACGTCGTCAGAGAGAGGCATTCCTCTGGTATGTATAGTCAATATTTCAAGCCGCCCGTTCTTGTCAGGAATGCTGATTTCTATCTCCCTGTCGAACCTGCCCGGCCTCCTTAGCGCAGGATCGACTGAGTTGGGCAGGTTGGTGGCCCCGATGACAATCACCTGCCCCCTTGATTCGAGCCCATCCATCAAAGAAAGGAGCTGAGCGACAACTCTCCTTTCAACCTGTTTTTCGCCGCCGATCTCCTCGCGCTTGGGGGCCATCGCGTCTATCTCGTCGATGAAAATTATGGAAGGGGCGTTTGTGGAGGCATTCTCAAAAATCTTTCTCAGGTGCGCTTCGCTTTCACCGTAGAACTTGTGCATTATGTCGGAACCGCTGAGATGAATAAAGAAGGCCTCCGTTTCGTGCGCTACCGCCCTGGCTATAAGCGTTTTGCCGCATCCCGGGGGGCCGTGCAGGAAGACCCCTTTCGGGGCATCTATGCCAAGCTTTTCGAAAACTTCAGGGTATCTTAAAGGGAGCTCTATCATCTCCCTTATTTTCCTCAGCTCCTTCTTCAGCCCTCCTATATCCTCATATGATATCCTTGCCTTCTCAACCGTCTTTTTCTCACCCCCTCTGGACTCTATTTCAATTACGGTCTTCGGGTGTAAGACAACCGCACCTTCCGGCGAAGTGGAGCTGACTTTGAAGTCCTGACGCTTTGTGCCAATGAGGTTTGCCATGACTCTGTCACCCTCTACAGCCGCCAATCCGTCAAGGAGGCTTCCCAGGTACCTCAGATCCTTAGGGACAGACCGGAGATAAGTGATGGGAAAGAGAGTGATCTTCTGGCAGGGCTTATAGAAAATCTTCTCGACGGTTACCTTCTCGCCAAGACCTGAGAGAGCGTTATCCCTGACAAGGCCATCGATCCTGATAATCCCTTTGCCGCGGTCTTCGGGGTAATTGGGCATTACCTTGGCGACAGTACTTCTCTTTCCCGTTATCTGAATAATATCGCCGACCTCTACGCCAAGCTGCGCCATGTCTTGCGGGTCTATCCTTGCAAGACCCCTCCCGACATCCTTAGGCTGCGCCTCAGTGGTGCGTAGCGTCGTATCGGCTTTTTTCACCTTGTCAGAGACCGTTTTATGTTCCGGTGTATGCATTGGATATCCATTTAAAATGAAAAATTTTCAGGGACTTGTCCGCAGTGAAGAGTCTCAGGCGTTGGCCTTTTTTAATTTTATCTCCATTACCCCGTTCTTATATGAAGCGGCCAGTGTGTCCGGGTCTACATGTATCGGCAGGTCGATGTGCTTTACATACTTCCTCTCGCCGGAGGAGGCCTTAATCTCAAGCTTGTCTTTTTTTACATCAATCTTGATATCATCTTTTTCCACACCTGGCATCTCCGCTATAATCCGGATGTGATCCTTTTCGTCGAAGACATCCACAAGCGGCTCCCTGGCCTCTTCGACAACCGGGCCTTTTGGTGTTTCCTTGATGTTCCCGAAAGACTCTACTATCGGTTTTCCAGCCATGGTTTTAATGGAAAAACCGTAAACACCCTTGACTTCCTTATCCAGCCCCCTTATTCCTCCTGTTTTGACTACGGTCTCGCCGCTTTCAGCGACTTTCGATATAAGTTCTATCATACCGCCGAGATTTTTGAATAACCCTCCGAGGGTTGTCTTGCCGAAACCAAGATCAAGCTCCGGCTTCTCTTCTTCTTTTTTTTCTTCTTTTCTCTTTTTTTCAGGCATTGGAACCCTCCGAGCCAGACCGATTGACTTCTGACCGCTTCGCTATGCCGCTCCGTTCAACTCAATAACTATATTTACAAAGTTAAAAGGCGGAACAGGGCCGACATATTTGAACTTCATATTGTCTTTGAGGTTCTCGTCCAGTTCCTGTACCCTGCTGTCGAATTCTTTCGCCATTTTGCCGTCCACAAGGAAAGCCGCGTTTATCAACATATTATCCCCGTGAAGCTTATTCGTCCGCATATCAACGGCTATCGGACTTAATACGCCCAGGATGCCTTCAGCGTCGCCCTCTTTTTTTTTGCGGAGCCCGGTTACCACAAGCTCGCCAAGCGTGATTCGGTCGTTATAGGTCTTTTCAATTGAGTTGGCGGCTATTTTGTCTTTCAGTCTCTTGACATCCTTGTTGGCGTTCGCGATCTCGCCAAAGACAGGGGCCATGTTCTTCCACATGACCTTCAAGCCCAGCTCGACTTTGTTATCCATGTCTACTAGAAGGTTCCTGAATTCAACGTGCCTTTTTCTCAGAAACCCGCGGATATCCTCCGCCGAAGCGGCTATTGTTGAAAACCTGACGGGCAGAACCGTATGCTCCTTCATTACCTTTTCGATCACAAGCTGATGCGCCATAAGATTCTCTCTGCTCAAGACGTAATTCGGCAAAGGCGATTTGCTTATGACACAGGAGATTCCCTGATAGCCCAATGTTGATACAGTGTCACCTCTGCCCCCTATGCCCAACGGACCGTAATTAATCGTCTGGTCTGTGCCGATAATACAGTAGATATAATTGCCTTCTTCCACTCTGTCCATTCTCCAGGAACATAATAAATATCGCTACGGCCCGGCAATGAAGTCCTGACGCAAGACGCTGACTGTGATGATATTGTGACTCATCTTTTCAGTAGGTTACTGAAAAACTCAAAATTTGGTCAGGCTGCTCAAAAAGTTCCAGATGCAAGGCGTCGAGGAGTGAGGAATGAGGCGTAGTTTTCTCTACGCCGCAGTGACAAACGACGAAGACAACGCCGCAAATGGAACTTTTTCAGTAGCCTGTTAATAATTAAGTATTATCTTCTTCATAGTCTTTCCTTTGACAAGGCCTTTTTGCATCTCTTTTTTCAACGGCTTCGGTGTTTCACGCGACACCATGCCTTCGACTTTCGCAATCTCGTCGTTGAGGACCTTGAGGTCCGTATCGAGGCTCTTCAGTTTTTTTTCGTGGATACGGACCTCCTGCATGAGCCGGTTTTTTTTCATCTTCATGACAAAGAGGTCCAGAAACAGATTCTCCTTCGAAGCCCTTGTCTTCGAACGTCCCATGGTATTAAGGCTTGTCTTTATTCTGGAAAGTCCGCTAACGTTCCTGTTCATCTACCGGCTCCTTTTTTCGTATCAAGATTACAGCTGCCTTTCGGGGTGATTCAATTTGCCCTCAGTTCAAGGTTTTATCCAGAACCGCGTCTCCCTGATTTTTAACGCGGGGGATCAGCTTCTTTTCCCTGCGTTCCTCCGGCTTCTCACCGTTCTTGCAATGCGTGTCTATCAATTCGTCGATAATCTTCCTGATCTTTTTCGCGCTGGAACCGCAACCCACTCGGCTTGTTTCCGATGTGAGCACGTCAGTACAGATGCTTCTGAACAGTTTGTTGTCCGCAAGCACGGCTCCGCCGCCTGTCGTTAGTGTCTTTGCTATCATTATGCAGCCCCTGATCGTCGGTGCGAACTCGCACTTCCCTGAATCCCTCAGCCCCCTGACAATGCTCACTATTTTTTTTGCGGATTGCCTATCCAGGCCTGACTTGGCCACCGTGATGGAGACCTCGGTCTCTTTATCGGGATGGTCCAGGTCCAGAGTGACCATCCTGTCACGCAGCGCGTCCTGGCTCCTGTAGACACCTGCATACTCCTCCGGATTACTGGTAAAGATAGCAACAAAGTTAGGGTCAACTCTCAGGTATCCCTCGCCGCCGCTTGAGGGAGGCATGTCCATCATCTTCTCCTGAAGGACGGACAGGAGTACATTGTTAGCCTCGGGCCTCGACCTGGTAAATTCGTCGTATATAAGGGTAAAACCGTATTTGCATGCAACGGTCAACCGATTGTCTACCCAGGTCTTAGACATATTTTCCTCGGTTTTAAGCACGGAATGGATGAAGTTGTCTATGACCTTCTTCACCCTGTAGCCGTACTGGCCGCCTACCAGGTCAGAGGTAGTGTGTTCTTCGTCGCCGTGTATTATTATAACCGGCCTTCCTATCATAGCGGCCAGATGCATCGCAAGGGTTGTCTTGCCTGTGCCGGATGCGCCCCTGAAATGGACAGGGAATCCGGCTTTCACGTACCCTATCGCACGCTCCGTAACGCCTCTGATGTACTTCGTCTCCACAAAATTCGCGAGCGGTCTCGGATCAAGCACGGTTGTCAATTCATTAACCGACATAGATAAAACCTCCAGTAACTTCTAAGAGTTTGCGGAAAAACACGGAACCTGCTCAGGCAACTCAAAAAACTCCGGAAGCAAGGCGTCGAGGAGAGAGGAACGCGGCGTAGTTGCAATTTACGCCGCAGTGACGAGCGATGAATAGAACGCAGCAGATGGACTTTTTCAGCAGCCGGCCAAACAATAAAATGACGACTGACATATCATAATTCGACGGTCTTCACTACGCCCGTGCCTCCGCAGTCTACGCAGGGCAGGTTTTCATTGGGCGAAGCTCCAAGCCCGTTACACTTACGGCATATTTCAAAAGGCTCGGCTACACCCGCTCTTCCTTTTCCGCCGCAGGTTATACACGTCAATCTCTTGCCCGGATATACACCCGTCCCTTTGCAAAAAGCGCACTCTATAGCGGCCTCCGGGATCGTTACAACACACCTGCCGACGCATACCTGACATTCCGCAAGGGTAGAAAGAAGGTTAAACGGGTCCTTTCCTGTCCCCTTGCAGAATGCGCATTCAACGATTAAGACGTACTTACTCGGATGAGGATTTTTCAGTCTTTTTCCCACGGCCATGCCCAACCTCTTTTTTGGCCTTAACATGCAGTCTGCCGAGAATACCATGCCATGCCACCGCATCCTTTTTCCTTTCCTTACTCACGGCATACATCTCTTTTCTGAAGCCGGCGAGCATTCCGGCGACCTCTTTTTTCACCTGGTATATCTCGGACCTTCTTTCAGCGCTCTGCTCCTGAAATTCCTTGAGCAGTTCGGCGGCCTGAGAAAGTATTTCGTCCTTCTCCTTCCTGATGGAACGAAGCACAGACGCTCTCCACTTATGCGATGAAACTATGTCCTCGGCCAGGGTTCTCATATCGCTTCCCATGACGATCCTCCTTTTATCGGGTTATTAAAATCAGGTAAGAATCAACATTATCCGACCATAAGTATGTCCGCTTCGCAGGAACTTTCTTATATATTACGAGGCACGTTTTTATAGGTCGCAAACATTTCTTTCCACAGCAACAAGACCTCGTCCCTTACGTTTTCAAATTCATCAAGGAGCGTTTCCGCCTCCCTTATCTTCTCATCCTGGCTGCTTTTTACGATACTCATCGTCACCTTGAAATCCTTCACTTTGAGACACTTCCCCATGGCGACAAGCCGCTTAAGCGCCGCGTTCAGCTCTGTCTTTTCCAGATGCAGCTCCATCAGAAATCTTGCGATCTCCATTTCCCTCTTGCGCTGACGTTTTAGAAGCTCCGTTCCTTTCTGATCGAAATCCTCCGTCCTCTTCCCTGAAATCATCTCGCGCAACTCATTAACCATCCCGCACACTTGCGCACGAAGTGATTGTATACCCTCCATGACAACTCTCTCTCTTTCCCTGATACGGACCAAAACCCCTTCCATTGTTGCGTCGAAATCCTTCTTTCTCATGCCGGCAAACATGGTGAGATTTCTCCTGAGACACGAAATCATATCAGCCTGTGCATTACAGGTCCCGGCGTCTACAAGGCATGCGGTCTCTTCTATCAGTCCTGTTATTACCGCGGTACTCTTCTCGTACGAATCGAGCAGATGAGTAACCGATTTTCTTTCGCATTCAATAGTTTCCATTTGCTCAACCTGGAAGGTCTTTTGAGTCGATGCCGTAACCATCTGCCTTTGCCCCAGTACAATACCTTTAACTCACAAGAGATCCCTGTGACACGCCTGGTCTTCTCTAACAGAGGGACTGTAAGGACTGTTGCATTGCAGCGCCTCTATCCACCAAGGATGTCAAAGAGACCTCTTTCGTAGCCCTGCACAGATCAAGCAGCTGTCGCCTCTGCAGCTGTGAGTCCAACTGCCTCAGCATACTTCAGGAATGTCTCAACGGATGAGCAAACCACTCTTGCCTCTATCGCCAAAAGCTCGATACCGACAAGCGATACCCTTGCCCATGCGTCAATGACTATACCCTTGTCAAGGATGCGGTCTATTACCTCGACCAGACTTGAAGACGCCATCGTTTTTTCGACTGCCATAACACTCACCTCCTCTCATCAGCATTTTTACCCGGTTTTTCCAGGCAAGCTAATTTCGTCCTTTTATTCAAAGCCTTTGAGACAACCTTTATCAGCCTTTTGACATTGAACGGCTTGTCCAGGAACTCGCAGGCGCCAAGCTCCTTTGCCCTCGATTTTACCGCAGAGTTGCCGTAGGCCGAGATCATTACCACCTTTAAACCAGGCTTTCTATGCAAGGCCTCATCTAAAACCCTTATCCCGCCCATGTCTGGAAGTTTATAATCGAGTATCAGCAGGTCATAAGTTTTTTTTTAATCCTTGTAAGTGCAGTATTGCCGTCGTACGCGATATTCACCTCGTTGTTTACATCTCGCAATATCTCCGAAATGATCCCGCACATATCTCTGTCGTTATCAACTATCAATATCCTTCGCATGATCTCTTTCCCGGTTTCCCAAAAACAATCTTTCGCTCGGACACCTGCACGCTTCAGTCAAGTAACTCGCGTCTTTCATATATATGCTATTGCAATAACCGTGCCCGCCTGAGGAGATCTGTTGAAGCTCCGCAAAACATCTATTTCTGACGTATTTGCAGAATCTTTCCGTGGATTTCAGATGGCTGGAATATCCAATCTGCATTCGGCTCCGCATGGCTCTTTCAAAAGTGTTGTATCGTCCGGACAGTTTGTGGTGTTCTACCTACAGATCTCGTATTTTGAGAGATTTGATCTTTGAGTAGAGGGTCGTCCGATCGATCTGCAATATCTTTGCCGCCTTGCTCTTATTGTTTTTGGCCAATGCCATGGCTTTTTCGATCGCTTCGCGTTCCAGTGCTTTAGTTGATTCCTTCAATACACCCCGAAGCGAAACATCTCCGCAGGAGACATCGGCGCCCGTTTCATCGCGTGCGCCTTGCAGCTCTCCCGGCACGTCACCGATATCTATATATTCCGACTCTGTCAGAAGGACGGCCCTTCTGATAACGTTCCTGAACTCCCTTACATTGCCCGGCCAGGCGTAATTCAAAAAGAGCCTGCTTGCATTTTCAGTCAGACCTCTTACTTTTTTCCCGAGTTCCAGATTCGCCTCTTCGATAAAGTGTTCGGCAAGTACGGGGATGTCTCCGTTCCTGCATCTGAGCGGAGGGAGGTCTAAAAGAAACTCGTTCAACCTGTAATAGAGATCATCCCTGAACTTTCCAAGCTTCACGAGTCCGGTCATCGTTGTATTTGTAGCGGTGATGATCCTTACGTCTACCGGAATATCTTTTTTACCGCCCAAATGCCGTACCCTGCGTTCCTGGAGCACGCGTAAAAGCTTCAGCTGGACCGACTCTTTTATGTTGGTAACCTCATCTAGAAACAATGTTCCGTTGTTCGCGAGCTCGAAATGCCCTTCCTTTCTTTCCGCCGCCCCTGTAAACGCACCTTTCTCGTAACCGAAGAGTTCGCTCTCTACAAGAGTCTCCTGCAATGTCCCGCAATCGAGAGCGACGAAAGGGCCGTTTTTTCTGGCACTCTTCGCGTGTATCAGTCTGGCTATCAATTCCTTTCCGGTCCCGCTCTCTCCCTGCAGCACAACGGTCATATTCGTCGGGGCTACAACCTCTATAAGCTCAAATACATGCCTGATCTGTGGGGAGATGCCTTTTACACTCTCGGGTGAGGATAATGGGATGTTTTTGCGCGTTCCTTCTGTGTCGGCCTTTCGGCGCGACTCCATGGCGTTTTTAATCAGCGCCGCCAATTCCTTATTGTTAAAGGGCTTCGTAATATAATCGAAGGCCCCCATCTTCATGGCATTTACCACCCTCTTTGTGTCGCCATAGCCGGAAAGGATAATCACTATGACATCTTTGTTCCTCTTCCTGATCTCTTCCAGAACCCCCATTCCGTCTATCTCAGGAAGATCCAGATCGAGCAGTACAAGTTCGGGCGAGGCATTGACGAGTTCCGCTATCGCGGATTTCCCGTCAAAGACGGTCTTAACGCCATAGCCGTGCGAAGAAAGCACCTGAGAAAGCAGCCAACAGGTGTCCCTGTTATCATCAACCACCATGATCGTCTTCAACTTCCTGGCCATTCCTTACTTCCTTCTTCTATCGCAGGGTGTTGAAAAACACCTTACGATGCAATCAATGGATGGATCGCCAAATTGCGAGACTTGAAAAGTCGAGCAATTTATAAGGTTTGGCCGACTTCACTTCAGCCAAACCTTAGTTGAAAAAGCCCTGGATGGACTTTTCAACATCCTGACAGATCATAACTGGCTGGGAAACTAACGGTCACCTCGGTGCCAATTCCTTGTTTACTGTTTATCAGTATCGCCCCATTATGGTGGGTTATAATATGGTGCGCAATGGACAGGCCCAACCCTACGCCGCTTTTTTTCGTTGAAAAAAACGGATCGAATACATTTGGAATATTCTCCGCCGATATCCCGTCTCCAGTATCGGTAAAGGTTACAACCAGCTCTTTTGCCTGCTTGTTGAGATATGAAGCTACTATCATGCTGCCGCCTTCAGGCATTGCGTCTAAAGCGTTCAAGATCAGGTTCAAGAATGCCCCGGCGAGCCGCCTTGCATCCACCATGACCATGGGGAGCCTTTGCGGCCATTTTTTGTACAGACGCACGCGCTGCTTTAAGCAGCGCGTCTTGACGAGAGCGCAGGCTCTTTCCAACACTTTGGAGACAGACCCTGCTTTCAGCACTATGTCATCAGGCTTGGCAAAATCAAGGAGGTCCTTGATGATCCTGTTGGCGCTTTCGGAATTTCTCAGAATAACTCTCAAGTGCCTTTTCAGTTTTTTGTCGACCGCGTATTTGTCGAGGCAAAACTGAACCGAAGCATTTATATTGCCGATCGGATTTCTAAGCTCGTGAGCTATACCCATTGCCAATTCACCGACCCCCGCAAGCCGCTCGTATCGCAATATCTGCTCCTCAAGCTTGAGCATCCCGGTGTTGTCCCTGAAATATTCTATTACCTGGGCCACATTGCCGTTAGAGTCCAGTATCGGAAAGGTTGAGATATCGAATACCCTCTTCTCTTTAAACCTCCCACCCCACACCTTGGATAGTTGGCCTTTAGCGCGGTCATTAAAACTCCTCTGCGCAGGACAGTCGTCACAGGCCTTGTCCGCCTGCAGATATACCTCGTAGCACTTCCTGCCGAGAACATCCGAAAAATCCTTTTTTTTGAATATGCTCAGTATTTCCCTGTTTACCCTTTTGATGTTAAAGTCCCTATCGATGACGGATATGCCGTCTCCTATGCCGTCGAATACCGCCTGCAGCCTGTCTCTGTGTTCCTTAAGCTGGTTCTCCACCTCGACATTCGGAGTGACGTCACAGTAGATCACGGCTACCGCGACCACATCCCCTTTTTTATCTAAAACAGGAGATGCCGTAAGCTCAATGTACTTCCCTCCGCCATTTGTGTTGCCGGCATAAATGCGTGATCTCTCGACATCCCCAGTCTTAAATGCCGTTTCAGACGGACATCCCTTGCAAGGGCCTCGGCCTTTATTCAGAATGTCGTAACAGTATGAACCTTTGACGTACTTATGCCAGCCTGCCAATGCTGCACTGGCAGGATTACGATTAGCCCAGAGGACCTTCATATCCTTATCGATTATGACAATGCCGACGCCAAGGCCTTTAATCAGAGCCTTCAGTTCCTGACTCGGCGTGAAGGGGGACTTAATCTTTTCCACGATATCTCGATACAAGGGTATTTCTGCCGTAGTAGCTGTCCGATGATTTTGTGAGAGAGTAGAAACCGCAGGAGAAGAACAAGACGGGTTGCTGATCTTTGCATTCTTGTAGCCGATTAACTTAGTGGGTCGCGCCTAATGCAAATCCGAACGGAATGGAATAAAATTTGGGTGTCATACAAACCCTCTCAACAGGATATGTTGCAGCTCCCTGCAGCAAGCCGCAGAGTATCTTAGAAATGTAAGGCTACAATTGCTATTCGCTAGCCACCCCCTCAGAACGTTGAGGGGGTGGTTAGCGCGATGTATTTTAAACGCGTTATGAAAAACAAAAGGCCCACTTCGGTTCATGAAGTGGGCCTTTTTTCTGGTTGAATTTCTAGAGTGCGTCCATTTTTAAAAAATGGTAAAGGTCACACCAATAAGACAAGCGCGTACTCTAAACCGAAAAGACTTTGTGAGGTAATTTGTTTTTTGCTCTTGTATATTAACAATAGCAGAGATTGGAAATTTGTCAAATTTTATCTATGGGTTGCCGGTAGACCGTTCTTTTATAAAAGGCCAAAAATATTCACTATTATCGAAGCAATGGGGCTATGGTTTTTTGCTGTTTCTTACTGCAAGAGCGACCTGGGGCAGGAAGAGGAACCCGTAACCTGAATTTGTGAGGCTGTGCATGTGCTTAAGCACGGCGCTGCTTGCCGGCAGGCTTACCAGCGTGAGCCCCTGTAGAAATCCTGTCAAGTAGACAACAGCTATTCCATAATTTGCGGAGCTTTTAAAATCATTAGGCATTAAAAAATTCGCTTCAAAAAAGAAGTCAGAACGGACTCTGCCTCTTCTTTCGCAGAGTCTGCCCTTTGCCCGTTATAGCGCTTGGAAAGAAGGCTTCCAGCAAGTCCGGTCCATCCTGTCTGATGAGAAGCGCCGAGCCCTCTGCCTGTTTCACCGTGGAAATATTCATTAAAAAGAAGCAGGTCTTTCCAGTAGGGGTCATGCTGAAACGGGCTCGTTTCTTCGAAGACCGGCCGCAGCCCATTCTCACCGCGCCGGAAGATATCAATCAGACGCTGTGAAAGAAGCGTCGTTACCTCCTTTAGCGTCATCTCCTTCATCCCCATGCATGGTACCTCTACCCTGTAGTTATCCCCGAGATACCTGTGGAACTTCTCCAGAGACTCGATCAATAAAAAATTAGTGGGCATCCAGATCGGGCCCCTCCAGTTAGAATTGCCTCCGAAGAGACCGCTTGCGGACTCCCCCGGCTCATACTCGATAATCGCCCTGCCGACGCCGGGGATATGACCCATATCTTTGCGTTCGGCGTGGATGCGCGAAACGCTCCTTATACCGTAACGGGACAGAAACTCTTCCTCGCCAAGGAGCCTCTTGAGTATGCGCGGCAGCATCGTATGATCGACCAGCGACAGCAGATGCTCGTCCCTGTCGTTCATGGTCGCCGGGCAGGCGCAGATATGGTGCCCATCGAAGAGTCCGCCCGCATGGGTTTTAAGCAGTTGCGCGAAGCGCGGGACATTCGCAAGCAAGCGCGGCCCCACTACTTCGCAGGCGAAAAGGGGTATTATCCCGACCCATGAAAAGACATCGAGGCGGTGGCATTGTCCGTCGGGGAGCATTATAAGGTCCTTGAAAAAACCATCATCATTATCCCACAGGGACACGCAGTGATCGGCATAGTTGCCGCTTATGGCGTTCGCTATGGCGAGGAACTGCGAATAGCATTGTATCGCTATGTCCTCGTAGTCGCGGTCTTCGACAGCGAGCTCAAGGGCCATGACGGTCATATTGAGGGCAAACATCGCCATCCAGCCGGTGGAGTCGGCCTGCTTCAAAATATACCCAGGCGGCAGCGGCCGCGAGCGGTCATAGACCGAGATATTATCGAGCCCCATGAAGCCGCCTTCGAAGATGTTGTGGCCGTCGCTGTCCTTTCTGTTTACCCACCATGTAAAGTTCATAAGCAGCTTATTGAGTACGCGGTGCAAAAAATCCAGGTCGCCCTTGCCACACACCTCGCGCTCTGTTTGAAATACCTTCAGCGCCCCAGCCGCAAGCACTGGAGGATTAACATCATCAAAAGCCCATTCGTACGCCGGGATCTGGCCTCTCGGATGGAAGTAGTTCTCCTTGAGGAGAAGCTCGATCTGCCCTTTGGCAAAGCCGGGGTCGAGCGTGGCGAATACGGCTGAATGGAAAGCGAGGTCCCATGACGCGAACCAGGGGTACTCCCATTTATCGGGCATGGATATTATGTCAGCGGCCTTGAAGTGGCGCCACCTGATGTTGCGCCCAGTTTTACGGCTCTCCGGGGGCACAACCTTATCCCCATCCTGCCATCTGGACACGTCGAAATGGTAAAACTGTTTGTTCCAGATCATGCCGGCCATCGCCTGTCTCATAATAAGCGCGTCTTCGGGCGATGCCCCCGGAGCAAGGTCATTGTAAAATTCATCAGCCTCGGATTCCCTCAGCAGAAATACGCTCTCTATTTTAGAGAACGGGGAATCAAGCTTTCCAGAGGAAAGCACCATCTCTATCTTAACCTGTTGACCCGGCCCTGCCGTGTACGTATGCCAGGCGGCAAACTTGGTGCCTTCGTGCGCCGGGTTTACCGCACCTTGTTCGTTGCTTATAATTGTGCGATGAAAAGAGTCTTTGACATAAGGAGTAGCGTTGTGCCCACCCCACAGACGCTCTCCGTTGCTTTCGTTCTCCGTATACAAGGGCTGCGCGGTCTGCCTGCCGTAGAGATAATAGTCTTCAAGAACCGGATGCGACGCCTTGACAGCCCAGTTTGCCCCGTCAGGCGGCTCTTCTGCCTTGAGGATCGGCTTTGCAGCCTCATCCGGACCCCATGACCAGATATTCCTGAACAACAGTGTGGGCAGCAGATGTATCATAGCTTCATCGGGGCCACGGTTACTCGCTATGACGCGTATGTGAATTTCATCAGGAGACGCCTTGGCATAGCTGACCTCAATGTCCCAGTAGCGGTTCTCATTGAAAACACCCGTATCCAAAATACTGAACGAAGGATCGGAACGGGTCCTCCGTCCGTTTTCTTCAACGAGCAGTGCGTAAGGATACTCAGCCTGCGGGTATTTGTAGAGATAACGCAGGTAGCTATGGCTCGGCGTGGCGTCCAGGTAGAAATAATATTCCTTCACGTCCTCGCCGTGGTTGCCCTGGTTGCCGGTCAGCCCGAAGGCGCGTTCCTTGAGTATGGGGTCTACCCCGTTCCATAGCGCGAGAGCAAAGCAGAGGCGTTGGTCCTTATCAGAGATGCCTCCCATGCCGTCCTCGTTCCACCTGTAGGCGCGCGAGCGCGCCTGGTCATGGCTGAAGCCCTCCCAAGCCGTGCCATGAGGGCTGTAGTCTTCACGCACCGTGCCCCACGCACGCTCGGAAAGATACGGGCCCCAGAGCCGCCAGTCCTTGATATCCATGTCCTGCGCCTCGAGGCGCGCCCTCTCGGCATTCGCCTCTGATGTCTTTTTCATCTCAACCTCCTTCTTTGCCTTGAATCAACTGTTTGATGAGGCACTTTTTGCCCTCTCCAGTTTCCACCACGCTTCGAGTGCGCACGCAACCGACCAGGCCAGGGCAGGGCATCCGCGCGGATGATGAGGCGGCGAGCCGTCGAATATCTAAAGGCGGCCAACGGTTGATTTTCATGCTATCCCCCCTCGCTGAAGCCGGGGTAAAGGGTCATGCCATCGTCCACGTACAGCGTCGCTCCTGTGACGTAATCGGAATGGTCGGAGGCAAGCCAGACGGCAGCCTTTGCCACATCAAGTGGCTCTCCTACTCTCTTATACGGGATCAGTTTTAAGAGCTCTTGTTCCGCCTCAGGCGTGTTCCATGCTGCTGTATTGATCGGGGTCTTTATAGCCCCCGGCGAGATGCTGTTAACACGTATCCTGAAAGGCGCAAGCTCCTGAGCCATGCTTCTCATGAGCATCATCACCCCGCCCTTTGAAGCGGCGTAGTTGGCGTGGCCCGCCCACGGGATCAGGTCGTGCACAGAAGAGATGCAGATGATCTTCCCGGCGGCGCACGAAAGCTCCGGCGCTACGCCGCGGCGGATGAACTCGTTCGTTGCTTCGCGGGAGCACAAAAACTGCCCTGTCAGGTTGACCGAAAGTACCAGGTTCCAGTCAGTAAGGCTCATTTTATGCACCGAAGCATCTTTTTGCAGGCCGGCGTTATTTACCAGTATATCGATACTGCCGTAGGCATCATACATAAGCCTGAACATCGATTTGACTTCATCTTCCTTGCCGACATCGGCCTTTACCGCTACCGCTTCCCCGCCCTTTTTCTTTATCTCCTCAACGACTTCTTCCGCCTTGCCGTCGCCATGAAGATAGTTTACAGCAACCCTTGCGCCTGCCTCGGCCAGTGAGAGCGCTATCGCCCTTCCGATCCCTGAACTCGCCCCGGTTACTAGCGCGCGCTGTCCTGCCAGTATGTTTTCCTGTATTTCAAGCTTTCGCAGCATAATCACTCCTCTAACAGGCTGCTGAAAAAGCCCAAACTGCTGCGTCGTCTTCAAAATTCGTCACTGCGGCGTACAAGGTAAGTACGCCTCATTCCTCATTTTTCGACTCCTTGCATCTTGAACTTTTTGAGCAGCCTGAAAGTGATTTTGAGTTTTGCAGTAATCTGCTAAATCTTGCCTTTGGATATTTTCTTCAATTTCATGCTCTGCCTTTTGCTTTGAATTTTTTATAAAGTATCGGCACAAGTGAGACGAGTATCACGAGGACGACCCCTATGACGAACTCCTTTGAGACCTTGCCTTTGAAAATATCCAATATGGAGCTTGAAAATATCACGTAAGCCGCGGCGCCCGGCGCCATGAATATGAAAGTGGCTATCACATAATGACTGAACCTTACATTCGTTAGGCCGAAGGCGTAGTTCAGGAAATTAAACGGGAATAACGGAATGAGCCTTGTAAACGCCACTATCTTCCAGCCCTGTTTCTGGACCTTCTCATCAAGCTCCTTAAGCCTGCCTCCACTGACGAACCCTTCAACCCAGGCCCTGCCCATGTACCGCGCTATCAGGAACGCAAAGGATGCGCCGACAGTTGCGCCGATAAGGACATATATAGTGCCCCATAGAGGGCCGAAGAGTATGCCGCCTATGACCGTAAGCGGAAGTCCTGGCATCATAAAGCTCGGGGCTACGGCATAGATAAGCATGTAGGCGAAAGGCCCCCAGACCCCGAACCCGTCTATCCAGCTCCTAAGCCTGTCCTGGTCGAGAAACTCCGATAAACCGTACCACCTGGCCAGTAGAAAAGCCGAGACGATGAAGGCAATAAGAGCTATGAATTTTAAAGTCTTGCGGTTCATGAGATTCCTTCACGGTTTTTAAGCACCCCTGCGTATAAGCCACTTCGCCAGTTTCGGGAACCAGCCGGTAAAGAGTTTTTCCTTGTAATACTGGTCGGCGGCCCTCTTTACGCCCTGTGAATCGGTCGGATATACGTGTATGGCCCTTGAGATCTTTGTTACCGGCAGATTCTCCCTTATGGCTAGCACATATTCGTGGATCAGCTCTCCGGCGTGAGGCCCAAGGATATGGGCCCCGAGGATGCGGGCCTTACTGTCGCAGACGAGCTTTATGAGGCCATGCCCCTCGCCTTCGATAACGGCCCTGTCCACATCCTTGAATTGAAAACGGTAGACATGCACCTCTTTTGAGCCATACTTCTCCTTTGCCTCATCCTCTGTAAGCCCTGCCCTCGCAAGCTCCGGGTCAGTAAACGTAGTCCACGGCACGACACGGTAGTCGACCTTCCTTTTTATGAGGGGGAAAAGCGCGTTGGATATCGCTATGCCGGCATGATATTCGGCGACATGGGTGAAGGCGTAATGCCCAACTACGTCCCCGCAGGCGTATATATGCTTCTGGCTCGTCCTTAGGGTTTCGTCCGCCTTGATGCCTTTTCTCCCGTCGTACTCGACGCCTGCGGCCTCGAGGTTGAGGCATTCAACATTGGGCGCACGGCCTATGGCGATCATGACCTCGTCGGCCTCATAGGTCTTGTCCCCTGTCGGACAGTGGGCGCTCAATGATTTCAACTCACCGTCCCGCCTGACCTCTTTTACCTCCGTACATACGTCTATCCTTATCCCCTCGGCTGAAAGTATCTTAAAGAGCTCATCCGAGAGCTCCTTGTCTTCCCGTGACAGTATCTGACCCATCTTCTCTATGACAGTAACCTTCGAGCCGAGACGGCTGAAGACCTGCGCGAACTCCATCCCTATGGGGCCTGCCCCCAGTATGGCTATTGAGCCGGGCAGCCGGTCGAGTTCGAGGGCCGTCTCGTTCGTAAGAGCCCCGGATTCCTTTAACCCCGGGATAGGGAGTATCACCGGCCTTGACCCTGTTGCGATGATGAACTTGCGGCCCCAGAGCCTCTCACCGTTTACCTCGAATGTATGTGGGTCTATAAACTGCCCTTGACCAAACGCGACATCCACGCCCATCTTGCGGAAGCGCTCAGGGTCGTCATTCTTTCCTATCTCGGCCCTGACGTCTCTCATACCCTGCATGACCTTCTGAAAGTTGACCTTTAACGGCTCTCCCTCAAGGCCGAACTCGCCTGCTCTTCTCATGAGAGAAGCGACCCTTGCCGAGTAGACAAGGCGCTTTGTCGGGACGCACCCGGACCTCAAACAGTCCCCTCCTAGCGATACGCTATCCACGAGCGCAACTCGCGCGCCGAGCTGGGCGGCCCCGCTCGCCGAGACCAGTCCCGCGACGCCTCCGCCGATTATCACAAGATCGAATTTTTTCATAACAGACTCCGATTAAAGAATGAGATAGAGTCTTTCCGTATAGACGTTACAGAGGGCTTTTTCGCGTGATGATTTTCTCGAGGGGTTCAAACAACCGTACCGGGGCCGCTTGAGCCAGCCCCGGCCGTACACCCATAGCAATGGAGCCCGGTCACTATCCTCCTGACGCCAAGTCTTTTGGCGTCAAAATGCTTGATATGGTCCGGTGCTCCGTGGTCACACTTGAGGTCGTTAGCTCCATGATAGAATGCCATAGACACTACAAGTATCAACAGGATAGAATCCATAGAGGAGATCATTCCTCCAAAGTTAAAATTTCCTTAACGGCCCTGAGTCCGGATGACAAAAAATCCTGGCAATGAGTGTAGTCTTAATCGGATGAAGGAAGTGCGATGTATGGCCTAAGCTGATATATACCTTAGGCTTGCGCCTATCGCAAACCTAAGGGAAATACTCACCGCAGTTGATACGAGGCGGAAGACAGATCTTTAAGCGCTATCTCTTTCCTGAACAGAATATAGCCTGAACCGGATGTTGTCTTTAGCGCTTCCTTGAGCTCTTCCATCTTCATCGAGGAGTCGCGCCTCTTGACGGCGCTTTCAAAAAACCGATTGTAAAACTCATCAGGGTAGACACTCACCTCGAAAACAAACCTCTCGGCTTTTTTAAGGCGCTTTGATTTGTAATCGAAGACGAAGCTTTCTGAGGGCGGTATCCTCGTATCAAAAAGCTCCTTCGACAGGTCGAGGCTTACCTTCCTGCCTATCATTGATTCTTTCATGGTTCCCTTCAGCAGCTTTCCTTTTGCATCCGTCAGGAAACCCTTGATAACGACCAGAGGCGTAACATAAGTCGGAAAATAATGGCCCACCCCTGAATTGGTAATCCTGAGCTTCGCGCCTATGATGTCAGCCCCGGTGTGGCTCTCGACTTTGAACTCTACCCCGCCCTTGACCATCTCAAGATCGTGTATGCCTCTGAAGAGGTGCCTTCTTCCAGGCATGTGACAACTCTGGCATGTGACGTTGTTCTTTCCGTACTCGCTCTCCTTCCATTCCATGAAGGTGTTTACGAGGAGCTTCCCGTTAAGCTCATAACCTTCGTCAAACTGATGGCAGGCGGCGCAGAATTCAGCCCTTTCAAAAAAATCACTCCGGGTTGAGGCGTGATTAGCCCTGTGAGAGCTCTTGATCCCATCTGCCCTCGGCGGACCGAATACGCCGCCTTCCCTGACATGACACGCCGCGCAACCGACGCCAGACGACTTGAGCCTTACATCAAAGGAGTTGTTTGCCGCATAACCGCCCTCTTTCGCCGTTACTTCACTCTGCGCCGCAAGGGGCGCGTGGCAGTAATAACAGGAACGGGCCGTTTCCGGGTCCTTGTCAGGGGCCAATTGGGCAAGAAGCCCAGGGCCAACGCTTTTGCTGTGAAGCGCCCCCCTCCAGTCATCATACTGCGCCTTGTGACATGCGGCGCAGCTCTCAGGATATACGGCGTCTGCGGCTCCGTATGACCCTGTTTGTACAGCCCTTTGCCAATGAACTGACAGCGCAGCTTCTCCTCCGAATGCCGCAAGAGGAGAAGCCAGCGTCAAAATAAAAGCTATTACAGCCCTGCCGAGCACTAACCTATTTTCTCCCGCACGGGTTCTTCATAGAGCACGGGTTTGCGGCTCCGCACGGGTTCTTCATACCGCACGGGTTCTTCATACCGCACGGATTCTTCATATTACACGGGTTCTTCATGCCGCAAGGGTGCATAGGCTCCGCGCTCTCCTTTGAATTTGCCGACACATAAGCCGCGAGGGCGGTCATCTCTTGGGAATTCCAAGCAAGGGGCTTGCCCTTCATCGGGTTCGTCATACAGAAGTTTATCATCTGATCCATTGTCAGGATGTCGTCTGCCATCACAATGTACTTAGGGAAGGGCTCCTTTTTAAGCAGCGCGCCATTCGGATGGCAGGTGTTGCACGACTTGCCCGATTTGCCGAGCGCGGTAGCAGTCCACAACTTTTCACTCATTATCTTGAGCTTCGCAGAGTCTTTTACGGGGTTCTTTCTGATAGGGGTATTTTTGACGGCGCATGGGTTTTTAGCCATGCACGGGTTCTTGGCGCAGGGGTTTTTGTCCCTTGCGAAAGAGTCGCCAGCCAGACCAATAAGCATGAACACGGATAACGCCAGAAAGATCTTTACAACCGGCATTATGAAAGCCTTCAGCATATATGATCCTCCATTTCGTGTTTGAACGGCCCAAGCATACTTCAGAGCGCTCGCTCCTGAATACGGTTTTTTAGCAACAGCCTTTGTTAGCAGCCTTGAAACAGCATTCAGAGGCCTTTTTCCCTGAGCCGCAGGAACAGGGCTCGCCTTTTCCACAACACTCGCCGTACTTCTTTCCAGAGCCGCAAGAGCACGCTTCGTCCGGTTTCTTTGCCATCGTTCTCACCTCCCTTCGCTCCTGCCATCGGAGCACTTATGCATTACAACGTAATAATCCGATACCCGCTTTTGACCATGATTGTAAAGTTATCCTCGCCTCTACCTCTTTGTGCTTTCGGAAACGGTCTGTTCTGCCATATCAGGTTTGCGGCAAACCAGTTCCATCGTCTGCCACTTTGACAACTCCCCTCAGCTTCACATAGCATAGATACCAACAACGGTTGACACAATTGAAAGAACAGTCTCTTTCATAAAACTAACCTTTCGGTGTGTCCAAAAAATCCGTGGAAGTCCATCTGTTCAGAAATCGCAGAGCGACATTCACAAGGCTGATGAGCACAGGCACTTCCACAAGGGGCCCGCTAACCGCCGCGAAGGCAGCGCCTGAATTTATTCCAAAGACGGATATCGCCACAGCTATCGCAAGCTCGAAGTTGTTGCTGGCGGCAGTGAACGCGAGTGTCGTAGTTTTGGGGTAATCCGCGCCAATCCTATGGCCCATCCAGAAGCTGATGCAGAACATTGTAATGAGATACAACAGGAACGGCACGGCAATTTTTACGACATCGAAACCGCACTTTCTCATGTTCACCAGCTCAGCACCGTAGAGGGTCGAGAGGTGTTTGGAAACGGTCGAAGGCGCCAGGTCAATGACAACCGTGACCTGGCAGACGCATAACTCCTTAAACGAAAGGGCCAGCAGGATGCGAACCCTCGTCTCATCAGCAGTGGCTTTTAATATGGCGATGTTTGATCTCATAAATCCGATTATAATTCGTCATCTGGCGAATTGTCACTGCTTAATATTCTTCTTACGGCTCCAGTATGGGCCATTGACATTTCTCTATCCACCGAATTGCAATTAGGGTACGGGTACTCATCAAAGTGGCTGAACTTTTAAATAATTACTTCTGAGGATCAGGGATAAGCATGGACTGGAAAAATGAATGAAAATACCTGGCGGCGACAGTCGCAGTATTCGCGGGGTTCAATTATCTGCCCGTCGGGTCTGCAAGGTTTGACAACTCGATCCTTGAGTCTTTTCACCTGGCCAGGTGGTACGCCATAGAACATGTATTGTATTGCATTGCCTTGTGCCAGCCTTTTTCAGTGCCGGGGCTATAGCGGTCTTCGGGAGTCAAGCCTCGGTGAGGCAATATCTCGGCGCAAAAGTTAACAAGGCGCTCTCGTACGGTGTAGCGTCCGTGTCCGAAACAATACTCGCCGTATGCTCGTGCACCGCCCTCCCGCTGATATAAGTACAGCCCCGCTTATCGTCTATCCAACAGACCCCCACCCGAGCTTTCTTTCCCGCTGCTGACAATCGAGGCAAAGGCCGCCGCGCGTTACTATAGCCGTACCTCCGCACCCATCGCACTCCTGCGCCTCGAAAACCATAATGGGCTTCGCGCTACGTAATTCCTCGACCTGTCCGGATTTCAAAGCGAAGGACTTCACGGCGTCCTTATGGCAGGCTGCCTCGCATAGATGGCACCCTATGCACCTTCCCGCTTTGAAGGAGATATCAACAGACCCGCTGACAGCGGAATACTCCAGAGCATCCGTCGGGCAAAAGCGCACGCACTTCGGAGTACCATTGCAGATATCACACATGGCCGCGTCTATCTCCTTTCCATAGAAAGGCAGCGGCACGCACGGGTCTAGCTCGCGCTGTTTTTCTTCAAGTCCTCTTATTATCTCAAGAGCCCACTGCTGCCTGGCAGGGACCTGGCCGGTGCCTATGTCCGGCTCGGGATACTTAATTTCAGGGACGAACTTTGAGATCGTCCTGCCTACATCCCTGAACATGGCCCGCCTTGAAGCGCTCCCGAGGTCCTGCCTGTCAGCCGACTCTGTCAGGATTACCCGTTCCCTCCTTCCAAATAGAAGCATGAACCTGTTCGCCGCGTCGATATTAGCCCGGACGACCTCGCCGCCTGTAGCTCTGCCGCAATCCTCGCAATCACCTGCAAGAAGCCGCAGGTCTTTCTCGCTTCTTAAACAAAGTGCGTCAAGAAAGGCATAATCCAGCGAACCGTGGCAAGTGACTGCGGTACAGCGCCCTCCCACACGAGAACACCTGATGCGCAGCTCTTTACCGTTATCAGAAGCAGCCTGTCTGGCTACTTCCGACAAAAAACTCTCCTTAACACTTAACGCGCCTGACGGACACACGCTCGCGCAAATCCCGCAGTCATCGCAAAGGCTGTAAGCTATTTCAAGCGGGTTTAAATGAATAGCCTTATTTGGACACACATCCTGGCATGGGCGCTCTCGATAGTCATTGTGGCGACCATGCAGACACTTCTGCGGGGCAACCCAAAGTTTATCCTTCAAAAAGTTATTAAGGCTCATGCGTCATATACTCCTGCTCAGAATCAAGGAACTCCGTAGTAATGGAGGCAAGCTCCTTGTAAAAAGGATGCTCCATCGCCTCCACAGCCTTCTGGAGAAAAGACCTGTACCATCTTCCAAGGTGAGCTTCCATGAATTGAAACTGAAGCCTTCTTGCATGGCCAGCCCCTTCCATGTCGCCGATTTCAAGCGACGACGCCTCCATCGCGCACAGATGTCCCATAAACTCAAGCTCTATGCCAAAGTGATCAGGGAACAGGACAGACGCTTCAGGCATGTTGACGCCGCTCTTCCTGTAAAGCAGCAACACGCGGCTTGAGGCATCCCCGCATAACTGTCCTTCGGTCGAGGCCTGGATCGATTCGTATGGCGAAAGGAAAGCACCGGAGGAAAGAAAACACGACGCGTATTCAACCGCAAGCATTTCTATTGTCTCGTCGGCTTTTCTGCCTTCAAACCCATCCAGCAATCTCTCGCCAAAAACATTCCCGTCTCGCATCGCATGAAGTAACGGCAGATCCACCTCTCGCACGAATAGCCTTGAAGCGAGTGAATAGAACCCCTCCCTCGCTCTTGTCTCTGTTATCGCCTCAAGCCCTGGACGGGCCGCTGTCACTTGCATCCCTTTATCTCCGATTCCGGCGGCGGCATCTCGGCATCAGGCCCGATAGCCCTGCCCTCCTTGCTGTATCTGAAGCCGGGCGCGCCTTCGCAACTCCCCTCGAGCTTTCTGCCTGTGTTGTAGTAAGCTTTTATCCCGCCGTTGAGGCTGTAAGCCTCGACTCCCTGTTGTTCGAGCATGAGGCAGGCCTTCATACTTCTCCTGCCGGAAGCGCAGTAGACGATAACCGGCTTTTTATCATCAATGCCAGCCGCGCTTTTGGAAAGAACCGACGCTTGGACATTTATGCTACCGGGTATCCGGCAATCGTTGTACTCATACGGCTCCCTCACATCGACCAGGACCGCACCGCCTTTGGCAACCATCTTCTCCAAATCGAAGACATAGATGTCCTCGCAGGCGTACAGCACGCTCGGGATCAAAAAACCGGCAAGAAGCGCAGCCGTCGCGCACGCCGCCTGCACAAGCCTATATGCTCTTTTTCTTTTCATCCTTCTTTCCGCCCGGAGTCCTCCTCCTGAAGTCCGGACCCATATACGAATACCTGAGCGTCTCCTCGTAAGCCTTCCTCGCGGCTTCCATGTCGACTTTGTAGTCCTGGTATTTGTCGCCGGAGAGGGCCTTCTCGATCGTCACGACGGTATCATACCAGGCCTGCGAGCCTCCTAGCGGGTCTGTTGAGACAGGGATGATGAAGTTGGGATGCGCCCCCTTATCCTTCCAAAAGACATGCTTGTAATCCGGGTCGTCGGATGCCGCCCACTCGGGTTTCTCTTTCAGCTTGAGGGCAGCGAGCCTTCCGTACTCGGTATGGCCGAAGGAGTTCGAGACGGCGACCACCCTGGGATGGATCCCCTCGGTTACGAAGGCTTTAGTCACCATATAGCCTATCCTCGAGGTTATCCTCACAAGATCGCCTGTCTTTATCCCCTTCATCTCCGCCACCTTCGCGTTTATCCAGACGGGATTATTGTGGATTATCTCGGAAAGCCACTTCTGGTTCGCGGTCCTTGACTGGACATGCACGTTCCACTTGAAGGTTATGAGCACCAGGTCGTCTTCTTTCATCTTCTCGTGCGCGGGTATCGGCTCATAATGGGGGAGCGGGTTGAACCCGTATTTAGCCCACTCCTCGGCGTAGATGTTTATCTTCTTGTCCTTCGTGCCAAAGCCGTTTTTCTTGTATAACCCGTATTCAGGTTCGGCATCCACCGACTTTGGGGTCCATACGCCGTTCTTCTTCAGGTACGCCCACCCTCCGGCCTCTTTGACACCCGGCACACTTTCGGCCATGTACTTGATATAGTCCTCGGTAGTGCCGTAATTGAAGTACTTTTTTATGCCCCTGCCGCCGTCTGGGTCGAGGTGTTTGGTGACAAGCTCAAGGACTATGTCCCTGTAGCTTTTGCACTCTCCAAGAGGCTTTATGACAGGCTGTCGTATTCCGACCCACGGCGTCTCGATCGAAGACGGCATATTCTCGATATCAAACCGCTCAAGATAGGTCGTCTCCGGAAGGATGAGGTCAGAAAGCGCCGTCGCCTCGCTCATGAAGGTATCCATTGAAACGTGAAAAGGGATCAGCTTCTCGTCGAGATAGACCTCCCGCCATGTTTCGGCGTCAGGGTTTGAGTAGCACCCGTTGTAGTAATGCCTGATGTATACGGATACCTTCTGGCGCCCTTCCTTTATCATCTGTGCCACATGATGGCTCACTTTGTGCTCCGCCAGAGGATATTCGTGCGGGTGAGCAAGTTCGCTCTTCTCCTTCGGTGCAGGCGGCTCAGGCTGCGGCTGATTGAATGATACTCCCCTCGGAAGGCAATAGCCGCCCTTCTCTTCGATGCTGCCGGTGACTATGTTCAGGAGCATCGTGCACTTTTCGCTGTAAGCGCCATTGAAGTGCTTGGCCGGCCCTCTGTAAGTATATGTAGTGCATCTCGGAGCGGCCAGCGCGAACTCTATGGCTATCCTCTCGATGTCCTTTGCCGGAACGGTGCTGACCTTCTCCGCCCACTCGGGAGTGAACTGCTTCAGATACTTCGCAAGCTTGTCCGCAGGATAATTTGTCCAACGGTTTATGAAGACCTCGTTATGGAGCTTGTTCTTCATGATCACATTGCACATGGCAAGGGCCACTGCCGCATCCGTCCCCGGGAAAATGGGGAACCACTCATCAGCCTTGCCCGCGGTATTCGACATCCTCGGGTCGAAATAAACCAGCTTGGCGTGATTATCGACCCTGCCCTCGACCACGCGCTGAACGTACGGGTTGTGGAAATAGCCAGCTTCATAGATATTGGCGCCGAAAATCAGCATGTACTTCGTATGCGTGAAGTCCGGCGTCTCTATATCCGGGCCCCATGTTGCCTGCATGCCGACCTTTTTGCTCGCTTCGCATATTGAGGTATGGTTGAGCCTGGTGTCAGAGCCGATGGCGTTCATAAACCGGTTATCAAAGCCGAACCACCTGTTCCTGCCGATGTGAAGAGCTGTCTCGTTGAGGCTCCCCTTCCCGGTCTTTGCCCTGTCAAGAACATCCTTCATCCTGGCGGCGAGCTCCTGATAGGCTTCATCCCAGGTTATCCTCTTCCACTTGCCTTCGCCGCGCTTGCCGGCCCTCCTCATTGGATAAAGGATCCTATCGGGGTCATAGAGCTGATTCGTCCCCGCGTTCCCCTTCGCGCACAGCTTACCCCTGTTACCGGGGTGTTTCGGATTGCCTTCGAGTTTTACGACCCTCCCGTTTTCTATGAATGCGAGCCCCCCGTCCTCGACATTGCATTGGAGGCATGTGTACGGGATGGCCTCCACCCTTGGAGCGCCGGTGACATGGTCCGCCGTGACCCCTCCGTCAGCGAACTCCATTGCCTTCAATATCTTCGGCCCCAAGGCCACGGTTGCCGTGGCGGCGGCGCCTATCTTCAGAAAATCTCTTCTCTTAAGCCCCATTGCAGCACCTCCGGTCTATGTCAGGGGGATTATCTGCCCGCCATAAACGATTATGTATCTGAGGACGAAGACCCCCACCAGTACCATCGCGGATATAAGCGCCGTCATCCCAGCCCTTGGTTCTGCCACCTTCGCGAGCAGGTTCGACCATGAGACGATTACGGGAACTACGAGCCCGACGACGACAAGCCCCGCCCAGAAGACGACAGACAGCCCGCCGCTCAATATCTCGCCCGCTGCCTCCCTGCCCAACTGCGACGATGTGGATGCCGTTATAATGAGAAACCCTACAAGCAGAAGCTGAAATATGAGGAGCACCGCGTTGGCAGTATTAAGCGAAGAGAGCCCTTTTTTCACACCTGAGAGCGAGACGATAAGGGATATGGCAGCGATGCCGGTAATGAGGGAAGCCACCATGAATATAGGGATTACCGACCCGTTCGACCAGATCGGTCTCGCGTCCGTGGCGATATTCAGCGCGACCGCCGTATAGGCTGACACCCCGACGGCGCAAATCGAGCCTAAGATGAGTATCAGTTTTTTATAACTCTTCACCGCCTCCATCCCTCTCTGAAGCGCTATGTTCAGGAGCGAGAACAAGCCGAGGCCCATAAGGAACCAGACCCCCCATGTAAGCGGGGCCGTAATGCTGCCCCTGTACATGAGAGTTATGAACCTTAATGGTCTGTCGAGATCAAGAATGAGTATTGGCACATCGACCATTATCGAAAGGAGCGCGAGGTACGCCCCGATCGAGGCTATTTTTTTGTATTTTTCATCATCAAGATATGAGGCGGCCGCTGAAGCGATGAATGACCCTGCCGCCATGCCGCTCAGAAAAAAATGGATGACTATCAGCATCCCCCATGGGACCAGACCTTCGCCGAAAAAATGAGGCACATTATACGAAACAATGCCGTTCATATATCCCCCCTCTGCTCTAACAACCCTTCCGTTCCGGCGATCGATGTAACCCCTCCCCTGAGCGTTTCCACATATTCCTCAAGCCCGATATAAAAGACCGAAGGGTCATTGCCGGTCGCCGGATTGAGCTGCTTTACTGGGTTCCTGGCCACATAGCGCGATATCTCGCTGCCGGGGTCGTTGAGGTCGCCGAATATCCTTGCCCTCCCCAGACAACTCTGGACACAGGCGGGGAGCAACCCCTTCTCAATGCGGTGCACGCAGAAGGTGCACTTGTCTGCGGTCTTCGTGACAGCGTTCAGGAAGCGCGCGTCATAAGGGCAGGCTGTCATGCACGAGCGGCACCCGATGCATTTATTATTGTCGACGACGACCGCGCCATCCCCCCTCTTATAGGTTGCCTTTGTCGGGCAGACCCTTACGCAGGAAGGGCTCTTGCAGTGGTTACACAGCCTCGGCAGGAATTGCCTCGTCACGTTCGGGTAGGTGCCCTTGTCGACATATTTCACCCACGCCCTGAATACGCCTACCGGGACCTCGTTTTCAGCCTTGCAGGCAATCGAACACGCGTGGCACCCGATGCAGCGCCTGAGGTCTACTACCATCCCCCAGCGGACCTTGCTGCCTGCCCCTTCCTTTTCACCTACGTAATGCTGATCATTTCTTTCCATGAAAACCCTCCATCATGACTCCGTGAAGGCCTGCCGAAGTTCATGGCCGGCCATCCTATGGATGATGGCCAGCCCCATGAATTGTCCGGCGCTATTGCGCGCTTTCCCTGTCACTTAAAATTCAAGCTGCAGCCTTGAGAAAACAAGTGTCTCGTTCCTCGTGGACTGATTTGCCGCGCCCAACGCTACGCTGTCTGGATGGCCCTTGCCAAGCATGGCGTAATCGACCCCGGCCTCGAAGGTCAAGTTCTCCCAAACAAGGTACTTGAGCTGGGCGTAAAGGTCGGTGCCGATATATTTCTTGAAGCCCGCCGCAGCATCCGTGTGCGAAAACCACCCTGCCGCCGCATATCCTTCAAGCTTGTCTGTTATAGGTATGGCCGCGTTGGCCTGGATGGTAACCAACCCGTTGCCGAGGTTCGTGTTGCTCGTGGCATAACCGCCGCCGTCTATGTTCACGAAGCTCGTGTCAACACCGGTATCCGTGGGTCCCTGCACATTGAGCTTGCCGGTGTAGCCCCAGTACCCTGTAGTCCCTACGATCGACATCGGGGTTATAAAGGAGTTGGCGCTGTCCTGCGTAGCGTCACCGAAGTCTTTGTCTCCACTCGCGTATATGCCCAAGAGGCCGACTTTGGCTTTACTCACCGGGACTTTTACTTCGGCCTTCACGGCAAAGCCGGAATTCTTTCTCTCCGTTGGATTTACTCCGGAAGGTGGGACCTTCCTTTTTCCCCGGTTATATATGGCAAACGCGTTGAGGTCGACTGAGCTGAGTTTTCCATTGTACCTTACGCCTGCGTAGTACTCGTTCGTCGTGCTCGCGCCGGTCACCGAACTGGTAGGCTTGGTATTGTCGTTCAGGGCGTAGAAGGAGGCCCCGAACCCGCTCTTTGTGTCAACGTCAAAGAACCATTGGTCAAGGTCGTCCGCAGGGTGGGAGCTCTCCGCGCCCTCATCCAGATTTCCATGGGCCATGCGCATTTCGACCCCCTCGACATTACCGAGGAGCATGTATGTGAGCGGGTTATAGTCCCAGTCGCCGCTGAAAAGCGTATCCCCGAATTTATCCGACATAGGCACCAGCCCGGCGACCAGCGTGAAATCCTGATGGTTCGGTATGGGGGCCGAGATATAACCGTGCCGCAGTGCGACCACGGGGTCTCCGCTGGAGGAGCCGTCAAGGGTGTATCTTGCGTTGGAGACATTTGAATTTATGTGGCCGATATTGAGCTGGATGTGGGCCTTAACGCCGTTGTCCCACTTGTGATCAAGGGTAGGCCTGAACCTGAGCCTGGAGGCCTGTATATCATCGCCTCTTGTAAAAACATTCTCCTTGTTAGCGTCCTGATAATAAGAATTGATCCTGAATTGCCCGTGCCACTCGGTTTCAACAGCACAGGCATTTTCCATTCCTGAGGAATAATTTGCGCAGAAAAACAGGACAAACCAAAAAATACTCTTCTTCGACATTCGGCTCCTCCGTTTTTATCAAACCTTTGTTTGAAAAAAGCGCCTTGGCCTTGTAACCTCCTTAAATGTATTTGGAGTCTTGGATTTGAATTAACAAACGCCGGCACTGTCCTAAAATATCAGACATGCCACGGCCGCAAATCAGAACGGAAAAAAGTATTTTCGCGAAACGAACAGGGGTGAGCTCAGAGTTGTGGTTTTTAAGGCAAGAAGTAGAAGAAGAGTAACAAGAGAATGGATAGACAATTATGAGACCACTATTAGTCATAACAGTACTCTCTCTGTCAGCGCACACGCGAGGGCCGCGGTGCATTAAAAAGTTGCTATCTCGCGGATGTATATCCTCCCCTAGCGAAATTCAAGTTAAATTGTACGGATGTCAGAGCTTATCGCCTTTCATTTACGCTGTCAACTTGTTGCGCGTTCAACATCTTGTTCAAACCATCAAGTCGGGTCGTTCTGCAATTAAAGTTACTGAGCGGTATGACCTTTACGATATCTTCTTTAGCTGGAAAGTATGCGACTTCAGGCATCACGACAAGGGAATTCGAGCGGATAAGGCTTCGAAAGAATGCCAGAGCCCAGCCTGCCAGAGATGTTGTCTTAGCTATTATCATCATAAAATCTGCAACGGGGCAAAATACCGACATTTATCTATCGCTGGTATTTTGTATCCGCCGGTTCAATAGCGAAGAGCAACACTTGGGAGAGCAGGGATGGATAAATCAGGCGTTCACATGTTTCATCGATCTGCTTTGTGTTTGGTGTCTTGGCATGAGTCTTAAGTGGCTGTCTGTCTTGAATGATTAAGGATGAGATATCCGGCTCCGCGCATATTGCAGGTCATCTTGCCGTCGAAGCCGCAACCAGATCTAGCAGCCTGGGAACTTCCCAACAACCTTTCAGATAAAAATCAGCGAAGGTCTTTCTTGAAGTGCCTATCCTTATCGTTAGCCCTTTTTTGCGCAGCGCCTTGAAGGCGGTCTCGTCCGTCCGGTCATCCCCCACGTATATCGGTAAATGGTCTCCCCCGAGATGGCGAAGTATCCAGAGAACGGCCTGCCCCTTGTCCCATGCCGCGTCAGGCGTCAGCTCCAGGACCTTTTTGCCCTTGATCACGGTAAAAGGCCCGTCGCCGCAGTGCCTCGCCACCGCGCCGTGGAATGCCCTCCTTACATACCGGACTTCCTCCCTGGCGACCTCACGGAAGTGAAGGCACAGGGTAAAGCCCTTATCCTCGAGCCGAGCGCCGCTGACGCCCTCGATCTCTTTAGAGACCTCCTGCTTCACCTTCCTTAAAGCCTGCCTCGATGAACACGCGCACGGGTGCGTGTAGCGCACAGATGGCCCCGAGATATCCAGCCCGTGCGATCCTGCGTAATAGACATTCCTGATGGCGACCCTCTTTCTTATATCAGGCAGCGTCCTTCCGCTCACTATCGCAAGGCGGCAGCCCCCGGAGACGGCAAGGAGGCGGAGCTTTTCCTTTAAGGCCGCGGACAGGACGCAGCTGGACGGGTCGCTCTGTATAGGGACCATCGTCCCGTCGAAGTCAAGGAACAAGACGGTCTTTCGCCCTGGCCTGGCTATCCTTGAGGCATGGTCCTGGTCAGTGAAAAAATACCCTGGCGTCATTCGCCGCTCCTGGCAACGGACTCTGGCGCGCGCAACCTGGCTAGCTCGCTTATGAGTGTCCCGGCCCAGCAATAGATATTGTTCTCCCTGACCACGGCGCGCATGCGCCTCATCCTCTCCACCCTTTTTTCGTCCTCCATCGTAAGCGACAGATATATCGCGTCTGCCATCTCCTCGATGTCGTACGGATTGACGATGAGCGAGTCCGTGAGCTCGCGCGATGCCCCTGTGAACTTGCTCAGTATAAGCACTCCGTCCTCGTCGTCCCTTGCCGCCACAAACTCCTTGGCAACGAGATTCATCCCGTCATGAAGGGAGGTCACCATACAGACGTCCGCCGCCTTGTAAAAAGGGATGATCGTCTGGTGGCTGTGGTGGGCCTTGAGCAAGACGACGGGCTTCCATCCCTTTGTCCTGAAACGCCAGTTTATCCTGTCGGCCATCTCTTCGACCTCGGCCACCAGGTCGTGGTACCTCTTGATGTAGGTCCTGCTCGGAGCGCCGAGCTCCACAAAGGTGAACCTCTCGATGAACTCGGGGTATTTCTCAAGGAAGCGCTCGACCGCCTTGAAACGTTCAGGGATACCCTTGGTATAATCGATGCGATCGACGCCTATGCCAAGGTATTGTGCATGTATGCCGGTCTCCCTGAAGATGTTTTCCTTCAGGGCCTCCCTTTCTCCGGCGGCGGCCGACCTGGAAGATGTGCCGTTGAAATCAACGCTTATGGGTAACGGCTTCACCAATGTCACGCCCTCGCCCCTGTTAACGGAAAACATCTCCCAGTTGACCTTCGCCTGGAGGAAACTTTCGACGGTGTCAAGGAAGTTGTTGCAGTGGGACTGTATGTGAAAGCCGATGATGTCGGCCCCGAGCATGCCGGCCAGTATCTCCTGGTGCCACGGGCAGATGCCATAGGCCTCGGGGTTCGGCCATGGGATGTGCCAGAAGATGCCCACCCTTGCGTCCGGGCGCTTCTCCTTGATCAGCAGCGGCACAAGCGCGAGGTGGTAGTCCTGTATGATGACCAGCGGGGATTCCTCCCCTGCTATCTCCTTGAGCAGCGCCTCAGCGAACTTAGCGTTGACCTCCTGGTACTTAACCCAGTCCTCAAGACGGAATAAGGGCCGTGTGTGCGTGTTGTGGCACAGGGGCCAGATGCCCTCGTTCGAAAAGCCGTAATAGTAGCCGGCCTCCTCATCCTTCGTAAGCCACACCCTCCTCAGTGTGTAGGACGGTTCCTCGGGCGGGACGCGCAGCCTGCCGCAGTCGTCCGTTGCCTCGCGGTCCGAGTCTCCGCTCCCGTGAGCGACCCAGACGCCATCGCAGACGCGCATCACAGGGTCAAGAGCGGTTATAAGGCCTCCGGCCGGGACAATGCACTTTACGTCGCGCCCTTCCTTCATATGCATGTAGGGCTCGCGATTCGAGACGAGGAAGAGCTTTTTGCCGCCCAACTCCACCTTCATCTTTTCCTTGAGCCTGTTCGGAGTCCACAAAGACTCGGAGTGGACGCGCAGCTTTACCTCCTCGTCGGCCCTCTCGCGGGCTACGGCGAGGCTCCTGGCCATCTCGGCGACCTCCTTGACCAGCGGGGCCAGCACGTCGCCCCTGGGCCTGTCCACAGACCTGGCGCCCTTTTCTTTGCCGAGGCGCAGCTCCCTCGCCCAGTCCGAGATGTGTGCTATAGGTCCGGTGATGGACCAGCGGACGACCAGGACCGTTATCACCACTATCGACAGGGACATTGTGAGCAGGCGGACAAAATTGTACTTCCATATATCCCTCAATCTGAGGTCGATAAACGAGGGGTCGTACAAGAGAGCGAGGCCACCGATCACGCTCTCGCCCTGCACTACCGGCAGCGCGTAGACATAAGCCCTTTCGCCTCCGTACTGCGCAAAACCGCCTATAGCCCTGTTCTCGGAGATAGCGGTCACTATCTGCTCAGGTGGACCCGATATCTTCAGTTCAAGCCCTGAGGTCAACGCCAGCGGTATGCCGTTGAAGTCGTATATGGCTACGCCCTTGAGTCTCTCGCGGTTGCCAAACTTCTCCGAAATAAGCCGCAGCCTCTCCAGAGACCTTCGCTCCACGAGCGGCCCTACCGATTCCTGCAGGCTCTCCGCAAGCACATTGGCACGCCTTTCTATCTCTGCCAAAAGCCTGCCTCTTTCCACTCTGACCTGATAGGCAGTGAAAGCGACGGTCACAAGGGTTACCGCGATAACAAGAGATACTACGAGTCGTATTGTGATCTTCATGTCAGCTCTATCATGCTTTTTCCCTTGTTCTCGATTATATGCCATACGGCCAGATAATCCCTTATCTGCCTCGTTATGAGAAAATTCTTTCTCACATGCTCCCTGCCATGTTCGCCCATCCTTCCTGCCATATCGGGGTTGTTGAGCAACTGCCTTATCCTGAATGCGGCCCCTTCAACAGGGTTGACAAGAAAACAGGTAAGCCCATGGACTATCTGAAGAGGTATTCCGCCTACTGCTCCGCCTATAACCGGCTTCCCCTTCCACATCGCCTCTGACACAGTCAGACCGAACCCTTCATTTCTGAAGGACGACCGCGGCGGCACGCTGCAAGGCGTTGATCTCTTTATCGCTTGAGACCGGCAGAGGAAGTATGAAGCTGTCAGGGTCGTCCTCGGCGTGCTCCCTCACCTCTTTTAAAACCGCGTCACCTTCCGGGTCGTCCGCCGCCGTGCTCCCGGCGAGGACAAGGACGCAGTCGTTATACTTCTTTACGATTCTGTATGCCTTTATTACGCCGGAAGGGTCCTTGAACCTGTCGAACCTCGACACCTGAAGTATGGAAGGCCTGTCCGCCGGTATCCGGAATCTGTTCAATGTCTCATGTATCTCCGCCTCGCTCAGATCCATGTTTTTCTCGCTCAGAGGGCCTATCGACGGCGCGATGCTGAATTCGTCCATATTCATCGTGCTGGCGAACTTCGCGACGGAGAAGATGGCGGCATCGTATTTTTCCGAATGCCTGGATATCAGATCATAGACCTCTTTTTGAGGGTTCGACAGATCTATATGGCACCTCCAGACCCATTTGCCTGTCTTTCTGCGCCCGATAAGCAGAGCCGGCTGAGGGTCATGCACCATCACGAGATCAGCGTCCCGTCTATGTCTGTAATGACTATCATCCTTGCCATCAGCCAATACCTCTTAATGAGAAAAGCAGAATCATACTCGTAACGCAGGCCGTAACTAAGGCAACGGTATCCAGGACAGCCCTAATGTCATCAAAACAAGATTATCGCTGAATCCACTCTGCAGAACCTGGCTTTTAAATCCTTACAGGCAAAAAAAACAGGCTAACAGGGACAGAAAACTGTCCCTGTTAGCCTACTCTCCCGGTAGCCTCATATCATTCCCTCAGCCGGGCGCGTCAGTCCGCAAAGATTTTGTATTTACATTATTGCTTCTTTTTCAGTGTCCTGTTAGGTTATCATATCCGCAAGTTGCCTGTCATTAAATATCAGCCCTCCACCATAAGACGGCATTAACAAAAGTATGGATTGATAAACGAAACACTGACCCAGTTATATGCAATAAGGGAATGAAAAGTTGCCGCACTGTTGTAAAACTGTTGTAGACAGGGAGGCTGTAGAGGGACTTAAGGGAATCAAGGGATTATGGTTTTCTGCTGTTTCCTGCGGCAGTCTTTAAGTCAGGGGTTCGATCTCCATCTGCTCCACCAAAAAGAAAAAGGGTTTAGCGATTCCGCTAAACCCTTTTTCTTTTTGCATCGGCATGCCCCCAGGGATCACCCTGCGAACCTGCCAGATTGAATTGACAAGGCCTGTAACGGCCCTGAACGTCTTTGAGGACCCTTCAAAACACTGACCTCACCTCTGCCGTAACGGCAACTGCCTCAGGCAACTGCGATTACAGCCACCAGGACCACCATCACGCCGATATTCGCTATCAGATCAAATATTCCGTATTCTGCCTTCATTCGGGTATCCTCCTTTTAAGGTTGTCTCTCTTTCTATGAACCCAGTATATCAAGGCACCCATTAACGGACGATTAAAGGCAGACTGAGATGACGCAACACTGGGATGGACCCGCGACCCGGCATTTGAAGTAAAAAATGGGGGCAATAGGCCGTGTTTTGACAAAAAAAAGGGCTTATGCCCCCTGAAGGGATCATATATCGTGTCTCTTTTTAGTCTCCCGGCATACTGACCGGGCCTATACAAACATGGAAGCGTCTTATCTATCCGCCCTCTCCATGCACGACTTATGGCTCATCAACCGCCATGAGGCTCTTTCCTTTCAACCCGGTCTTGGGTCTCAGTGGCCCCCGCCGCCGCCCTCCTGCTCGAGCTCGCGGTCGACCGAAGATACATGGTACTCCTCAGAGAACCCGCCCTTAGGTTCTTTGAGCATAAAGAGGCAGAAAAGGAAGCTTACGAAACCGCCGGCGGCTATTATCAGAAAGAACTGGCTCGGCGTAACGAAGGTATAGATGAACAGATAAAAGACAGCACCGACGTTGCCGTACGCGCCGGCAAGGCCGGATATCTGGCCGGTAAGACGCCTCTTGATCGAGGGTATTATGCCGAATGTGGCACCTTCAGCACCCTGGACAAAGACCGAACAGCCAACGGTTATGGCGGTGGCCAACACAAGAGGCCACGCCGAATCCATCATGCCCATGAGCAGGAACCCTATGGCTATCCCTATCATGTAGACCATCATGATAGCCTTCCTGCTGCTGAACCTGTCGGATATCCAGCCTCCAAGAGGCCTTGCGAAGAGGTTCACGAAGGCAAAGGAAGCGGCTATAAGACCCGCTGTGGCTGGAGAAAGAGACCACGTCGCCTCGAAAAACGCCGGGAGCATTGAGACGACTGCGAGCTCCGCCCCAAAGTTGGCGAAGTATGTCGCGTTGAGCGCGGCAACGGAGCTGAACGGGTACTTGTCGTCCTCCGGGACGCCCTTTTTGAGCACAGGCAGGTTGACCCTCAGGATCTGCACTACCTGGAATATGACCACAGCCGCTATGGCCGCGTAGGCGAAATAGGCCCCATTATCGGTTATGTAATTGGCGCTCCTGATCCTCCATACAAGAATGGATAGTATGCCGATGGTCGGTATGGTCCAGACGATGAGCTGGATCATGTCGCCCCAGGTGCTGACCTCAAGGGCCGCTACCCTTCTCGGCCTGCGATGCACCGTGCCGACAGGCCCGTCCGTTATTGCGAACCAGTAGTAAACGCCGTAGGCCATCATCATCAGGCCGCTTAAGGCGATCGAGTATCTCCAGCCGTTATCGCCGCCCCACAGGAGCAAGGCTATGGTCGGAAGCGTCATTGCAGCGCCTGCCGAGCCGAAGTTACCCCATCCTGCGTAGAAGCCCTCGGCAAACCCGATGTCCTTCGGTTTGAACCACAGAGCCGTCATGTGTATACCGACGACAAAGCTCGCGCCGATGGAGCTGAGCACCAGACGGGAGACGAGCATCTGAGCCAGAGTATCGCCGAATGCAAAGAAGAGTGCCGGTATGCCGCAGATCACCATCAGGACTGAGAAGACCCTTCTCGGGCCATACTTGTCAAGGGCCATGCCTGTAATAAGACGCGCGGGGATAGTGAGCGCGACGTTACAGATCGCGATTATCTTAAGGTCCTTGACCGTAAGCCAGTCATTGCTCTTGAGTATCGTGGTCGCCAGAGGAGCCATGTTGAACCAGACGTAGAAGCTTATGAAGAATGCTATCCAAGTAAGGTGCAAAGCCCTTATCTCCGGACTTTTAAACTTGAACAGATCCCGTACCTCCATATGAAGGCGCCTCCTACCGAAATTTTATTTCATGCGAGGCCGTGCTGAGCCTCAGGTGTGGAATACCATGACCGGGCATTTCGCGTGACGGATAAGGTAGGCGCTGACGCTGCCGAGCACCATCTCCTTTATGACCCCGCCGCCCCTCTTGCCGATAACGAGTATGTCCGGCTTTTTCTGATTAACCGCCTCAAGGAGCATCTTCCTCGCGTCCCCGTTGGCCATGACTACATCGACCTCACAGCAACACCCGGCCAGCCGCTCGGCGACCCGCTTGAGCAAGTCGTGCCGCTCCGATTTCTGCTGTTCAAAGAGTTCCTCGTTGATCATGCTCGCATCAGCTGGCCCCTCTACAACTGACACGAGGATCATCTCCGGTCTGGAAGCCTTAAAGAGCTCCACGGCCTGATCCAGGGCCTTCTGAGCGTTCTCAGATCCGTCATGACAGACCATTATCTTCATACTCATATTTTGCCAAACCTCCTATAAAGACGCTGTTCACGCAGACAGTCGATTAAAAAGAACAATTCCGACTCGTAAAAAACACTACCGATATCAGGCATTTTCAGGCGGACAACGTGGCATATCACCTCCCTTCAAGAAACCTGCGGGTACACCTGTACGCTTGAGGCGCAAAAATGCTTTTTCAGGTTCGCTCAGACAAGATACAAAGACCAAACAATTTTCATATCGTCATTCAATGCTTGGTGTAGTGTTTTATAAATTTAAACAACCCTTAATCAACGACTTAACAAACTGACAGTCCGACTGCCGGGCTACAATACGCCATGCAGCGTATCGGCGAGATCAACATGGAAAACTGCGCGGCGTTGTGACCTTTGCCTGCCTCCTGTTTATAGTCTCCATTTCATATTATAGCAGAGAGAAGCCCATCGTAGTCCCCCCCCCGTGTCATTATACTTAAAATTTTCTAACATATTCAGCCATAAGGCAGACCAAAGGCGAGGCCGTTATCGGCCCTGAGTCCGGGAGGGGACGCTTCCCCGATCTTACCCACGAAGGGCGCAAGAGAAGCAAGGCCTGCGAGCGTTTTTTACATCTGATAAGAGACGAAAGTTCCAATCAAGCCTCAGATAACAAGTCTCCTCCTCTCACCTTTTTCAAGCAACTCAATCAACCTCAAAAATCAACAAGGCCTTCAAAAAAACAGCCCTGTCAAGCAGGCTCGGACCTACCTCTTATTTTATTGGAACAACGCGATTTTAAAAAATCCTGAGGCGAAATCCTCTCCGGTTGAAGTTTGAAGAAATAGGATATAAAAACTTTGGACATAGCCCTGTATTTTGTTATAATAAAAAATCTCAGAAAAGCGCTATAACCATTACCAAGCCAGCCGCTGCGGATCAGGCGGGTTTGCATGCACAAAAAAACTCGCCGAAAAAATGATGATAAAAAAAGCTGTTCTAGCCCTGACACTCCTGGTAGCATTCGCGTTTGACGCCTATGGCGCTGAACTCTTCGTGCCTGACCATCACAGTACCATACAAGAGGCCCTTGATCAGGCTGCGCCTGGGGATACAGTAACAGTCAAGCCCGGCTCATACTCAGAGAACATCGTCATCAAGAGGCCCGTTACGCTGAGGTCAGCCAACGGCCCGGCCTCTACCGCCATCAATGCCGCTAAAAAAGACGAGCCTGTCATATCCATAAACGACGCGACCGGGGTTTCAATCGAGGGATTATCCGCGACAGGCTCGGAGGTGGCAGGCATAAGGCTTACGAGGTCTTCTGGCGTATCGCTCAAGGGCAATCAGACTACTGAGAACCTCTACGGCATCGCCCTGTATGATTCGAGCGACAACAAGATAGAGAGCAACACCGCTGACCTTAATGAGAACTACGGCATATACCTTGAAAAATCGCACAGAAATACCGTAGTAAAAAACTCCGCCAGCTCCAACGGCGACAGGGGCATATTCATCAGCGCCTCTGACTCCAACACGGTAATCGGCAACACTGCAAACCTCAACACATGGAACGGCATAGTTCTGTGGTCGGCGAAGGGCAACATCATACGCGGGAACAAAACGCTTAGAAACACCTACGGCCTCGTGCTCACGGAATCGAGCGGCAACACCGTAGATGAGAACACATCATTGCCGAACGTCTTCATCATACTTCCGATACTGCTTATATATCTGGGGATACTTCTGTACCTTGTCCAGAAGTACGCCCTGAAATTCCTCTACAGGAGCTGAGATGCAGGAAGTCCTGCTTGACCTGATAAGTATATTCAGCAACATCTCGATCGTGCTGGCAAGCATCGGTCTGATAATAGCCACGTCCAGCTTTATCAGCGGCCTTCAGCTCGTAAAGGCGGCCAGCCGCATAGAGGGCAGGATCCACAAATTTAACGGGATAGCCACGATCGCAATCTACGCCGTCCTCTTTATCCTTTCCATCGTAGACCACGGCTTCAGGCTCTGGCCGATCATCGGATGGCTCTCGGGCCTCTCAATCGTGCTTCTGAAACTCAAGATAGTGCGTGGCAGGAAAAAAAGGGCCCGCAAATACATCAGCTGGATGGGTGCTTGCCTCGTCTTGATCTGGCTCTACATAGTATACATCCACATCCCGCTGTAAAGCCTTTTCATGCCAGGCTCGCCACATATGACCAGCCTTCTTCCGAAAGAAGATCGCGCGGAGGTCAGCATAAGCCGGACCTGGCAAGATGCAGTGCCTCTATTTTTCAAAGACTTTTAAAACCAATAAGCCGCTCTTACAAACGACTCTTCGTCCGTAGCTGAGATGAAAAACCTACGCACCTCTCCTGCCTCTCATGAATCAAAGATACCCGTTCTAAAATCAACTATCTCTCATCTCATAACCAACGCGACAGCGGCAAAACGGTCTTCATAAAAAAACGCCGGAGGCATGAATGCCTCCGGCGTTAACATTACGATATGCGTACTCTGACTGCCAGACGATCTTTAGTGGCCGCAACAGCCGCCATCAGCCATGTTCTGCCTGATAGCAAGCTCTGTCTCATTGAGAAACGCCCTCTTTTCCCTCTCCGACTGACGCGCCTTTCCAAGCACTAAGCGGTCTCCGGGAGGGACAGGGACGAACGCGGCTTCAACACGCCTCATACCGTCTATGATCGTCTTTCTGGCCGCATCATCGATGTACTTGTTGACCATCTGGAAGAACTCGTTGTCTTCCTTTCTGATATGACTCTTGAGGCTTACGATCATGGAGATGAGAACGCTGTCGTTTATGACATTATCCTCAAGGGCGCTTCTGAAGGCGTACAGCAGCGACATGACCTCTCTATGGTCTTCCTTGATGATCTGCACGAGAGACTCGCCAAGAGGGACTACCTCGGTCATCGCAGGGACAAGCACCTCTTCCTCCTTAACCCCGGAGTGGAGCATGAGCTTGTTGCCGAGATCGCAGGTGGATATCCATAGAGCGTCTATGTTCCTCTTGCTCAGATGGTTTTCAACCACGTCAAGCCACTTGAGTATATCCATGTGCTCGGCTATGAGAACAGCGATCGGGTCGTTTGAAGGGTCCAATTCGCGAGGCCTCTTGTCCATCCCGGTATCGCTCTTCTTCAGGTTAAGCACCTTGAAGGGCCTTGAAAACCCGAGACGGCAGTAACCTTTGGGGCTCTTAAACATCCCTTCCTCTTCGCAAGAGGAAGCAAGGTCGTTAAAAAAGCCCTCTTCAAGCTCAAGGAGACCTTCCCTGCAATTGGCCGCGCACGACGGGCTCATGCAGCGATACGTTATTTCAAGCATCTGTTTTGCCATTTGTTTGTCCTCTCAGCTATAAGGCCCGAAGCTACGCGTTGCCTACCGTCTCGTTCTTTGGCAATACCGGCACGCCGAACTTCTCGTTGAAGGTCGTTACTACGTACAGAAGCGTCCTGTGGTTAAGAAGAAGCGCCTCGTAGAGCTTGGTCTTGGAGAGCCCGTCGTAGTAGAACTCGTAAGAAAACTGGATCTGCTTGACGTTGCTCTTCTCATCAAGGTTCATGTCGTAGCTGTTCTTGAGGAAGATCAGGTCCTTTCTTATCTCCCCGTAAAACTTCTCCTTCTCTTCATCGGTCATGGTCTTGATCTTCTCAAGGTGCTCATTTGCGACTGCCACGCCGTTAAGTACAACTACAAGGCCCGGGTACTCCTTAGGCTGCAAGACCCTCTGTCTCTTAAGCGAGCCAAGCGGGTAATCTATCTCGAAATGAAAGGATGCCTGCTCGTCCTTTATCTCCTTGATCTGGTGCTGGTTCTCTTCAAGCCACTTCTGAATCGCCGCTTTTGCCTGGTCTACCGTAGTGATCTCCATCCTAAAAAATCTCCTTTTATATTAATATTTCACCTGCTTCAGGGTGTTCTAAAATAATACTACACATTGAAAAACTTGTCCAGAGATATGAGAGCATTAATCCATTTTTTCTTATGTTTTCAGGGTCTTGCAGTGTCCGCTAAAAAATCGTTCCGCTTTTTCACGGGCATCAGGCAACCCGGAAAATAATCAAAGCGATAGACTTTTGCGAAGGAGCGACGGCCCCTGGGAGCGCGCCATGACCATCGGTCGGTACGTTGGCTGAAATGCGCATTATCCGATAGCTCCGGAATCAAAGAGCAAGTCACAACAACAAAACCCCCGGAGGTCCGGGGGTTTTGTCGTACGCTCTTGATCCGATAAAAGAAACTGTCCTAAAACAGCCGCACACCCTTCAGGCAGTCACGATCCGGCCTGAGGAACGACCTTGGGATTGATACCAGACCATCCAAAACAAAACAAGACAAGACCCACGCTCAATAGAGGCCTTAGCGATAGCAATCTTAACCTGCGTCTCACAAGAAAAGCCTTACATGCTCCCTGTTGACCCGCGTCTGCGCATCAACGGATCTACAGAGGCTTTAGGCGATCTAGGTCCCCTGCGCGGCCGGACCTTCGGTTTTAAGCGACTGACAGACCTGTGAGCACCTTGTGCAGTAATGGGTATGGGTCAGGTCGTACTCCGTGGAAATCGGGCAAGTACTGCATATACAGTCCTTCTCCCACTGGATCTTTTTGGACGTGCCGATCGGCGGGAAACAGTACCCTGTCGGAGCGTCCCCAGCCACATAGGTAGGGCACTTCTGGCATTTGCAGCTTTTAAGCACATACTGCATTTTTTTTTCATACTCCGCGTCGCTCAATCCTTCGATCCCAAATCTGTCGATCCTGTCGAATTTACCCATCTTTTTCGCCTCCATGTTTTAGCGGTTCTCATGTTTGACATATCTTGACGTCCGGATACTTGAAGTATATCAGAGAGCTTCTGCCCGTCAAGGCGTCAAAGAGAGGTAAATGTAAAAAACAAAAAAAGATCAAAGATAAATCTCTGGAAGGGAACCGCGAGGTATCAGAGCGATAGATCGGCATCCTACGGTCGGCAAAAAATGGTCGAGGACTCCGGGAAAAACCGGCAGTAAGGACGGAGCGTTGCAGCTCAAAGCTAAATAAAAAAGGGGAGGACTCGTCGTCCTCCCCCCCGTTATAACCATGCAAAGATCCTTTTACAGAACTAGCAAGGAACCTCAGCGCCCTTCCTGTTGTAGAACCACCAGTTAAGGAGCGTACCTACTGCACAGAACACGATGAGACCCCAGAAGAAGTTCTTTGCGTTTCCTGTGCTCGATATGGACATGCTGATCAACATCGAGAATATGAACGGGCCGTAAGCAGCAACCGCGCCTGTGAAACCAAGCACGCCGCCTGCCTGCCTCGGTTCGAATATGATCGGGATCTGACGGAAGGTCGATGCGTTGCCTATTCCGGAGAAGAAGAAGATCGCGAACATGAACCAGTAGAACGTCGGGAACTGCTCAACACCCGTCGGGGTAAGGGACGGCATGATGAGGAACGAGAATACGATGACGCCGATGCCGCACAGCGTGGTTATGATAGCGCCGCCCGTCTTATCGGATATGAACCCGAATATGACACGGGAGGACGCGCCGATAAGCGGACCGTAGAAGGCGTACTTAAGCGGGTCAGGAGCGCCCTGGAAGCCGCCGTATATCGCCTTTATCATCATCGGGAACGCGGCAGCAAGACCTGAGAACGAACCGAATGTCATGAGATAGAGTACCGTCATGATCCAGGTGTGCTTGTTTCCGAAGATATCAAGCTGCTGCGAAAATGAAGCCTTGATCGGTATGGATTTAAGCCAGATGAAAGAAGCTATGCCGAAGATAACGAGCAGAGGCACGTACCAGAGCATGCCGTTCTGGAGCCATATATCCTTCTTCACTACCTTCTTCACGATTACGTCGGTTACCGCGCCGGCTTCGTCCTTCTTGACCGTTACTGTGAAGTTCTTGGTCGCCTCGGACTCCTGCTTGGTAACATCCTTGACGCCTGTCGCGTCCTTTGTGACAACGAGAACGGCGGCAAGATCAGGGTTGGTTATCGTGATGTCCTTTACGATGCCACCATCTTTTACTGCTACTACTTCCTTGATCTGATCAGCCTTGGTGAAGAGCTGCGGGCCGCCGGCTACCGCACCAAAAGCGGCAAAACCGATGATCCAGGGTGTGACGAACTGGGTAAGCGAGACGCCGAAGTTGCCAACGCCGGCCTGTATGCCGAGCGCAGCGCCCTGGAGCCTCTTCGGGAAGAACATGCTTGTGGAAGGCATGAACGACGAGAAGTCGCCGCCGCCGAAACCGGCGAGGAAAGCGAGGAGCATGAACATGCCCCAGGAAGTCTCTGGGTTCATGACAGCTATCGCAAGACCTACGCACGGGATGATCTTCAGAAAGTTAGCTACGCCTACGACCATCCTGGTGCCGAATATCGGTACCACAAAAGTGTGTATCATCCTCAAGGTACCGCCGGCAAGACCCGGCATGGCGGCAAGCCAGAAGAGCTGGTTGTTATCGAACTTGAAGCCTATCTGCGGAAGGCGCACGACAAGGGCGCTTACTACGAACCATGTGGAGAATGAGAGTATGAGGCTGACCGTCGTGATTATAAGAGTCTTCCACGCTATCGGACTGCCTGTTTCATTCCAGAACTGCTCGTCATTCGGTTCCCATCTCTGTAACCATGACATAGAGGTGACTCCTTTTCTCATCGATTTAAAGCAGGTTAAAACAAAACGAAACGCTTGGGCTGAAAGTGTCCACCAGGACCTTAAGGCCCGCAAGATGCATGTATTATGGCAATTTGTAAGACTATACACTGCATTATACGGCTCTGCAACTCTTAAAAAACAGGGGCGGGCTTACGCCCGCCCCTGTTCTGTTACTTAGGCTGCACGATATTGACAGTCTGACCGCCTCTTCTGTACCATCTCACGACCTGATAAGGCCTTACGAGGTACTTGTAGGGGTTGATGACTACGAAATGCGCGAGCCTTGAGAACGGGATCAGCCCTATGAAGATAAGAGCGTTGAATATGTGCACCTTCGTGATAAGAGGAAGGTTGGCGACATAATCGACGTTTGGCTGAAACTTGAGTACCGACCAGATCCAGGGTACAGCGGAAGCTGCGTACCAGTTGGAGCCCCACCTGTAAAGAACGGCGTTGCCGATGCCGGTAAGCACCTGGATAAGGAGGACGATCAGGATAAGAACGTCCCATGAGGATGTAAGAGCCTTCACCCTTGTGTTCGTAAGCCTTCTGTAAATGAGGGCGAGAAGGCCGAACAGCGCGAGGAACCCGAGGGACAGCGCGGTAAGCTCGAGTATGTAGAGCCTTACCGGTACGCTGTTCCAAAGCAGGAAACCCTTCGGTATGAAGAGCCCTACTATGTGACCGAGAAGCAGGGTCACGATCCCGTAGTGCCAGGGGAAAGAGCCGAAGAACAGCGTCTTGTTCTCAAGGAACTGAGACGACTGGCTCGACCAGCTGTACTTGTTTGTTGTGAATCTCCATATGGCCCCGACCACCGCTATGGTCACGAGTACATACGGCATTGCGCCGAATAAAATGTTGTTCATTTGTATCAGACCTCCTTCACATCTTTATCCAGGACTCGATAGATGACGCTTATGAGGTGGCTATAGATGTTCTTTTTGTTTTTTTCGAAGTTTTTGTACAGCTTCTCCATCGACTTGATGAGGAAACTTTCCCTGAAGTTGCGCTTCAGTTCCTCATCATCCAAGAATCCCAGAAATTGAAGCACAACCGGGAGATTATCGGGCAACTCTCCTTTTGAGATCTCATCATAAGGAAAGTTCTTATCCTTGTACATCGCCTTGATGGACGCCAGGCTGTTTGAGCGCTTGAACCCGTCAAAGATGTGGAATCCCATGTCGAGTGTATAGTCGCTCGTCAGCTCGAAAGTGTACGAGTATACCTGTTGAAGATCATCGAGGGATACGCGTCCGAGGTCATTGTTGAACCTCTTGAACTCTTCGAGTACCTCGGGAGGATACCGGGTCTCGGCCTCGAGTGCCCTGAGGCACTCTTCGGCTTTCGGCCTGATATCCTCCTTCGGATACACAAGCAATACAGCAAGGAGCGTGTACAGGTCTTTCACCGTACCCGTTTCCATCTATTACCAAGTCCTCCCGGGGAACTCCTTCCTCTTCGGACCGAAGCCGACGGAACCCCTCTTCTCGTACATCGTCCTCGGGTCTACCGTGGTCATGGACTCACGATGCGTCTCAGGGATCACGAACCTCTCCTGGAACGTCGAGAGAGCCACGAGCTTGAAGATCTCGGTAGCATCCTCAGGTGTGATGCCGACCGAAGCAAGAGCGGCCTTAGCGGCGCTGTCGCCGATGTCGCCGACCCTCTGCTGACGGACCCACAGCCTTACAGCCATCTGCTTCTTGAGCGACTCGATGACGACCTGCTCGTTTCCTGCGGACAGCATGTTCGCAAGGAACCTTACCGGTATCCTCATCTTGTCTATGGAGTTGAAGAACTCCACTGACTCGGCGTCAAAGGTCCCGCCGTTGTCAGCCTTGGCGCTGTGGAGCACCGGTGAAAGAGGCGGTACGTAGAAGTTCATCGGAACGGTCCTGAACTCAGGGTGGTTCGGCATGGCGATTCTCCACTTCTTGAAAAGCTTGTAAGAAGGGGAATCCTGCGCGGCCCTGATCCAGTTCTCGTCGATGCCGGCCTTTCTGGCCTCTTCGATAACCCTCGGATCGGACGGATCAAGGACTATGTCCCTCATCGCGTCTACGAGTCTCTCGTCAGGCGTCTTGGCGACGTCCTCGATCTTATCGGCGTCATAGAAGAGCACGCCAACGAACCTGATCCTGCCTGTGCAAGCATGAGCGCAGGCGTTAGGCTGGCCTGTCTCTGTCCTCGGGTAGCAGAATATACACTTCTCAGACTTTCCATTCGCCCAGTTGTAGTAAGGCTTCTTGTACGGGCAAGCGCTTACGCAGAATCTCCAGGCGCGGCATGTGTCCTGATCGATAAGGACGATGCCGTCCTCTCCCCTCTTGTATATGGCGCCTGACGGGCAGGAAGCCACGCACGCTGGGTTGAGGCAATGGTTGCAGATCCTCGGGAGATAGAAGAAGAAGAGCTTATGGAACTTGGTAAGCATCTCTTTTTGCGACTCCGAAAGGCCCTTGAGGTTCGGGTCGTTGGCGGCGTACAACGGGCTTCCGCCCAAGTCGTCGTCCCAGTTCGGCCCGAGGACTATCTTCTCCATGAACTCGCCAGTGATAAGAGACTTAGGCCTGGCTACCGGCTGGTCGTCGCCGGCCGGTGCGTTAAAGAGGTTCTGATAGTCGTACGTAAACGGCTCGTAATAGTCGTCTATCGTCGGAAGGTTCGGCTGGAAGAATATATTCGCGAGGGTCCTGATCTTGCCAGGGCCCTTGAGAAGCTTCAGCCTCAGTGAACCGCCGGAGACTTCCCAGCCGCCCCTGTACCTTTCCTGATCTTCCCAAGTGAGTGGATAGCCGACACCAGGCTTGGTCTCGACGTTGTTCCACCACATATACTCGGCGCCTCTCCTGGATGTCCATACGTTCTTACAGGACACGCTGCAGGTGTGGCATCCGATGCACTTATCCATATGAAAGCTCATTGACAACTGTGCTCTGATATCCATCTTACCACTTCACCTCCTGGTTTCTCATTTTTCTCACCAACACCGTCGTATCTCTGATGATCGGGATCGGACCCCAGGCGTTGAAGCCGTAGGAGAACTGACCGTACCCGCCTGTCATGAGCTGCGGCTTGAGACGCTGCCTGGTGAGCGAGTTGTGGAAACCACCCCTGATCTTGTTCCTCTGCTCAGACTTGGGTATGTTGACTGTCCTCTCCTGAGAGTGGTAGGCAAAGGCGGTTCCGGACGGGATCCTGGCACTTACGACCGCGCGGCATACGTATACGCCGTTGTCGTTGTAAACCTCGATCCAGTCGTTATCCTTGATGCCCACGCTCTCTGAGTCCTTCTCGTTGAGCCAGCAAGAGTTGCCGCCCCTTGAGAGTGTCAACATCCTCAGGTTGTCGTAGTGGGTGGAGTGGATCTGCCACTTGCCGTGAGGCGTGATGTAGTTGAGCATGAGCGCGTCGGTCTTGTCAGACTTCTGCACTTCGTTCATCTTCGCCGGATTCAGCTTGTACTTGCTGGTCGAGAGAGCCTCGCCGAAGTCAAGATAGATCGGGTGATCGAGATAGAAGTGCTGACGGCCTGAGAGCGTTCTCCAGGGCACCATGTGCTCTGTCTGAAGCGTCCATGTGCCGTAGGCTCTGCCTCTTCTGTTGTCTCCTGTCCAAAGCGGGCTGGAGAGCCACCTTCTCGGCTGAGCAACGATGTCGTCATAGGTCATCGACACGTTTCTTTCGCCTGAAGCCATCTCGTGGGCGATTCCATGCACTCTTTCATCAGAGATTATGTACTTTACGCCGTCGTGACAGGACTTGGCAAACTTCCTGGCTTCATGGTAGTGCTCGCCATGGAGACCGGTGTGGTGCTCTTCTTCGTACCACTGTCTGAAGCAGACCTCTCCGTTTGTTGCGCCGGAGAAGGCGAGAACGAAGTTGCAGGCGTCCTTGGCTGTTTCAAGCGAGATCAGCTTCTGGCCGTTTACGTCCTTCTTCTCGATGTGCTCCTGATTGAGGTAGTTCTCGTAGAGGTCCTTGCCGTCGAGCATGATGCCGTGGAAGCCGTACTTGCCCTTCTGGAGCGGTCCGACTGCCGTGTACATCTTGTCTACGTTGGCGTAGTCCCTTTCGATGATCGTGAAGTTCTGGGTCGTCTTGCCCGGGATCATCTCGCATTCGCCCTTCTTCCAATCCTGCACGCCGTTAAGGGCGGGCTGGGATATCTCACCAGGCGTATCGTGCATGAGCGGGGATATCACAAGGTCCTTGACCGGCTTCGGGAAATGCTTCTTCGCGAGGTCGGCGAACTTCTTGGATATGAACTTGAACGCATCCCAGTCACTCTTGGCTTCCCAGTTCGGCGTTACAGCCGCGCCCATCGGGTGGACGTAGGAATGGAGCTCTGTTGTGTTGATGTCTTCCTTCTCGTACCAATGGGCCGTTGGAAGGACGATATCGCAGTACGTCGGGGTCGTGTTCATACGCATGTTAAGGTCGACAAGCAGGTCGAGCTTTCCAAGCGGTGACTCCCTGTACTTCATCTCCTTCAGATGTGGCTTGGCCACTTCGTCGGCGATGAGGTTGTTGTGGGTCCCGAGTACGTACTTGAGGAAGTACTCCTGGCCCCTGGCGCTTGAACCAAGCGCGTTTGCTCTCCATATAAACCAGACTCTCGGCCAGTTCTCCGGAGCGTCCGGATCCTGCTGAGAGAACTCAAGGGAGCCGCTCTTGACCTGCTTCACAACGTGATCGATGATCTCGGCGTCAGTCTTCGCGCCGGCCCTCTGGGCCTCTTCGCAGATGGCGATCGAGCTCTTGTTGAACTGCGGATAGCATGGAAGCCAGCCGAGCCTTACCGCCCTGACGTTGTAGTCAGCGGTATGCGCGTACTCAAGCCTGCTCTTGTCCGGGACGTTGTGATAGTCAGCGATCGGTCCGTCGAACTTGAACATTTCCGTGTTGATGTACCAGAAACTCGGGTTGTTCATGAGTCTCGGAGGCCTCATCCAGTCGAGCGAATGGGCGATCTGGCCCCAAGAGTCGAACATGGCGAGCTTTTCCTGACCGACATAATGCTGAAGACCGCCGCCGTTACGGCCTACGCAGCCGCAAAGCATAAGGGCGTCCATAGCGGTTCTGTACATCAGGTTTGAATGGTACCAGTGGTTGTAAGAGGCGCCGGTGATGATCATCGAACGGCCCTTTGTCACCTCTGCGTTGGCGGCGAACTCACGGGCGACCTGTATGACGCTGTCGCGGCCGATGCCCGTGTACTTCTCCTGCCATGCCGGTGAGAAACCCCTGTCATCATCGTAGTTCCTGCAGTAGTCGCCTGTGAGGCCCTTACGGGCTACACCGCAATGCGCTGCCCTGAGGTCGAATACTGTGCAGACCGGGACCTTGCCTTCATTGGTCTGGACGTACTTTACAGGTACCTGTCTCTTGTACTTCTCAGGCTTGTCGACCTCATAGAAGTTGACCTCTATGGCGTCGTCCTTGAAATCAAGGACCGAGAGAGACGGGTTGATGGTCTTCTGGGTCTTTGCTTCCTTCGGCATTGTGTTCCACTTGCCGTGGTTCTCATGCTTCTGCGGGAACCTGAAACCAACGCCGCCGTTTACGACAACGGCCTTGGCGCCATCTTCGTCCCACATGCAGTACTTCCACTCCGGGTTGTCCTCATCAGAGTACTCGGCGAGGTCGCAGGCCTTGAGCATACGGCCCATCTCGTAGCCGTCCTTGCCCTTCGTGATCTTCACGAGGTGGGTAAGGTCGGTGAAGAGCCTGACGTAGGTCTCGAAGTAAGGCGTCTTCTTGTCTACGTAGAACTCCTTGATGATTACGTGGTTTATCGCCATCCAGTAAGCGGCATCTGAACCGGCCCTGATCGGGACCCAAAGGTCGGCGTACTTCGTGACCTGTGAGTAGTCAGGTGCGCAGACTACAAGCTTCGTGCCGCCGTGCCTGAGCTCGGAGACGAAGTGGCAGTCAGCGGTCCTCGTCATGTTCGGGTTTGCGCCCGTTATGACGGTGTAGCCGGAGTTGAACCAGTCAGCCGACTCACAAGAGTCCGTCTGCTCGCCCCATACCTCTGGCTCCGCGCTCGGAAGATCTGTGTAGTAGTCGTAGAAGCTGAGGTGCACGCCACCGATGAGCTGGTTGTAACGGGCGCCTGCTGCGTAGCTGATCTGCGTCATGGCCGGGATCGGAGAGAATGCGATGATCCTGTCCGGGCCGTACTTCTTGATCGTGTAGATATGGGCGGCCGTTACTATCTCGGCTGCGGTGTCCCAGTCAAACCTGCGGAAACCGCCCTTGCCCCTTGACCACTTGATCTTCTTGTGGAGTTCGGCGTTCTCGACGATGGACCTCCATGCGTCAACCGGGTCCGAGTGCTTCGCCTTCGCTTCTTTCCAGGCATCGATGAGGATGCCGCGCACGTAAGGATACTTGATCCTGACAGGGCTGTAGACATACCAGGAGGCGGATATGCCTCTCTGACATCCCCTTGGCTCGTAAGGAGGCAGCGACTGCTCAAGCTTCGGATAATCGACGGCCTGAAGCTCCCAGGTGATGATGCCGTCCTTTACGTATACCATCCATGAACAACCACCCGTGCAGTTGTTGCCGTGGGTGGACCTTACGGTCTTGTCATACTGCCAACGGTTCCTATAAAATTCTTCCCATCCCCTTTTTCCGGGGTTGATCTCATCTTGTATCCAGGTCGACATTTATCTTCCTCCTTTTCCGCCGTAGTTTCTCCAAAGAGCATCATGAGCCGTGCCTTTGTTCCTGTTCCTGTACCTGCCGCTCCAGATTATATTGAAAAGGATCAATATACCTATGAAGCCGCCAAGGCTTATGATGGTGAACGCGCCGGACTTCGAAGGAGCTACTTCACCCTTGCTCTGTTCGGCAAAAAAAGCCCTCAGGTTCGCGGCCTCATCGTCAGAGACGTTCCTGTTTGAAAAGACCGGGCCCATCACCGGTGTGCCAGGGTTGTTGATCCATGCCGCGTTGATAAGCGGGTTCTTGGAAGGATCGGCATACGTCTTTGTAAGGTTCGGCCCCAAAGTGCCGCCGCCAAGAGCGCCTACGCCTGCGCTATGACATGACATACATGGAGGTGCGCCGGAAGCGAACGCCTGCTCTCCAGTGAACAACAGCCTTCCGATAGCCGCGCTGCCTGCCTCAACAGGAGCCTCTTCTACTGCAGGGGCCGCCTCTGCTGGTGCAACCGCTGTGGCATCTGCCGGTGCTGCCTGTGCTGCTGGTGCAGCCTGTTCTGTGGCGTGAGCCATCGGCACAAGCGCGCCTACAAGCAGCGCCGCAAGTCCGAGTTGCAGCCCTTTGCCAAAGATTTTCTTACAACTCTTCAAAACCATACCCTACACCTCCTTTTGCTGCTGCTCTCTTGGTATTATATCTATGTTCACCATAGATATCCGTGAAGCCTCCACATATATTTTAACCGTCGGCTCTGCCCCGAGGTAGACCCTTGCGGTCGTCCTCCCGGGGGTGGGCGTTACTGAGACAGATCCCTGATTGTTGATGGGAATTTGTTCAGCGAGCCACGGAGTTGTTAAGGGGCGCACGCTAGTTCTTCGAGGTTCCCCCTCGCAAGATTAAACGTGACGCGTAACAGGTCGAAGCCGGTCCTGAGCGACCTTGACTCCTCCCTGTTCGTGCGCTTCAAGCAGGGCTCATCGGCCTTGACCTTAGTGCCAAACTCAGGAATGGGATCCTGGAGCTTGCAAACCAGCACTGCCAGACCTTCGGCCGTCTGGACGCTCTGTGCAGTAAACGGCAACGAGCCTGCCACCCTGCCAAGCACACTAAGGGCGACACCAACACCCTTTCCCGGACATGGCACATTGTCCTCAGTACGCGCAGCAGGATTCCTGCGCGCGCCTCGATCAACAGCCACTTCATCAACTGCCGCAGTCTTTTTCCTTAACGCCGGACAAAGACGTACGCCAGCCCTGTAAAACAGACTCTGGCAAAGGCGCGTTATCTTTCCCTTGATCCTTTGACTCACGTCTTTCAGAGTTCTCCGAGATCTAAAGCTGGTTTCTACAGCGTTCTTTAACTATACGTTTTTTCTGATTTTGTTTTAGGGTCTGTCGTGACAGGGAACGCCTCTTTACGAAATGCTCCCCGCAGAGCAGGCGTAACATAACAAATTCAAACTGGCCTGTCCAGACTTTTTTAGCCTGACTTGAAAAAAACAGAGAAGCTTGTTTTTCATCGACAACACAACTGCCGGCCAACCGGCCTGCGAGGCGAACGCTATCCCTGATAATGATACGAATGGTACGATAGACAAACCCGCCGGAAGATGCACCAAGACCGTTAAGAAGCATTGGTGGCGCACCTGACCACGGACAAAGCTATCCCTATCGCCTGAGAAGCCGTTCGTGAAAAGACACTATACACAAACCTGCCCCTGATAGCACACACTATGACTATTGGAACCACGTTGCGCGCAAGGCAAGGTCCATCTGCCGCTCAACAGATGACCTCGCGCTCAGCACATTACATAGCGCCGGCACTGCACGCAATGCATGCCCAATGGAGCAGATGGTACGCTTGATGGGTACACGATACAAACCAGGAAAAGGCATCTGCCGCTCAACAGACAGCCTTATCCCTGCTCGACCGCACCCAACCGCACCGCTGACCACGGGATTAGATACTCGGAAATATAAGAAGCAATTTGCATACCACAACCACCATAAATAGCCCGCTCCATCCTAACCACTTGATTCATAAACAAAAAAAACATCCAAATCAAAACCCCATAATCAAACAGGCGCACCAGTACGTTACCTTATCGTAACAGACATTGTAGCGCTATGCGTGATCCGCTCAATTAAAATTGATATTTATCAGCATACTCGCCCTGCATGTTACCCTTACGTAACACCTCATGACTCGCATTACCTGATCAAACACTCTTTTGTTGTCTTAATGTTGTCTTAAAAAAACTGAGGCAAGAAGCGGCTTGAGTTTACGCCCGATTTCTTTCCCTAGATGAACACAGGACCGAAACATCTGTTATAATTAAAAAACACCCCTTTCGTCTTGACAAAAGGGGTGTCAATCTGATATTTTATTTTAAAATCGTCGACTGAAGAACAAGCAAGCGGAGTGGATCCAGGTGACATTCACTTCCCGTTATTATATCTACCGCTCAGGATATAATAACGAACTCAAAAAAGGGATCAACGCTCCGATCATTCATACGCATACGTCATTCAGCTAATCATACCGGTGAAGCCGCATCTCATCGGTATTTTGATGCCTGTTGACGCATATCGGGTCTCTTGTCATCTCGTTGAGCGGCATTCTAGTAAAGCACCATAATAGAAAGGAGAGCACGATGGCAAATTGGAAGCAGTTTCTAAAATCCGGGCATCCACCCACCCTATTCTCAGCATTCCTCTACTTTGACTTCTGTTTCGCAATATGGGTCCTAAACGGGGCCATGGCCCCGTTTATCAGCGAGGCATTCAATCTCTCGCCCGCGCAGAAGGGGTTCATGATATCAGTCCCGATCATGTCGGGCGCCATAATGCGTTTCCCTCTCGGCATACTCTCGCAGTACATAGGCAGAAAAAGAGCAGCACTCGTCGAGATGGGAATGATCCTTATCGCGATGATCTACGGCTACTTCTTCGTAAGCACATACAGTGATGTGCTTGCGATGGGCGTCCTCCTCGGTATCGCTGGCGCGAGCTTCGGAGTTGCGCTCTCGCTCGGCTCAGGCTGGTTCCCTGCCCAGTACAAGGGCCTTGCGATGGGCATCGCCGGAGCAGGCAACAGCGGCACGGTCCTGGCTGTCCTGCTCGCCCCGCCTCTTGCTATGAAGTACGGCTGGCAGGCGGTATACGGCTTCGCTGCGCTTACCATGCTTGTGCCGTTCCTTGTAATGCTCATCTTCGCCAAAGAGCCTCCTGACAGAGAAGAGCATTCCTTCAAGGAGCTTGTAAAATGCCTCTTTGAAAAAGATGGATGGACGTTCAACGCAATATACATCATCACCTTCGGCGGCTTCATAGGCCTTGCCAACTTCCTGCCGACCTTCTTCCACGACCAGTTCGGCGTCACAAAGGTCGAGGCTGGACAATTGACGATGCTTGCGGCTATAATGGGCAGCGGCATCAGGATCGTCGGCGGATACGTCTCAGACAGATGGGGAGGCATTAACTCCCTAACGCTCGTCTTCATCGCCATAATAGTCCTGATGTTCGCGCAGGCCACAAGCCCTGCGCTGGTCACCACTACGATACTCTTCATGCTATGTTTCGCGGCCCTTGGCATGGGCAACGGTTCGCTCTTCCAGCTCGTGCCGCTTCGCTGGCCTACGACGACGGCTGTCGCCGGCAGTATGATAGGCGAGATAGGTGCGCTCGGCGGAGGGTTCGTTCCTAACGCGATGGGGCTTTCAAAGCAGTGGACAGGTTCGTTCGCGTATGGCTTCATAGCATTCGCAGCGTTCGCCGCTATCGTATTCATCATACTGAGGGTAGCGCAGCGCCGCTGGACAACGTCCTGGGTAGGCAAGGGCGGCAAGGCGATCTCCAAGGCAAGTGATGTAAACGAAGTGCACACGATATCATAAGGCCGAAAAGCGGCCTTTGCCCTGCGGCATTGCCGTATACGTCGACCACTAAAAAACATGGGGAGGTCTGAATGGAATACAGGAGCATATTGTGCCCCACCGATGGAACAGAGATATCGGATGCAGCCCTGCAGCACGCCGCGTACCTGAGCAAGATAACAGGGGCAAAGGTGATACTTCTGCACGTCGTTGAAAAATGGTATCACTCGGCGCATCTGGTCACCAACTCGGATGAGTGGCAGACTATCCATGAAGACTGGCTCAACAAGGGCAGATCGACTCTGGTCGACGAGGCCGCCAAGCTGAAAGAATACGGGGCCGTGCACATAGAGACGATACTGCGCGACGGAGACGCCTCGCACGAGATCATCGCGACCGCTATCGAGCGCATGGCGAGCGTCGTGATAATGGCGACTCACAGGTACTCGCCTGTCGGCAAGATATTCATCGGTAGCGTAACGGACAGGGTCGCCAAGAAGACCCCATGCCCGATACTCTGGGTCTTCCCGAACTTGAGTAACGAATAAAGACGCTTATTGAGAATAAAAAAAAGGGTTGCGGACCTTCCGCAACCCTTTTTTTATTTATCTTTCAAGAAAATAACCGGAGAGGATCAGTCTAATTCCCTGAGCCTTGCCTCGTACTCAACGGCGATCCGTTCCTGCTCGCCGGTCAGGTTCTCCAGTTCGTCAAATATCGAATCCGATCTTTCTTTTGTGCCGTGGTATACCTTTGAAATAGCGGCTATGGTCTGCGCGTCGTCCGCTTCGGTGGCGGCAAGGAGTTCTCTGCCGAGCCTTTCGATCTCGGCTTCCATGCGCATGATAGCCTCTTCTGACTCGGATATCTTCTTCTGGATAGGCTTTAGAGCGGCGCTTTTTTGTGCCACGACCTCGGCCCGGAGCTTTCTCGACTCCTTCCTGTTACCGCTCTTCTGCTTCGGCTTGATTTGAGCGGACTCGCTCCTCTCGCTATCCCACCCGATCTTTTCAAGGAACTCGTCGTACGTGCCCTCAAAAAGAGTTATCTTTCCGCCGTCAAAGATTATCAAACGGTTGACGAGCGCCTTTAGCATAAGCTCGCTGTGGGTGACAACGGCAACCGCCCCGTCGAAGCAATCTATCGCCTCGATAAGTGAATCTACCGAATCCATATCAAGGTGGTTCGTAGGCTCGTCAAGCAGGAGCATGTTCGCTGGCTGCAGAAGGAGCTTTGCCAGAAGTACCCTGCTTTTTTCGCCGCCTGAAAGCACCTCTATCTTCTTAAGCGCGTTATCTCCGTCGAACATCATGACGCCGGCCGCCCTTCTCGCAGCGCCCCTGCTGTAGTCCGGGTGGGCCTCCATAAGCTCCTTCTCAACGGTATGCGACTTATTGAGCCTCTCGATATTCGTCTGCCCGAAGTAGGCGAGCCTCAGTGCCGAATGAGGCTTGATACAGCCGCCTACGGGGGTATTCTCTCCTGCCATAAGGCTCAGAAGGGTCGTCTTGCCTTTGCCGTTCTTGCCTATTATCCCTATCCTGTCTTTTTTCCCCACGGCGAATGTCACGCCGTCTATCAGCAACTGCCCGGGCACATATCCGAAGGAAAGGTTGTCGACCTCCATGAGCCACTTCCCGTTGAACTGGCATGAGTTAAACTCAAAGTCGAGCGACCTGATATCATCGAGCTTCTCGCGCGTGCCGGCCTTTGCAAGTGCCTTGACCCTTGATTGGACCGCGCTTGCCTTGGTAGCCGACGCCCTGAACCGGTTTATGAACTTCTCGGTCTCTTTCCTCTTTTTCTCCTCGTTCTGACGGGTAAGCTCGTAGACCTCCTCGTCCTGGAGTATCTGCATGTAGAGCTTTTCCGTCGAACCTGCGACCTTCCTTACCTTGCGTCTGTGTATGGCCATCGTGTGAGTGGAGACACTGTCCATGAAGTCCCTGTCATGGGTTATGATCATCATCTCACCCTTCCAGTTGCGCAGGAAGCCCTTGAGCCAGCGTACGGAGATAATATCGAGATAGTTGGTCGGCTCGTCAAGGAGAAGCAGATCCGGCTCGGAGGCAAGCACCTTGGCAAGATTCAGCCTTATCTGATAACCGCCTGAGAGCGATGAAGGATGCAGTTCAAACTGTTCCTGTGATACGCCGAGACCCATGAGAATCGCTTCGACCTTGTAGCTCATGTCTATGCCATCCTCGGAGCCTGGAAGGGAGAGGCACGCCTCTTTAAGTACAGTATCCTCGGTAAAACGTATGTGCTGGGAGAGATGGCCTATCCTGTAATGCTTGGGAACGCTTATGTCCCCTTCGTCATACGGCTCCTGACCGAGTATTATCTTGAAGAGCGTCGTCTTTCCGTGCCCGTTCTTTCCTACGAGGCCGACCCTCTCGCCGCGGCTGAACGCGAAGCTTACATCGTCGAATAGCTCCTGCCCGCCAAAAGTTTTTGTAAGACCGTTTACCTTGAGCATCTCGTTCCCTGCCAGTCCCTTGTTTTAAGGCGGCCATTTTGATCCGGCCGCAGTTGAGGTCTACAGCCGCAAAAGATCCGTACACCGTTTTATCGCCGGAGCTGCCTCCGGCCCGAATATCACATCCATGAAGATCGACGGCGCATCATGCGGACCAACGCCAGAAAAAAACAATTCCGATCATATAAAAGCCGGTTCAGCGCCTGACCTTGTGATGACAAGAACTAAAGATCAACGCCCGGCCCGTCTACGCGCTATTCAACCCGTCTTCAAACGCCTTTCTTACCCTTGCCGCCTCAGCGGCAAGACCTTCGCCGTCATACGCCCTTGCGCCATTAGCCCCCCATACAGGGCCCGGCCAGGCCCTGTCAGCCCTGAACCTGCTTACAACATGGATATGGAGCTGATCGACTATGTTGCCAAGCGCCCCAATATTCAATTTGTCCGGGCTATAAAGCGCGCAGGACACTTTAGAGGCAAACGCCAGCTCCTCCATCAGGATCATCCTGTCGGCGCGTTCAAGCTCGTGGATCTCCCTGACGCCTAATCTTCGCGGCACCAGTATCAGCCAGGGGACAGTAGCGTCATTCATGAGAAGGACCGAGCAGAGCGGAAGCTCGAAAGCAAGGGCCGTATCCTCAGCAAGCCGCCTATGTAGCAAGAAGGTATCCATCAATAAAAGAGGTATAACCCGTCTATAAAGAAGATGGAGCCGATAGCGGATGTACCGAGCCCGAAAGGCGAACGGACTCTTTTCACGATCATTGCTGACTTGTATGATAGCATTCTTACAATCTGAAAGAGCATAAAAGGATATAGAACCGTAACCTCCGCGCAATCAGTGGCTGCTATAGTGCTACGGTCAGACTGTGCGTCAGACATGGTCCTTGCGTATCCCCCCATCATAGATCCACCCTGCCCTACCCATGCAGACACCCTACTTGACGACCTTGCGCCCTTCGCCGATCCAGGCGTTTATTCCGCCCTTTAGATCAGTGACTTCCTTTACACCGGCGCCTGCGATTATATTCCTGGCCTTTACAGACCTCACTCCTGAGGCGCAGTAGACGACCACGCGCCCTGCGGCAGCGATGAGTTCAGAGGAAGCGATCTGATCGAGCGGCACGTTTAAGCTCCCATGTATATGTCCGCTTTTAAACTCGCCAGTGGTCCTGCAGTCGATGAGCAGCAGACCGTCTTTTTTTTCAAGCATCCCGGCAAGGTCAGAGGCCTCTATCCTTTCACCGGCGCCGGAGACTATACCTGTTATAAATGAAAATATACCGCCCATTGAAAACGCCTCCCTATGCCTTTGCCGCGCCTGCGATGCGATAGACCTCTTCGACGAGCGCGTCGACTATCTCCGATTCGCGCACCTTTCTGACCACCTTGCCCTTGATGTACAGCAGGCCTACGCCGTCGCCTCCGGCGATGCCGATATCAGCCTCAGATGCCTCGCCAGGACCGTTCACGACACAGCCCATGATGGCTACCGTGACCGGCTCTGTCACGCCGGAGAGCCTTTTTTCGACCTCTTGGGCTATCCTGATGCTGTCGAGCTTGATCCTGCCGCACGTCGGGCACGAAATGATATTCACGCCGCGCTTTCTCATGCCGAGCGACTTGAGTATCTCCCATCCGACTTTCACCTCGTCTACAGGGTCCCCTGTCAGAGAGACCCTGAGCGTGTCGCCGAGCCCCTCGCCAAGGAGTATCCCGATCCCGACGGATGATTTTATAGTCCCTGAAAAAAGAGTCCCGGCCTCTGTTATGCCGATGTGAAATGGATAATCGACCTTCGCGGCAAGGAGCCTGTATGATTCGACTGTAAGAAGGACATTTGACGCCTTCAAGGAGACCTTGATGTCCCTGAAGTCCATATCTTCAAGTATGCGGATATGGCGCATAGCGCTATCTACAAGCGCTTGGGCCGTAGGGTGGCCGTACTTCTCAAGGATGTCTTTTTCAAGCGAGCCTGCGTTGACGCCTATGCGGATAGGCACACGCCTATCGGCCGAGGCCTTCACTATCTCTCTTACTCGTTCCACTGACCCGATGTTGCCAGGGTTTAGCCTGAGGCCGTCGACACCAGCTTCAAGGGACCTCAAAGCGAGCTTCCAGTCAAAGTGAATGTCAGCGATAACCGGTATGGAAACGGACCTTTTGATAGCGTCCAGCGCGGCAGCTGCGTCCATGTCAGGGACCGCTACTCTTACTATCTCGCACCCGGCCTCGGTAAGCGCCTTTATCTGGGCGACAGTCGCCTTGACATCAGCCGTGTCAGTATTAGTCATCGACTGGACGCTTACATGGCTAGAACCGCCGACGCCGACAGAGCCGACCTTTATTTCACGCGTCTTTCTTCTTATCATGAAATTCCATAAGTTCTTTTTTCAGATCAAGTACCGCACTGACGCCGTGGCAGGTCTTTACGGCAATAAACACAGCCATCGCCTCGCAACCGGAAAAAACTGTCTACACATGCCATCAAGGCAAGGACTGGACCCGGCAGGCCTTTTCAGCGGCAATTGAAGCGACCTCAAAGGCCGAGATGCAGATACCCGGCGATTTATGACAACGCCTTGCCTGTACCGATACCGCATTATCGCACTACAGACCGGAACGAATAAGAGACCGCGCTTTTCCTGAAAAAGCATCAGTGGTCTAACTTAATAATATACTACAAAACCGTACGCTTTTCACCCATATTTTCAAGGGGTGCAAACCGTCTTGACCGCTGGGCGGAAAGGATATATTCTGGGTGGCCTGAGGACATTATGCTGATAGAAGAGCTCGAACACATAACGCCGGCCGACGCCTTCCTCTCGTTAAGAGACCTGCCCATGCCATTTCTCATGTCAGGGACAAAGACAGGACACAGGAGTCATTCCTTCGCAGGGGCAGACCCGCGGCTGCTTATCAGGACAACGCACGGCGGGACCACGGTCACCTCAGACAACAGGGCCGCGTTCTCAGCCACGGACCCGTTCGAGGCGATGAGCGCGGTCTTAAAAGAGTACCGGTGCGAGCAAATCGGCCCGTTCCCGTTCAACTCAGGGTTGGCAGGCTATTTCAGCTATGACCTCGGCTTTCAGATAGAACCTGCGCTCTCAGAGAGAAAACCGGAAAGATCCGATGGGGCCGAGATTCCCTTGTGTACCCTTGGCCTCTACGATCCGCTGTATGTCTACGACCATATTGAGATGAAGGCGTGGATAGTATCCGCAGGGGATCGAAAAAAACAGGTTGACGATCTGAAGCAGAGGCTTAGAGGCGCCAGCAGGAAGGCTTCAGCCACACTTAGCCCCTCGAAACCCGGCATGATGCGGTCGAACATGACAAAGGAAGAGTACATCCTCATGGTCCGGGCGGCTAAAGAGTACATATCAAGCGGCGACATATACCAGATAAACCTCTCTCAGAGGCTCAGTATGGAATGGGCCGGAGACCCTCTTGCCCTTTACCTGAGGCTTCTTGAGAGCCATCCTGCCGACTACAGCGCCTTTTTCGACTACGGTGGCTTCCAGATAGTCTCCAACTCCCCGGAGAGGCTTTTGAGCGTCAACAACGGAATAATCGAGACCATGCCGATAAAGGGCACGCGCAAGCGTGGAGGCAACGCGGCCGAAGACCTAGAGCTCATCACAGAGCTTAGAAACAGCGTGAAGGAACGCGCCGAGCATGTAATGATAGTAGACCTTGAGAGAAATGACCTTGGGAAGATATGCCTTCCTGGAACGGTTGAAGTAACCGGCTTCGGGCAGATCGAGACGCTTGTCCATCTCCACCACATGACCTCAACGGTACGCGGCAGGCTTTCTCCAGCAGTTGACGGACCTTCGGCGCTGAGATCGATCTTTCCCGGCGGCTCCATAACAGGCGCGCCCAAGATCAGGGCGATGGAAATAATAGACGAGCTTGAGACTCTCAAGAGGGGCATCTACACCGGCGGGATTGGCTGGATGGACCTGAGCGGGCGCATGGACATAGCGATGGCGATAAGGACTGCCGTCTGCGTTGGCACCAGATTCAGCCTGCATGTCGGAGGCGGCATAGTGGCGGATTCAGACCCTGAGAGCGAATACAACGAAACACTTCTCAAGGCAACTGATTTTTTAAGTTCTATGGGGATAAAAGCGGGGTGACTCATGATGCGGACCAAGGCATACGTAAACGGAAAGATAGTTGAACAGGACAAGGCCTGCATCTCGCTCCTCGATCGCGGGCTCAATTACGGAGACGGCCTATTTGAGACAATAAAGGCCGTTAACGGTCTGCCGCTCTTTGTCTCCGGGCATCTTGAAAGACTTAAAAGCGGCTCCTCGGCCATCGGTCTCAGCGCGGCCTCACTAAAGCCGCTTATGGCTGATATAAGAAGCGGTGTCATGGAACGACTCCTGAAATCAAACGGGCTCTCCACCGGATCGGCATACATACGCGTGACGGTCACACGCGGCATAGACGCGGGTGGGCACCTGCCTGCAAAACGGGCCCAGCCTACTGCGATAATAAGAACAAGACCGCTTGATGAAAAAACGCTCCGACGCAGAGAGAAAAAAGGCGTCAGCGCGATCCTTATACGCGGGTTCGTCCCGGCTATCCCAGGAGTAAAGACGCTCAACTACCTCCCGAACGTCATTGGAAGGAGCGAGGCATCAAGACGAAAGGCGTACGAGGGCATCTTCACTGACAGCAGAGATCATGTCAGCGAAGGGACTTCTTCAAACCTTTTCATCGTGGAAAAAGCGATACTAAAGACCCCGCCGATAAAAGCTCGCGGCTATTACTGCGTCCTGCCCGGGATCACAAGAGGATGCGTCATTGAGCTTGCGCGGGCAAACGGCATTAAAGCCAGAGAAACGATCATAACCGCTGAGAGGCTCGCTGACTGCGACGAGGCATTTCTCACGAACTCGATTGCCGGCATAGTGCCGCTTGTCTCTATTGACGGCAAGGCCCTGGGTAGCGGCAGGCCGGGGCCTGCGACAAAAGCGCTACAGGAGCTATACAACGGCCTTATACGAGCGGAATATGAACGCAGGCGGCTTTTCTATCAGTCCAGAGGATCATTGATAAAAAGGAAAAATAACTGAGAGCAGACAAAACCGGCGAATAAACGCCTATGCTTCTAACCGCCAGGCAGAGATGTTCCAAACGGGCGTAGTCAGCCGCAAGATGCCCTGGACTTGGCCTGCCCTCCTTGATTTTTACCTGCCGATAAGCTATATTCACCAGATGGACCCGACTCAAAGCAAAACAGCCCCTGGAAAAGACCAGGCAAAAAAAACCGTTGCCAACAAGTACCTTGAGCTATCTACCTTCACGGAGATAGGCAAGGCCCTCACCTCATCTCTCGATCTCAAGGAAATTCTCAACATCGTCATGGAAAAGATCAGCCATCTTCTCCATCCGAAGAACTGGTCCCTGCTTCTGCTCGATGAAGAGACGAACGAGCTCAGGTTCGAGATTGCTGTCGGAGAAGGCGCTGATAAGATAAAGGACTTGAGGCTCAAAGTCGGAGAAGGCATAGCAGGCACAGTTGCTAGCGAGAAGACATCGCTGCTTGTACCTGACGTCAGCAAGGACCCGCGCTTCAGCAAAAAAGCGGATTCCGTCTCGAACTTCAAGACGACATCCATTATCTGCGTGCCGATGATGACAAGAGGCAAATGTCTCGGCGTCATAGAACTCATCAACAACGTCGAAGAAGAGAGCTTCAACGAAGAAGACCTTCTGCTGCTTAACACGCTGGCTGACTTCGCCGCGATCGCGATCGAGAACGCCATATTCTTCAACAGGGTCCAGGAACTGACCATCACCGACGACCTTACAAAACTCTACAACTCAAGGTTCATGCACAGCAGGCTCGACTACGAGGTGGAGCGGGCCAGACGTTTCAAATACGACCTATCGATGATATTTCTCGATCTCGATTTTTTCAAGGAAGTCAACGACAACTATGGGCACCTGCGCGGCAGCAAACTCCTGACTGAAGTGGCAAAACTGATACTGGGGCAGATACGCACAATCGATATGGCCTGCCGTTACGGCGGAGATGAATTTGTAGTTATGATGCCCGGGACCTCCAAGCAAAATGCAGCAAAGGTAGCTGAAAAGATCAGGGGTGTTATGAAGGAACATGCGTTCCTTAAAGACGAAGGCCTCAATCTGCGCCTTACCGGGAGCTTCGGCGTAGCCTCTGTCCCGGAAGACTCATCTACAAAAGAAGAACTTCTGCACAAGGCCGATGCCGCCATGTACAAGGTAAAGACGAGTACCAAAGACGGGGTCGCCGAGGCATAAGCGGCCTGCGCAAACAGAAAAAAAGCCCTGCGTCTTTAAAAGCCGCAGGGCCTGGAACTCAGCGAATCAAAATATCGCTACGCAACTATCCGGGAGAAAAAGATGAAAAGGCTTATGACAATATTCCTGGCGCTGTTCGTCTTCGGGTGTTCTGCCTCGACCATACAGACGGATGGCATCTCGATAGACAAAACCAGACTCTCTACGATTGTGCCGGGGTCAACAACGAGGCAGACGGTCATTGAGACGTTCGGCCTGCCGACTGAGACAACGGTTTCAAACGAGCTTGAAAAGATCGTCTATGTATACAAGGAAAAAAAGGCCCCTGTATACTTTGGCGTAGTTGAAAACCAGACTCGGGCCACAGACGAGGTGACAACGCTTGAATTCACCCTGAGCGACGGCATAGTCAGTTCATACAGATATAAAGGGATCGCAAAGTAAGCTTACTTGCCAGAAACGGGAAGTATCGCGTCTTTGCAGGCCTTCGCTATCCTGAACTTAACGACCTGCTTGGCAGGTATTTCAATGGTCTCGCCTGTACGCGGGTTCCTGCCGGTGCGCGGCTTGCGGTCGACAAGCACGAGCTTTCCGATGCCGGGGATCACAAAGGAGTTCTTGGCCTCTTTATAGGAGAGCTCTGAAAGCTCAGCAAGTATCTGCTTTACAGCTTTTTTCGGAACCCCTGTCTGTTTCGCAATATGGTCTTCAATCTGTGATCTCGTCATCGCTTTTGCCATCTCTTCCTCCATTTTATCGGTTTAAACAACTGACACCAAGCTCTCATAGCACAACCCTTTTAAAAAGAAGCCTTCACTGACTACGATCCGGAAAACAGCCAAACGCCCCAGAGATCATGCCTGAAGGGATCTGATCAAATGGAGTTGTTACATTAATAGCTGAATTCAGTTAAGAATGCAAGTAAAACGGCGAAAAAACTTACGCAAAAAAAACGCACCTTTACTTCAAAAAAAAGCGAGACAGCGCTTCTGCATCAAGCGGACTCAAAATATAGACAAGATGCTTGCCGTCTCCCGGACAAAAAAAGGGGGCAGATCAAAGACCTGCCCCCTTATATTGAAAAAATTTACTGAGCCGGGTTAGACTTTTTAGAGGCTCTCGGCTTCTTCTCTGTCGCTTCTTTCATCTCTTTTTTTACAGCAGGCTTCCTCGTTCTCGCAGGCTTATCGCCTTTTTCCACGGCAGAAGCCTTCTTTGCAGGCGCCTTTGCGGCGGCCTTCTTAGCCGGTGCCTTTGACTTCCTGGCAGGCTTTGCGGCTGAAGCCTCAGCGGCCTTTGCGGCAGGGCCTTCGACAAGCTCTATGAAGGACATAGAGGCATTGTCACCCGGGCGCATGCCGAGCTTAAGTATCCTCGTGTACCCGCCATTTCTTTCCTTGTACTGCGGCGCCACCTCTTCGAAAAGCTTGGTAACCGAGTGCTTGTCTCTAAGGAAGGCCATGGCGCGACGCCTTGCGGCGAGAGTGCCATCCTTTCCAAGTGTGATCATCTTCTCAGCGTAGCTTCTCAGTACCTTTGCCCTCTGCGTGGTCGTCTTGATCCTGCCGACGTTCACGAGATCATTGGTCATGTTCGCCATCATCGCTCTGACATGGCTCCATGTCCTGTCAAATCTTTTCTCGTCTCTATTATGTCTCATCGTAAAACCCCTTAGGCGGTCTCTTTATGTTCTGTGTGCGTCGCGTCGAGGTCTTTTCTTGAAGGGAAGCCGTCAAGCTTCATCCCGAAGTCAAGGCCCATGCCGCGAAGAAGTTCCTTTATCTCATTCAGCGATTTTCTGCCGAAATTCTTGGTCCTGAGCATCTCCTGCTCTGTCTTCTGGACCATCTCCCCTATATACTTAATGTCAGCGTTCTTGAGACAGTTCGCCGACCTGACTGAAAGCTCAAGCTCCTCAACCGTCTTGAAAAGATTGTCGTTGAACAGCGGCCTGCTGTCGGATTTTTCAAACCCGACCTCTTCCTCGCTCTCCTCAAAGGTGATAAAGACGCTCAGCTGGTCCTTGAGCACTTTAGCCGCGATAGCAACGGCGCTCTGAGGGTCGATCGCGCCTGTCGTCCATAGTTCGAGGACCAGTTTGTCATAGTCAGTCCTCTGCCCGACCCTTGCATGGGTCACGTTGAAGTTGACCCTTGAGACAGGCTGAAAGATCGAATCGATCGGGATTACGCCGATAGGCTGTTCAGCAAGCTTGTTCTTTTCGGCGGAGACATAACCCTTGCCGTTGTTAACCGCAAGCTCGCACTCGAACTTCGCATCCCTTGAGAGCGTAGCGATAGTCTGCTCAGGGTTGAGTATCTCAACGGTAGAATCACAGATTATGTCACCGGCCCTCACAACGCCATCGACAGCGCCCTTTATTTTAAGAGTCTTTGGACCGTCGCCGTGTATCTTGAGTCTTACCTGCTTAAGATTCAATATTATGTCAGATACGTCTTCTTTTACGCCGGGGACCGAAGAAAACTCATGTAGGACACCGTCGATCTTGACGCTCGTTATCGCGGCGCCCTGCAGCGAAGAAAGAAGGATCCTGCGCAGAGAATTGCCGATAGTGACTCCAAAGCCCCTCTCCAGGGGTTCAGCAACAAACTTTCCGTAGGTGCCGGTGAGTGTCTCCTTTTCAACCTCAAGTTTTTTGGGTTTGATAAGGTCACGCCAGTTTTTTTGCATGGTGCCCCCGTTCTTAATTTAAAAATGATAACGCCATGTGCCGGGCGCTGCGCGCCCGGCACATGGCCGCTTGGCCAGTTTTACTTGGAGTAGAGCTCGACTATAAGCTGTTCGGTCATAGGGACTGTTACGTCATCTCTCCTGGGGAGCCTTACAACGGAGCCCTTCATCGCCAGCCTGTCTATCAGGAGCCATGACGGGATCTCGCGCTTCTCGGCGGCCTTCAGGTTATCGATGAGCTTTACAGTCTTTTTCCTCGACTCAAGGACCTCGATGACGTCATTGGCCTTGATCCTGTAAGACGGGATGTTGACCTTCTTTCCGTTTACGCGGAAGAAGCCGTGTGTGACCATCAGGCGGGACTCGCTTCTGCAACCGGCGAAACCGAGCCTGTGCACTACGTTGTCAAGCCTTCTTTCCAGAAGCGATACCAGGTTCTCACCGGTTACGCCCTTGGCCCTTTCTGCGTCCTTGAATGTCAGCCTGAACTGAGACTCCAGGAGGCCGTATATCCTCTTCACCTTCTGCTTCTCACGAAGCTGAAGCGCGTATTCGGAGACCTTGCCCCTTGCCTGACCATGCTGGCCCGGCGCGTAGGCCCTTCTCTCAAAAGCGCATTTGTCTGTGAAGCATCTCTCGGCCTTGAAGAAGAGCTTTGCCCCTTCACGCCTGCACATCTTACAAACAGATTCAATATACCTTGCCAACTTCTCCTCCATTGGCGCATAAAGGGCCTCTAGACCCGTTCAGCCGCCTTGCGTATTGCGCCTGACTCATGCGTTTAAAATAAGATGATTATACCCTGCGTCTCTTTGGCGGCCTGCAGCCGTTATGAGGCAGCGGTGTGACGTCTCTGATAAGGCTTATGCTGAAACCGGCTGACTGAAGGGCCCTCAAAGCGGCCTCTCTGCCCGCGCCGGGGCCGTTTATGTAAACATCTACGCTCTTGACTCCGCTGTCCATAGCCTTTTTTGCGGCCGTTTCAGCGGCGACCTGCGCGGCAAAAGGCGTTCCCTTCCTGGAGCCCTTGAACCCCTGCGCGCCTGAACTGGACCATGAGATGACGTTGCCGGTCGGATCAGTGATGCTTATTATCGTGTTGTTGAAGGTGGATTTTATATGGGCAACCCCCTTCGCTACCGCCCTTTTTTCCTTTTTAGCCTTAGCCATTACTTCCTCCGAAGACTTATCAGTCAAAACCAGATCTAATTTATATCATGAACGCCGTAAAAACCGGCGGCGCTGTCGTATTTTCGGTTAAGTCCGTACCAAACAGCTACTCAGTCTTTCTGACGGAGACAACGCCCTTTCTTGGACCCTTGCGCGTCCTGGCGTTTGTATGCGTCCTCTGGCCCCTGACAGGAAGGTTCTTCTTGTGACGAAGCCCTCTGTAGCAGCCGATATCCATGAGCATCTTTATGTGCATGGACACCTCTTTCCTGAGATCTCCCTCGACCTTGAACTCGGTGTCGATCGCCTTTCTGATCCCTGCAACCTGAGCCTCTGTCAGGTCCTGCGTCTTGACGGAATGAGGCACGCCGGCCTTGTCAAGTATCTTGACGGCTGACGCGTCGCCTATGCCGTATATCTTAGTCAGCGCGACGTCGATTCTCTTGTTCTTATTAAGGTCTACTCCCGCGATCCTTGCCAACTTGGTTACTCCTCCTTTGGTTCTGCGCCGCCCTGTAGCGCATTTACGTTAAGGGGCGGTCCTATCCCTGTCTCTGCTTGTGCTTGGGGTTTTCGCATACCACACGCACAACCCCGGCGCGCTTTACGACTTTGCACTTCGTGCATATCTTTTTTACTGAGCTTCTTACCTTCATTTCGTCCCCGCCTTGTAAATTCAGTAAGCCTGAATTTTTGATTATGTACTGAACGCGTAAAAATATCAAGAAGAAAAAAACTATTTCGCTCTATAAGTGATCCGGCCCCTGGTGAGGTCATACGGTGAAAGCTCTATAGTCACCTTATCGCCCGGCAGGATCTTGATAAAATGCATCCTCATCTTGCCGGAGACATGGGCGAGCACCTTATGCTTATTCTCCAGCTCTACCCTGAACATGGCGTTTGGCAGAGTCTCGATAACCGTGCCTTCGACCTGTATGGAATCTTCCTTTGGCATTTAGTCCCTTTAACGCTTGGTTCCGGCCGGCTCTAGTTACCGGCCGCTCTAGATTGTACCCGGCTTTGATTCTCAGCACCGGTCTTGCAATAACCCATCACCCTACCCGGCAACAGAATATGGCGAATGAGTCTGCGATGAAACATGAAAATATCTAAAAAGGCATAGCACCTGTCATCTCAAATCATCTCAAACTACCGCTCTACGCGGCAAGCAGCGATCAAGGCCTGCTCAGGACATAAGGCCCGTCTTCCGTGATCGCCACGGTGTGCTCAAAATGCGCTGAAAGGCTCCCGTCAGACGTTACTGCTGTCCAGCCGTCTTCTAACACCCTTACGCCGTAGCCGCCGAGGTTGATCATCGGCTCGATGGCAAGGACCATGCCTGCCTTGAGCCTGACGCCCCTGCCTGGAATGCCGAAGTTCGGGACCTGAGGCGCCTCATGAAGAGACCTGCCTATGCCATGCCCGACGAAGTCCCTCACTACTGAGAATCCCTCTGCCTCGACCCGGGACTGCACGGCCGCTGATATATCCGACAATCTATTGCCGGGCCTTGCCATCTCTATTGCGTCGTAGAGCGAGGCTTCGGTTACTCTCATGAGCCTTTCAGGCTCGTCGCCGATATTGCCTACCGCAACCGTTATTGCAGCATCGCCGTAGAAGCCGTCTAAAAGCACTCCAAAATCTATGCTCAGTATATCGCCGTCTTTAAGCAGCTTCCTGGCAGAAGGCATGCCGTGGACGATCTCGTTGTTGACCGAGGTACACAGGCAGAATGGATAACCCCTGTAGCCTTTGAACGCCGGCCTTGCGCCGAGTCTTTTCGTCTCTGCCTCTGCGAGCCGTTCAAGGTCCAAGGTCGTTGCGCCGGGCTTGACTTTGTCGCGAAGGTACTGCAAAACCTCGGCCACAACCAGAGAGCTCCTGCGCATTGACTCGATCTCATCAGGAGACTTAAGGATTATCGAGTCCTTCAATTTCGCCCACTATCGACTTCGTTATATGGTCGACAGTACCTATGCCGTCGATCTTCTTATACAGGCCCCTAGAGGCATAATATTCTACAAGAGGTAATGTCTCAGCCTCGTAAACCTTGAGGCGCGCCTCTATAGTCTCTTCCTTGTCATCGTCCCTCTGATAGATCTCGGAACTGCAGGAATCGCACATCCCGATATTCACAGGAGGACTGAAGATTACATGATAACTGGCACCGCACTTCCTGCACACCCTTCTGCCGGACAACCTGCGGACAAGTTCCTTCCTATCGACCTCTATGCCGATCACGAAGTCTATCTTTTTTCCCATAGCCTTCAAAGTCGCGTCAAGTACGTCGGCCTGATTGATGTTACGCGGGAAACCATCGAGTATCGAACCGTTTACGCAGTCATCAGACTTGATGCGGTCTACAAGCATCTCGACAACGAGATCATCCGGCACAAGCGCGCCCTTGTCCATGAACTCTTTGGCCTTCTGGCCGAGCAGAGTCTTGCTCCTGACATTTGCGCGAAGTATATCACCAGTGGAGATCTGAGGTATCTTATACCTGTCAGAGATGCTCTTTCCCTGCGTACCTTTGCCTGCGCCAGGGGCCCCTAGAAGGATGATGTTCATTATGCTATAGGCCTCTGCCCTTTATTTTGCCCTTCTTGAGAAGCCCGTCATAACTGCGCGCGAGCATGTGAGACTCTATCTGCTGGGCGGTATCCATCGCCACACCTACTACGATCATGAGAGCCGTGCCGCCGAAGTAAAACGGGGTATTGAACTTCATGACCAGAAGAGAAGGCAATACGCAGACCACTGCCAGGTAGATCGCGCCCCAGAGTGTAAGCCTGGTAAGAACCGTGTCAATATAATCCGCGGTATTCGGACCAGGTCTGATGCCTGGCACAAAGCCGCCATACTTCTTTAGATTTTCAGCGACATCCTTGGGGTTAAACTGTATTGCCGTATAAAAGAAGGTGAAAAACACAATGAAAACTATATAGAGCAGGTTGTACATCAAGCCGTCAGGCATGAGACTCGCCGCAACCCACTTCATAGCCGGTATGTCGATAAAGTTGGCTATGGTGGCAGGGAATACAATTATTGATGATGCGAAGATCGGAGGTATAACGCCCGAGGAGTTGACCTTGAGCGGCAGATGCTGCGTGCCGCCGCCCATCACCTTCCTGCCTACGACCCTCTTGGGGTACTGTATCGGTATTTTTCTCTGTCCGGTCTCTACAAAGACGATGAAGCCTACTACGGCGACCATAAGGACGAGCAAGAAGAGAAGCACAAGCAGGTTCATCTCGCCTGCCCTTACAAGCTGTATCGTCTGATAAAACGCAGAAGGCATGTTCGCGACTATACCGACGAAGATGATCAGGGATATGCCGTTGCCGATCCCCCTTTCGGTTATCTGCTCGCCAAGCCACATCAGGAACGCCGTACCCGACGTAAGCGTAATAATCGTCATGAGTATGAAGCCCATGCCGGGGTTCAACACGATCGGCTCGCCGGCCGGCCCGGTCATAGACTGAAGGCCCACGGCGATCATCGTACCCTGGATGATGCTCAACACAACGGTAGAATACCTGGTGTACTGCGTTATCTTGTTCTTGCCTGACTCGCCTTCCTTTGAGAGCTTCTCAAGCTGGGGCACAACGGCAGTCAGAAGCTGTATGATGATGGACGCGCTAATGTACGGCATGATACCGAGCGAAAAAACCGAAAAACGCTCAAGCGCGCCGCCCGTAAACATGGTGGCAAAGTCAAGGAGCGTTCCGCTGGCAGACTTGAAGAACCCTGAAAGTGCCTCGCCGTCTATGCCAGGAGTTGGGATGAAAACGCCAATCCTGAAGACGGCAAGCATTACCAGGGTCAGTATGATGCGGCGGTTTAACTCCGAGACCTTTTCTAAGTTAGGTGTCAAGGCCGCCAACTCAGATTACCTCCGCGGCCCCGCCGGCGGCCCTTATCTTCTCAGCCGCTGAAGTGCTGTACCTGTTTACCTTTACTGTAAGTGCGAAGGTTATTTCGCCGTTGCCGAGAAGCTTTATCGGGCCGCTCTTATCCTTCACAAGGCCCCTGGACATGATCGAGGCCTCATCTACGGTCTCGCCGGCCTTAAAGACCCTGACGATATCGGTGATGTTCACTATGCGGCACGGCTCTCTGAATACGTTGGTGAAGCCCCTCTTCGGGAGCCTTCTCTGGAGCGGCATCTGACCGCCCTCAAAACCGGGTTTGATGTTGCCGCCGGACCTTGCTGTCTGGCCCTTGCCGCCTTTGCCTGAAGTCTTACCGAGACCTGAGCCTTCGCCCCTGCCGCGTCTTGTCTTTTTCTGATTGGCACCCACGGGGGCCTTGAGTCTGTTTAACATGATTCCGTTACCCCTTGCATTAAGGCTTCAGTACAATCGTTTTGTAGTTAATCTAAAGAGTCTCCCTGTAGATGCTAGACGGCCTCTACGCTCACGAGATGCGCGACCTTGTAGATCATGCCTCTGACGGAGGGCGTATCGATAAGGACCTTTGAACTATCGACCTTCCTGAGCCCTAACCCTGTGAGTACCAGCTTATGCTTCTTATCAGCCCCGCCCTTCTTCAGCGTGACCTTTATTGAGTTCTCAGCCATCTTACCTTACCTCGTGTAGCTGTTTTCCCCTGAGAAGAGCTATGCTCTCCGGGCTTCTCAGCTGCTTAAGTGCGTCCATCGTTGCCTTGACGACGTTATGCGGGTTGCTTGTACCGATGGACTTCGTGAGTACGTTGTGTATGCCGGCCGACTCGACAACAGACCTGACAGCGCCTCCTGCGATGATGCCGGTACCTGCTGCCGCAGGCCTGAGGAATACCCTGCCTGCGCCGTATGTGCCGGTGACTTCGTAAGGTATGGTCCCTTCTGCGAGAGGCACGAAGCACAAAGTCTTCTTGGCCTGCTCGATCGCCTTTCTTATCGCCTCGGGAACCTCGTTAGCTTTGCCGAGGCCGATGCCGACGTGGCCGCTGCCATCGCCAACTACTACTATGGCGTTGAAGCTGAACCTCTTGCCGCCTTTTACGACCTTGGCGACCCTGTTGAGGTAAACCAGCTTATCTTTCAATTCAAGGGCATTCGCGTCTATCTTGTCCAAAAAAGCCTCCCGTATCATCCGCTTCTTTTTAGAACTTAAGCCCGGCTTCTCTCGCGCCTTCAGCCAGTGCCTTTATCCTGCCGTGATAAATATTGCCGCTTCTATCGAATACTACCTTCTCAACGCCCTTCTCTATAGCGAGCTTCGCAACCAGCTCTCCGGCCTTTTTGGCGGCATCAGACTTCTTGAGTGAGCCGTCAAACTCCTTGGCGTTGGTCGCTATCGCAACGATAGTCTTACCGATCGTATCATCGATTATCTGCGCGTAAATGTGCTTGTTTGACCTGTATACGTTAAGCCTCGGCCTCTCGGTCGTCCCTGAGACCTTCTTGCGCACGCGAATCTTGCGCCTCTGCCAACCGCTGAGTTTTTCTACCTTGCCTGCCATCGCTTACTTACCTCCACCGGACTTGCCAGCCTTGCCGGCCTTTCTCCTGATTACCTCGTCGGAATACTTGATGCCCTTGCCCTTGTACGGCTCAGGCTTCCTAAGGGCCCTTATATCGGCCGCCACCTGGCCTATCATCTGCTTATCAGGCCCCTTCAAGGTTATGGAGGTCTGCTTTTCTACTGTGGCTACTACTCCCTGAGGGAGATCATACTTTACAGGATGCGAGTAACCGAGCGCGAGGTTTACGGTGCTGCCCTGAACATCGGCCTTGTATCCAACGCCTATGATGTCCAGCTTTTTTTGAAACCCTTCGCTTACGCCCTTTATCATGTTGAATATCAGCGTGCGGGTCAGACCGTGCAAAGACCTCGCCGTCCTGGACTCATCGCTTCTGAGCACCTGGATATTTGAATCGTTCATCTCGACCCTGATCTCAGGTCTTAGCTGTAGCTCAAGAGCGCCCTGCGGGCCGCTTGCCTTGACAAGCCCCTTGTCAACAGCGATCTTTACACCAGTTGGTACTGTTATTGGCTGCTTACCTATCCTTGACATTGCCTACCCTTTTTGATCGGTTCCTTTTTATGGCACTGGTGTCATTAGGACACCGCATCTACCATCTTTAGTAAACTGTGCAGACCAGCTCTCCGCCGATACCGATCTCTCTTGCCTTCCTGTCGGTCATCAGCCCCTTGGAGGTGGAGACTATCGATATGCCGAGGCCGTTTAAGACCCTCGGGATCTCGTCGTTGCCCACATACTTCCTGAGGCCCGGCTTGCTGATCCTCTTTATATTGGTTATCGCGCTCTTCTTAGCCGAGTTATACTTCAGCTGGATCTTGATGAAGGAGCGGCTCTTATCCTTGAACGGGCTCGCTTCTTTCAGATAGCCCTCTTCCTTCAGTATCTTTGCGATCTCGACCTTGACAGTCGACGACGGAATAATGATCTCATTCTGCCTTGCGCGCATCGCATTTCTGATTCTTGTTAGCATATCAGCTATCGGATCTGTCATCGACATCTCGTTAACTCTCCATTCGTCAGGTTACGTTTTATAGGCCGTGTGACTGCAAACAGCACGTCTTACCAGCTCGACTTGATGACCCCTGGAAGCACACCCTGAAGGGCCATCTTCCTGAAGCAGAGCCTGCACATGTCAAACTTGCGGTAATACGCCCTGGAGCGACCGCATATAGGGCAGCGGTTGTACTCTCTGACGCTGAACTTCTGCTTCCTGCGGGCCTTAGCTATTAGTGACTTTTTAGCCAATGAAAAAACCTCCGGTCTATTTCAAAAAATTTATCAGCCCCTGAACGGCATCCCAAGAGACTTCAAAAGGGCCTTCGCCTCTTCGTCAGTCTTTGCGGACGTGCTGATCGTTATATTGAGACCCCTGAGCTTGTCGATCTTGTCATACTCTATCTCGGGGAATATGATCTGCTCTTTTATGCCTATGGTGTAGTTGCCTCTTCCATCAAAAGACTTGTCAGGCATGCCCTTGAAGTCCCTGATCCTGGGGATGCTGAAGTTGACGAAACGGTCGAAGAACTCGTACATCCTCGATCCCCTGAGAGTGACCATGCAACCAATCGGCATTCCAGCCCTCAGTTTGAAGGTCGCTATCGACTTCTTCGCCTTGGTGACAACCGGCTTCTGCCCCGCGATAAGCGTCATATCGCGCACTGCGGCGTCAACTACCTTTACTTCCTTTACAGCCTCTCCAAGCCCCATGTTGAGAGTGATCTTCTCAAGCCTGGGGACCTGCATAACGCTCTTGTAACTGAATTCCTTCATCAAAGAAGGGATCGCCTGCTTGGCGTATAGTTCATTAAGCCTGCTCATTTATCAAGCACCTCACCGCACTTTTTACAGAACCTTACCCTCTTGCCGTCATCAAGGAGTTTCTTGCCGACGCGCACGGGACCTTTGCACTTTTCACACAGCAGCATCAGATTAGAGATCGCCAGTGGGGCCTCTTTCTCGATTATCCCGCCATGCTTGAACTTCTGCGATGGCTTCTGATGGCGCTTGACCATGTTGAGCTTCTCAACATAGACCTTTGACTTCTCAGGATCGACCTTCAGGACCTTCCCGGTCTTTCCCTTTTCCCTTCCGGCTATGACCATTATCTGGTCGTCTTTTCTTATCTTGAGTCCCATCGTTTCCTCTTTAGCGGTTTATTGCGCCGCGCGAATTACTTCTTTCACGGCCTTGTACACCTTTACAGGACCTCAGGCGCAAGGGATACAATCTTCATGAACTTCTTAGCCCTCAGTTCCCTGGCGACAGGGCCGAAGATCCTTGTCCCTACAGGCTCGTTATCCTTATTTATAATAACAACGGCGTTCTCATCGAACTTGATGTATGAACCGTCCTGACGCCTGGTCTCTTTTCTGGTGCGAACTATTACTGCCCTGACGACGTCGCCCTTCTTGACCTTGGCATCATAGATCGCCTCTTTGACGCTGACAACGATGATGTCGCCTATGGTGCCGATCATCTTGTTGGACGCGCCTATTACCTTGATGCATGAGACCTTCTTGGCGCCTGAGTTGTCCGCAACACCAAGTACCGAAAGTATCTGTATCATTTTGCCTTCTCCAATATTTCTTGCAGACGCCAGCGCTTGGATCTGCTCGCGGGCGGGGTCTCAACGATCTTTACCTTGTCCCCGGTGCCGCACAGGCCAAGCTCGTCATGCACTGAGTACTTCACGCGCCTCTTGACGTACTTTCCGTAGAAAGGGTGTTTGGTGAGCCGCTCGATAGCCACTATGACGGTCTTTTGCATCTTGCCGCTCGAAAGCACGCTGCCGATGAGGGTCTTTTTGTTCGTTTTGGATTCAGCCATGACTATTTCCCCTTTTCCTTCTCGGCAATAATCGTATTGACACGGGCCAGGTCCTTCTTGAGGATCCTGAGCTTCAAAGGGTTCTCAAGCTGGTTCGTAATATGGCGCATTCTGAGATTGAAGAGCTCTTTTGTAAGCTCCTGCGCCTTTGTCTTCATCTCTTCAATCTTCATGTCTCTGACTTCAGCCGGTTTCATTATATCGCTTCCCTCTTGATAAGCTTTGTGGGTATGGAGATCTTGTGCGTTGCAAGCCTGAAGGCTTCCTTTGCGATCGCCTCAGTCACGCCTTCCATCTCATAGATGATGCGTCCCGGCTTGATAACGGCTACCCAGTCCTCAGGGCTGCCTTTGCCGCTGCCCATCCTTGTCTCCGCAGGCTTCTTGGTCACAGGCTTGTCAGGGAATACCCTGATCCAGATCTTGCCGCCGCGCTTTACGAAACGCGTCATTGCGATACGCGCCGCCTCGATCTCGCGTGTTGAAAGCCATCCGCACTCAGTGGCCTGAAGGCCGAAGTTGCCGAATGACAGGGTCGAGCCTGTCTGGGCAAGTCCCCTTCTTTTGCCTCTCTGCTGCTTCCTGAATTTTACCTTTTTTGGAATTAACATTTAAGTTCCCCGTCCTACTGAGCGGCGGATTCTTCGGCAACCTTGGGTTGCGCGATCACGTCGCCCTTGTATATTAGCACCTTTACGCCGATTATCCCGAAAGTTGTCTTTGCCTCAGCCTGACCGTAGTCGATCTCGGCCCTGAGCGTGTGAAGAGGCACTCTGCCTTCCCTGTACCACTCGCTCCTGGCGATCTCAGCGCCGCCTAATCTTCCGGCGCACATGATCTTTATGCCTTTGCCGCCCATCCTCATCGCAGTAGTGACGGACTTTTTCATGGCCCTTCTGAAGGAGACCCTTCTCTCAAGCTGAAGAGCGATGTTTTCAGCGACAAGCTGAGCATCGGTGTCAGGCCTTCTTACTTCTACGATGTCAAGGTCAACGTCCCTGCCGGTAAGCGTCGCAAGCTGCTTCTTCAGGACGTCAATCTCAGCGCCCCTCTTGCCTATCACGATGCCCGGTCTGGCGGTGCGTATGATCACCTTGACCTTGTTAGCCGTCCTCTCGATCTCTATAGATGAGATGCCGGCGTGGAAGAGCTTCTTTTTTATAAAGTTCCTGAGCTTCAGGTCTTCGTGAACGAAGAGCGCATAGCTCTTGTCCCCGTACCACCTGGAGCTCCAAGTCCTTGAGATGCCTAACCTGAATCCGATTGGATGAACCTTCTGGCCCAAAAAACGACCTCCGTTGCTAGCTGTTTTTTTAAAGCGTTACTGCAATGCTACTTCTCGCCGACGAATATGGTCACGTGGCTCGTGCGCTTTCTGATCGCAGCGCCTCTGCCCATCGCCTTCGAATATGTCCTTTTCATCACAGGGCCGCCGTCGACAAAGGCCTTTGTTATGACGAGCTTGTCGACATCGAGGCTCATGTTGTTCTCGGCGTTAGCCGCAGCGCTCTTGACGACCTTGGAGATGTCCTTGCTCACAGCCTTGGCGTTGAGATTGAGGATGCCGATAGCGACATCGACCTTCTTGCCCCTTATCAGATCTACTACCAGGCGCGCCTTCTGAGGCGACACCCTTACATATCTTGCAATAGCCTTAGCTTCCATTTACCGACCTGCTCCTTTACAGAACTGACCTTCCGTTATATTACTCTTTTAGCCCTTGGCCCCTGGGACCTTTGACTTCTTGATCCCGGAATGTCCGTGAAAGGTGCGTGTTGGCGAAAACTCGCCGAGCTTATGCCCGACCATGTTTTCGGTAACGAACACCGGTACGAACTTCTTGCCGTTATGGACGGCTATAGTAAAGCTAACCATCTCAGGGGTTATCATCGATCGCCTTGACCAGGTCTTTACGACCTTCTTGGCCTTGAGATCTGTCGCGCTTTCAATCTTTTTCATCAAATGGCCGTCTACAAAAGGACCTTTCTTTAAGGAACGCAATGCTACTTCCTCCTCGTGATTATGTACTTGTCGGTTGCCTTGCGCCTTCTGGTCTTATATCCCTTGGTGGGTACGCCCCACGGGTTCGTAGGATGATTGCCGCCCTTGCTCTTGCCCTCGCCGCCACCGTGCGGATGATCGACAGGGTTCATCGCTACACCCCTTACCCTGGGGTTTCTGCCGAGCCAACGAGACCTTCCGGCCTTACCTATGTTGACGTTCTCATGGTCAAGGTTGCCTATCTGACCGATAGTCGCGTAGCATTCCTGCAGCACGAATCTCACTTCATTTGACGGAAGCTTCAGCGTGGCGTAAGTCCCTTCTTTTGCCATGAGCTGAGCGTAACCGCCGGCACTCCTTACAAGCTGGCCGCCCTTTCCTATCTTCATCTCCACGTTGTGTACGAACGTGCCGACCGGTATCGCCCTTATCGGAAGAGCGTTGCCCGGCCTTATGTCAGACGCGGCGCCGGCTACTACGGTATCTCCGACCTTGAGATCTACAGGGGCTATTATGTATCTCTTCTCGCCGTCGATATAGTTGAGAAGCGCAATGTTCGAAGAACGGTTCGGGTCATACTCGATAGCCGCGACCTTTGCCGGGATGTCCCTCTTGTCTCTCTTGAAATCGATGAGCCTATAGAGCTTCTTGTGACCGCCGCCGATCCAGCGCGAGGTAACGCGGCCAAGGTTGTTTCTGCCGCCCGAGCGCTTGATAGGCTTGGTAAGCGACTTCTCCGGTCTCTTCTTGGCAATGCCTTCGAAGACCAGGGTGGTCTTTTCCCTGAGAGAAGGCGATGTAGGCTTATACAGTTTTACTGGCATATCATTATTCTCTTTTTAGATGTAGTTAAGCGCGCGGTTCTATACGCCTTCGAAAAGCTCTATCTTCTCGCCTTCTTTAAGTGTCACATAGGCCTTCTTGCGGGTCTGCTTCTGACCCTCGAACTTGCCCATCCTCTTCATCTTTCCAGGCACCCTCTGAGTGTTTACAGAAGCGACCTTTACGTTGAAGATCTTCTCGACGGCGACCTTGACGTCACGCTTGTTGGCATCAAGATCCACCCAGAAGATGGCCTTTCGTATCTCGGCCTGAATCGTGCTCTTCTCCGTTATTACCGGGGCTTTTATGACTGAATATACGTTTTTCATTGTACCATCGCCTCGACTTTTTCCAAAGCGCTCTTAGTTATGATAAGGTTGTCGTAGTCCAGTATATCGTATACGTTCAGACCTCTTACGTCGATGACCTTGAAGTCCTTCAGGTTACGGGTTGCGAGCCTCAAGTTGGCATTGTCGGAATCGACTACTACCAGCGCGTTTTTAAGATTCGCCTTCGTGAAGAGCGCCAAAGCGACCTTTGTCTTCGGCTCCGCAAGATCTATGGACTCAAATATCTTGAGGCCGCCATCCTGCTCCCTGAGGTTCATCGCTGATCTCAGGGCGTCCCTCTTTACTTTCTTGGGGACGCTATAGGAGTAATCCCTCGGGTGCGGACCGAATACCGTACCGCCATGCCTCCAGAGAGGCGACCTTATCGAACCTGAGCGCGCCCTGCCGGTGCCCTTCTGCTTCCAGGGTTTCACACCGCCGCCGCTAACCTCGCCCTTCGTCTTGGTCGAAGCCGTCCCTGACCTTCTGTTGGCAAGCTGCATCTTTACCACTTCGTAGAAAAGATGCTCCTTAACCTCAGAACCGAAAACCGCCTCGTTGAGCTTCTGCTCGGAGACCTTAACGCCTTCCTTGTTCAATACCTCTGCCATAATCGTAAATTCCTTATCTTCTTTTGTCACTGAACCTGACGCCAGGCCTACTTCTTATGGGCCTTTTTCACTACGACGAAGCTGTTGATAGCGCCCGGTATAGCGCCCTGGATGAGCAGGACGTTTTCCTCGACCCTTACAGCCACGACCTTCAGGTTCTGTACGGTTACTTTTCTATCGCCCATGTGGCCGGCCATTCTCATGCCCTTGAAGACCCTTGAAGGATCAGAACTTGATCCGATGGAACCAGGGGCCCTGTTATGCATAGAGCCGTGAGACCCGGCGCCGCCGCTGAAGTTATGCCTCTTCATCGAGCCCTGAAATCCCTTGCCCTTTGAGGTCCCTGTAACATCGACAAACTCGCCGACCTTAAAGACCTCTGAGCAGTTCAGGCTCTGACCCTGCTTGTAATCATCGAGATCAGTACCCTTGAGCTCAAGGAGACTATAAAGGCACGGGGTGCCGGCCTTTGAAAAGTGGCCCCTCATCGCCTTGTTCGCCCTTGAGTCTTTCTTCGTGCCAAGCCCGAGCTGAATAGCCTCATAGCCATCGCCCTGCATGGTCTTTTTCTGCACTACATAACACGAATTCGCGCTAACAACGGTCACCGGTATCATGGCTCCGCCATCGGAATAGACGTGCGTCATGCCTATCTTCTTTCCAAGAATCCCTTCTATCATCTTTTCAACCTTTTTTTCACAGAGGTGCCGCTCGCTTTAGAACGGTCGGCACATGTGCTTAGTGTGGGTCTCTGACAGGATTAATCCAGCTTTATCTCTACGTCTACGCCAGCCGGCAGGTCCAGCTTCATCAAAGCGTCTACCGTGGTCTGAGTCGGCTCCACGATATCCATAAGTCTCTTGTGAGTCCTGATCTCGAACTGTTCCCTGCTCTTCTTGTCGACGTGTGGCGACCTGAGAACGCAGAACTTGTTGATCCTGGTCGGAAGCGGTATCGGGCCCTTAACACGCGCGCCGGTCCTTCTTGCCGTATCGACTATCTCCTTTACGGACTTGTCGAGCAACCTGTGATCGAAACCCTTGAGCCTAATCCTGATTTTCTGGCTATCCACTCGTAAACTCCATCCCTCTGTTTCTTTAGATAAAGCGGAAAGAACTAGTCTAACCGATTTCAAGACACATTACAAACAAAAAATCACTATGCGAGAATCTTTGTTACGACGCCTGCGCCGACCGTTCTGCCGCCCTCGCGGATGGCGAACCTGAGGCCTTCTTCCATGGCTATCGGGCATATAAGCTCGACCGACAAGGCCACGTTGTCTCCCGGCATTACCATCTCCGTCCCCTCTGGAAGGGTCGCTATGCCGGTAACGTCAGTCGTCCTGAAGTAGAACTGGGGCCTGTAGCCGTTGAAAAACGGGGTGTGGCGCCCTCCCTCTTCCTTCGCAAGGACGTAGACCTCGCACATGAACTTCGTGTGCGGAGTGATCGAGCCCGGCTTCGCAAGCACCTGGCCTCTCTCAACGTCTTCCTTCTTCGTGCCTCTGAGAAGCGCGCCGATGTTGTCGCCTGCGCGGCCTTCGTCAAGAAGCTTCCTGAACATCTCTACTCCCGTGATCGTCGTCTTCACGGTATCGCGTATGCCGATGATCTCGACCTCTTCGCCTATCTTTATGATGCCTCTTTCCACCCTGCCGGTGACAACCGTACCACGGCCGGATATGGAGAATACGTCTTCTACTGGCATAAGGAACGGCTTGTCGATGTCCCTCTTCGGGTCCGGTATGTATGTATCAAGGCTGTCTGTGAGCTGGTGTATCGCGCCGCACCACTGACACTCCTTCTTTCCGCATCCGCACTCAAGTATCTTAAGCGCGCTGCCCTTTACGAACGGGATGTCGTCGCCAGGGAACTTGTACTGGTTCAAAAGCTCTCTTACCTCAAGCTCTACGAGGTCGAGAAGCTCGGAGTCGTCGACCATGTCTACCTTATTGAGGAATACGACTACGTACGGTACGCCAACCTGGCGGGCCAGGAGGATATGCTCTCTCGTCTGAGGCATCGGGCCGTCAGCGGCAGAGACGACAAGTATCGCTCCGTCCATCTGCGCGGCGCCTGTGATCATGTTCTTGATGTAGTCGGCATGACCCGGGCAGTCGATATGAGCGTAATGTCTCTTGTCGGTCTGGTACTCGACGTGCGAGATAGAGATCGTAACGCCGCGCTCTCTCTCTTCCGGAGCCTTGTCTATGTTCTCGTATGCGAGAAACTCTGCGTACCCTCTGGAAGCGAGCACCTTTGTTATCGCCGCGGTCAAAGAAGTCTTACCGTGGTCAACGTGGCCGATGGTGCCTACGTTCAGATGAGTCTTGCCTCTCTCGAATTTTGCCTTGCCCATTGTTCTCCTCCAGACAGCTTATTCTTAGACCGATCGGTCTCTTATTTGCCCTGCATCTTAGCGGTCAGCACTTCTGCGACCGAGTTCGGTACCTGCTCGTAGTGAGCGAACTGCATCGTATACGACGCCCTGCCCTGTGTCTTTGAACGAAGGTCGGTCGAATATCCGAACATGTTCGCGAGAGGCACGTTCGCGGTCACTACCTGAAAGCCGCCCCTTGAGTCCATGCCGAGGATCTTGCCTCTTCTTGAGTTGATGTCTCCTATGACATCGCCCATGAACTGCTCCGGGATTACGACCTCGACGTCCATGATCGGTTCGAGGAGTATCGGGCCAGCGCTCTTTACAGCCTCTTTAAAGGCCATTGATCCGGCGATCTTAAACGCCATCTCGGAAGAGTCTACGTCGTGATATGATCCGTCGGTAAGCGTGACCTTGACATCGACGACCGGGTAGCCGGCTATTATGCCGTTCTCCGTGGCCTCCTTGATGCCGTTCTCGATGGGATTGATGTATTCCTTCGGAACCGTGCCGCCTACGACCTTATTGACAAACTCGAAGCCTACGCCCTTTTCAGACGGCTCAAGCTCTATATAGACATGGCCATACTGACCTCTGCCGCCAGTCTGCCTGATGTACTTGCCCTCGGCCTTGGACTTCTTTGTGATCGTCTCTCTATAAGCGACCTGAGGCTTGCCTACGCTCGCCTCGACCTTGAACTCCCTGAGCATCCTATCTACGATGATCTCGAGGTGAAGCTCGCCCATGCCTGATATGATGGTCTGGCCTGTCTCCTCGTCAGATTTAACGCGGAAAGAGGGGTCTTCAACCGCAAGCTTCTGAAGCGCTATGCCGAGTTTTTCCTGGTCAGCCTTCGTCTTTGGCTCTATGGCGATGGATATGACCGGGTCGGGGAAGTCCATCTTCTCAAGTATGATCTGCTTTTCAAGGTCGCATATCGTGTCACCAGTCGTGGTGTACTTGAGTCCTACTGCGGCGGCGATATCGCCGGCAAGGGCCTCTTTGACGTCTTCGCGCTTGTTGGCGTGCATCTTGACAAGACGGCCTACTCTTTCCTTCTGGCCCTTTGTGGAATTATATACGTAAGAACCCGCTGTGATAGTGCCTGAATAAACCCTGAAGAACGTCAGCTGTCCTACGAACGGGTCTGACATGATCTTGAAAGCAAGCGCTGAAAATGGCGCATTGTCGTCTGTTTCCCTGATATCCTCAGCATCATTGTCAGGGTTAATGCCCTTTACAGGCGGTATGTCTATCGGAGACGGAAGATAATCGAGCACGGCGTCAAGGAGGTTCTGCACGCCCTTGTTCTTGAAAGACGAACCGCAGATAACAGGAGTTACATCCATGTTTATGGCGCCCTTCCTGATCGCACCGGCTATCTCATCGTTCGTGACCTCGGTCCCGGCAAGATACTTCTCCATCAGCTTCTCATCGAAGTCGGCGGCAGTCTCGACGAGCTTTTCCCTGTACTCTGCAACGAGATCAGCCATATCGGCCGGGATCTCGACGATATCGAACTTGGCGCCGAGAGAGTCGTCTCTCCAGACCACGGCGTTCATCTTTACAAGGTCGACTACGCCCTTGAACGTCTCTTCTTTTCCTATCGGGAGCTGCAATACGACCGGCCTTGTCTTCAACCTGTCGCTAAGCATGCCTACGACCCTGAAAAAATCCGCCCCGACGCGGTCCATCTTGTTTATGAACGCGATCCTGGGAACCTTATACTTGTTGGCCTGGCGCCAGACAGTCTCGCTCTGAGGCTCGACTCCGCCTACCGAACAGAATACCGCGACAGCGCCGTCAAGCACCTTCAAAGACCTTTCGACCTCGATGGTGAAGTCCACGTGCCCCGGAGTATCAATAATATTAATGCGCGTATCTTTCCATGAGCAGGTAGTAGCAGCAGAGGTGATCGTGATGCCCCTCTCCTTCTCCTGCTCCATCCAGTCCATCGTGGCTGTGCCTTCGTGGACTTCGCCGATCTTATAGGTAACGCCGGTGTAGTAGAGTATCCTCTCGGTCGTCGTTGTCTTGCCGGCGTCGATGTGGGCCATGATGCCGATGTTTCTTTGTCTGTCCAGCGGTATTGTCCGTGCCAACTCTAAGACTCCTCAATCGAAGCGACTCGATTACTTTTACAGCGCCGGCTTATATGCGGCGCCCTCAAATTCCTGCCGGGACAGAGCCCGGCACTTACATGCTTGATGTTCTAAGCCCCTGACTTGGGACGTTACCAGCGGTAGTGAGCGAACGCCTTGTTGGCCTCGGCCATCTTGTGTACGTCTTCCCTCTTCTTGACCGAACCGCCCTTGTTGTTGGAGGCGTCGATGATCTCACCGGCGAGCTTGTCTTTCATCGTCTTCTCGCTGCGGGAGTTCGCGTACCCTACGAGCCACCTGAGAGCCAGAGAAAGCTTCCTGTCAGGACGGACTTCGACCGGCACCTGATAAGTCGCGCCGCCGACCCTTCTGGACTTGACCTCAAGGACAGGCTTGATGTTCTCAAGGGCCTTCTTGAAGACCTTGAGCGGCTCGCCCTTGGTCTTTTCTTCAACGACCTCGAACGCCCCGTACAGTATGGACTCCGCCTTGCTCTTCTTTCCATCAGAGGTCAGCGTGTTTATCAATTTTGCGATTACCTTGTCGCCGAACTTTGGATCCGGCAATACATCCCTTTTCGGGACACTCCCCTTACGAGGCATATTCTTCCTCCAACACGATTACGATTGATATATCAGACTAAACGGCCGCCTTTTAAGACAGGCCGGAACCAACAGCTTACTTAGGCCTCTTTGCCCCATACTTGGACCTGGCCTGCTTCCTGTCCTGAACCCCCATTGTATCAAGGGTACCCCTTATGATGTGATACCTCACACCTGGAAGATCCTTTACCCTGCCGCCCCTTATCATGACGACCGAATGCTCCTGCAGGTTGTGGCCTACGCCCGGGATGTAAGCGGTGACTTCCATGCCGTTTGTAAGCCTTACCCTTGCGACCTTACGGAGCGCAGAGTTAGGTTTCTTCGGCGTGGTCGTGTAAACCCTTACACAGACGCCTCTTTTCTGCGGACAGCTGTCAAGGGCCGGCGATGCCGTCTTGTACTTAGTCTTCTGCCTGCCTTTGCGAACGAGTTGATTAATTGTCGGCATAACTCACCTTTCACCTTTGCCTTCTGGCGTAAATCAAAGCAATCTACCAGCTTTTATTTGCCTTGTCAAGGACTATATAATCTTTTACATCGAACAGCCCTGTTTTTTTGACCTGCCGGCCGTCAAAAGACCACCCTTATCTAAACAGCCTCTACTTCCGCTACAGGAGGAGCTTCCGCCGCCTCCACGTGCGCCTGGATCTTTATGTACTTCTTGAAGCCTGCGCCTGCCGGTATGAGACGGCCCATGATGACGTTTTCCTTGAGGCCCCTCAGGTAATCTATCTTGCCCTCTACAGCGGCGCCTGTAAGCACCTTGGTCGTCTCCTGGAACGAAGCGGCGGAGATGAAGCTCTCCGTCGAGAGCGAGGCCTTGGTGATCCCCTGGAGAAGAGGCTCTGCGATAGCCGGCTTCTTGCCCTTCGTGATCACGCGGTCGTTCTCATCATCAAAGGAGTAGCGCTCGACCTGCTCGCCTATGAGGAAGTTCGTATCCCCGGAGTCCTTTATCTTTACGCGTCTGAGCATCTGCCTGACTATCGTCTCTATATGCTTGTCGTTTATCTTGACGCCCTGGAGCCTGTAGACCTCCTGAACCTCATCGACAAGATATTTGGCAAGCTCCTTTACACCGAGGACGCGAAGTATGTCGTGAGGATTCGCGCTGCCATCCATGAGCGGCTCGCCTGCCTTTACCCTGTCGCCTTCCCTGACGCTTATATGCTTACCCTTGGGGATGAGATATTCCTTGGCGTCTCCAGCCTCAGGCGTGACAAGCACCTTCCTCTTGCCCTTGGTATCCTTGCCGAACGAGACAAGACCGTCTACCTCGCTGATAACAGCTGTTTCCTTGGGTTTTCTCGCCTCGAAAAGCTCAGCGACCCTCGGAAGACCGCCTGTGATGTCCTTCGTCTTTGTCGTCTCTCTCGGTATCTTGGCTACGACGTCTCCTGCCTTGACATGGTCGCCCTCGTTTATGGTGAGGATCGCCCCTACCGGCAGAAGATACCTTGCGTCGATATTCGTCCCCGGCAGCTTGAGGGTCCTGCCCGAATCGTCCTTTATGGAGATCCTGGGCCTAAGGTCGCCTTCCTTATAGGTCACGATGACCTTGCTGGAAATGCCAAGCACCTCGTCGACCTGCTCGCGCATGGTCTTGCCGTCTTCTATATCGCCGAACCTTACCTTGCCGCTGACTTCCGTGATGATCGGTATCGTGTACGGGTCCCACTCGGCTATCAATGTGCCTGGCGTGACCTTCGTGCCCTCTTTAAGCCTGAGCCTTGCGCCGTATATGATCGGGTTTCTCTCCCTGTCCCTGCCCTGTTCGTCGACAATGGCTATATCACCATTGCGGTTCATGACTATCGCCTCGCCCTTTGAGTTCTCGGCGACGTTCAAGCCGTGGTACTTTACAACGCCCTCGTGGCGCGCCTCGATCTGGGTCTGCTCGGCCCTTCTGCTGGCCGTTCCACCTATGTGGAAGGTCCTCATCGTAAGCTGTGTGCCGGGCTCTCCGATCGACTGGGCGGCTATGACTCCGACTGATTCGCCCATATCAACCATTCTGCCTCTCGTGAGGTCTCTGCCGTAACACTTGATGCATATACCACGGGTAGAGCGGCAAGTGAGCACCGAGCGTATCTTTACCTTCTCGATACCGGCCTCCTCTATCGCGTCCATCCTTGCCTCGTCTATCTCCTCGTTCACAGGCACGATGACCTCTTTAGTGAACGGATCGACGACGTCTTCTAGCGTGACCCTTCCGAGTATCCTCTCGCCTATTGGCTCGATGACCTCGCCGCCCTCTACAAGCGACGTCATGTATATGCCGTCCAGAGTACCGCAGTCTTCTTCGGAGATGATCGCGTCCTGCGCGACATCGACGAGCCTTCTGGTCAAGTAACCAGAGTTGGCTGTCTTAAGAGCTGTATCCGCGAGACCCTTTCTGGCGCCGTGCGTCGAGATGAAGTACTGGAGGACCGTGAGGCCTTCCCTGAAGTTGGCGGTGATCGGTGTTTCGATGATCTCGCCGGAAGGCTTGGCCATAAGGCCTCTCATGCCTGCCAGCTGTCTGATCTGCTGCGCGGAACCCCTGGCGCCCGAGTCGGCCATGATGAATATCGGGTTGAAGCTCGGCATGAGCCTTTCAACGCCGTGTTCGTCCTTCACCAGATCCGTGCCGAGCTCTCTCAGCATCTCTTCGGCGATCTCTTCGGTGGCCTGCGCCCAGATGTCGATGACCTTGTTGTAGCGCTCGCCGTCTGTTATCAGACCCTCGTTGTACTGCTTTTGTATCTCTTTTACTTCGTCATAAGCCTTGTCAAGAAGCTTCCCCTTCATCTTGGGTATCTTCATGTCGTCTATGCAGATGGATATGCCGGCCTTGGTGGCGTACTGATATCCGAGATCCTTGAGCCTGTCAGCAAGTATTACGGTCTCTTTGGAGCCTGAACGCCTGTAGCAGATGTCTATGAGATCGGCCAGGCGCTTCTTGTCCATGACCTTGTTGATCTCTTCGAACTTGAGCGACGGCGGGATGACCTCCAACAGGATTATCCTGCCGACAGTCGTGTCGACAAGGACACCGTCGAGCTTCACCTTGACTGCGGCCTGGAGATGCACCTCTCCGCTGTCATAAGCTGCCCTGACCTCGTCTCTCGAAGAAAACCTCTTGCCCTCGCCCTTGACGCCCGGGCGGTCACGCGAAAGGTAATAAAGACCCAGGACGATATCCTGCGTAGGAACGATGATCGGCTTTCCGTGCGCAGGCGAAAGTATGTTGTTCGTAGACATCATCAGGACCCTGGCCTCGACCTGCGCCTCTATCGAAAGAGGGACGTGGACGGCCATCTGGTCTCCGTCAAAGTCGGCGTTAAAGGCCGTACAGACGAGCGGATGGAGCTGAATGGCCTTGCCCTCGATAAGTATCGGCTCGAAGGCCTGTATGCCGAGCCTGTGGAGCGTAGGAGCTCTGTTAAGCAGCACAGGATGCTCTCTTATGACCTCGTCGAGGACGTCCCATACCTCAGGGCGCTCCTTCTCGAGCATCTTCTTTGCGCTCTTTATTGTGGTGGCGTATCCCTTCTCTTCAAGCCTCTGATAGATGAACGGCTTAAAGAGCTCAAGAGCCATCTTCTTCGGCAGACCGCACTGATGAAGCCTCAGGTCAGGCCCGATGACGATGACCGAACGGCCTGAATAGTCGACCCTCTTTCCGAGGAGGTTCTGCCTGAAACGTCCGCCCTTGCCCTTTATCATGTCGCTCAGGGATTTAAGCGGCCTCTTGTTCTGGCCGGTGATGATGCGTCCTCTCCTGCCGTTATCAAAGAGCGCGTCAACAGCCTCCTGGAGCATCCTCTTCTCGTTCCTGATGATGATGTCAGGGGCGTTTAATTCCATAAGCCTTTTCAGGCGGTTGTTCCTGTTTATGACCCTTCTGTAGAGGTCGTTAAGGTCGGATGTGGCAAACCTTCCGCCGTCAAGCGGCACAAGAGGCCTCAGATCAGGCGGTAGCACCGGTATGACCTCAAGGACCATCCACTCAGGCTTGTTGCCGGAGTTCAGGAAGGCATCGACGACCTTTAATCTCTTTGCGATCCTCTTCTTCTTCGCGTCGGAAGAGGTCTTTTTCATCTCGGCTCTCAGCTCGGCTGAGATCTTGGGAAGGTCCTTGGCGCGAAGGATCGCCCTTATAGCCTCAGCTCCCATGCCTGCTACAAAACCGTCAAATCCCCACTTCTCTATCGACTTCTGGTACTTCTCCTCATTGAGGAGCTCGCCTTCCTTCATATCGGTCTCTTTCGGGTCGAGAACTACGTAGTTCTCGTAATAGAGCACCCTTTCGAGTTCCTTGAGCGTCATGTCGAGCATGGCGCCTATCCTTGAAGGCAGCGACCTGAGAAACCATATATGGGCTACCGGAGTGGCCAGTTCGATGTGCCCAAGCCTCTCTCTCCTGACATTGGAAGGGATAACCTCGACGCCGCACTTTTCGCAGACAACGCCCCTGTGCTTCATCCTCTTGTATTTGCCGCAGTTGCACTCAAAGTCCTTTACAGGACCGAATATCTTAGCGCAGAAGAGGCCATCACGCTCAGGCTTAAAAGTCCTGTAGTTGATCGTCTCAGGCTTTTTTACCTCACCGTGAGACCATTCCCTTATCCTCTCAGGCGAGGCGATGGATATCTTTATAGCTGTGAAGTCCATCGGCTTTCTATGCTTTTCAAAAAGAGCCGCAAGATTTTCCAATTGTTACCTCCTTTTTTGACAGGCTGCAGGCCCGGCCGCAGTTCGACGGTCACGGACAAGGCCGTCTGCCGCGATGAGGCCGGCAGACTTGAGAGCGGCGCTAATTGGTTCAGTCCTCTATTTCTTCTTCTATGAGGCCCATGTCCAGGCCGAGGCTCTGAAGCTCTTTTATAAGGACACTGAACGACTCCGGTATGGTCGGTTCAAGCGAGTAGTTGCCTGTAACGATCGACTCGTACATCTTGGTCCTTCCCGGAACGTCGTCAGACTTTACCGTGAGGAACTCCTGGAGGCAATGCGCCGCGCCGTAGGCTTCCATCGCCCAGACTTCCATCTCTCCAAGCCTCTGGCCTCCGAACTGCGCCTTTCCGCCGAGCGGCTGCTGGGTGACAAGCGAGTACGGGCCTGTTGACCTTGCATGGATCTTGTCATCGACAAGGTGATGGAGCTTCATCATGTACATGGCGCCGACCGTGACATCCTGGTCGAAAGGCTCGCCAGATCTCCCGTCATAGAGCTTCATCTTGCCGTTTAGTGGCAGCTGCGCCATCTCAAGGGCTTCCTTGACGTCGTTTTCAGTAGCGCCGTCAAAGACCGGCGAGGCCATCGGCACGCCCTTGGAAAGCCTGCGGGCCGCCTCATGGATCTCATCGTCGGAGAGGCTGTTTATGAACTTGCTGAACTCATGCGACCCGTATATCTTCTTGATCCGCTCCCTGAGTACGTTGGGGCCGGAGTTCTTCTCTATAAGCGTCTTTATCGAACCGCCGAGCCTTTTTCCCGCCCACCCGAGATGCGTCTCGAGTATCTGGCCGATATTCATACGCGAAGGGACGCCGAGCGGATTAAGCACGATATCAACCGACATTCCGTCGGCGAGATACGGCATGTCTTCCTCAGGGAGTATCCTTGATATGACACCCTTGTTACCGTGGCGTCCGGCCATCTTGTCGCCGACAGAGACCTTCCTCTTCATGGCGATGTAGACCTTGACCATCTTGATGACGCCCGGGGGAAGCTCATCGCCCCTCTTGAGCCTGTTTATCCTGTCGTCGAATACGACCTTGATGAGATCCACCTGCTCGGTCAGAGTCCCGAGCATCTCGGAGACCTCGCTCTCAGCCTTCTCGTCAGCCGGTATTATCTCATGCCACTTTGACTGAGGGATAGCGTCAAGGACCTCGTCAGTAATAGGCTTTCCCTTGCTGAGTACGGTATTGCCTTTCTTGTCGGTTATCCTGACCTGCGACTTCTTGTTAAGGAGGATCTTCCTGACCCTTGTGAAGGTCGACTCCTTGACGATGCTGATCTCGTCCTCGCGGTCCTTAAGAAGGCGGGAGACTTCCCTGTCCTCTATAGAACGGCTCCTCTCGTCTTTCTCGGAGCCCTTTCTTGAAAAGACCTTTGCGTCGATAACAACGCCCTCGATGCCTGGAGGCACCCTTAACGAGGTGTCCTTCACGTCCTCGGCTTTCTCGCCGAATATCGCGCGAAGGAGCTTTTCCTCAGGTGAAAGCTGGGTCTCGCCCTTCGGAGTGATCTTTCCTACGAGTATGTCGCCGGGCGCTACCTCCGCGCCGATGCGTATTATACCGCTCTCGTCGAGGTCCTTGAGCGCCTCGTCGCCGACGTTCGGTATGTCTCTCGTGACCTCTTCTTTCCCGAGCTTTATGTCCCTGGCTACGACCTCGAACTCCTCGATATGGACTGAGGTGAAGACGTCGTCCTTCAGGAGCCTTTCGCTGAGAAGTATGGAGTCTTCGAAGTTGTATCCGCCCCACGGCATGAACGCGACAAGGACGTTTTGTCCGAGCGCCAGCTCGCCTTCGTTAGTGGAGGGGCCGTCTGCAATGACCTGGCCCTGTTTCACGACGTCGCCCCTGAAGACGATCGGCTTCTGGTTTAAGCATGTATTCTGGTTCGATCTTCTGAACTTTGTCAGATTGTATATATCGACGCCGCCGGCGTCGTTCCTGATGACTATCCTTGTGGCATCGACAGCTTCGACGACACCCGGCGCCTTCGCGAGTATGGTGACGCCGGAATCCATCGCAACTACGCTCTCCATGCCTGTGCCCACGATCGGGGCCTCGGTGCGGATGAGCGGAACAGCCTGCCTCTGCATGTTTGAGCCCATGAGCGCCCTGTTGGCGTCGTCATTCTCAAGGAACGGGATGAGCGCGGCCGCCACGCTGACGAGCTGGTTCGGGGAGACGTCCATGAGGGTTACATCCTCAGGACGCGCCATTATGAACTCGCCGCCCTTTCTCGCCGATACGAAGTCGCTCGTGAACCTGCCGTCTTTGTCCATCGATGCGTTTGCCTGCGCTATGACGTGATCTTCCTCGTCAAGCGCCGAGAGGTACATGATCCTGACGGAGACCTTTCCGTCCTTTACCTCGCGGTAAGGGGTCTCGATGAAGCCGTAGTCGTTGACCCTTGCGTATGTCGACAGAGATACGATGAGGCCGATGTTCGGTCCCTCTGGCGTCTCAATAGGGCATATACGTCCGTAATGGGTCGCGTGGACGTCTCTTACCTCGAAGCCCGCTCTCTCCCTTGTAAGACCTCCAGGCCCGAGGGCGGAAAGCCTTCTCTTATGGGTTATCTCAGAGAGAGGGTTGGTCTGGTCCATGAACTGCGACAACTGGCTTGACCCGAAAAATTCCTTTATGACAGCCGAGACCGGCTTGGGGTTTATAAGATCATGAGGCATCAGGGTCTCTAATTCCCCGAGGCTCATCCTTTCCTTTACAGCCCTCTCCATCCTGAGAAGCCCTATCCTGTACTGGTTCTCAAGGAGCTCGCCTACAGACCTTACGCGGCGGTTTCCGAGGTGATCGATATCATCGACCGTGCCCTGGCCGTTCCTGAGAAGGACAAGGTACCTGACCACATCGAGGATGTCTTCCTTCCTGAGCGTAGATACCTCAAGAGGGACGTCCGTGTAGCCGAGCTTGCGGTTGATCTTGAGCCTGCCGACCTTCGAGAGGTCGTAGCGCTCAGGATTGAAGAAAAGGTCATTGAAAAAAGAGGTAGCCGTATCGACCGTCGGAAGATCGCCCGGCTTGAGCCTCTTGTATATTTCTATCCTGGCGTTGAGCGTCAGGTTGGAGATCGGATCGTCGGAGTGGTGCTTCCTGTACTCTACGACAGCCTTTGTGTCCTCGGAGCCGATCTTGTCGTTAAGGAGCGTCTCCCTGAAGAACGGGCCGTAGGCCTCGATCAGGAGGAGCTTGAAGCTATTGATGCCCCTTCTCGACATCTCGTCAAGCTTGTCCATAGCGAGAAGCTGGTTGCACTCGAGGATCACTTCTCCGGTGTTCGGATCGACTATGTCGCGCGAGGCGACCTTGCCTACGATGTCTTCAACCTCGACAGGTATGTACTTTATCCCTGCGGCCACGAGCTTCCTGATGGCCAGCCTCGTGAACTTCCTGTCCTTCTTTACGATCGTCTCGCCTGTGGTCGTGTCCTTGATATCCCTGCTCGCCTTCTGGCCTACAAGGTACTCAGGCTCCACGCTCTTCATTATCTTCTTGCCGTCAAGGACTATCTCTTCGCTCGGGTAGAAATAATTGAGCATCTCCTCTACGGAGTAGCCGAGCGCCTTTAACAGTATCGTTGCGGGCATCTTTCTTCTTTTGTCGATGCGGACGTAAAGCCAGTCCTTCTGGTCGAACTCGAAGTCGAGCCAGGAGCCGTGATAAGGTATGACCCTCGCGGTATAAAGGACCTTGCCGGTGAACCCCTTTGGTTTTTCGAACTCGAAAAAGACGCCTGGGGACCTGTGCAGCTGGCTTACGATGACCCTCTCAGTGCCGTTAATAATAAAACTTCCGTTGTCGGTCATCAGCGGGATCTCGCCGAAATAGACCTCCTGCTCTTTTATATCGCGTATGGACTGGGAACCTGTCTCAAGGTCCTTATCCCACATTATCAGCCTGACCATGACCTTGATCGGAGCGGCATAGGTCATGCCCTTCTGGTGACATTCCTCTACAGTATACTTGGGCTCGAGCAACAGGTATTTAACAAACTCAAGAGATGCGGTGCCGCTGAAATCCTTTATAGGGAAAGCGCTTTTGAATACCGTCTGAAGGCCAAAATCGCTTCTAGCCTCCGGTTTGGCATCAAGTTGCAGGAATTGGACGAATGACTTTTTCTGTACCTCGATGAGGTTCGGCATGCTGACGACTTTGCCGATACGGGAGTAATCCTTACGGAGTATCTGCCCGCTGACTACGTGAGAGGAAGCCATATTTTATTCCGCTCCTTTTTAGAATCCTACAGTAGAATCGCCCGCCGGCATATTGCCGGCGGGCTGATCCCTTATATGGTACAGATGAGCATGCGCCGCAAAACCGCCGCGCACGGGCCGAGCTTCCCGGGTCCGCGCTCTGGGGCGCGGCCTGCCGGGTACTTGAGATTACTGGATCTCTACCTTCGCGCCTGCGCTCTCTACCTGCTTCTTTATCTTCTCTGCCTCGTCCTTTGAGATGGCTTCCTTCAGGGTCTTCGGCGCGCCTTCGACAAGATCCTTCGCTTCCTTGAGGCCGAGACCTGTGATGGCCCTTACTTCCTTGATGACCTTTATCTTCTCTGCGCCCGCTTCCTTGAGCACAACGGTGAACTCGGTCTTCTCTGCGGCTGCGGCAACCGGTGCGGCTGCGGCGGCTACGGCTACAGGGGCGGCTGCTGATACGCCGAACTTCTCCTCAAGCTCCTTTACGAGGCCTGCGAGATCGAGTACCGACATGTTCTCTATATATTTTATTACGTCTGCCTTTGTTATCTCTGACATCTTGAATCCCTCCTGTTAGGTTGATTTCTATTTAATATCTCAATTAGCCTGCGATTGCGGTTACGCCTGCGCTCCGGCCGCTTCCTTCTGGTCCTTTATGGCGTTAAGCGCATAGAGGAGCTTCGTTGGCACGCCGTTCAATACGCGGGCAAATCCGGTTATCGGGCCGTTCATCGTCGCGAGTAGCTGAGCGACAAGCACATCTCTCGGCGGAAGCTCCGCAAGTCCCTGTATCTCGGCGAGCGTCAGCATCTGATTGCCGAGCGAGCCTGCCTTGATCTTCAGCTTCGGCTGGTCCTTTGCGAACTGGACAAGCGCCTTTGCGGCGGCCGCGGCGTCCTTGTAGCTGAACGCTATAGCGGACGGCCCCTTGAGCGATGCGCACACCGACTCGATAGGAGTGCCCTTGAACACCCTTCTTGAAAGCGTGTTCCTGACCACCTTGAAGTCTATGGACGCTTCCCTCAGAGCCTTTCTCATCACGGTCATATCAACGGCCTTTATGCCCTGATACTCGGCGACGAAAGTCGCGTTTGCCCTTGCGAGCTTTTCCTGCAAGTCTTCTACTACTTTTACCTTGAGCGTTTTTTCCAATCTCTTTACCTCCTTTCTGTCCTCGAACTCCGTCAAAGACAGAAGAGCTCCGGGCCTAAAAAACAGATGTGCGCATGAGACGACTCCCCCCAATGAACGGTAGGGATCTCCCGCGCTTATCTATAAGGGCCTCGGTAGGATTATTAAGCCGCATGGCCCCTACTGTCTTTGACCGATATCCGATTTTTATTTTATTGAAGACCTTGCGGGCCGAGCCGCTTAAAACCCCGACAGGGGTCTTAAGCAGGTCAAGCCGCGCAGTCGTCTTCGTTGATCAAGACCCGAACAACAGGCCTACTTGAACATGTTCCTGACTTCTACGGTATCGAGCTTTATGCTCGGGCCCATCGTAGTCGACAAGAAAAGGCTTCTCAGGTATATGCCCTTGCTGGAGGATGGCTTTGCCTTTACTATGGCGTCCATGAGCTTCAGGAAGTTTTCCTTGAGCTTGGTCGGACCGAAGGAGGCCTTTCCTACCGGGACGTGTATGTTGCCGGCCTTATCGACCCTGAACTCCACCTTTCCTGCCTTAAGCTCAGTGACCGCCTTTTTCACGTCAAAGGTGACCGTACCAAGCTTCGGGTTCGGCATAAGGCCCCTTGGCCCAAGCACCTTTCCGAGCTTTCCTACCGCGCCCATTATATCGGGTGTGGCGACGATCGCGTCGAAATCAAGCCAGCCCTTGGAGATCTTCTCGATCATATCCTCAGCGCCGACAAAGTCAGCTCCGGCCTCTCTGGCCTCCGCGTCCTTTTCGCCCTTGGCTATGACCAGGACCCTGACAGCTCTTCCGAGACCGTGAGGAAGGACAATCGTCCCTCTTACCATCTGCTCCGGATGCTTCGGGTCGACTCCAAGACGGCCTGAGACCTCTACTGTCTCATCAAACTTCGCGCATATCGTCTCCGGCACTAACGTAAAACCGCCTTCGAGATCATACGCGCGATCTTTTTCTACCTTTGCCTTTGCCGCTTCAAACTTCTTTCCCATCTTATTTGCCCTCCACCGTGATACCCATGCTGCGCGCCGTGCCCTCGATCGTCTTTATCGCCGTCTCGAGGCTCCCGGCAGTAAGGTCCTGAAACTTCAGCTTCGCAATATCCTCTACCTGCTTGCTCGACACCTTCCCGACCTTCGTCTTGTTAGGCTCCTTGGAGCCCTTCTCGATGCCGGCGGCCTTGAGAAGAAGTATCGGGGCAGGAGGCGTCTTTGTGATAAAAGAGAAAGACCTGTCGGAATAGACCGTGATGACGACCGGAGTTATCATCCCTTCCTGGGCCTGAGTCCTTGCGTTAAACGTCTTGCAGAACTCCATGATGTTCACGCCGTGCTGGCCGAGCGCCGGGCCTACAGGAGGCGACGGGTTGGCCTTTCCGGCCGGTATCTGAAGCTTGATCTGTCCGGTAACTTTTTTTGCCATGATTTAGACCTCTTTTCCGGCCCCGTAGCCTTATCGGCCGGGCCGCGACTTTCTCGTTAATGTGCGTATCACTGCCTGAATATATAAACTACGACTTTTCAACCTGCACAAAGTCGAGCTCAACTGGTGTGGCCCTTCCGAAGATGCTTACCAGGACCCTCAACTTGCCCTTGTCCGGCTTGACCTCTTCGACGATGCCGGCGAAGTTGGTGAACGGCCCATCCACGACCCGTACGTTCTCGCCCCTGTCAAAGAGCACCTTGGGCTTGGGCCTCACGGCGCCTTCTTCCATCTGGCGGGTGATCTTCATCACCTCTTCGTCAGATATGGAAGGAGGTGCCTCCTGGCCGCCTACGAAGCCGGTGACCTTGGGGATGCCCTTGACTATATGCCAGGTGTCGTCGTTAAGCTCCATGTTCAGAAGTATATAGCCGGGGAAAAACTTCCTCGTCGATGTCTTCTTAACGCCTTTGACCATGTCGACGACCTTTTCAGTCGGGACCAGTACGTCCCCGAAGAAGGCCTCCATACCGGTCTGCTTTATCTTCTCCTCAAGGGCTGCTTTTACCTTGTTTTCATACCCTGAGTAGGTATGCACGACATACCATTTTTTTGCCATATCACCTCAATTCAGAATAAGGCCTATAAGTTTGGATATGACGAGATCAGCAAGCCCCAGAAATATCGCTAAAACGACTGTTACCGCAAGTACGACCCAGGTCGACGTGATGGTCTGCTGCTTCGTCGGCCAGACTACCTTCCTGAGTTCCTGCCTTGATTCCGTGTAAAACTGCTTTGCCTTGTCTATCTTCTCCATCGCCTTCCGTTTGCGACCGCGGTTTTTTTTGCGGCCCCGCTCTGCCGGTGCCTGGTAAAAACGCCTTCCGGCGCTTTGATTATCTGGCAGGCCAGGAGGGATTCGAACCCCCAACATGCGGTTTTGGAGACCGCCGCTCTAGCCGTTGGAGCTACTGGCCTTTAGTTGTGACGCGCCGGCAGCGGTTAGGCCGCCGGGTTTGCGCCGCGACGTTACTTCGTTTCCTTATGCGGCGTGTGCTTGCGGCAGAACTTGCAGAACTTCTTTATCTCAAGCCTGTCCGGTATGGTCTTCTTGTTCTTCGTCGTCGAATAGTTCCTGCGCTTGCATTCAGTGCAAGCCAGCGTGATAATATCTCTCATCTGCTCCTCCGCCGGACCAGAGGCCCGGTCCGATTGCCTCTAATATTTTTTCGCTTATGCGAGAATCTTTGTTACGACGCCTGCGCCGACCGTTCTGCCGCCCTCGCGGATGGCGAACCTGAGGCCTTCTTCCATGGCTATCGGGCATATAAGCTCGACCGACAAGGCCACGTTGTCTCCCGGCATTACCATCTCCGTCCCCTCTGGAAGGGTCGCTATGCCGGTAACGTCAGTCGTCCTGAAGTAGAACTGGGGCCTGTAGCCGTTGAAAAACGGGGTGTGGCGCCCTCCCTCTTCCTTCGCAAGGACGTAGACCTCGCACATGAACTTCGTGTGCGGAGTGATCGAGCCCGGCTTCGCAAGCACCTGGCCTCTCTCAACGTCTTCCTTCTTCGTGCCTCTGAGAAGCGCGCCGATGTTGTCGCCTGCGCGGCCTTCGTCAAGAAGCTTCCTGAACATCTCTACTCCCGTGATCGTCGTCTTCACGGTATCGCGTATGCCGATGATCTCGACCTCTTCGCCTATCTTTATGATGCCTCTTTCCACCCTGCCGGTGACAACCGTACCACGGCCGGATATGGAGAATACGTCTTCTACTGGCATAAGGAACGGCTTGTCGATGTCCCTCTTCGGGTCCGGTATGTATGTATCAAGGCTGTCTGTGAGCTGGTGTATCGCGCCGCACCACTGACACTCCTTCTTTCCGCATCCGCACTCAAGTATCTTAAGCGCGCTGCCCTTTACGAACGGGATGTCGTCGCCAGGGAACTTGTACTGGTTCAAAAGCTCTCTTACCTCAAGCTCTACGAGGTCGAGAAGCTCGGAGTCGTCGACCATGTCTACCTTATTGAGGAATACGACTACGTACGGTACGCCAACCTGGCGGGCCAGGAGGATATGCTCTCTCGTCTGAGGCATCGGGCCGTCAGCGGCAGAGACGACAAGTATCGCTCCGTCCATCTGCGCGGCGCCTGTGATCATGTTCTTGATGTAGTCGGCATGACCCGGGCAGTCGATATGAGCGTAATGTCTCTTGTCGGTCTGGTACTCGACGTGCGAGATAGAGATCGTAACGCCGCGCTCTCTCTCTTCCGGAGCCTTGTCTATGTTCTCGTATGCGAGAAACTCTGCGTACCCTCTGGAAGCGAGCACCTTTGTTATCGCCGCGGTCAAAGAAGTCTTACCGTGGTCAACGTGGCCGATGGTGCCTACGTTCAGATGAGTCTTGCCTCTCTCGAATTTTGCCTTGCCCATTGTTTCCTCCGGATTAAATAATTTGTCTGCGACGCCGGCGCACAGCACATGGAGCCCATGAGCGGGATCGAACCGCTGACCTCTTCCTTACCAAGGAAGTGCTCTGCCAACTGAGCTACATGGGCGTTGCCGTTCAAGCCCGCCGCGCCCTTAGCCTGCGCAGCCTTTGATCTCATTTCTGGAGCGGGTGATGGGAATCGAACCCACGCTATCAGCTTGGAAGGCTGAAGTTCTACCATTGAACTACACCCGCATCTGATACATCCGACATCAAAAATGCGGGGCCTGTCCGCCCCGGGTATAAATGGTGGAGAGGGAAGGATTCGAACCTTCGAAGGCTGAGCCAGCAGATTTACAGTCTGCCCCCTTTGGCCGCTCGGGAACCTCTCCGTGAAAAAACATTTGCCTTCCGCAGCCCTTGCTCAAACCTTTAATGACGCCTGGACGAGTAACTGAGGTTCTACAGTCCGCGAAAACAAGACATGCGTACGCAGCTTTGAGCCGAGGCCGCAGGCAGAGTTCGTTATCCGGCCCTTACAGATCGTCTCCATAAAGGCATCGGAGAATCAACTGGAGCTGGCGATGGGACTCGAACCCGCAACCTGCTGATTACAAATCAGCTGCTCTACCATTGAGCTACGCCAGCGTAAAACCCTGAAAAACCAGCAAAACAATTCCAGACGCCCATCCGGCTGGCCGAACGGCGGAAAATGAATTTAAATATATAAAACATAACCATGCGTTTGTCAAGCTATATTTAAAAGTATTTTAAGCCTGTTGCGCGATTATCAGCATGGGACAAGGGCGAGCTGCATCAGAAATAATAGCGCGCCCCCATCAAAAAAAGAGCGCCCCCGCCCCGAAAGATCCAGACTAGACCGTCTTGGGCTTTGTCGCCCCTGTTGTCGATGCGAGGTATCCTTCGATAAACTCGTCGATCGCCCCGTCAAGCACTGCGTCCGTGTTGCCTGTCTCAACCCCGGTCCGGTGGTCTTTAACCATCCTGTAGGGTTGCAGCACATAGGAGCGGATCTGAGAGCCCCATGCTATGTCCTTTTTCTCCTTGTTGTACTCATCCATCTTCTCTTCCTGTTCCTTGACCTTGAGCTCATAGAGGCGCGACCTCAAGAGCTTCATCGCCGTAGCCTTGTTCTTGTGCTGGCTCCTCTCATTCTGACACTGGACGACGATGCCTGTAGGCTCGTGCGTTATCCTTATAGCAGAGTCGGTCTTGTTGACGTGCTGGCCGCCCGCGCCGCTTGCCCTGAAGGTATCCACCCTGAGATCAGCCTCGTTTATATCGACGACAATGTCGTCTTCTACCTCCGGATAGACAAAGACCGATGCGAACGACGTATGTCTCCTCTTATTCGCGTCAAAAGGAGATATCCTCACGAGGCGGTGTACTCCCATCTCAGCCTTCAGATAGCCGTAGGCGTACTCGCCCGAGACCGTCAGAGTCACGCCCTTTACCCCTGCCTCGTCTCCGGGCTGGTAGTCGACCGTCTCTACCGAGAAGCCGCGCCTTTCCGTCCACCTGAGGTACATCCTCAAAAGGATTGACGCCCAGTCCTGCGCCTCGGTGCCGCCTGCCCCTGCGTTTATCGAGATTATCGCGTTCCTGCGGTCGTTCTCGCCGGAGAGCATCGTCCTCACCTCTGAGGCGCGTATCTGCGCCTTTGCCTCGGTGATCTTCGCCTCGGCCTCAAGGGCCGCGCCGTTGTCATGGGCCTCCTCGGCAAGCTCGATCATTATCTCGGCCTCCTCAACAAGGGACCTTATCCTGTCGAGCGCCTCGGAGCCGGCGGTAAGCTCGGACTTCCTCTTAAGCAGCCTCTGCGCCTCGGCCTGATCAGACCATATCGCAGGGTCCGAGATGCGGGCCTCTATCTCACGCAGTTCTTCAACCCTTGAATCCTGGTCAAAGAAAACCTCTAAGCTCTTCGAATTTGCCCTTTACAGCCCCAAGACCTTCTTTTATCTCCTCAAACATCTCTACTACCTCCGCCTTGAAATTGACAACGCAAACAGACAGACTATTACCGTCGATCCGATGGCGAAGATATCGCCGTACATGGTATAAAAACCGGATACGCCCTGCCTGAACCTGACCTTCGAGGTGAGAACCGTCCTTTCAAAAAGAGCAGTCTTGTCTACCACCCTTCCGACAGGGTCTATAATGGCGCTTATGCCTGTGTTTGCCGACCTTACCAGATAGCTCCTGTTCTCTACAGCGCGCAGCACCGTCATATCAAGGTGCTGGTACGGAGCTGAGGTCCGGCCGAACCAGCCGTCATTGGTTATGTTCACAAGGAGCGTTGCGCCGTTTTTAACAGCCCCCCTCGCTATCTCAGGGAATATCGCCTCATAGCAGATAAGTATCCCGAGCCCTTCCTTGCCGAGCTTTATAGGCACAGGCCCGACGCCTTCGGCAAAATCACCGATACCGGCCGTAAGCTTGCTGACAAAAGGGAGCATCGTTCTCAGAGGCACATACTCGCCGAACGGCACGAGGTGGATCTTATCATACCTGCCGATCGTCTCGCCTTGAGGGGAGAGGAGATACGCGCTGTTATAAAAATCATAAGCGCCATTTGACGCATTTCTCACATACGACGGGCTTCCGGTCAGGATGAAACTCCCGGCCTCTTTAGCCGAACGGCCCGGGATACCTTTTTCAACCCTCTCTTTTTCATAGTAGAACGGCATGGCCGTCTCCGGCCAGACTATGAGACTCGCCCCGCTGCCTGCCGCCTCACGGGTAAGTCCGGAGTATATTTCCAGCGTCTCGTCCTCCATGGACTTATCCCACTTGACAGACTGGTCTATCGAACCCTGCGCAACAGCGGCGGTAATAGAGGTCCAGCTCTGGGCGTCCCTATCAACGATGCTGATCTTTATCAGTCCGTATGCGGCGACCGACAGAAGAAGGACTCCGGCCGCTATCGCAGCCCTTGAAGGAGAGGCCGCCTGTCTGTCGCTCACGCGCCTGACGATGAGAAAGACCGCCGTGTTGACCGCCATGACAACGAAAGAGACGCCCCATACCCCAGTCATATCGGCTATCTGTATGATCGGCAGATAAGAGGCCTGCGAATACCCGAGAAGCACCCAGGGAAACCCTGTAAGCAGATGCGCCCTCACGTACTCGAGAGCGACCCAAGCCGCAGGGACCATAAGCACCCTCACAAGGCCGTCGCTTTTTTCGGAGGCTACGAAGAACCACCCAAACAGGCCCCAATAGAGGCTCGTGTATATAACGAGGACGAGCATCACGGCAACGGCGGCGAAGATCGGCACACCGCCGTAGTAATACATCGAGTGGACTACCCAGTACAAGGTGGAGAGAAAAAACGCGCCGCCTGCGGCAAACCCCAGAAGGAACCCTCTCTTCCTGGAGCCCCCTTCTATCGCGTACATTACAGGGACAAAGGCCCCCCAGGCGAGAAACCCGGCCCCGAAAGGCGCAAAGGCAAAGACCAGGACAAACCCGGAGATAAGCGCGGCTGTCAGCTTTTTCATTTGATCGTCATGAAGAACAGGCGAAAGATGAGGAAGGTGAGCCCTGAGCCAAGTAGCGCCCCTAAGACGACCTCCATCCTGGTATGTATCCCTCCGACAAGCCTCGAATGGCTGACCATAACGGCCAGTACGAAGGCGAAGATAACAATAAGAGGGTCGAGTGTCAACAGAGTAATGGCGGTAAAGATGGAAAATGCCACGGCAGAGTGGCCGCTCGGCATGCCGCCGTGCAAAGGCGTCCCCTTTCCCTTCCCCAGCGTGGCCTTGAGGACAACAACGGAGATAAGAACGAGTAGAAGCGCGATTATTGCGATGTGCCCTGCGAACATCCCTGCCTCCCTTAAGGCTACAGCCATCGAGCCGTAGAGGTACTTTGAAAATATCATGTACGCCACGATGACCACGCCGACGGATGATATGAGCACAGCGCCGGCTGAGACGTCCTTTGCGTATTTTGCCAGGAGGTTGTGCTTGTCCTCCACCAGATTGACGACCTCTTCGAGCGCGGTATTCATCATCTCCGCGAAAAGGAGTATCACGATGGCCATCGCGAACAAGACAAACTCGACGACCGGCAGCTCAAGGAGAAGGCTCAATATCAGCGCGCACGCGGCGATGACGTAATGGTACCTTATATGCCTCTGCGTCTTAAAGGCGTAGATGACGCCCTCGATCGCGCAGTTGAGGGACTGGTACCATCCCTTCGGCTTTATTATCTCTCTCGGCTCGTCCATATCTGTTTTCAATATCCCGTCATGTCAGATGTAGTGCATATAACGGAGCATGGCAAGGGCCGCGAGCATCATCAGAGACATTATCGCTACAGCCTCGATGCGCCTGAGGCCGTGCACCTTCTCCAGTATGAAAATGTTCACCGGGATGGACCAGAGGCTGGCCACCATCCCGAAAAGAGGGACGACCTGTGTCCACGTTATGATGGAGCCGAAGGAGACCGCCCTGAAGTATTCCCCAAACGTCGCTTTGCCGCCAAAGAGGCGCGCTATAAGGTGGAACACGAACATGAATAACGCGTACGAGACGACGTTCAAAAAGGGCATGGCAAGGATGAGGAACGTTACATCCTTGACCGCTACCGCCCCTGTCATGAGCATGCCTGCCCCTGCCGCCACACCGCCTATCACAAGTACCATGACCCCGGGGAGGAATGCCTTTTCGTCCTTTGCGACTTCTAACGCCGCTGTTCCGTCAAGCCTCAATATGCGAAGCCCCTTGATGAGATAACCCTTGTAGTCCAATCCTGTCGAACCTTTCCTTTTGCCGCCCCGCAAGGACTCTCTGATCAGCAGATCTATTATTGCCGATATTACTGTCTGGCATACTGACAGAGAACGGTCCGGGTGAAACGACTGATTTTTTCAAATTGCCTTGCACTCGACCGAGACGCGGCTCCGTATACCGGGGCTTGTATGTCAGGTCAAAAAAAAGCCTTCTCCCTCAATATCTCAAGGAGCTCCTCTTCCTTCACCTTCATCTCCCTTGCCTGACGCCCGCCCTTGACATGATCGTAGCCGAGAAGGTGCAAAAGACCGTGCACGATGAGCCTTCCAAGCTCCTCATCGATGGAGACGTCAAACGAGACTGCCTGAGCGGTCGCCCTCTCGACGGATATCACTATGTCTCCGAGCAGAAGCTCGTCGTCCATCGGGAAGCTCAGGACATCCGTCGGCTTGTCTTTTTTCCTGTATGCTAGGTTCAAAGCGTGTATCTCGGCATCATCGGTGAGAAGGACGCTTACCTCGCCGTGGTCATATCCCAAGCCTTTTAAGGCGGTCTCTGACATCTTTTTTATCTTCGTCCCTTTTTTCGCCCTTGACCTGTCCAGCACCGATACCTTCAACACCGTCCTCCCTCGTTATAAAAGCCGGTTCAGGGTAATCTATCCTGTGATGATAGATCCCGGCAAAGACCCTGTTGAAGCTCTTGGTTATGGCATGCAGGTCTTTTAGCGTAAGCTCGCACTCGTCTAACTGCCCGTCGGTAAATATCTTATTGACTATCTTCTGCGTAAGCCACTGTATCTTATCCGGGGTTGGGTCAGTAATGGTCTTGCTGGCGGCCTCTATGGCGTCGGCGAGCATGACAAGGCCCGCCTCCTTTGTCTGAGGCTTCGGCCCTGGATACCTGTAGTCGATCTCGTCAACCGATTGACCGTCCGCACCTGAGTTCTTTGCCTTCTGGTAAAAATACATTATGAGCGACGTACCGTGATGCTGGTTTATCACATCGATGATCTCCGAGCCCAGCCTGTACTTGCCTGCAAGCTCCACCCCTTCCTTCACATGGTTTAACAGGATAAGAGAGCTCATCGACGGCGCAAGCTTATCGTGCCTGTTCTCATGAGAGATGTTCTCGATGAAATAGGCCGGCATCTTGAGCTTTCCGATGTCATGATAATAGGCCGCGACCCTTGCCAGAAGCGGATTGGCGTTGATAGATTCGGCCGCCGCCTCCACAAGAGTGCCTATTACTATAGAGTGGTGATATGTCCCAGGGGCCCTTACGGCTAGCTCCTTCAAAAGAGGATGGTCCATCCTCGAAAGCTCAAGGAGCCTGATGTTAGTCGTATACTGGAACGCCACTTCGAGGAGCGGCGCTATGCCGATCGCGAGGACAGCCGTCACCATGCCGTTTAAGAACCCGGCGACGACCAGCGGCGCGGGATGCGTAAGAGCCGAGCCGTTGATGAGGCCTATTGCCACAAGGGTCGCGCTGTTTATCGCGCCAAGCAAAAGACCGGCCTTTATGACTATCGACCTGTGCGTGCAATGCCGCACCCCCATAGACGCCGCAAGGCCGCCTATGAGCGAGTACGCCGCGACCTCGAGGCTCCCGCCGAGATAATATCCGGTCATCACCGAGACAAAGGCGGCAAAGACAAGGGCGACTTCAGAGTTTAAAAGAAGCCTGACAAGCATCGGCCCGACAGCCACAGGGATAAGATACACGTAAACGCCGGCAGGCAGGACCGGCAACACCTCTTTCATGACGGCCGTAGCGGCGCCTGAAAGCCTTAGAAGAACAAGGACCCCGGAGTATATGACCGCCAGCAGGATGAGGTCTTTCGGCAGCGTTGAGAACTTTCTGATGTTCCTCGACGAGAAGAGGTAACTCACAGACATAAAGACGATCGTAAAAACGAAAAAACCTGCGACAGGGACGATCGGGCTCTTTTCCCCGACGGCCGCCTCCACGGCCCTGAGCCTAGCTGCGTCAGCCTCGGTGATCACCTGGCCGTCCCTTATTACTATCTCGCCTTTTCTTAGTCGTATATCTCCGGAAGAGACGTCGACGGGAGATTTTACGTCCATCACCGCCACGTCACCCGGCTTTTGCGTATAACCGAAGAAGGTGATCGAGGGGAAAAAGATTATCGTTGTAAATAGACCGGCGAGAAAAAGGATCACGAGCCTGACAACGCCAGGGCGCCCTCTGAAGACAAAAGAGAAACGCTCGCTGATGGCGCCTGCCGGGTTCACGCCTCCTCCGGCTGGGCGGCCCTTTTTCTGGCCTCCATCTTCTCGTAAGCCTTGATCACCTGCTGCACAAGCGGGTGCCTGACGACGTCGGCCTCTGAAAACGAGACGAAGTCTATGCCTTCTATATCCTGGAGTATCTTCTGGACCTCGACAAGGCCCGAGGGTTTCGCGAGCGGAAGGTCTATCTGCGTTATATCCCCGGTTATAACGGCCTTTGAGCCGAAGCCGAGCCTGGTAAGAAGCATCTTCATCTGCTCGATGGTGGTGTTTTGCGCCTCGTCTAAGATCACGAACGAATCGTTAAGAGTCCTGCCTCTCATGAACGCAAGGGGCGCTACCTCTATAGCACCCCTTTCAAGGAGCTTTTGTGCCCGATCATAATCTATCATGTCGTGCAGAGCGTCATACAGCGGCCTCAGGTACGGATCGACCTTTGCGGCGAGATCCCCGGGAAGGAAGCCGAGTTTTTCACCAGCCTCGACAGCCGGCCTCGTGAGTATTATCCTGTCGACCTGCTTGCTCACAAGAGCCGCGACCGCCATAGCCATCGCCAGATAGGTCTTGCCGGTGCCGGCCGGGCCTATGCCGAAGACTATGTCAGAACGGCGAATCGCCTCGACATAACGCTTCTGAGAAACACTCTTGGGCGCGATGATCTTTTTCCTGAAGGTGACATAGACCGTGTCCATGAATATATCGGAGAGGTTTACGCTGTTATCCGACAGGACCATCCTTATGGCATACTCAAAGTCATGAGGATAGAGCTGATAGCCCTTCCCCATAAGCTCATAAAGTCCGAGGATCAGGCTCTTGGCGGCCGCCGCTTTTTCCTGTTCTCCTGAGATAGTCACAAGATTGCCCCTGGTGTTCAGCTCCACACCAAGTTTTTTCTCGATCCTCCTGATATTGTCCCCGCCCTCGCCGAAAAGGCGGACAGCGAGGCCATTATCCTCAAGGTTGATCTGTATTTTTACGCTACCCTTTTTTTCCAATATCTTTTATCTGTAAGGCTTCATGTGAACTGCCGTTTGCATAAACCCTGTGTGAGCGCGACCAGACATCTGCCAACACGCATATCTTGAAAAATTCTAACATAAATCAGGTGTTCTTGCAATCCGCAGTCAAAAAGCCGGCTGATGAGGCCGGACCGCCTGCCAACAGATGCCTTCGTGCTTTGAGAAGGCCTTATGATCTGACGGTTTGCTGAAAGACTCAAGTTCCGTTCAGGCAACTCAAAAAAATCCGGGATGCAAGGCGGCGGGAAGAAAAAAATGCGGCGTATTTTTATATACGCCGCAAGAACGAGCTTTGATGCCTACAAAAAAATGGCGTTTTAGAACAGCCTGCTAGTGGCGCATAAGCACCGACAACAATAGTATCAATACACCTGAAAACAGATTTACTTTGACAAGGTTTAGCGACCACTTTTGCAGGGCAGCCTTACGCGTCGGCTCGGCAACAGAGATCCTTGGAGCAAGCAAAAGCCCCCTGTAGAAATGTACGACTATCATCATCAAGGCGAGGAGATACTTCAAGGCCACAGCAAAAGCTGTGATACCATCAAAGGCACTGACTGTCTGACAATAACCCTTCGACCACGACAACACCACCCCGGTGACTACGAGCAAGAGAATGCTGTAGTTTGCAAACGGCGTAAATCTTCCGGACATCTCCCCCATCAACCTGCCTGCGTCAGGTCCGGACACCTGCCTTGAAGAAGGTAGCGCGATATAGAGAATGAATATGATCCCCCCGACCCATATAACGGTTGATAACAGATGAAGCCACCCCATTAAAACCACGATCAGATCCATTATTTTTTACCCTCAGATTTTTTTGCCGAAACAGCTGATTGCTCGCCCTGGGACAGCAGATCCCGCTGCTTTTTCCTCTCAACCGGAATGCAATCGCAACCGCAGGCTTTTTTGATGTCCTCAGCCGTCTTAAGGTCCTGTGAAGCCGGCTCCTTGACTTTCTTTGATCCCTGTTCCATTTTAGCCCCTTTTTTCTTATAAGAATATGCGTATTTACTAATATAAAAGCTGCAAAAAAATCACCTGCATTTGCCCTCCTTCGGCTGGTTGCCGCTCAAGCATCCGCAGGTGCAGATCCTATTCAGCCTCTGCCTGCATTTTTCAAGAGCTTCACGGTTCAAAGAGTAATATATCCAATACCCTCTCCGTTCGTTTTTGACAAGGCCGGCGGACCTCAACACCCGAAGGTGCTGCGAGACTGCGGACTGCGTGATGCCCAATACATCAGCAATCGCATTGACGCTCATGGCCTCTTTCTTCAACAGCTCGATTATCTCTATTCTCTTGTCTACAGAGAGTATTTTAAAAAGCTCGGACGTCTCTTTCATATATTTAAGCATTTAAGTGTATACTACTATACTTCATGCCCCGCCCCAAGTCAATGTTATTCCCGCAACACAAGGGCGCGCTTTTTGCGGGCCGCGCAGTCCATCTGTCATCTGCTTTGCCGATCGGTCCGTGCGACAGGCCTTGACACTGCCGGCCTTGGCATGATATCTTATTTAAGCAACTCCTTAATTAAGCATATAACGACATACGTGCCGGAGATGAGCAAACAGCCATGAGCGCAAAAAAAACAATACCTAAAGAGATATACGAGATACACGCCGACATCTGCCAGTGCCTTGCAAATCCGAAGCGCCTTGAGATAATAAACACCCTGAGGGACAAGGAATTAGCGGCGACAGAGATCGCCGGGAAGCTCGGAATATCCTGCGCGAACGCCTCCCAGCACCTTGCGATCATGCGCAACAAGGGTATCCTTAAAAGCAGACGGGAAGGCGTCAGCATATACTACTCTCTAGCCAACCCCAAGGTCATAATTGCGTGCGACATAATGAGAGAGGTGCTCTTTGAATACCTCAACGAAAAGCAGCTGCTCACTAAAAAAGTAACGGCCTGAAGGAGGGTCCTGTGTCTCACGATTTTTCAACGGAGTTCTTCGCCGCATACCATGCCGCTGTATTCGAAGCCCTCGGCGAGGACGCTGCGAGATATAATGCAAAGATAGGGTCCATTCTCGCGAGCGCATGGCAAAAAAGACTCGAGAAGCTGCCTGTCGACCCTGCCGGGTTCAAGGAAGCCATCGAGGCCTGGATGAGCGGGCCATTCAAGTTCGCCGATATCGCCAGCCTTGAGTTCAACGACGACGGCACTGCCTCACTTTACGTCAAGGGATGCGATATATGCAAAGGCAATGAGATACTGAGAGAAGGCGGCAGGAAAGGCTCTTGCCCTGTAAGCCAGATGGTAAAGTCAGCGATGGGCAAGGCCTTGAAAACAGGCATAGAACTGACCGGCAGCGAAAAACCCGGCCCGGTCGGCGAATGCTACCTGAGATACAAGATAACCAAATAGCTTAAACCAGAAAAATATGACCATCGAGTGATCAGTCAATTTTTAGGGAGACATCTCATCCACGATAAATAAAAAGGCTTCCGGGACAGATCCTCTTCGATCTGGTTTATAAGGAGGGCAAATGGCAAAGATAGTTGTGATAGGCGCGTCAACCGGCGGGTTACCCGCGGCCTTTGAGTTAAAGGCCGCCCTCGGCCCTGATCACGAGATAACCGTAATATCCAACACAGAGATCTTCCACTTCATCCCCTCCAATCCCTGGGTCGCAGTAGGCTGGAGAACACGGGCCGACATAAGTTTTCCGTTGGCCCCGACCCTGGAAAAAAAAGGGATCAGATTCATCTCAGAACCTGCCTCAAGCATTGATCCCGTAAAAAAAGAGATATCGACCCGATCCGGCGCTCTCATATCCTACGACTATCTTGTGATAGCGACAGGCCCGGGGCTCGCCTTTGACGATGTCCCCGGCCTCGGGCCTGAGGGCCATACCATCTCAATCTGCACTATCGACCATGCGGAAAAGGCCTTTGAGCAATACCGCAGGTTCCTAGAAGACCCTGGCCCTATCGTTGTCGGGGCGGCCCAAGGCGCCTCATGTTTCGGCCCTGCATACGAGTTCGCCTTCATCCTCGATGCGGATCTGCGCAGAAAAAAACTGCGCAGAAAAGTCCCCATGACCTTTATCACCCCTGAACCCTATATCGGTCACATGGGGCTCTCCGGCGTCGGCGACTCCAAAGGCCTCCTTGAACATGAGTTCCGCGAGAAACACATAAGCTGGCTGACGAACACGCGGATAAAAAAGATCGAAGAAGGGAAGATGACCGTAGAGGTCTTAAACGAAGGAGAAAAGGAGCTATCCTTCAAGTACTCTATGATAATCCCGGCCTTCAAGGGCGTTGGGGCCGTTGCAGGTGTCGATGGTTTGTGTAACCCCAAAGGGTTCGTCATTGTGAATGAGTTCCAGAGGTCCCCCAGGTACGCTGATATATATGCCCTAGGCGTCTGTATCGCCATAGCCCCACCTGAGGCGACCCCTCTGCCCGTAGGCGTGCCAAAGACCGGCTTCATGATCGAGTCGATGGTCGCAGCAACCGTCAGTAATATCAAGGCATCGATCGAAGGGAAGCTGGTATCTGCGAAAGCCTCCTGGAACGCGATATGCCTTGCAGACATGGGCGACAGCGGCATTGCGTTCGTCGCCATTCCGCAGATACCGCCTCGCGACGTCACATGGGCAAAGAAAGGCCGTTGGGTCCACATCGCCAAGGTCGGGTTTGAAAAGTATTTTTTGCGCAAGATGAAAAAAGGGATCAGCGAGCCTTTCTACGAAAAAACAGTCCTTAACGCCCTGAAGATCAAGAAGCTTTTATAGCTGTGGCTTTAACCGGTCAAAAGCGGTCTGAGTTCTGATATGCCCCTTTGGAAGCCGCAAGATTATGACGCCTGGTACGCTACCCCTCTCGGGAAGGCCGCCGACCGTATCGAAAGAGAACTCCTGTTCTCGATGGTCGACGTAAGGCAGGGCGAACGGATCCTTGATGCGGGTTGCGGCACAGGGATATACTCCATCGAGCTTGCGAGAAGAGGCGGGCGCGTAACGGCCATTGACGCTTCTTCGGAGATGATAGGTCAGGCAAGGGCAAAGGCCTTGAAGGAAGGCTTAAATATTGACTTCATCAAGGCGGATGCGCTGAGACTTCCGTTCCCTGAAGGCCATTTCGACCTCGTTATATCCGTGTGCATGCTCTGCTTTCTTAAAGAAAGGTACAACGCGCTCATTGAGATGAAGAGGGTTTTAAGGCCTGGAAGGAGGATAGCCGTCGCCTTGCTCAACAGCCAGTCTCCCTGGGCGCTCCTTAGAAGGGCCAAAGGCCTTGTAAAAGATACCGCATACAACAGGGCCGACTTCCTGACCCCTGCCGAGATCGAATTATCCCTCGCAAGCGCCGGCTTCAAAGAGATAGCGATCAGGACCTGTCTCTTTTTTCTCCCGATAAACTCCGGATATTATCTCGCTCTTGCTGATACGCATGAGAGGCTCGGGAGGAAGTTATTCCCAAAGGCAGGGGCCTTCATTGTAGCTGTCGCGACAAAACCATGATACTGAACCGATTCAATAGCTGTCAGCACACGTTGATCTTGTCCTTCGGATAACCGCTCCGTCAACAGACAGGTTCCGGGTCTTTTATCCGGCAAGATAAATGCTTGCCGGTTTTTCAGTTGGAGATCAGGCTATTGTCGCTGCTATAGATACAAAATAAAAAAGCCCCTGTTAAAGGGGCTTTCATCATAACTATATCATGCAAGTCAGGTTTATATCGTAGCCATCTTCTCCATCATGACTGTCTGGCGCATCTGCTCGACAACCGGCTTTTCCAGGGTAGAGGTCAGCTCCCATCTACCGGGCCTCTTGAATATCTCAGTTACGAGCCTGTGGTTGAGGGCATGGCCTGACCTGTGCGCGATAAGATGCCCGAGCACAGGAAAACCGACAAGTGAGATATCGCCCATAAGGTCGAGGACCTTGTGCCTTACGAACTCATCAGGATACCTCAGCCCTTCTTCGTTGAGTATGTCGGTATCGCCTATCACTATAGCGTTATCGAGCGAGCCGCCCTTGGCAAGGCCGTTGGCGCGCATCATCTCAACATCGCGCAAAAAGCCGAAGGTCCTTGCGTTACCGACTTCATGCTTGAATACATCCCGTGAAAAGAGTCCTGTAAAGGTCTGTTTCTTGAGTAACGGGTGTGAAAAATCTATGCTGTAATCTATCGTAAGCTCCATATCGTCAGGCGGCAACAGCAAAACATACTTATCGCCATCAACGACCTTTATTGGCTTTTTTACCACAAGGAAATTCTTTGGAGCATTTAGCGCGGATAACCCTACCGCATCGATCATCTCTACGAACTGAGCGGAACTACCGTCCATTATAGGGACCTCAGGGCCATCCAGCTCGACAACGGCATTGTCAACCCCAAGGCAATACAACGCGGCCATGAGGTGTTCGATGGTAGAGACATTTACGCCCTTATACCCGAGTGAAGTGGCATAACTTGTCGCAACCACCTTAGATGCCTCAGCCTTTATAGACGGAGCGCCAAAGATATCCTTTCTTACAAAGGTTATCCCGGTATTCTCTGCGGCAGGCAGTATGCGCAGGTTAATGTTGCACCCTGTATGCAAGCCTATGCCGGAGAACTCTATCGATCTTCTTATGGTATGTTGCATCATCATACCTTTATAAGTAAGCAATATCTGTGCCACACCCTACTCCCTGCAATATCAAGCAGTTAGGCCCATCCTTACAATCTCAATATGTATAATAAACACCACAAACCCAGACCATTTCTCTTTTTTACAACACTATCGCCTTGTGAAAAAGTAAAATATCACCGACAATATGATGCTTACTATCACTGAGGTCGCCAGCGGGAAGTACAATGTGAAGTTCTCCCTTTTTATAAGGATATCTCCGGGGAGCCTGCCTATATAGGGGATCTTAGGACCGAAAGTCACAATAATCCCGACAATAACGATCACTATCCCTATAACAATCAATGCCTTTCCAAGCAAGACCCATCGCCTCCGGTAAAGGATCTGTCAGACGCCTGTCTGACAGCTGTTCATACCCTGATTATACCTGAGTTATTTACGGCGCACCAGCTAAAGCTTGCCGACTGAAGGCGGTCGTCTACCCCAGCGCATGTTGAACCTTTTCCCAAGCCTGTGAACAGAAAAAGCACCCCCTGCCTCCAGAGGGTGCTCATGAAGAAAATTCATAGCAACAGGCCGTCAGATGCGCAATAACTGACTGAGGCAATAGATGGCCCTGCTTTAAACTCTTAAAGACGAAAGATACTTAAAAAAACGCCCTTCTATATTGGAGAAACCACAGCTCTCATGACAGACGCATGATACCGGCCGCCTTTTCAATCGTCCTTCCGCCGAAATAGAATATGATGACCGTCTGCATTATGTCTTTATGCACCTCACCAAGCGCGACCTGCGGGAAGCCGGCATACGGAGCGACTACCGTCCATACGAAAACAGCAAGGGTAAGAAACGACCAGGCCGGCCTGTGCGTAACGCTAAGCACCTTTGTCCATGAGGGCGCTCCGTCACTATCTTTAAGAGCGAGATCCCTTGCTCCCTGTATGCCATTGATAGCGACCCTGCTCTCCTCGGTTGCAAGTCTTATGGCCTCCAGCCTGAACTGAGCCTTCTCGTTCTCGCCTAAAGTGGAAGGCAGAAACTTCTCGGATAGCCTGTCGAAGACCTTGCCGACGGTGCTCTGTATGATATCGCCGATTATCGGTGTTGCCATGATATACGCCTCCTCTCTTTCTTCCGATGCGCCGGAAAAAGAGACCTTTGTTTTTGAAGCTGTATAGCGGTTGAGCCGCTTCGCCTGGCACTGAAGATCAGACGCCTTTTCCAACAGCGACTATGTCTATCTACCGATGGAACTGAATTTCAGGCCGCATTTTTTCTGCATCTACAGCCCGAGCCGCCTTAAGTCCTCTCCCATATCGATGACAGAATCCATAGAGGCGTCTATAGTCCCGACCTCTATGGTTGAGATGATGGCCTGCAACCCGTTACGGAGCCTGTGCCTGAGATGCGCTCTGATCTCTTCAGGCAGCGCCGTCATTATCCCTTTTGCCAATGCCTCTGTCTCATCTATCATCGCTACCCCGCGTATTCAAAGTGATTTGCATCCCAGCCGACTCTCGCGCCGTACTCTTCAGGGCGTACGCCAAACCTTCCTCCCCACCTGCCGCCCAACGTCTCCCACCTCTCGCCCAGGGTGCGATAAGATCCGCCATCCTTTATATATACCCCGTCCTTAAAAAGGTTCAGATCTATAGCAAGCCGGTCCCTGTGCCTGGAATCCATCGTCTTGCTCCTGCCTGACTCGACGTATATCCTCTGCTGCTCCTCGGTTCTATAGGCCTCGCCTAGGCTTAGTTCAAAACCTCTATCATAAGCGTACTTTATAAGTTCCGCCACCATCTGCGGGAATCTTCGCTGCCTTTCAGAGATCTTCATTTCACGACCTCACTTGAATGTGATATGGCTTAGCAGATAGAGGTACGCGTCTTTTACGATCCAGAGAAAAAGCGCGCCACACACGCACAAGAAGGCCCTTACGGCATTCCTCTTGGTCCTCAGCAGGTCCTTTACCGCCATCTGTTCCGAATGTGAAAGCAGATACGTCTCCTGCTGCCTCTCCAGGAGCCTTTCCACCACCAGGTCGGCCATAAGTTCGGCCTGCTCCGACCTTGCCCTGTCTTCAATAGTATTGTCCTGCATAACCACCTATATCCTTTTGAGCCTTCTCATCGTCAGGCCCGAAGCCAGCCTGACTGTAGCAGGAACCGCTACCGCCGCTGTCATCTCGATCATGAAGTTGCGCATGATGTATAAGGCCCTGTCTACATCGACCAGCGACGGCTTACCGGTTAAAGGATCGATCACAGCCTGCAATCCGCAAGCCGCCTCTATCTCCATCGCCAGGATAGTATCCATATTGACGCGCGCATGTTCAAGCCCGTCCGGCAGGCCCTCTTCAAGCCTGAAAAGCGCTGCTGACGGGTCTGATGGCAGCGTATCAGCGCAATAACAATTCAAAACAGCTCCTGTAGCGTCATGCAACACCTCGATATACATATCTCTCCCTAATCGGCGTGATAGTCCCAGTAGACATTGAACGATTCCGTGCTCGACTGGTCGATAATGACGGAGATCTCAGAGGTCTCGGTCGACGCCCAAACAGAGTTGCTCCTTGATTGAAGCGCCAACTGCATATTATAGGTGCCTCCTGCCTTATACGCGCTGGGGATATGAGAGTACCTGCTAATGGAGATGTAATGGGTCCCGCCTGAGGATGCCGCGTAGCTCCCCCTTGCCATCTTCAATTTTACCGCCGTGACGCCTGCGTCAGCGAGCTTTGCGGTAATAACCGCGCCGTCGGCCAGTGCGACAGTCTTGCTGTTTACACCGTCATGATCATGGTCTGCGGCTGGCGTGAAACCGCCTCCGAGCCACTCCTTGAGATGAGTAAGGTTCTGCCTGATACCCTCCATGAGCGTTGTATCGAGCGGACTTTCCGCGTCAGTCTGCGCGGCTAAAATATTGTTCCATGAATAAGTAGGCGCTGGCATCTTTTGTCATCCTCCGCGTCTGTTATCGACTTCGTCATCTACCATACTGCGTACCCATCGCTGCCGCCGGCGCCCACCTTGTTTGCATTGTCCCCGATGAACCCGTACTCGCGCTGAGTAGCAGCGGCTGCCGGATAATCCGGATATCCTGATGGCGCTATGAAACCATAACGGCGATACATCTTCGTCTCTATCGCCTCTACAGAGACCCTGTTGAAGGAAAAATCCGGGCGGACAGACGTAAGCATGGACCTCCCCCGATTTAGTGGACACACCAAAAGGTTAGTGTTATAGGAATCTA